>Ga0224558_1002488_pt1 | contig 16732 bp, 19 predicted proteins | sample 714S32024metaG_FD_180682 | JGI IMG/M metagenome (GOLD analysis project Ga0224558, IMG submission 180682) | Peat soil microbial communities from Stordalen Mire, Sweden - 717 S3 20-24 | ecosystem: Environmental > Terrestrial > Soil > Wetlands > Peat | place: Sweden: Norrbotten County, Stordalen... | reverse complement strand
GGCTGGGGAATGACGGAACTCAGCGTTGGTTTGCCTTCGGTGAGGGTTCCCGTCTTGTCGATGATGAGCGTGTCAACCTTGCCAAATGTCTCAAGCGCCTCCGCGTTGCGTATGAGAATGCCGGCGCGAGCCCCGCGGCCGGTGCCCACCATGATTGCCATGGGAGTTGCGAGTCCGAGAGCGCATGGGCAGGCGACGATCAGTACAGCTACGGCATTCACCAGTGCATGAGCGAAGCGAGGCTGAGGACCGGCGAAGAACCAAACTGCAAAAGTAACAACGGCGGCGACGATAACAGCCGGAACAAAATACGAGGAGACTCGATCCGCCAGCCGCTGGATCGGCGCCCGTGATCGCTGTGCCTCGCTAACCATCTTGACGATTTGCGACAGCAGTGTGTCGGAGCCCACACGCTCCGCACGCATGACAAATCCACCGGTTCCGTTGACCGTCCCGGCCGTGACTTTCGCGTCCTTGTCCTTTTCAACCGGTATCGGCTCTCCGTTGATCATCGATTCGTCGACGGAGCTGTGGCCTTCAACCACGATGCCATCGACAGGAACCTTCTCGCCGGGCCGTACGCGGAGCCTGTCGCCGACTTGCACCTGGTCGAGCGGAACGTCTGCCTCCCCGCCTTGGCCGTCCAGCCGCTTCGCCGTTTTGGGAGCCAGGCCAAGCAGCGCGCGAATCGCACCGCTGGTTTGGCTTCGAGAGCGCAACTCCAGCACCTGTCCGAGAAGAACCAAAGCGACGATTACTGCTGCCGGCTCGAAATATACATCGATCTGTCCTCCGCCCCCACGAAACAACGCCGGAAAGATTTGAGGAACAACGGTTGCGAAGACACTGTAAAGGTAAGCCGATCCAGTTCCTAGAGATATAAGCGTAAACATGTTGAGACTGCGATGCACGATCGACTGCCAGCCCCGGACGAAGAAAGGTAGCCCGCACCAGAGGACCACCGGAGTTGCCAGCGCGAACTCGATCCATCCCCATGCTCTTGCTGAGAACAGGTGTTGCATGGGCAGAGAGGGCAGAAATGCAGAGACCATCAGCGCGAGCATGGGCACGGCGAGAGTGACGCTGATCCACAGCCGCCTCGTCATATTGACCAACTCTGGATTGGAGTCTTCGGCGGTGACCTTGCTGGGTTCAAGCGCCATTCCGCAAATTGGGCAGGAGCCTGGCCCATCATGCACTATCTGGGGATGCATTGGGCAGGTATATTCGGTGTGCTTGGCTGGGGCGGAAACTGTCGCAGGTTCAAGCGCCATGCCGCACTTGGTGCAGCTACCAGGTCCCGGCTGCTTGATCTCCGGATGCATGGGGCATGTGTACTCCCTTTGCGGCTCGGTATTTGCTGCCGGGTGCGAGGGAGCTGCGTCCGGTTTAGCCTTCAAGTACTTCTCCGGCGAGGCACGGAACTTTGCTGCACAACTCTCACTACAGAAGTAGACAGTTGTGCCATGATGTTCAATGCTTGCCGCAGCTTCCGATGGATCGACCTTCATCCCGCACACGGGGTCGTGCTCTTCAGCCTGCGTCATCACTCGATTGTGACCATGTTTGCTCTTTTCTATCTGTATCTTTCTGCACAGAGAGAAGCGTCTAACAATAGACCAACTAACAGGAAGACGACCGCCAACATCAGCGCACGAGCCAACTGAACGCCTGTTCCACGAATGGCTTTGCGTCTTTCTCTACGCGCGCCGTGAGCGATGACCAACTTGTCGAAATCCCACGAAAGCAGCTTTTCGAGTGATCGCCGCGCGAGGTCTCGATACGTGAAGGAAAGCCTGATATCGAGCGCAACACCGCCGTGCGAAAATGCAACGACTGCCAGTTTGAATAGGAAATTACGAAGAGGCTTGTCCTTCACGATCGGATGAATCTGGATCAAATCATCCAGAATGACCGTTCGCGACTGTTTATGAAAGAAAATGACTTCCTCGATGAGTGGGTTGCCTTTAAAGGCAAGTTGGTCAAAGTCGTCCGCCCATCCCTGAGGTGGCGTGTCTCCCAGCGTGCCAGTGAACGGCAGGTGCCCTTTCTTCAACGTAAATGGGGTGGTTCGCGGCGCCCATAGTTGAGCTGCCGGAAATAAGGTGTGCCACGCTGCCAGCCGCCAGACGTGCCGCGGGGTCGCTGCAAGAATGTATTTGACGGGTCCATATTCGGCGATGCGTGCGAGCGTATCGAACGGCACCGATACAGGTGAATTCACCCATAGTGAACCATCGGAGAGCTTCACGACGGCCATTCGGGTCGTGAACATGACGCCCATGTCGCGGACATTGGGACCATCGACAATCCACATGTTTTCCGCGAATGCCGAGAGATCGGCCATAGATCTACCTCTCTCAGAATATCAAACCTTCAAGAATTGGCATTTTGCCAAAGGAAGTCCAAGTAAAGCTTTGTTGATTTCTAAATGGTCTGGCGGATGTTGATCGTCGTCGGACCTTTAAACGCTGCCGGGTGGTTAGGCAGATGTGGGCTCCAGCTGAATTCTCCTCGAGCGATTTGTCTTCCTTATGCGTACGCGAAACAAGTTTCGCGTAAACTGTACATATGTCCTCTGCTCTCATAGCTGAGAACCAGCCAAGAATGAGTTGGATCACGGCCCTCCGTGCGTGGTTGATAGGCCATCTTCATCAGCGCGAGGAGCAGGTCTTTCTGCTTCTGTCGCTGCTGATAGGAGCGTTGACTGGGCTCGCTGTTGTCGGGTTTATCGTGGTCACCGAGCGGTTGGGAATGCGCCTCTATCCGCCGGATAGCGCCGCGTGGAGGCGTGTGTTGGTGCCAGTGGCGGGATCGCTGGCCATGGGTTTCCTTCTCTATCGTTTTTTCCCTTACGCACGCGGCAGCGGCGTACCCCAGACCAAGGCCGCCCTCTTCGCTCGGGATGGTTTCATCTCACTGCGCACAGTTCTAGGCAAGTTTTTCTGCACGGCAACCACGCTCGCGAGCGGGATTCCGTTGGGCCGCGAAGGACCATCGGTCCAGGTAGGTGCTGGAATCGGATCGGTTCTCGGCCGATGGCTCGGATTGCGTCCAGAAAAAGTAAAGGCTTTGATTCCCGTGGGCGCCGCCGCCGCTATAGCTGCGGCATTCAATACGCCGATGGCGGCTGTGTTGTTCTCCCTCGAAGAGGTGATGGGCGATATGCACGCGCCGATTCTGGGTTCGGTCGTGCTCGCCTCTGCCACCTCTTGGGCGGTCTTGCGTCTCCTGCTTGGCAATAACCCGCTGTTTCAAGTTCCGCAATACACTCTTGTGCATCCGCTGGAACTTGCCATTTACGCCCTGCTGGGCATCGCTGGCGGTTTTCTATCCGTAGCGTTTACGCGGCTTTTGTTGGAGATGCGCAAGTTCTTTCTGCACTTGCCAATGAGGACGCGCTGGTGGCATCCCGTCGTGGGCGGTGTTACGGTTGGTCTGATGGGCTGGTTTGTGCCCCAGGTCCTTGGTGTCGGGTATACCTACGTCGGCAGCGCTTTGAATGGAACGATGGCACTCAAGTTGATGCTGCTACTCGTGGTGCTCAAGCTCATTGGTGTTACTGTCAGTTATGCTTCCGGAAACGCCGGCGGAATTTTCGGTCCGAGTCTGTTTCTTGGCGCCATGCTGGGAGGCGCGATCGGCACCGTGGCCCACGGATTGTTGCCGGGATACACCGCAACACCTGGCGCTTACGCGCTGGTCGGCATGGGCGCGCTCTTCGCAGGGATCGTACGCGCTCCTATGACATCGGTCTTGATGATCTTTGAAATGACGCGGGACTACGCTGTCATTGTACCGCTTATGATTGCAAACCTGACCAGCTTCTTCATCTCCTCCCGATTTGAGAAGCAGCCCATTTATGAGGCATTGGCCCATCAGGACGGCATTCATTTACCTCACCACAGCACTCGCAACGAACCCAACCAGCGCACCGTACTTCAGATTATGCAAAGGACTCCGGAGATTCTCCCCGCAGAGATGTGTGTTCAGGATGCGATCGAACAAGCTCGTGCCAGCAAGCTAGCTACCTGGCCTGTAACCGAGAAGGATTACTTTCTGGGAATGGTGACCAGAGAGATGCTGGGATCCGCCTTTGTCGATGGTAGAAAAGACCAGCCGCTCAAAGACCTTGTGGAAACCCTCCAGGTTCCGCACCTTCACGCGGATCATGCCTTGCATCTGGCTCTCGATCGCCTGAGCAAATACCATCTCGATGCCTTGCCGGTCGTCCACCGAGCCGATATTCACAAACTCGAAGGCGTTGTGACGCTGCCGGATGTACTGAATGCGTATGGCATCGACTGGATCAGCTGGTCGGCCAACTCCTCGCACTAGAATCGGAGTTCCCCAGATCGAGATCCTCCGACCTGGGAACATTGCCAAATCACTCGGCGCCCGGTTCACTCGTCCAGCTCAGCTTGTTACCGTAGGATTGTGGCTCATTCGGATCTGTACTGAGAAACGCCGAAGGGTTCGGAAGTGGGGTTGTGAGTGAATGGTCGGCTATTCGGCAGTCGCCTATTCGTCAGTTACTCCTGAGTAAACAGGAGTACGGCCGAAGAAACTCCTGTACGCCGGCGGCCACGTTCCGCCGGCAGAACTTCCACTCAACGACGAACAGCTTGCGTCCCTGTACTCCGAATCCCATCAGAGCATTATAGGCGAAAAATAGGTGAAGAATATCTGCGGGGTTGAACTAGATGTGGCCGAACGCTCATGTCCTGAATAGGTAACAACGACTTCATAGAGCAGGACGGCCACAGCAACAATCATATACGCCGGTCACGCGGCCGGAACGCTATGTTACAGGGCTGCTCATACCTGTGCGACGCTAAACGTGGCACCCATCTTTCGCATGGCAGCGACAGCCTTGTCCTCTAACTGGCGCTGCCGGGCTTTCACCCAAGGGGCGTAATGCTTCTCTGTTGTCCGGATCGAACTGTGAGTGAGCATTCTGCTCACGTCTTCCAAAGGCACGCCGGTCAACAGCATCTCGACAGCAAAAGTATCGCGGAGCATGTGGGAGTGGAATTGCATTGGCTTCCCGTTCCGTCTTCATACGGACTATTCAATATCGTTCAATGCTATTTCAACAAATCATGTTTTATGGATCGTTGTCTCCTATAAACCGTTGAATATAAAGCTACTCCGGATGGTCAAGCGTCATCACGCAAATGTCGGGCAGGTTCCGGTAGCGCTCCGCGTAATCCATCCCGTACCCGATCACGAACAGGTTGGGAATGGAAAAGCCCACGTAGTCCGCCTCGATTTTTTCGATGCGGCGCGATGGCTTATCCAGCAGCACGGCGATGCGCAGCGACTTGGGCCTCTGCTGCATGAACAGCTTGCGCAGGTAGGAGAGAGTCAGCCCGGTATCCAGGATGTCCTCCACCACCAGCACGTTTTTTCCCTCGATCGACTCATCCAGGTCCTTGATCAGCTTCACCGCGCCCGAGGATCGCTGCCCCTGGCCGTAACTCGAGGTGGCCACAAAGTCAAACGTGGCGTCGGCCTGCACGGCCCTCGACAGATCGGCCAGAAACGGCGCCGCGCCCTTCAGTATGCCAATCATCACCAGTTTCTCGCCGTTCACGTCATGGGTAATCTGGGCGCCCATCTCGGCGACGCGCTCGGCAATCTGTTGGCGGGAATAAAGAACCTCAAGACCCTGGTAGTTGTGAGTAGCCATGCACTCAGTATCGCCTGAATCCCGCGCCGAAGGACATGCGCGTCTGTGTAAATCAGGGTCATTTTGATGCAGGGCAGGATGTTGGGCGCTCCTTTCGCCCTCGTCCGTCTATACTTGAGAAGCATGATTCCTTATTTGCACATTTGGGGTTTCTCACTGCCCACATTCGGGCTGATGCTCTGGCTTGCCGCCGTCGCCGGCGCTTTCATCATGGACCGCAGCTTCCACCGCGCTCGCGTCACCGCCGATGCCCTGGGCATCGTAGCCGTCACCGTCGTAGTTGGCATCGTGGGCGCCAAGCTCTGGCACGTCATCGACACCCCCATCGAGTTTCGAGAAATAGGCTGGTCGGTCTTGTGGTCCAGGGACGGATACGCCTGGTTCGGTGGGCTCCTTTTCGGCATTGGCGCGCTGCTCATCCAGGGCTGGTGGGCCAAAATCGGCATGTTGCGCATCCTGGATTTAGCCGCTCCCGCCGCCGCCATCGGCCAGGGCATAGGCCGCATCGGATGCTTTCTCTCCGGCGACGGCTGCTACGGCATTCCCATTGCCCCGGTTCATCTTCTCTCCTTCACATTTCGTCCCTGGGGCATCAGCTTCCCCAACGGCATTGAGCCGGTCTTAGTCCCCGTCTACCCCACCCCGCTTTACGAATTTGCCGCCTATCTGCTCATCGGTGGTTGGCTCTGGTGGAGGCTTGGCAAGTCCAAAAGTTACGGCTGTATCGTCGGCCAGTATCTGCTTCTCAGCGGAATTGCACGCTTCCTGATTGAATTTATCCGCCGCAACCCCAAAGTTCTATGGGGCTTATCCAACGCCCAACTGGCCAGCGCCGGCTCCGTAGTCGTGGGCATTGCACTTATCCTCTGGGTCGCCACCCGCTCCGCCGCCAACCCGGACAAGGCCGCCCAGGCTCACGAGAAAGCCACGTAAGAACGTTGGTTTACAGCCAGGGATTCACCAGTTGGATTCCGCACTGCTCAAAATCAGAAGTATTGCGGGTGGCTAGAATTGCGCCTGTTGCCAAAGCAGTGGCGGCGATCAAGGCGTCCATCTCGTCAATCGGACGGCCGATTGCGCGCCGGTTTATCAGTATTGATCCATAGGCTCTTGCGGCCGATTGATCGAAGCTGCAGATGCGGTTAGCAAACAACGACTTGAACATATACTCGGCTTTTTCCCGAAGCTGCGATTGGCGCTTGCCCATGGGCATGAGGTCCAACCCAGAGAGCACCTCTGCGACAACAATCGTACAGGTCCAAAGACCGTTTGGCGCTTGTGAATCGATCCAGGCCATGACCGCCGGTTCAGGGCTTGGATACATGGGCTCGGAGAGAACATTGGTGTCGAGCAGGATCATCATTTAAATGTGGGAATCGGCCGATGCGATTTGTGGCGCGGTGGAATCACAAGCTCCACGCCGTCGAGGGGTGCAAAAAGCTTATGGATTGCAGTTCCCAGACCATCTTTAAGCTCCTCATTTTCAGGAACATTTTCTACTGTCTCTGCTATTGGGCGGCTTGAAGACTGCCGAAGAGGAATATCGAGTTCTACGCCGCCGAAGTCGGCAAATCGTTTGTGGATGGCAGTGCCGAGGTCTTCCTCGGTTGACGCAGGCGACGGTTCGCTTTCCACAAATTCCGTAAGCGCTTCTCGTGCCTCCGCTTCCATCGAGCGCCCGTTCAGCGCGGCGAGCACTTGCAGCCTACGCTTGACCGTTTCATCGAGATTGCGAATCATAAGGGTTGCCATGGATGCAGAATAGCGCGTTTCTGCTAGCAATGCAAGCAATGCTAGCAATGACAGCAGTGCAAGCATACTCCTGTCTCTGCTACAGTCGCTTGATAAATACTTGTGCATCTTTCAGTTGCGGGAACAACCTCTCTGTGCCTTTCATCACTGACCCCAGCACATAAGGCCCAAGATCATCCCCATATGCCTGTCTTTGCCTCATGCGGCGAGGCCCTGGTCCTGGGCTTGGCCTCGGGACCTGCCTGCCTGGCGTCTTGTGGACCCGTCCTTGTCCCCTCCTTGCTCGCCGAGCGCACGGGCTTCCGGCTACATGCCCGCTATCTCTCCGTCTTTCTGGCGGCGCGCCTTCTCGGCTACATGCTCTTTGCCGTTGTGGCATGGGAAGTTGGTATGTTGGCGTCGATACTGCCAACCCCGCGCCTGCTGATGATGGGCGCGGTCTACGTACTGCTCGCCGGCGTACTGCTGTGGTACGCATACTCAGCCCGGCGCAGTTGCTCTCCATCCTGCGCGGATTCAAAACTGGTACAAATCGGTGAAAGCAGAAATCGCGGCGTCACCGGTGCGGCAGCGTTGGGTCTGCTCACCGGCTTGAATCTCTGTCCTCCCTTTGTCGCTGCCGGCATCCGCGCCGCCCAAATGGGCAGCCTTGCCGCCGCCCTGCTTTTCTTTGCGGCCTTTTTTATTGGAACTTCTCTCTGGTTTGTTCCGTTCTTAAGCTTAGGTCCCATCGTCCGCAACCAGGCCGTCCTTACCGTCGCCCGCATGGCGATGGTGCTCATCGCCCTTTATTACCTCTCTATGGGAATCGCCATGCTCTTGGGGAAAAAAGTCTATGGCTACTGACACTCGCATTTTGCCGCTCGCCCACCCGGCGCCGCGCGGCATCCTCTGGTCTCTGTTTCTGACCTTGCCCATTCTCATCTGGTCGCTGTTCATGATGTTTTTTCGTCCCGGCGCGAGTGCCGAGCTGCTGTCGCACATCGCCAGCGCTATCACTGCGCTCTTCATGACCGTGCTTTTCTTCATGATGATGCGAACGCGGAACACCTATCGCTGGCGGCGCATCTTCTTCGTGAGCCTGGGAGTCCTCTTTCCCATTGGCTTTATCCATAACCTCATCGTCATGCGCGGCTCCATGGGCATCCCCATCGAAGAAATGATTGCCGGCCGCACGCCATTCTGCTTCATGCCCATTCCGCTCCTCATCCTGCCGGCAGTTTTCACCAGGACACTGGTCTTTCCCGGTTCCATCGTAGGCGCATCCGGCCATGGCATTGCTGTCATGGTCGCCCTCTGGCTGGCCCTTACGCTGGTCATGGGCAAAGGCTGGTGTAGCTACGCCTGCTTTTTCGGCGGAATCGAAGAGGGTGTAGCCGCCATTCCCGCGCGCGCCAGAATTCGCAAGCTCGATCCCCGCTGGCGCTACCTTCCATGGGCCGTGCTGTTGGCCATGGTACTGCTCTCACTGGCCATCTTTGAGCCGGCTTACTGCATGTGGCTCTGCCCCTTCAAGGCTGTCACGGAATACGTTGCCGCACGCAACATGCTTGGCCTGGTGCAAAACGTCATCTTCGTCCTCCTCTTTGCCGGACTGGTGATTGTTTTGCCATTCCTGACGAAAAAGCGAACCCAGTGTGCCTGGTTCTGCCCCTTTGGTGCTTTCCAATCCATCTTCAACAAGATCAGCATCTTTGAAATGAAAATCGACAAAGAACGCTGCAAGCCCTGCCTGCTCTGTCAGAATGCCTGCCCCAATCTATCCTTGTCGAAGGAATCCGTCGCGCGCGGCGAGACATTGCTCTCTTGCATGAAGTGCGGTGCCTGCGTCGATGTCTGTCCGCGGAAAGCCATCGTCTGGCATATCAAGGGAACACAGATCGCTTGGAAGCCGGAGCGCGCGCGACTCATGTTTCTTTATTCCGCATGGGCTTTAGCCGTAATGTTTGGCGGCAGCATCATCGCTCAGGGCATTTACACCATTCTGCACGTTTTCATTTAGGAGGGGCTGATGAAATTCCGCGCTACTCTCGGCTATACGGCGGCTGCAATCACCGTGCTTATCGCGCTGCTCACTCCATTTCTGTTGATGGGGCTCTTCAGTAAAGGCTTTGTCGCCCTCGGTTTTCACGTAGACGAGATGTACACCGGCGGGCCGAAGGTGCGCACGATACCCATGGGCGCGTACTCCATCGACGTACACCGGCCCGTATATCCGCACATGCTGCAAAACGAAAAGCCCTTCGTGCAGCTCGATTGGCGACCAGTGACCGCCCTGCCTCAGCGTATTTCCGACGCGGTGGACATCGACGGCGATGGGCAGCCAGATATTCGCGTCAGCTTCGATGTACCCCGCGACCCCAAAGCCCCGTTACGCGTCGACGTTGACTCACTCAACCCGCGCTACGAAACCATGCGCAACGCCGGCAAAGAAAAATACTCCCGCTTGATTGTGCGCGTGGACAAAGCCATCCTGGTGCGCGTTCCGCTCGCAAAGCCATAATCGCACATCAGGTTGTGAAAAAATTCAATTCGGAGGGAGGCGGGGGTTTCAACTCCCGCAAAAGGCAACAGAAACCAACGCGGGCTTTAGCCCCGGAGGAACATTTTCTCCCATTTCATTCGTAGTCTCGAGTTTTTCCCCAGCCTCTGTAGCCCCAGAGAGTGCTTTTCGGGCATTTAGCTCCTCAAACGGCTTCCTGTCGGAGCACAGCCCCCGTGCCGCAGGAGCGAGCACCGAGAAGCAGAGCACAAGCAGCATCAAAAGGAGACGCGCCTTTACGCGGTTTCAGCGGCCGCTCCTACCGGTTTCATCCAGGGAAGCAGGGCGCCGTGGTTTTGTAAGGGCGACCAGGATTCCAACCCAGATCAGCAAGGTCAAAGTAGCCAACGGGATAGCCCACTCAGGCAGTATGCGGTGGAAATCTGCAAGATTCGTGCCTCTGAAGGTTGCCATCCACTGGTTCAGGCGCAGGTTCAACATCAGGAGAATGATTCCCCAGAGCAAGGCAACGTGCCCAATGGCCGCCCGTATTGCCGCGGGTCCAGTACGGCTGCGGGTTTGAAGGAAATGCCAAACAGTAAGGACGACGATCATCCCCGCCATGATTGCCGCCGACAACCGATCCTGAGCGCGCCATGCGAGCCAAATTGGCACGGAAAAACACGCGAGGTAGATGCCGGCTACCATCGCCAGCCTCGATGCGAAAGTGAGCGGCGTTCCGGTGCTCTCCGGCGCCCCTGGTTCCTGCTCAATGTGGCGGCGCAAGGCCGAAGCTCGCCGGAAGAACAAGACGGTAAAGGCGGCGACGAAGATGGCGTAGAACCACCAAAAGCCCGTCATCACCGCGTAGAATAACGGGGTGCTCCACGCGTAGTGTTGGCGAAGGGCCTGAATCGCGAATTGTCCGGGCAGGGACCAAGCCAATACGAAAATCCACAAAACGGTGAAGGCGAAGGTTTGGAAACGGCGTTCACGAGCGGTGCAAGTGGCCCGAATCGACAACCAATTCGTGATAAGGCCGGCGAGAACTCCGACAAAGGGAGCCAGCGGCACCAGCCATGCTGCAAATAAGCCCGACTTGGCCGCTGCCGTGCCCTTGCCTGCCATGCCCACACCGACCGTTGCCGCTGAAACGGTGGGCAACATCGCGAGCACGGCGATTAAAAAGTTTTGGCCCGGCGCGGTCCGGCTCAGCGTTCCTTCCACGAAGGCAACCACTTCTTCGTGCAGCAGCTTGCGCCCGCGCGAGAGCCTTTGCTTGACAGCGTCCTCGCTCAACTCCAACTCGGCCGCCACACGTTCGATTGACTTCTCTTCGCGGTAGAACAAAATCAGCGGTTCGCGATAGGCATCGGGAATCCGTCCCAGCGCTCGCCAGAGAATCGCCTCTTCCTCACGGCTGACGGCCAGCATCGAGGGCGACGCCTCCAGCGAGGCCGGCTCCTGAATCGCATCCAGCGACTCGGCGGCGTGCAGGGGCTCGCGGCCTCTGCGCCGGAATTCCTTGCCAACCAGGAAGCGCGTGATGCCGCATAACCAGGAGCGGAGCCGCGCGGGCTCGCGCAGGTCGGAGAGCTGCTTCCACGCGGCAAAAAAGGTCTCCTGGGCAAGGTCTTCGCTTAGGCTCAAGCTGCCGGTGGCGTTGTAGGTGATCGAGCAGACCAGCGATTGGTATCGTTTGACGATCGCCGCGAAGGCGGAACGGTCACCTGTTCGACTCCATTCCACCAGTTGCGCATCGCTGTTTCCTGACATATTCGGGGTCATATCCGTACCTCATCGTATAAGTCCCCGGAGAAGATGAAAAGGTGACAGGAAATGAATGGAATGGTGGATGGAACCTTGATTTGCTCATTCCTACCAAATCACGGTCAAGCGGGAGTCTGCTCACGGCCCGGTACTGTCCCATTTCGCTACAGCCGCCTGATAAACGCCTGCGCCTCTTTCAGTTGCGGAAACATCCTCTCCTCGGCCTTGAAATCCCGCGAATGTACGCACCGCCGCACCCCCCGCATCTTCACCGGATGTTTCAGGTGCAGCATCTCGTGAAAGAGCAGGTATTCAATGGCATAGCGCGGGCTCGACGGACGGTCGAAGACGCGGCTCACCACAATGGTGTTGTGGGCGGCGTCGTAGTGGCCCAGCGCGCGCTTGGCCATCCCCTCGCTCCAGGTCAATTCCGGCCGCCCCAGCATTCCGCCAAAGAACTGCGCGTTCAGCGAGTCGAAAACCTCCTCCAGATTGTAGAAGCGCCCCTCCGGTCCTGAGAACCGCTTGCTGCCGCGCGCTCCGCGAATCAACTCCGTCTGCCGGCTGACGGCGGCCGAGGAAGAAAACCGCTTGTAGCGCAGGTTGTGCGCCGCGTCGATAGGCTTTTTGTAGAGTTTGGCCAGCAGAATGTGCGCGATAGCTCGAATCACCGTCTCCGGCGCGCCCTCCAGCAGATCGGAAAGGCTGACGGTAATCTGCCCTTCGCGCAGCCGAATCCGCGTATTCAGCGAGGTAAACCGCCGGAAACGGACCGCCATAGGCGGCATAGGCGCCCGCGGGCGCAACGCCCGATACTCCTCCTGAAAGATGGAAACAAGATCGGCAGCCACTGAGAACAGCTTACAGCTTGCAGCTAACAGCTAACAGTTCGTTGACCGCAATGTGCTTTAACTGTGAGCTGTTAGCTGTAAGCTGTAAGCTATTTTTTTCCCTCCAGCACCAGCAGCCTCTGCCGCGCCTGCCACTCCTGATTCGGAAACTTTCCTGCCGACGAGTCGAGAAAGTGATGGTAGTAGACCGCCGCCTGCGCCTTATCGTGAAGCGTGTCGTAAGCCGTCGCCCAAAGGAAGTAGGTAGACGGAATTTCCGGAAGAAATTTTGACCGCATGGTCAGCGCGTGCAGCGTAACCGAGGGCTGATTGGTCTTCGATGCTGCAAAGGCCAGCCCGCTCCATCCGTCGGCGTTGGCCTCATCCAGCCGTGTCGCTTTGTAAAAAGCCGCGAAAGCCTCAGCGTACTTGAGCTGCCGAATTAGGTTCTGCCCGTGCACCACCAGCAGCTTCGGATCATCCGGGCTGGCCATCAGCAGAGAGACATACAGCTTGTCCGAGCCCGCTGCGTCTCCAGCGTCGTCCAGCACCGCGGCCAGCATGCGTGTAATGGCGGCGTCCTTGGGGTGGGCCTCGTGCAGCTTCTGAAACAGCGGCAACGCCTCGGCCTTATCCTCAGCGGCCAATACGGTGGCCAGTTGCGTGGTTAGCACCGTGTCCTCGGGCGCTTCCGCCAGCGCCGTCCTCAGCAGGCTCTCCGCCTCCGGATACTGCTTGCGCGCAATTAGCAGATGGGCCAGTCCGGCGTTTGCCGCCGCGGACTTCGGATCCTTGGCTAGCATGCGCCGATAGGCTTGCTCCGCCAAGTCAAATTGCCCTGCCTGGTTGGCCAGTTCCGCGGCCAGCAGCGTGTCGTTAGACGTTTCAGGGGATAGCTTCAGCGCCTCCAGCAAATCCTCAGATGCCTTGGACGGATCGTCCGTGCGGTCAATCTCCGCTAGCGCACGCCATGCCCTTGCCTTGGCGCTCGCGCCGGCCTCGCCGGGCTCCAACTGAGTGGCCTCGGCTAGCTCCGTCCGCGCATCAGAGATTTTGTTTTGCCGGGCTAGCAGCATTCCCAGCTCCACGTGCGCCTCAAACGATTGCGGGTTCGCCTCCACGGCTCGCCGGTAGAATCCGGCCGCAGCCTCCAGGCGATTTTGCGCATCGGCCACGTAGCCTGCGTCAAACAGAGCCCGTGCGTCGCCAGGATGGGCCGCCAGCCAGGTGTCGAGCCTGGCCTCTGCCGCCTTCCAGTCGGCTTTGACGATTGCCGCTTCAGCCTGCGCCACTTCATCAGAGACGGGCTGGGCCTCAGTGGTAGAGGGCGCCGCGTCCGGCGAAGGCTTCTCTGGAATCTGCGCTGAACTCTGTCCCAAAACGGCAGCCGATGCCAATAGCAAAACAAGAAGAACGAAACGATGCACGGAATACCTCATTCATAGTTTACCGGGACAGACCTATGCCGGTTCGGCTGTGAGTTCGACGCGTGGAAGCGGAGAAGGGAATCGCGCAATCCAAGGTCAGAGAGCAATACAGACCGTAATCCTATGTAGAGCTAAACAGACCAGAACTAAAAGCATGGAACAAGTACATTCGTAATAACATTAAGTTGGAAATCCGGAGATATCAATGAACCAGCAATTTCAAAATCCCGATGCAGCGAAGCTGAAAAAAGAGACAGTCACCAATGACTCAACGCATAAGAGAGTTGACCGCGTAGCCGAAAAGGCTGCCGAGAAATCCACAAAAGCCGAACAGCATTTCGACAAGGACAACAGCAATCTCTTTTCAAAGTAACCGGCACTTTGGGACTTTCAGCCCAGTTAGAAGGGCAAAGAAAGGACCGGTGCGTGCCAGGAATGAAGGGTGAAAATATGACCACAGATGTCCAGCATTACATTCCACTGACCAGTGCTTATCTCTGCCAGGACTGCGACGCCATTGGCAATAACTCAGTTCATTGTTCTGCGTGCTCCTCGGATGTCGTCATGTCGCTGGAGGGCGTGCTGAACCGCAAACAAGCGAGGAAATCCAGGAATCAAACCCAGGTCAAGTTTCCCCAATGGCGCTCGCAAATCCAAATTGCTGCTTGAAGTTAGCGTGTGTCGCAGCCAGGTGTCGAGCCTGGCTGCAACCTTCATTCAGCCGTTACAACCACTGATGATTCGACTTTGCGAAACAAAAAAATATAAGGCCCGCTATTCTATCTCGGAGCCTATCTGCAGATCACATAGAAAACTCATCAATACATTAGAGCGAATCTTATGCTATGGTTGTCTCATTCCATAGGCGGAGCTTCCCCTCTTCCGGAGGTCCTATGCAAAGAGTTCCATGGCACTTCAAGCGGCCTTCGGGTTCGCTTCCTTCCCATGCCGCACCACCCCCGCAAGAGGGAGCTGTGCCTCCTCCTCCGCAGCCACCGCCGCATGCCGCTATCTCGGACGCTCTGCCGGGAGCGAGCGCATGGATTGGTGCGTTAAAGTTAACTGCATTTCTTGCCGTTGCCGGCTTCATTGGAAAATTGGCGTTGCAACAGTTCCTGGGTATTGAACTGAGTCACTGGACCGCTCCCGATCTAAGCCATTTCGCCGGACGCTGGGTGATGGACACCATGAACGTGGTCATGGAACAGATCCTCGGTCACCCTATCTTTTTCGGTATTCCCGTTCTTCTGTTGCTTGTTCCCCCGCTTCTGTCCTTTTATCTTCCACGCACGCATGCTGCACTTAGATTCACAACATACTTGAGTGTCGGTATCGCCACCGCAGGACTGCTGTTTGTCCTGCTTTGGTGCGAAATGCCCGCCGCGGACATGAACGGATGGCCTACACAGAGTTTAAGTGTGCAATTGGAACCTCCCGGTCCAGGTCCGCATAAGGCGCGCGTCTCAGACATGAAGGTCACGTTGCTCATTTCCAAAATGGATGGCGTGGCAAAGCAATATGGCACATATTGTCCTGTCTCCGTGCCGCAGACTTTAAGGCCGCATTTGAACGCCAAATACCCCGTCCAGGCCGCCATAGACTACCTCAATGCTTTATATGCCTGGTCCGTCATACTCTGTATCGCCGGATGGCTGATTCTCTATCTCCGCGCGCCGGTCGAGGAGCCGGCACTCGTCGATGAGATATTCAGGGGAATTAGAATCTTTGCATGTGTTCTGCTGCTTCCCCTGGCCAGCTGCTTGATCCCCTATATGTATGGCAAGATGATCTACCCGACTACCTATCCGGTGGTCACGTTAAATTATAAAAACGGAGATGTCAGCAAGCAAAGGCTCTTGATGGACGAGACCGATACGGATATTACCGTCCTCTCAACTGATAATTCGACTGTCACCGTTGTTCATCATCGTCTGGATGATATCAAGAGTATTCATCAATATGGATATAAAGACCTCTTCAATGAAATCTTGCTGCAGTGCAAATGGGCGCCGCCATCCAACGGCCAGGGCAATGCACAGAACTGACTCAAACCATCCACCCATTTGCACATCACCCCCTGCTTTGAGTACGATTGCCTGCACACAGGAGGTTTCATGGATCGTCGCACATTTTCTGCACTGCTGCCCATGCTCTTCGCCGCTCCGGCTCTCGCGGCCATAGCTGAAGCTCAGGCGCCTGGCTCGCCTACACCTGCCGCTCCGGCTCCGCTCGCCAAACTGGCCTCGGGCCAATATCTCGCGGGCGAGGCGCAACACCCCAACTCGCCGCGCGTCTCGCGTAGCTTTCTCCGCGGCATGTTGCCTGACAATATACGGCTGGAATCGCATGTCACGGTTCTTGCTCCCGGCGCGCCGGCTGAGCCCGTCGAGCATCACAAGCACTCGGAGATGTGGTTCGTCCGCGAAGGCACGGTTACTCTGATGACAGCCGGCGTCACGCGAACGCTGAAGGCAGGTGATATGGGCCTGTGCATCGCCGGTGACGACCACTACATCACCAACGCCAGCAAAACCGAGCTGGCCTCATACTTTGTCGTCGCCGTCGGGCCGCCGGAGTAGCCCAGCGCTGATCGTCATGACTAAAAATGCGTGTGCCGCGGCGCGATGAAAATCCAGTCGAGGCACACACTACATGACCCTGCCCGCGCAAAACGTATCCCTTAGCGAGCTGTTGTAATAGCGAAAGGGAGACGAAGATGCGGAAGGGAACGCGTGGTCGTTACACGTTGGAGTTCAAGCAGGAGGCGGTGCGGTTGGTG
>Ga0224558_1002487_pt1 | contig 16739 bp, 19 predicted proteins | sample 714S32024metaG_FD_180682 | JGI IMG/M metagenome (GOLD analysis project Ga0224558, IMG submission 180682) | Peat soil microbial communities from Stordalen Mire, Sweden - 717 S3 20-24 | ecosystem: Environmental > Terrestrial > Soil > Wetlands > Peat | place: Sweden: Norrbotten County, Stordalen... | reverse complement strand
GTGACAGCTGTCGCATGTGCTTAACCCCGGCTTGCCCGCGAAGTCCTTTGCTGTTGTCTCGCCATGGCAAACAGTGCATTCGACACCGTTGGCGGCATGCGGGCTGGCTTTCCATTGGTCATAAATCACCTTGTGGCAGGTGGCACAGGTATCCCCGGCTGGAATCAGCCGATGCATCACATGCGTGGCTTGATCCTGCTGAGCAATGGCAGGTTGCACGGCAATAGCCGAAAAGAGAAAAACCAACAGGGTGAGACCGAACATGCGCGCACAGAAACTATTCACGGGCAGACTCCTGAGTACGGTCTCCAAGTATCGAACCGGCGATGGCTGCAATCAGTGATACACATCACGTTTCACCGGAATGCGATCTGCGCGCCGAACCACCACCTCGCACTCCACCCGCGCGGGGTCATCCTGAGCGAAGCGTCTTTCAGCGAAGCCGAAAGCCCGCTCTGAGCGAAGTCGAACGGGGACCCGCTTCTGCTTCTTTTGCAAGTCGGCAGACACAGAGAGTTCCAGTCGCCTCGATGCCGTCTACCGATGATTGAATTCCGAGTAGGCGACAAACCAGGAAGAGCAACATACATTCGAGAAGTTTTCGCGGAAGATCTCCGCGTCCCGGAACACCGCAGTCGCGGCCGGCGTCTAGTTGGCGTAGGTCCAGCCCGTCTCGACCACCGTGTGCCCCTGTTTGCGCAATTCGTCAGCCTTCTCTTTTTCGGCGTCCGTCGAGGTCACTTGGTCGCACGTAACGCTGATGGCGCCCTCATTGCCCGACTGCGCCAAATAGCGCCTGAAGTCGGCGGACCAGGGCTCCTCCACCATCGTGGTTGCATCGTGAGTTTTAATCGGAAAGACGGCACTGATTCGCACCACCTGAGTCGTGGGGCTTGAATAGCACAGCATGTTGATCGGTCCCGCTGAAGAGCTCGGAGCTGGCGACGACGATCCCGAGTGGCAGGAAGCGCAAAGGAACGCGGATGAGAGCGCAAGGCTCACGCCCGACAAGCGGATGATTCTGTTCATGGACCTCTCCTCGATACAGATACAGATTGGCCAGGGTTGGGGCGCCCGATTTAGCCTCTGGAGTGGCGATTGTACCCTTCTGCTTCCGGCAGGCGCAATCGCGGTCTGGGTTAGTGCCTGTTCGGCGGCTAGTTAAGGTCCCAGCCCTCGATCAGGTGCCGTCGGCCTGCATGCCAGCGACAGCGAAACTTGGCACGGAAACCCGTAGCGCAACTTTGCTCTGGATGCGGGGTCTAAGTCGGGAAATCCGATTTGGGCGTTCGAAAGCGATGCCAATTCCCCCCTTGGCCGTTTTCAACGATCTGGCGGTAGGATGCGGCAGGGCACAGCAGTGAAAATTTTTGCAACTCGCTTGCGAAGGCTCTTCGGCCATCGTGATCAGTGGGTCTGTCATCTGTAGGTTGCGATTGGACGCCTGTGTCACGCAAGCTGCATCCTGTGTCACGGGGGAGCTTTGTGCTTCTGAACAAGCTTGAATCTGGCTTCTTGCTGCTCCAAACGGAGCAAGGATTAGTTGCCGTTGAACCCTCCTTTTGGCAACGCGTTTATCTGCTTTGGACCTTCCGCAACTTTCGACAGCTCTCGCTTCCCTTGTTGAACCCGCGCCAAACTGCGCTCATCAACAATCTTTTTCGCCAGCACGCGGCGGTGATTTCGGATGAATACGAGCCATTGCTGCAGATCGGCGTAGTTGAGAACTTTGTGCCTCCGGTGATCGAGATCGCCGCTACACTGGCCGCGAAAACGGCCGCTTCGCCCGCGGTGAAAGCGAAGCTGCCTGAACAAACGGCCGGACAGTATGTCGCGCCGACGGTAATTCCGATCGCAGCTGCGCCTGCCGTCGAGGCCGATGTGCCGCCGGCCGTGAAAAAGGAAGAAGCAGAAGAGGAAGGCACTGGAATAGATCGTGCGGAATTTGCGCCCAGCAATGCTCTGGACCGTTCTTTTGCGCCGATGTTCCCTTGGTTGAGACTTCCATCGTCGAATCTCGCAGCGTCCAGGCCGGCAGCGTCTCGACCTCAGGTGTCGAGAATTGTAATTCTCAGGTTCGCAGCTGCGATCGGCGCGCTGTCGCTGTGCGTGTGTATCATCCTTGCATTCCATCGAATCGGGGCCGTACCTGGCTCCCAGGCGCACAGTTCGCCCCCGCAGCTCAACTCGCCCGATTCTCCTTCTGCGCCCGGACCAACTCCCGTCGCCGAGGATCCCGCCACCGTGCCTGAAGCGACTCCTCAGGCCGGCGACGCCCCGGACGCTGCGGTCAAGCCGCCAGCGGGGAAGGTAGCATCGCCGATCACTACGACGCACCGGATGACGACACCGGAACGTGCATCTCACGGAGCTACTGCGCGTGTCGCGTCCAGGTCAAGCGGAGGGTCGCATGCTGCGGCGTTCTCCAGGGTTCCGGCGTCGACATCGACTCGCCGAATGACCTTGGCGCCTGGGTCCCGTGGAGCTATGGCACGTTCCGCGCAGAGTTATTTCGATTTGGCCAACCAACAGATGCACAAGGGCAATTACGCGGCAGCAGCGGCGAACTATAAACGGGCCTGGCAAATCGAGGAGAATAGCGCCGCCGCAAAGGGCCGCCTGGTGCGCGCTCGCCGGACGATGCTAGCGGAGAAGGAGAGGATTGCCAATCGGAGATAAAGATGCGCGGGGCCAGTGACGCGAGGCACTAGCGCGGCACGAGACCTGCTGCGACGCGTACCGCATCCAGGTGTCGGCTGTTCCCATGGCGCGCGCCGGGGCTTACGTGGAATGTTGACCACAAAGTAACTGCCGGGTAGGTGACAAACCAGGAGTTGGCCAATTCAGCTACTGTCAGGTGCACTGGGGACTAACTCCGTCTCAGTGCAGATGTAGATGCAGCTGCAGCCGCCAGGCGGTGTAGCTGAGGATCTCGTGCGCAATGCGCTCGGCTTCCGCAGCACCGCCTCCGACGGAGACGCGTGTTCGGGGTGAGGTGAGTACATCGAGACCGTCGGCGGCGCAGATTTCGTGAATTCGAAACACGTGGGTGCCGTCGCTGACGACGACCAGGCGGCGCAGACCGTTGGCTCGGGCGATGACGGCAATGCGGTGGGCTTGTTCCTCGGTGTCTCGACTCTCGGTTTCGGGGATAATGGCGGATTCGGGGATGCCCAGGCTCATCAGGTAATCGCGGCCCACCGCACCCTCGGAGTGCTCATCTCCGTTGGTACCGCCCAGCGTGATGATGAGCGGTGCGATGCCGCGATTGTAGAGTTCGCGCGCGTGGTCAAGGCGTGCGCGAAAAACCGGGGAGGGCTGTCCATCGTACTCCGCCGCGCCCAGAACGGCGATGGCGTCCGACGGTGCGGCCTGGTCCAAACCGGCATAGTTCTCAATTTGCACGTAGACCCAGCAGGACCATCCCAGAAACCCGAGAATCAAAGCGAGAAACAGCCAACAACGACGCGAAAAGTCCAGTTGCGACGATGCGACCTGGGTAGGCCGTTCATGTGCACCATCTTACCGCTGCAGGACCATGACGATTTCGTGAGTGGGAATGGCGCACTTGCACAGAATTTCCCGGCGTCCCGGGCCGAGGGGTTTTAGGCTAGTGGTTTCTCGATGCGATCGATTGTATGCTCAATGATCTATGCCAAGACGATTAGGCGCTTGGTCAACTGTCGGCAAATCCTTAACATGAGCTGCGCCTGCGCGACGTGGCCGCTCCACCCCAACATCGCGCCGTGTGCTTCACGGCTCGTTACTGCTATATCACCGGCAACTCGGACCTTACTCGTTTTCGGGGGGTCGGTACGGTATCGAGGCGAACATTCGTCAAAGGGAAGGGTGGGCGACGATTCGACCGAAACCTCCACGCCAGCACACCCGCGAGGAACCTCTTCTGCGCTACAGACGTCGTCTATTGAAGTTGTTTTTCCGAGATTTCTTCCACTTCTCCAGCCCCCTTGGCGTAAAGTGCCTCTCAGCGGGAGCAAGCTCATACGACAGCCTCAGGAACTCCCCAGCATGCTTTTGCTGTTGCTTCTGGCCTACCCCGTATAGCTGGCGCGATCGCGCCCGCGTCAGACTCGGGAGCCTGACCAGTGAAACAGCAATCCTCTGAGCTAAATTGACCAGCGAATGGACGAGCACGGTGTTAGCTTTCATTCACGAGGAGACTGAAATGATCCTTAGAATGATTCATCGACAGATAGGTTTTGCAGGCTTGGCGTGTGCGCTATGGCTCGGTGGCAGCCTATCGATGCAAGCGCAGGACCAAAGCAGCACCACTACAAAGGACCAGACGACTACCACGACGACGTCAACGCAGTCGTACGATTCCTCCGACTGGCAGGCACCGCGCGGCTACGATTTGGCCTATCCGGAGCACGGTTCGCCCAACATGGTCGCCCGCCAGGGATATGCCGCGGGATTCAGCCAGGGTCAGGCAGACGCTGCCGGGGGCAAGAAGTTCAAACCGACGGAATCCGCTGCATACGAACACGCGAAGATACCAAAGGGCATGGACAAGGATCAATTCAAGCAGCAGTTCCGCGAGTCGTTCGTCAAGGGATATTCGAACGGATTCAAGAACGAATAGCTGCGCCTGCGGGACTTACGGATTCAAGAAAGGGCCGACGATCTGTCGGCCCTTTTTCGTCGGGCCAGAGTGATTGTCTGTATGTGGGCCGCCGAATCGAGAGGCAATGTGGCAGCAGGAGCAGACGCACCTGAGCTCTCCTCTAAAGCTATTTCCGCCCAGTCACAGCAAAATGAGGACACAGGGGGTAAACCCGCCGCCTGCCTCTCCACCTAGCCAGGCCTTCTCTACGAATCGCCAGGTGAGCCTCTTTCGACCGTGCTAATCCGAGCTGGTGCACGTTGAGCGTCCCATAGAAGATTGGCCGGTTATCTCCGCCAATGCGCTCAGCGAGCCAGCAGAGCGGAAACCTTGGCTCCGGGAGGATAACCGGCCAACCGTCAGTAACCGACTAAGGTAATGAATACGCTGGCTAACCCAATTCGGAAGGTTTGGAATGGCGGAAGAGCAGACGGAAAGTGTCAAGGTAGGCGCATCAATTGTTTAGTTGACGCATATGCACTACTGGTGTAGTCTCTCGAAAGAAGCGACGACCATCGTCGCAAAAGAAAACCGGCCCCGATGTTCTGAGGCCGGAGTAGAAGCCAGGGATGAGCGGGGGGATTCGAACCCGCCAATCTCCGAGGCCAGGCACCCAAAGCCGCGGTAACGGCAAGGGACTGTCGAAACCTCGGTATCCTATCCTTTGAACGACACCCATCCGGGTGGACCGACCTGTGGGCCGATCTGCATTCCAGTTTAGCGCAGATCGGTGATTTCAACATATGCGGGTGATAAATCGTCCACAATCCGAAAAATCTACAGCTTTTTCCGAGGCTTTGTCGAAGATCGTCTCCATTCCTCGCGCTGAAATGCAGAGACGTATAAAGACCGTTCCAGAAGTGCCCGTTTCAAGGCGTAAGCGATACAAGTACGTCCCCTCAAAGCCCCAGCCGACTTCCTAGACGCGACCCTCCTCCTTCCCGGTTAGCTCGTTCCAAGTGAGACGCTTTCCTGCGATCTGCGTTAGAGCGATTGCGAACCGGTCTGCGTTGGTATAGGGCTTGTCTTTCGTGGCGCGGTGTTCATATCTAAACGCCTGCTCATCGATGTACCGGAACAGGTGAAACGGTTCGACGCTGATGTATGTGCCGTGCAATCCCCGCTTGAGTAAAGCCCAGAAATTCTCGATGCCTTGGGTATGGACCTGACCCCGCACGTATTCATTGGCATGGTTGATGATTTCGTGCGCGAGATTGGTTCCTTTGTATCCGCCCCATTCGTCCGTCATGAGTGTTGCGCCATCGGAAAGGTGCTTCTGGACTAGTCCGTGAAGAACCTGCGATGTGCGCTCTGCAACGACTTCAGCGCGAACGCGACCCGTGCGCTCAAGCATCCCGACCACGATAGTCTTGGCCATAGCTGCTACAGGTACGCCACTGAATCCGGTTCCTTTCGGCCTCTTCGACTTGTGCATGTTCTTGAGTTTGCCGCCGTAAAATGTCTCGTCCATCTCAACGATCTGGCCGCCGTCTCCGAGTTTGCCTTCGTCGGGCGATTGCAGCGCCGAGCGCAAGCGGTGTAAGAGGTGCCATGCCGATTTCTGAGCGATCCCCAGCTCCCGCGCAATCTCATGGCTGCTCACTCCGTTCTTGCAGTTGCAGAGCATCCAGAGCGCGACAAGCCACTTATCCAGAGACAAGGGCGAGTCTTCAAAAAGGCTATTTACCTTGACCGAGAATTGCTTGCGGCAGGCGTAGCACTTCCAACGCTTCTGTGCGGCCAGCCAGTAGTGTTTGCGCTCGCCCTCTTCTACTCCACACTTCGGGCAAACGGGCTTGCCGTTCGGCCAGCGGAGAGCCGCTACAGTGTCAATGCAAACTTGCTCATCGGAGTAATGCCGAACCGCTTCTGTCAGTGTCTTTGGGATTTTCATGACGATACCTTCACTAACCCAAGTGTGCCATAAGTCGATGGGTTAGTCAAGGTATTTATTACCCCGACTAATTAACACCCCGCACGCCTTCGGCGTAGATGTTTAACCAGAATGGGGGCCGAAAGATGTCCAAACTGGACGCGGGCCGAAGACGCGCTAGGAAGAATTTGTGCTAATTTGGACTACTACCTCGAACAACATGGACATTTTGGACATTCTCGATATTTTAGAATCTGCAACTTACGTGTTTTCAATTCGTCCAATTGTCGGTGCCCCAGGTCCGGGGTCCCCACGGACAGGTCCTGGTCCGTGGGGAGGAGATCCCTCGCCTTTGGGGACCGGGGAAACTCCGTACCTCAATTGGGCGGGTGCCCTCGGTCTCGATGACCCAAAAACTACACTGAGGGTGCCCCCGGTCCCTCGCAATTGGGGACCGGGGATAGCATGTCCCTACCGCCGTCCCCGCGCTGTTTTAGCTCCCGGAGGGAGCGAAAGACAATAGCCCAGGATGGAGCGCGCCGCGGCGCGCGGAATCCTGGGAAAGGCCCCAAAAACAACCTCAGCCCCGTAGGGGCGAAAGAACCCTCTTGAAGGGTACAGGCCGGCAGAGATGGGCCTTAACCCATCCCTGCGTCGCAGACGCAATCCAGGGCATCAACCCACCCGCCGAATTTGAAAAACAAAGAGCGCGGCGAAGCCGCGCTCAAGCCCCGCGCTTCAACCAGACCCACATCCATCACGAACGACGGGTGTCCCCGGTCCCTCGCCTTTGGGGACCGGGGTAGCACGAACGCAAACTCACGGGCTTTGTATCAGGGCTTGACTTCAGTAATGCCGCACACCCGCCCGCACAAATCTCGAAAACAAAGTACGGCCCGGCGAGCCAACCTCGCTGGGCCGATGAAAGTTCCAAACGCCTATTTGTCGCTTTTTACGAGGCCCGTAATCCCCGCAATGAAGAATATCGACAGTCCCCACCCGATTAATGTTTGCGCCCAAAACCACCACCGGAGTCGGTAAACATAGAATGGGCGGCCCGGGTACTGGCCGACAGAATCCGCTGACCAGCTCGCTGACACGCCGAGATTAATGGCCGGGATCGAGTGTTCGAGGGAGTAAATCAATGAGCTGAACCGCTGATATGAGGCCGGGGCGTTTCCGTGTGCCATGAAAAATACGAAGGCGTCTTTGTCTGTTGGATCGATGATTTTTCCCTTGTAACCGATTGACGAGATGAAGAAGCCTAGCAGCGTTAGAAGAAACATCCAACCAAATGCTCTCTCTAGTTTGTAGCCGTAGCCTATCGTCCATTTTAGTAATTGGTTCCACGCGCTCAAGATCGGCTTAAAAGGGCTAAAGCAAATCGAATCTAGTTGCCTCAGGTGAAGCAGCTCCTCAAGGTGAAAAAGGGTCTCACGTGAGCTCCCGGTCTCACCGGCTGTGGAGTAGGCAGATGCCAGCTGCTTATAGGCGCGAGGCGGGTTGGAGCTATCAAGTCGGATCCACCTGAGGCGAGCGTCGACGTCTGTTGGGCTGGCGGCGAACCCTCCATAGGTCAGGCCGTCCAAATAGAGATTTCCATTACTTGGCCAGCTTGCCGCCACGTCTTGAATGGACTCGATACGGGCATCCCGTAGGTCCAAGATGGTCGAGCTGGGTTTGCTGATGTCCTGCCATCGAAATGTCCGATGGATTCGCGCGTGCCGAAGATCCAGCGACGAAAGCTGGCACAATCTGCAGCTAACGTCTCCGGCTGAAATACCACGAAGCCCAATGCTCCCGTTCATTACCACGCTCTGGTCGAAAACGACCGGCCCGACGGCCGTCGCTCCCTCAGCGTTGATTGCGGTCGTGCCGTCGCCCTCAAACTTGCCGTTGGTGCAATCAAGGGCCTGCATTTTGGAATTCGGGAGATGCACCACACCCTTTGCAGAGAAACCTTTTCGGAAAGATATGGTGCCTACCGCAGCGATGCGGTCCGCTCGGATCGCGAACTCGCCTGGGTTCTCGAAGGCGCCGCCGTCGCATTCAATATTGCTGCCGGAACGCGCGCCGGCGAGTCCTACCTCACCCTTAAACCTGCTAGGCTCTTTTGCGGTCGACAGGAAGATGGTTCCATTGACCTTCATCCTGTCGCATCCCAGTGCGTTCCCAGCATTGGCCCCGTGCTTAGCTCCTGCGGCGTAATGGAAGAAGCCGCCGTCGGCCCTGAATCCTCCGCCTACACTCGCGTCGCGGAAGAGGACCTCTCCGTCCGAGTGGAATCCATCGGTCAGTGTGACATTATTGGCGACTTCGACTCCGTCTGCGAGAAGGGTTTTAGTCCAACATCCAGGGAATATTAAAGACAGGACCTTTGCGTTTTTGAACGAAACATCTTCCTCAAACCCGCACCGATGAAATGTTAGTGGGAACTGGATTCTTGCATATCCTAAGTTCAACACCCCGTGAATCTTTGCCCCGTAAATATGAATACCCTTCCCGTTCACTGAGCAACCTTCTGGAAGCGGGGAGCACAGCCATTCAATGAGTGCTGACCGGACGGCCCTCCCTTGGCCCCAAACAGCGGAGCTCCCCGGCCAATTCATTGGGTTGGCGTCGTCAGCGTTGTCGCTGCAAATTGCTACTTGGCCATTTAACGCGCTGTCCAAGAAGGATAGCTCGGCCTGTGTTAATCCCGGGAAACGCTCCATTGCGAGCGTTGGAAGGGCGTCGCTCATATTGGTATGGTAGCCGCCTAGGGTTCAGGGAAAACGGGTGATCTGCATATTGAAGAAGTCTGTCCCTTAAGTCTAAGTGTGCTCTCCTCTCGGTCCCCTAAAACGCCATTTCCGCACCCGAACACGCCACGCCCCATCCAAATCGACCTGTCCTCCCAACCCGGCCAACCAATTCCGCCAACTCCGCTATGCCGCCCCGCTCCCGTCAACCCCCTCACCCGCACCATCCGCCGCTAATTTGTTCATTCCAAAACGAAATATATTTTCCCCAAGTTTGCCGGTTATTTCTGCCGTTTCGCTAGACTTGTCCTTAGTTGGGTATTTCTCCTTCTGAAGAATGGCTGGGCGGCTCACGGGTGCTGGCGGGGATTCCAGCATCTGCGGCCGCCCATCCTTTTTTTCCAGGGCGACTCACCCAAACCGGCTTGAAAGTCCGAAAAAAGCGCTGCTAAGTCTTTAGTTTTGAATATTTTGACCAGCAACTCCGATGTTTTCAAGCGGTTGGAGCAAATGATCGAGGGTACAAGTGGTTCATTTAAAACCACTTAACCAAAAAAAGGGTAGTGTCCTAATTTGCTTTTCATGCCCTCAATCTCCAATCGTGGCAAGTAGGGTGCTGCGAACCCACCCCGAGACGGTTTGGCTCTTAGCCTTCGCTGCCCCGTTGATCTTCTTGAGATCGTCCGCATTGAATCGCACGACCACGAAACCACCCTTGGCCTCACCCTTTGGCAGCTTGGGGCGTCCCGGCTTCTTGGGCTTAGGCATTGTCGTACTCCTGAACGATGAAGGCTCTCACTGCCTTGGCTGGCGATAGCGCCGGATCAATGTGCAGCACGGTGACGGGAAGTGGGTTTGACGGGTCTCCGGTATCGTGCAGCCATGCATACGCTGTATTTGTCTGCGGATGCCCGTGCAGGTCGAATACCTCGACCACCCCATCCCAAATGGTCTGCCCCTTCCATGTTTCCTTCACGGGGACGCTCTCCCGGTGCGTAGCCTTTACGCCGTGGAGCTTCTGAATCACGCCCTGCAATTCTTCAATGACGGTCATGCTGCTGCCTCAAGCAATTCTCCAATGCTCCACTTTGAATTTGTGACCCCTGCTGCCATCGCTGGAGTCGAGCGCAGAGTGCTGTGATTCTTCACGAAGTTGTAATAGGCGAAGTGCAATCCAACGGCGGCATCAAAGTTTTCGCGCTTCTTTGAGAAAGCCAGCGTGAGCCGAGTCAGACGGCGCATGTGGAGGCGGGTAGTTGCGTTCAACCGCTCCGCGTAGCTGGTAGAAATCAGGTCAAAGTTAGGATTCCCGGTTGCGATGAACTTCTCAGAGGAAAGCACCCCGGATGTACTGTAACGGCGCTCTCCGAACGCATGGGTTCCATAAACCTTGATGATCTTGCCGTAATCCACATTCCGCCCGAACGACTTCTTGACGGCCTCGGTATAGGCGTAGAAGCCGTCCGTGCTGATCTGGACGCGATAGGCCATGCGGCTGGCAACGTCCGCGACAAAGGCATTTGCGGCGGCTTGGCTGCGGTCTGAGACCATGAAAGCGGGAACTAGCTTGGTTTCGGCATCGATGGCGCACCATGTCCAAACATCCCCGATGCCCTCTGCGTCGTCCTTCTTGACGGTGCGGGCTTTCTTCCCGACAAATCCCCAAATCTCATCCATCTCAAGCCGCTGGCAGGGCAGGTTCCGCATCTTCGCGTCCATCAGGTCCGTGCATCCCTGCCCAACCTTGACGCCAAGGCGCATGATCGTATCCCGGTGAATACCGGTAATCCGCTCGATAGAACGAATGCTGGACCCTTCGGCCAGTGCGCCAATCACCGCGATTTTCTTGTCGGTATTGAGTGCGTTTGCCATCTCCAACCCTCTAACAATTACTGTATAACGAAAATAGTAGCTTGTCAATGGTTTTTGTTGTACAATTTTATCGCAGTTAGCAATAAGGAAAAACAACCATGGACAGAGAGGACGAAACCAATACTGGTCAGCCAGAACCCCCACAGGCCGCGCCTGCCCAAGAACCCCATAAGGTAGATCCCCCGCCAGCAGCACCAGCCACCGCACAACAGTTCAAAGAAGTTGAGGAGAGGATGACTGCCTTTGAACGGTCCACAGTCCGTTGGACTCGTGTGGCTGTTTTTGCGGCCATCCTTGCCGCTGCTTTTAATTGTTTGCAATGGTTGGAAATTCACGAGGGGGGCGCCGACACTCACAATTTGGCTGTTGCTGCGAGAGATCAAGCTGCGGCTGCCAAGGCGCAAGTTGAGGAATTGACAAAGGAAGCTGCAGATACTCACGATCTCGCGGTGCAGGCTAAAAATCAAGCCGACAGGACGAAAACGATAGCTGAGCAGGCGATCATTCAAGCCAAAGCCGCTTTGGTTCAAGCTACCGCTATGGCAACGATGGCTGCTGAGGTTCGAGCTATAAATGAACCAAGGATGATCTTGGTCGAAGGAGGTTGGCTTAAAACTTATCATCAGGATTCGACGAAGGATTCGACGAAAACGATCTTGGTAAGCCTGCTCGTCGCAAACACTGGGGCAAAACCGGCTGACGGCATAACTATTGCCGTAAACATGAAGGTTGGCGCTCCCCCAAAAGGAAAGGAACTCATTTTTAAGCGTAACGAAGTTAACGATGCTTATCCCGCGGGACCGCTCACCCAATCTAATCGTGCGATCGATCCCGATCATACCACTGGTGTTAACTGGCACAAGCCCATAGCCGCTTCTCGCGGCAAGCGCCAAACGCTGTATATATGGGGTGAGATTCGCTATACAAACTTGGCTGGACAGTCTCAACCCCCTGTCCAGTTCTGCCGTTTTGTCCCTGTAGATGCGGTATTGGCCATACGGAGCGACTCCGAAGTCGGCTATTCCGGCCCATATAAACATTGCGATGAGAAGGCAAATTAGGACACCACCAAAAAAAGAGTGGGGGGGGGTAGGGTATGTATCTGGCATGTCGACACATCAAACCAGGCGGAGAGCAGTGAAAATCACCAGCCATGCGAAGCCACGCCTTTTGCTACTTCCACGCCCGGCTCCATTCCACCACCAAACTCGGCAAATTTGTCGACGTCACGCTTCCCGTCCCTGAGGACTCCCGTGCCATTCAGGAATCGCTCGGGACGATCTTCCAGGCGATTCTGAACTCCCGCATCGATTCAAAGAAAACCGCCCAGCTCCTTTGGGGCCTTCAGATCGCTTCCAACAACCTTCCCCGCAAGCCGATGCCGCCCCCGAAGACAGTCCCGTCAGTCACTCGAAGCAAAAACGGCGACGAGCTCGCTCCCGAGGTCAACGTCTGCAATCCCTGGGTGGAGTGCAAGGGATGTAAAGACGCCAAAACCTGCGACCGCTACTTTGATTTCGATGAGTTGCTGGGAGACAGCAAGGACGATGATGCCGGCAAAGACAAACCTGCCCCCAAAAGGTCCGATTTCATAGACGCCAACGGAGTAATCACCGACCCGGCCGGATACAGGCGCTGGTTGGGCTACAAAGAAGACGACGATGGCAACGAAATAGACGATGATGACGATGATGACGACGACGGGTTCGACATCAAAGAGGAACTCGGCACCCTCCAGGTTCTCAAGACCCTCCAGCACACATTCGAACTGGACACTGACGATCTCGAATGAGGCCTGTTCCCTGTTCCTTGTTCCCTGATCTCTGACCACTGACCACTAGATTTCCAGAATCACCGGCATGATCATCGGCCGGCGTCCGGTGCTCTTCTGGATGAGCCGCTTCAGCTCCACGCGCACCCGCTCGGTGACCATGCCGTAATCGGACTTTTGCTCCGCGCTTAAACCATCCAGCGTCTTGAGCACGGCCAGGCGCGCCTGGTCCGTAATGTCGGCGCCGCCGAACCCGCGCATCAGCACTTCAGGCTCGCGCTCCACTTTGCCCGTCTTTTTGTTGATCGCCATCACCGCCAGCACCACGCCGTCTTCAGACAAAATGCGCCGGTCGCGGATCACCAGATCCTCTACCACGTCGATCGACGATCCGGAGTCGATGAGGATGCGCCCCGCTGTGACTTTGTCCTTCTTGCGCGCATCGTCCTTGTCCAGCTCGAGCACATCGCCATCTTCAAGCACAATGGCATGTTCTACCGCGCCCGTCTCCATGGCGAGCAGCGCGTGTTGCCGCAGAAAACGGTAGTCGCCGTGAATCGGAATGAAGAACTTGGGCCGCACCAGGTTGATCATCAGCCGCATTTCTTCCTGGCTTCCGTGGCCGCTGACGTGGATCAACCCATGCTGTCCGTCATCGTAGATCACGTTGGCTTCGCGGCGGCTCAGGTGGTCGATCACTCTGAAGATCCCGCTCTCGTTTCCGGGAATGATTCTCGAGCTCAGCACCACCGTGTCGCCCGGCTCGATGCGCGCGTGCTTGTGATTGTCCACCGCCGCGCGGCTAAGCGCGCTCATCGGTTCGCCCTGCGTTCCGCTGATCAGAATCATCATCTGTTCCGGCGGAAAGTCGCGGATCTGCCCAGGATTGATCATCAGTCCCGGCGGGATTTCGATATAGCCGAGATCCTGCGCGATCTCAGTGCTCTCGACCATCGAGCGGCCCACCACGGCCACCTTGCGCCCGTGCTTGCGCGCCAGCTCCATGGCGATGCGGATGCGGTAAATGGACGACGAGAAGCAACTGAAGAACAGCTTCTTCTTGGTCTGCGTAAGGATCTCGTCGAGCCGGGGAATGACCGCGCGCTCGCTCGGCGTGTAGCCCGGCCGTTCTACGTTGGTTGAATCCTGCAGCAGCGCGAGCACGCCGCGCTTGCCGTATTCGGCAAAGGTGTGCAGGTCGAAGGCCTTATCGTCCAGAGGGGCCAGATCGATCTTGAAGTCGCCGGTGTGAATGATGACGCCCACCGGCGTCTCGATCGCCAGCGCGACGCAATCGACCAGCGAGTGCGTGACCCGGATGGGCTCAATGGTGAATGGGCCGATGGAGAACTTCCGCTTGGGCTCAATCTCGATCAGTTCGATATCGTCGAGCAACTGGTGCTCTTCCAGCTTGTCTTCAACATAGGCCAGCGTGAATTCGGTGGCGTACACCGGCACTTTCAGCTCATTGAGGATCCAAGGCAGCCCGCCGATGTGATCCTCGTGCCCGTGGGTGAGGACGATGGCGCGGACGTGCTTCTTGTTCTCAATCAGGTAGGAGATGTCGGGGACTACGATGTCTACGCCGAGCAGCTCGGTTTCGGGAAACATGAGGCCCGCGTCAATGACGATGATGTCGTCTTCCCAGCGCACGGCCATGCAGTTCATGCCGAACTCGCCAAGGCCGCCCAGGGGAATGATTTGCAGCTTTTTTGTTTGCATCGGTCATCTTTGATGCTACCACTGAGGGCGATGCGCGAATGGGATGGCGATTGCCGTGCTGACGACCGTTGCCCTGCTGATGACGGGCCTTACCCGGCTGATGTAGATTGAGTCCGTTACGCTTTCACGGCTCAGGAGCGAGATTCATGGTTTCCACGAGACGCAAGTTTATGCAAAGTTCTTTCGCCGGGGCCGTTGCCGCCGGATTCCCTGCCATCGTTCCCAGCTCGGTTTTCGGCGCCACTGCGCCCTCCAACCGGATCAGTATCGGCGCCATCGGCGTGGGCCGCATTTCGCGTGGCCACGACATGCCGGGCGTGCTGCAGTTCACGGGCGTAGCCGGGCGCGACAATCGCATCGTGGCGGTCTGCGATTTAAGCGTGGAACGCGTCGAGCTGGGCAAGCAGTTTGTGAACGACGCGTACTCGAAGAAGCTGGGCTCGGCGTACAGCGGAACGAGGGGATATTCCGATTCCCGCGAGCTGCTGGCCAACAAGGAGATCGATGCGGTCCTGATCTCCACGCCGGATCACCAGCACGCGCGCCTGGCCGTGGCAGCAGTCGCCGCCGGCAAGGATGTCTATCTCCAGAAGCCGGCATCGCTGACCATCAGGGAAGGGCGCATCATGGTCGATCACGTCACGGCCAGTGACCGCGTTTTGCAGGTAGGGTCGCAGCAGCGCTCGTGGAAGCAATTCGCGCGCGCCGTGGAGTTGGTGCGCAATGGCCGCATTGGCACTGTGCAGCGGGTCGAGATCGGCCTTCCCGGCGATCCTTCCGGCGGCAATCCGCAGCCCATGCCGGTTCCTGCTGGATTCAACTACGATGCGTGGCTCGGCTCAACACCTGAAGTGCCATATACCGTCGATCGCGTCATGCCGCAAAAAGGCTTCGATCGCCCCGGCTGGCTGCGCATGGAGCAGTTCGGTGCGGGCATGATCACGGGCTGGGGCGCGCATCACGTCGACACGGCGCACTGGGGCATGGACACGGAGATTACCGGTCCCGTCGAAATCTGGGGCCAGGCGCAGTTTCCCACCGAGGGACTCTGGAACGTCCACGGCCCGTTCAAAACGTATGGCCGCTACGCCAATGGCGTGGTGATGACGATCTCCGGCGATTTTGAAAACGGCATCAAGTGGATCGGAGACAAGGGCTGGATCTTCGTCTGCCGCGACACCGGGACCACGCCGACCTCTTCCTTCGGCTCACCGGCGCCCACGATCGTTCCGCTCCGCGCAAGCGACCCCGCAATTCTTGAATCAGCGATTGGGCCTGCGGAGTATCACGTCTACACATCCGACGATCAGCACGGAAACTGGCTCGACTGCATTCACTCGAGAAAAGCGCCTGTAGCTCCGGCAGAGATCGGCCATCGCGCCTGTTCCACTTGCCTGCTGCATTGGATTGCCATGAAGACCGAGCACCATGTGTACTGGGATCCGAAGTCCGAGACGATCCAGGGCGATGACATTGCCGCCAGCCTGCTGTCCCGGCATCAGCGGCATCCTTACGAAATCGCTTGATGCGCGGCGAATTCGATGCGCGGCAAGTCGGCGAGAAATGCGGACCGAAGCGCGCAACCTTAGCGGCTTCTTGCCGGCTGCGATGACTGGACTGTTGGTCCGCGGTGCCCCTCGAACATCCGCTTCGCTTCCGATCGATCTCTGCATCCCCGGCTGATCCCAGTATAGGAAATTCCCGATATAAGAAACTCTCCCACTCCTTACCTCAATCCGCGCCGAACGGATCATTGAATCGCGTCCATAATCCGATGAGAACCAAGAAACCTGGATCCGCATAGGCGCTCGTTTCAGCGATACAAACGTGCGAACGAGCCAGTACCATGCTGCGCCGATCGGCATCGCCGGCGGACGACGAAGAAGCAGCCAGCAAGCGCTTTGGGCATCGTGGAGAGCACTCGAATGCAAGATCAGGATGTGATTCGTGAATTCCTCGTCGAGAGTCATGAAAACCTCTCGCGCCTCGATCAGGAACTGGTTGAACTGGAGAAGCGCCCGAAGGACGCGCAGTTACTGGCCAGCATCTTCCGCACTATTCACACCATCAAGGGTACGTGCGGCTTTCTCGCGTTTTCGACTCTGGAGCGGATTACCCATCAAGCCGAAAGCCTTC
>Ga0224558_1002484_pt1 | contig 16754 bp, 15 predicted proteins | sample 714S32024metaG_FD_180682 | JGI IMG/M metagenome (GOLD analysis project Ga0224558, IMG submission 180682) | Peat soil microbial communities from Stordalen Mire, Sweden - 717 S3 20-24 | ecosystem: Environmental > Terrestrial > Soil > Wetlands > Peat | place: Sweden: Norrbotten County, Stordalen... | reverse complement strand
TGGGCATTGCCCAATTATTCGCCGTCGGGGGAATGGCGGCGGTTATGGGGCGGGCTGCGCGTGCCGCCGGGCTGAACCGGGTGTTCGAATTTGCGGACGTGGAAACGGCGGCCGCGGCGGTGAGAAGTTTTGTTAAGCCCGGGGACTTGGTGCTGGTGAAGGCCTCACGCGCCATGCGATTAGAACGGATTGCGGAATTGTTGCGAACCGGAGAGGCCGTCAGAAAGAACTAAATGTTATATTATTTGAGCAAATACTTGCTGACGTGGTCGGCGGGGACCGAGTGGGCTGATCGCCTATCCGCGCTGCGGCTCTTTAAGTACATCACGTTCCGGAGCGCTGGGGCGGCGCTGACTGCGCTGGTCCTGAGCTGGTGGCTAGGGCCGAAGGTGATCGCCTGGCTGAAGCGGTTGAACTTCGGCCAGGAGTACTCGGATAAGGCAGAAGCTGGCGGCGGTATGGCGGCGCGGCTCTTAAGCAAGAAGGGCACGCCGACTATGGGCGGTATTCTGATCGTCATAGCGTTGAACCTTACGACGCTGCTCTGGGCGCAGTGGAATGCGCTGGTGCTGTTGACCTTGCTTTCGGTCGTGGTGCTGACCGGCTTGGGGTTCTATGACGATTACGCCAAGATCAGCCTGCAGAGCAGTGGTGGCGCCCGGTCCTGCGTCAAGCTGGGCGTCCAAGCTGCGCTGGCGTTGTTCATCGGGATGTACCTGTGGCACGTGCCGTCCACCCGGAACCTGATTACGGAAATCATGGTGCCATTCTACAAATACCCAGTCCTGACCGGCGCCGGTTTGGTCGGGTTGGGTTTGACGGTGCTGACCATCGTAGGCAGTTCGAATGCGGTGAATTTGACGGACGGGCTTGATGGACTGGCAATTGGCTGCACGCTGATCGTCTCTTTTGTTTTTGTGGTCCTCACCTATTTGGCAGAGCACCGGGAGGCTGCCAGGTATCTACAAATCCCTCACGTCGTGGGCGCCGGTGAACTGACCGTGTTTTGTGCTGCTATGATTGGCGCTGGTCTGGGGTTCCTTTGGTTCAATTGCCATCCCGCGCAGGTCTTCATGGGCGACACGGGCTCGCTGGCTCTGGGCGGCGCGCTAGGCATCGTCGCGGTTTTGATCCATCAACCGCTCGTTCTGGTGATCGCGGGCGGGGTATTCGTGATGGAAGCAGGCTCGGTGATTCTCCAGACCGGCTGGTATCGCTACACGAAGTGGCAGTACGGGACAGGTGTACGCATCTTTCTAATGGCGCCGATTCACCATCATTTCGAGAAGAAAGGCTGGTACGAATCGCAAGTCGTAATGCGGTTCTACATTTTGGGCGTGCTCTGCGCGGTAGTGGCGCTGAGCACCTTGAAGATCCGATAGTATGATGGCATTGGAAGACAAAGAAACCCTGGTCATCGAACGCGTCAAAGGCACATTTCTTGTGGGCGAGACCAGGAAGAGCATTCGTGCCGCCTGGGATCCTTTTAATCCTTGCGCCGCTGCGAGCTCATTGCTAAAAGCAGAGGCAGCAGCGGCGAAAAATGCGACTTCCGGCGACGTAGTTCTGCTTTCTCCAGCTTGTTCGAGTTGGGATCAGCTTCGAGACCATCAACATCGCGGTGAGGTCCTTTGCCAGGCCATGAAATCAATAGGTAGGGGTGTCTACAGTGGCACCCCCAACATACATGGTGAAACGGCGACAGCAGAGCAGTGAAGTGAAACGAAGCGAAAGGCTTGTGAATTTTGCTGCGGGGTTTTTTGAGGCAAAACCCCGCAGCAAAGCGAACCGAAATTAAACAACACCTCAATAGACAGACGCAACAGCGCCACTTGAAAATGAACAACCAGAATCCACTCATCCCACCAGGCTCCGCTTTGGAGCAGAAAAACAAAGGTCGTGCCCGCGTGAAGATCGCGGTCTTCTTCGTCCTGGCCATTCACGGCATCGGCTTGATGGCCCTGCTGATGCAGGGCTGCGGGCAATCCAAAGAGCCGACGGTGGCAACGGAAGGAGTCTCCAGCAACGCGCCTCCGGCCTTTGTCGAGCAGACTAACAACCCACCAGTCACGACCAGCACCCCGCCCGTCGTGGTGACCCCACCGGCGATCCCTGAGCCCCCCCCGACGACGGCTGCGCCTGCCGGGGTTACGGAGTACACCATCGTCAAAGGGGATTTCCTCGAGAAGATCGCGAAGAACTTTCATGTCTCCGTCAAAGCCATCTCCGATGCCAACCCAGGCATTGACTCGGCCAAGCTAAAGATCGGGCAGAAAATACACATCCCTGCCCCATCCGGTCCGGTGACGCCAACCGCGAGCGGAGCAGCGCCGGCTGAGAAAGTGAGCGTCACCGGCGAACAGGTTTACACCGTGAAATCCGGCGATAACCTTACGAAGATCGCCGGGCAGCATGGTATAAGCCTCAAAGCACTGCGGGCGGCCAACAACTTGAAGACGGATAGCATCAAAGTGGGGCAGAAATTGAAACTCCCCGCAAAGGCGTCGGCCGGGGTGGCTGCACCCGCGGCGCCAGCGGAGCCCGCGCCTACCGGCGGGACCTCGGCGCCACCGACGGCGCCGGCTGGGCGGTAACAGTTTCTCCGGGCGCTTGGTGACCTCAGCCTGGCGTCCGATACTTATTCCGCCCGATGAAGGTGGCTGTCACCACTTTGGTTTTTTGCGTTGCCTCCCTGCTGGCGCTGGGGATGGTGATGCTCTACAGCTCGAGCATGGCGCAGGTCGGTGCGGGCTACCTGACGAAGCAATTGATCTGGTGTGCACTCGGCGTGACAGCGTGCGTGGCTGCAACCGTGGTGGATTACCGCCAGCTCAAGAGAATCTGGTGGGTGCCATTGTGCGTGGCCGTGTTGATGCTAGCGCTGGTGTTGAATAAACACTTCGGCGCGATGATCAATGGCGCCCGGCGCTGGTTCAGGTTTGGCGGCCTGAATTTCCAGCCCTCGGAGTTCGCCAAACTCGCATTGCTCATCGCGCTGGCCTGGTACGGTGAATACTTTCAGCGCCAGATGCCGCAATGGAAACGGGGGCTTCTGATTCCGGGCCTGCTGATCGGCCTGACGGTAGGCTTGATCTTCAAGGAGCCGGATGTCGGCAATGCGCTGGTGCTGGCCGCCGTGAGCGGCATCATGTTGCTGATTGGCGGTATTCGGCTCAGATATTTCCTGCCGCCACTCCTCGCTACGGCCATCGGGGTGGGGGTATTCATCTACTACAATCCCGTTCGCTCGGACCGCATTCACTCCTGGCTTCACGTCGAGGAAACGAGGCGGAAGACAGGCCTCCAGGCTTACGAGGCCATGGTTGCGCTCGGCAGCGGTGGCCTCACCGGCAAGGGCCTTGGCGACAGTCGTCAAAAGCTGGGCTTCGTGCCGCTCCAATTCTCGGACTTCATCTTTTCGATCATCGGCGAGGAGCTCGGGCTGATTGCAAGCCTGCTGGTGATCGCGGCCTTTGTAGCAATTATCTTTTGCGGAATCTACATTGCAATGAACGCGGCCGACACGTTTGGTCTGTTACTCGGTTCGGGGATCACGTTTCTGATTGGTCTACAGGCGTTCATCAATATCGGTGTGGTCACTGGTACCCTGCCAAACAAGGGCCTGCCGCTGCCGTTCATCAGCCAGGGAGGATCGAATCTACTGCTCATGCTCACGAGCGTCGGGCTCTTGCTCAGCATTGCACGGCTGGCGCGCGAAGCCGAAGGGAGCATGCGAAATATCACGAGGGGAGGGGAAGTTACCAATCCCTTTGCCCAGCGCCGACAATCTCAACCATGACCGCCCCACCTCAACCGCCGATCCGAGTGGCCATCGCCTGCGGTGGGACGGGTGGACATCTATTTCCAGGTCTGGCGGTGGCCGACCAGCTCGTGCGGCGAGGATGTGCCGCGATGTTGCTGATTTCACCCAAGGATGTGGACCAGCAAGCGGTACAAGTTGTTTCGGGCATGGAAGTCGTCACTTTACCGGCGGTCGGCTTGAGACGTGGAGGCGAAATCGCGTTCGTCCGCGGATTCATCCAATCCTACCGTGCGGCTGCCAGGTTGTTCAGAATGCGCCCGCCGCAGGCTGCCCTCGCGATGGGCGGGTTTACGAGCGCGCCGCCGATTCTGGCCGCAAAGAAGGCCGGGGCGCGGACTTTCCTACACGAATCCAATACGATTCCGGGGCGCGCCAACCGGTGGCTGGCGCGGGTGGTGCAACATGCGTTTGTCGGTTTCCCCACGGCCGCAGTCCGCTTGCACAACCGGAACGTGACAGTCACTGGCACGCCCGTGCGCTTGCGTTTTCAGGGGTGCGAGGCGGAGAGATGCCGGGCTGCGCTAGGGCTTGATCCATTACGTCCTGTCCTGCTGGTGATGGGGGGCAGCCAGGGCGCCAGCGGGATCAACAAGCTGGTAATGCAGTCACTGCCGCTGCTCGCCAGCCGCGCGCCCGATTTGCAGTGGTTTCATCTCACCGGTCCGAGCGACATGGAAGAAGTGAAACAAGCCTACGCGGCTTTGAACTTGAAGGCGGTCGTGCATCCCTTCTTTGCTGAGATGGAGTTGGCACTGGGCGCGGCGACGACGACTGTTTGCCGTGCTGGCGCATCATCGCTTGCGGAACTCGCGGCCATGCGCGTGCCGGCGGTGCTGGTCCCGTATCCTACAGCTAGCGACAATCACCAGTTTCACAATGCCCGAGCTTTCGAGGCAACCGGCGCTGCTCGGTTGCTGGAGCAGAAGACTGCCACGCCGGAACTACTGTCGCAGTTGGTTTTGGACCTGCTTGAGAAGCCGGCGGTTCATGAGAAGATGCGGAACGCGCTCGCGCGATGGCACGCGCCGCGCGCCGCCGAACAGATTGCTGAAGCAATGCTGGCAGCGGTCGGGGTGGGGGCGGGCGAAAGCTGGCAGGCCGATCCACAATCATTCTCTCCTCCTCTCTCCCGGACTCCGACGACTAAGGACGATCCGCAAGCCTCCGCGTCCCCGCGCGCCGGCCGATTGCAGATGAGGCGCAAAGCCGCTTACAGGACTCCGCTGCCGGCAGGGAGGGTTGCGTGAACAGGCAAGGTCCCATTCTGGAGAAGGCTGTGCGTAATGGAGCGGATGCGGCGAATGATCTCGCGCAACGCGTTTCGCAAGCAACGGTGATTCGCAGCGACGAGCTATTGGCCAAGCATACGACTTTGCGAGTCGGCGGGCCGGCGGATGTCTATGTTGAACCAGCCTCCGAACAGGACCTGGCGGACGTTCTGGCTTATTGTCACGAGCGCAGACGGCAGTTTTTCGTTCTCGGGCGCGGTTCAAACCTGTTGGTGAAAGACGGCGGTATACATGGAGTCGTGATCTGCCTGGCCCATGCGCGTTTCAGCCGAATTGAGGTGACAGGTGAGCGTCTCAACTGTGGGGCAGGTGCGAGACTGAAGGGGGTCGCAGTTGAAGCCCGGGCAAAGGGTCTCGCGGGACTGGAATTTATGGAAGGCATTCCTGGCAGTGTCGGCGGCGCGTTGCGGATGAATGCTGGAGCCATGGGCGGCGCAATTTTCGACGTTGTGGAGTCCGTTCGGCTGATGAGTTTCGACGGGACGGTGCAAGAACGGCCCGCCCGGGAGCTGGCGGCTGCCTATCGCAGTTGCCCAATGCTCACGACGCACATTGCGCTGTCGGCGGTGCTGCGCGGCCAGCCCGGTCCGCGGGAGGCCATAGGGCAGCGCATGAACGAGTACAGCCGAAAGCGATGGCAATCGCAGCCGGCCGCCCCGAGCGCCGGCTGCATGTTCAAGAACCCAGCTTCGATTCCCGCTGGTAAGCTGATTGATGAACTGGGCTTGAAAGGAATGCGCGTAGGAGGAGCACTGGTTTCCGCCGAGCACGGTAATTTTATTGTGAACGACGGGACCGCGACCGCCCGAGACGTTTTGGAGCTGATTGAGATCATACGCCAGCGTGCCCGGGCCGAGCGTGACATCGAATTGGAAACGGAAGTTGAAGTGGTTGGAGAATGAATTCCGGGATTGAGAAACTCAATATCACCGTAATGCTCGGGGGGCCGAGCGCTGAGCGGGAAGTGTCGCTGCGCTCTGGCGCGGAGGTGGCCAACGCGCTCCGCTCAATCGGCCATCAGGTCCACGAGGTAGACCCGAGCGACGAGAAATGGGCGTTGCCGAGCGAAACAGACGTGGTGTTCCTCGCGCTCCACGGGACATACGGCGAGGATGGCACGATTCAGCGCCGGCTGGAAGAGCTAGGCGCAACCTACACCGGGTGCGACCCCGAGGCGAGCCGGATTGGGTTTGACAAATTCCTAACGAAGCAGCGTTGCATAGCGGCGGGGATTCCGACCGCACGCTTCGTGCTCATCGAGTCGCAGTCGGCAAGCTGGCCGATGGGCTGGGACCCGCCCGTGGTGCTCAAGCCCGTCCGGCAGGGTTCGAGCGTCGGCCTTCAATTCGTCGAGCGTGTGTCGGATTGGAGCGAGGCGGTGGCGGAAGCGATGCGCCATGATTCGCAGGTCCTGATGGAGGAGAAGATTGTCGGGCGTGAATGCACGGTTGGTATCCTTGCTGACGAACCACTACCTTTGGTCGAGGTGCGGCCCAAGACGGGCATTTACGACTACAAGACCAAGTACAGCGCCGGCATGACCGATTATTTTTGCCCCGCCCCCTTTGACGAGGCCACCACCGCGCTGGCGCAGGCGGCGGGGCTGGGTGCTTTCAAGGCGATTGGCGGCCGTGATTATTCCCGCGTGGATGTGATCGTTCGGCCGAACGGGGAACCGGTGGTGCTGGAGATCAACACGCTCCCGGGTATGACCGAAACCAGCCTGCTGCCCAAGGCCGCTGCCGCGGCCGGAATCAGCTACACGGAGCTATGTCAGAGGATGGTGGATCTGGCGCTCAAACGAAGGAAGAATGTGGCTTAAGCATAAACCAAAGAATCGGCGACTGGGACGCGAGCAGGTGCTGGACGTGAAACTGCGCTCCAGCCAGGTGCGCGCCGCGCGTACGCGCCTAACGGCGATGAGCCTAGGGGCTGTCTTCGCGACTGTGTTTGGGCTGTACCTGCTCTACCGCGCCGGTGATTTGGCGCTCAACTGCTTAGTCTATCAGAACAAAGCGTTCGCCATTGAGGAAATTGAGGTACAGACCGACGGCGTTATCGCAGTGGACCAACTGCGCCGGTGGGCTGGAGTCAAGCTGGAGGAAAACCTCTTGGCACTCGATCTTGCGCGGGTGAAACGCGATCTGGAGCTGATCCCTCTGGTGCAGTCCGTCTCTGTCGAGCGTGTCCTCCCCCACACCTTGCGCCTGCGCATTATCGAACGCGAGCCGATAGCTCAGGTCAACGTGCCCCGCCCGCGTCCGAGCGGCGGGCTAGAGCTGTCCGTCTATCAGCTCGACGTGGACGGCTGGGTCATGTTGCCGCTGGACCCGCGGCATCTCGCCACGCCGCACACCCAACCGGACGATCCACTGCCCGTGATCTCCGGTATCGACGCCAACGCGCTGCAGCCGGGCCGGCGGCTCGCGGCACCGCAAGTGGAAGCCGCCCTGCAGTTCCTCGTAGCTTTCGAACAATCTCCGATGGCCGGACTGGTGGACCTGATTCGGGTGGACGTTTCTTCGCCGGAGGTTCTGGTGGTGACGACCGGGCAGGGAAGCCAAGTGACTTTTGGCCTTACCGATTTCGGGCAACAACTGAGGCGCTGGCATAGCGTGTTCGAGGAGGGACAGAAGACGGGCGGCGCGGTCGCCACCCTTGATCTCGCGGTCACCAACAACATTCCCCTTCGTTGGCTTGAGGCCAGCGCGGTTCTACCTGCGCCTTCGAAGTCACCTAAACCCTTACGCCCTAAGAAGAAACATGTTTAATGCCTCCTCGATAATAGTGGGACTGGAGATCGGCACGTCCAAGGTCTGCGCAGTGGTCGGCGACCTGGGCTCCGACGGCGCGCTCAATATCGTCGGCCTAGGCCAGGCTCGCTCGCGCGGCGTGCGCAAAGGCGAAATCGCTGATACGTCGGCGGCCGAGGAGGACGTGCGCCACGCTATTGTGGAGGCCGAGCAGATGGCCGATGTTGAGATCCGCAGCGTCTTTCTGGGCGTCACCGGCGGCCACCTGCGCGGCTTCAACAATCGTGGCGTGCATCCGGTTGTGTCCTCTGACCGCGAGATTTCGGAAGACGACGTGCAGGACGTGATTAAGAACGCCAAGGCGATCAACCTGCCGGCCCAGAACCACGTGATCCACGCCATCCGCCAGCATTTTCTAGTGGATGGGCAGGACGGCATCACCAACCCGGTCGGCATGCTCGGCTCACGAATCGAGGTGGACGTGCATGTCGTGCATGGCAATTTGAATCGGTTGCAGAATGCCATTCGCACTGTCAAGGGGCTGCAATTGGAGGTGGATGACATCGTGTTCAACGGCCTGGCCTCATCGCTCGCGCTGCTAACCAACGAGCAGAAGGAACTCGGCTCGCTGGTCATTGACATCGGTGGCGGGACGACCGAATACGTCGTTTATGCCAATGGCATCATCAAGCACACCGGCGTGCTGGCGGTTGGCGGCGACCATGTGTCGAACGACTTGGCTTATGGCTTGAAAGTGCCGCTCAGCCGCGCCGAGCAGCTCAAGATCGAGCACGGCTCCAGCTTGCTTGACGACGCCGCCAAGGGTCAGGCCATCACGATTTCCAACGAGCACGGCCTGCCGCTCAGGACCGTCAACCTCGAACATCTGCGCCGGATCATGTCGCTGCGGCTGGAGGAGGTTTTCCAGCTTGTCGGCCAAGACCTCGAGCAGTCCGGGGTATTGGATTACCTGCGGGCGGGCGTGTTCCTCTGCGGCGGCGGCGCGCGCATCCCGCAGATTGCCAAGCTGGCCGAGCAAGTTCTGGGGATGCCCGTGTCTCTAGGCAAAACCAACTCAATCAGCGGGCTGAAGTCGGCGCTCGACCAGCCGGAGTTCGCGACGGCCATCGGGCTGGTGAAATTCGGCTCGTTTCAACAGCGCAAGCGCGCGGCTAGGTCATTCCTGGCGGACGGCATCAAGAGCACCCTCGGCCAATTCTTCCGGCGCGCCTGACCCATCAAAAGGACCCTCATGATTACCAATGCACAGAATGACCCGGTCGTGGAAATTCCAAGGAAGAGTATCTCCGTCAAGGTGTTCGGCGTGGGTGGTGCCGGCATCAATGTGATGGAGCTGATGCTGAAAGAGAGTCTGCCTGGCGTGGCTTTTGTGGCCATGAATACGGATGCCCAATCGTTCGCGGCGTCCTCAGCTACAGAAAAGGTCCACCTGGAAACGCAGCCCCTGCGTGGGCTGGGCACCGGTGGGGACCCGGACCGCGGCCATGCGCTGGCCGAGGAACAGTTACCGAAGCTAAAATCACTCTGCGAAGGAGTGGACGTAGTTTTCATCCTGGCCGGCCTGGGTGGCGGCGCAGGCACGGGCATCAGCCCGGTGCTGGCGGGCGCGGCGAAAGAGGCGGGCGCCCTGGTGCTCGGGTTTGTGACGACGCCCTTCGAGTGTGAAGGCGGCCGCCGGCAACGCCTGGCGCAGTATGGGCTCGCGGAACTCAAGGCCGCGGCCGATGGCGTCATCAGTCTGCCCAACCAGAAGGTGTTCAAGATGATTGACGAGAACACCAGCGTGCTGGAGACCTTCAAGATCACGAACGACTTTTTGGCCGCGGGCGTGCGCGGCGTCTGGCGGCTGCTGATGCACAAGGGGCTGATCGAAATCCATTTTTCCGACCTGGCGGCGCTCTTGCGCGATCGCCACAGGGAGAGTTGCTTTGCCGTGGCAGAGGCTATGGGGCCGACGCGCTCACGCGAGGTCATGGACAAGCTGTTGGCGCATCCGATGCTCGAAGACGGCCAGATGCTCGGAGAGTCAGAAGCAGTGCTGGTGAGCCTGATGGCGGGCCCGGATCTTACCATGGCCGAGGTCAACCGTGTGATGGAGCAGGTCAACCGCCAGTGCGAGCACGCGCAGGTGATCATGGGCGCGGCCATAGATGAGGCCTTCAAGGAACGCCTCGCCGTGACGCTGATCGCTGCGCGCAGGAGCGCGGAGCCTGAGGCGTCGGGCGAAGCCGGGGCGGCTGGGAGCGGCGAAGAGCTCGCGGCGCAATTATTGCCCCAATCGAGTACGGGGCGGCGTGGCTCGAGGTTTTTGCCGCCGGCCCCCATGTTGCCGCCGGACCAGTTGCAGCAACTTCTGGCCAGGCAAGGCCGGGGTGGCTCGCACCCCCGCAAGGGGTTGCCTAAGCTGCGGCAGGGCCAGTTGCCGCTGGAGATTGTCTCCAAGGGCCGCTTTGACAAGAGCGAGCCGACCATCCACAAAGGCGAAGACCTGGACGTGCCGACTTACATCCGCCGTGGTGTGGCGCTGAATTAACCCGGCCTCGCCAATCCATTTGCATTTGCGCGGGGTCTCCGCAATTATCCCGCACCATTTATGCAAAGACTGTTCGCTCTATTGCGGCCCAGCCTGGCTGGTACGGTCCTTCTTTTCTCTTTGACTTGCTTTGCGCTCGCGGCGCCGGGCGATTGGCCGCAATTCCTCGGTCCCAATCGCGACGGCAAGTCCGCTGAGACCGGCTTGCTCCAGGAGTTGCCACCCGGCGGCCCAACCCTCGTATGGAAGGCCACTGGCATTGGTGTCGGTTACTCGACGGTGTCCGTGGTAGGTGACCGCATCTACACGATCGGCGAAGACAGCGAAGTCAGTTCCGTCGTCGCGTTGAATGCCGCGGATGGCAAGAAGGTTTGGTCGGCCAAGCTCGGCAAAGCCGGTGCACCGGGTCAGCCGGCGTTTGAAGGACCCCGCGCTACGCCAACCGTCGAAGGCGACTTGCTCGCCGCCGTCAGCCAATGGGGTGAACTGGCCTGCTACGATGCGGCCCAGGGCAAGGAACTCTGGCGCAAGGATTACACCAAGGACTTCGGCGGCAAACGCCCGAATTGGGGCTATGCCGAATCCCCGCTCGTTGACGGCGATAAGGTGGTGATTACCCCGGGCGGCATGGAGGGCTCAATCGTCGCGTTGGACAAGAAGACCGGCGCCGTGATCTGGCGCAGCAAGGGCTTCACCGACGCGCCGCATTATTCGTCGCTCATAGTGGCACAAATCGGCGGGGTGCGGCAGTATATCCAACTGACGGCTGAGAGCGTGGCAGGCGTTGCCGCGGCGGACGGCAAGGTGCTTTGGGTTGCCCCGCGCAAGGGCCGGACCGCAGTCATCCCCACGCCGATTTACAGCGATGGCTTCGTCTATGTCACCTCGGCTTACGGCGTTGGCTGCAACCTGTTCAAGATCAGCGAGGCCGGCGGCAAGTTCACTGCCGAGGAGGTGTATGCCAACAAAGTGCTGGGCAACAAGACAGGCGGGGTGATCAAGGTGGGCGATTTCGTTTATGGCCACGCCGATGACAAGGGCTGGACTTGCCAGGACTTCAAGACCGGCGCCGCTAAGTGGCAGAGCAACACACTGGGCAAGGGCGCGATCATTTATGCCGATGGCCGTTTCTACCTGCGCGCCGAGGACAAGGGCACCGTTGCGCTGATCGAGGCCTCGCCAGATGGCTACAAGGAACATGGGCGCTTTGAGCAGCCCGAGCGCAGCAATAAGACTGCCTGGCCGTACCCGGTCGTTTCCCATGGCAAGCTCTACTTGCGTGATTGGGACACTCTCCTCTGTTACGACGTGAAGAGGAAGTAGCCACCCTTTTAACTTCCACTTCGCTGACTGGCCTGTTACAACGCCCGGCATGTCTGCGAAGCTCACCATTGGTTTTCTTGGCGCCGGCAAAATGGCTACCGCCCTAGCGCGGGGCTTTGTTCGGGCCGGACTCGTCAGCGGTGGCGAGGTCATCGCCAGCGATCCGAGTGAAGCCGCCCGAGCGTTGTTTGTCAAAGAGGTCGGCGCCAAGTCAACGGCTTCCAATCCGGAGGTGGCGGAGTTCGCGGATGTGCTGGTGCTGGCCGTCAAACCGGATCAGGTTGGCGGGGTGCTGGCTGACCTGCGGGATCATCTTACCGGGAAGCATTGCCTCCTCTCTATTGCTGCGGGCGTTCCGCTGGCGAGACTGGAAGCCGAGCTAGGGGCCGGGACGCGGCTAATCCGGGTAATGCCAAATACGCCCGCGTTAGTGGGCGCGTCGGCCACGGCCTTTGCCATGGGTAAGTCCGCCCTTCTGGAAGATGGCGAGCTGGCGCAGAGGCTTTTCTCTGCCGTCGGCCTCGCTTTCCAAGTTAAAGAAGCATTGCTGGATGCCGTCACAGGTTTGAGCGGGAGCGGGCCAGCCTATGCCTATTTATTCATCGAAGGTCTGAGCGACGGCGGTGTCGCTGCTGGGCTGCCACGTGAGGTCGCTACCCGGCTGGCGGCTCAGACCGTTCTGGGCAGCGCGAAAATGGTCCTGGAAACCGGCCTGCATCCTGGCGTGCTCAAGGACATGGTCACCAGCCCGGGCGGCACGACCATCGAGGGCCTGCACGAGCTGGAGAAAGGCAAGATGCGGGGCACGCTGATCAGCGCTGTGCGCGCGGCCGCTGAGAAGTCGAGGAAGCTGGGGCAGGGGTGATGCGTGATGCGTGATGCGTGATGCGTGAAACGTGAACGCCGCGTAGGTTTGGCTCACGTTTCACGTTTCACGTTTCATGCTTCAGAAGCAACTGCCTCACATCTACCGCCTCCATGCCTGCCGACCGGATCGCCCGCATGCCAAAATCCGTGTCCTCGTAGGCGCGGCAGCACTGCGGTGGCACGCGCAGGCGGCGGGCGGCTTCCAGGAAGATGTCGGGAGCCGGCTTCTGGTTCATAACATCCTCGCTGGTAACAACTGCCTGGAATAAGTGCCGGATGTCCAAGTGAACGAGCACTTGCTCGATAACTCTCTTTGTCCCTCCGGAGGCCACGGCGAGGGGTATCTTGCCATAGTTCTCCCGGGCCACGCCGACGACCGTGTTGATCGGCTCGACCTGCGCAATGAGCGGCAGATACTCCGCTTCCTTTTCTCGGGCCACCGCCAGCGGATCGAGCGGGAGGTCCTGCTCAGCACGCAACAGCTTGAGAATGTCCCGCGATGGAACGCCGCCAAGAGAATAGAAGCGGTCTTCGGGCAAGGAAAAGCCGTGCCGCCGGGCGATCACCTGCCACGCACGCCAATGCAGCGGCATCGAGTCTGCCAGCGTGCCATCACAGTCAAAGATGATGGCCTGGGGATGGAGTAGATGGTGATTGTCCTTAGGCAGCACCATAGCTCAAATAAAGCTCACGCATTACGTTTCACGGATCACGCATCACGCAGCGCATTTCACGTCCCTCGCCTCAGCCTTTCAGCGCTGCCAGCTTCTCCTCCAAATCGTGGGTCATTAGCGGCTCAATCACCGGATCAATGGCTCCCTCCATGAGGAAGGGCAGACTGTGCAGCGTCAGGCCGATGCGATGGTCGGTGAGCCGATTCTGCGGGAAATTGTAGGTGCGGATGCGCTCGTTGCGTTCGCCGGTGCCAACCTGCTCCTTCCGCTGGTCGGCGTATTTCTTGTTCTCCTCCTCCACCTTGCGCTCTAGCAGCCGCGACCGCAGCACTGTCAGCGCCCGGGCCTTGTTCTTCTGTTGCGACCGCTGGTCGGCGCAACGGACGATCAACCGCGTCGGTTTGTGGATGATTTGCACGGCTGAATCGGTAGTATTTACCCCCTGACCGCCGGGGCCAGACGCCCGGCAAACCGTAATCTCCAAATCCTCGGGCTTGATCTCCACGTCCACTTCTTCCGCCTCCGGCAAGACCGCCACGGTGCAGGTGCTGGTGTGAATCCGCCCTTGCGCTTCCGTCGCCGGCACGCGCTGAACGCGGTGCACGCCGCTTTCGTACTTGAGCCGCTTATAGACGTCCGTGCCGGTGATCTGGAAGACGATTTCCTTGTAGCCGCCGAGGTCAGAGGGGCTCGAATCGAGGTTCTCGAATTTCCATCCTTGCGCGTCCGCATACCGCGTGTACATGCGGTAGAGGTCGGCCGCGAACAGCGCGGACTCCTGGCCTCCAGCCCCGGCGCGGATTTCGATTATCGTGTTGCGCGAGTCCGCGGGATCAGGCGGCAGGATGCCGCGTTGGATCGCCAGCCCCAGGCGGTTCTCCTGCGCTTCCAGCCGAGTGATTTCCTCCTTCGCCATTTGGGCTAGCTCCGAATCGGCGGGCTCGGTTTGCAGCAGCGCGCGGTTCTCCGCCAGGTCGGCTACGACTTTAACGTAAGCCTGACCCTGCCCGACCAGTTCTTTGAGGCGGGCGTATTCCTTGCCGAGCTCTTGCGCACGTTGCGGGTTGTCGAAGGCCTTGGGGTCGCTCAAGGCGGCCTCGACCTCAGCAAACCGGCGGGAGAACTTCTCGATGTGGGGACGCAAGTCCATGGCCTAAAATAAATCCGCCCGCAAAGACACAAACCCTGCGGGCGGATAAAGGGGCTGACCGTTAGCGCTTCTTCTTCCGCGTCGCGGCCTCGGCCTGGGCTGCTTGCGTTTTGACCATGCGCTGCTGGAACTTGTCCACGCGGCCGGCGGTATCCACGAACTTCTGCTGGCCGGTGTAGAAGGGATGGCAGGAGTTGCAGATACCCACGATAATCACCGGTTTGGTGGACTTGGTCTGGATCACGTTGCCACACGCGCAACGGATCTCCGCAGCCACATACTTCGGATGTATTTTCTCTTTCATAAAAGGCCGGGCAAATTACCACCCCCGCGCGGGATGACAAGCCCCAATTGACGGCTTTTTCCGGGCGCAGCGCGTTTCGCCGATGCCACGGTGGCTCCCTCGGCAAAGATCTGGCCGCGCTGAGTTCAGTTACCCCCGCCGCCGGGTGGACAGGTAAACTAGAGGGGCACCCGGTAAACCCTAGGGGGGGGGTAAGGGAACTATGACGTGGTAGTAACGATGTAGTAACGAGGTAGTGACGATGTAGTAACGATGTAGTAAGCGTATTGATTGGGCGCTGCTATTGACGGGCTCCGGTGTTGGCGGGGGGTAGGGACGTCTTGGGGTGGGCCATTGGCGCACAGCGGACGTTAACCGCATCGGCAGAGGCTGACGGGAGGACTATTTGGGGTGTAGCGCCTGGGGTGCGACGGGAGGTTAGGGTTCCGTATCGGCCTGTTCCAGGACCTTGAGGATCTTATTGAAGGCGTCGCGGACTTCGGCGTAATTGCTGAGGTCCACGAGGAAGCGGCCGTCGCGATTGGGCCGGGACACGGCATGACCATCCGAGAAGAGAATGTTGGCCGCGCGCTGGCGGTGGTGGGTGCTGGGGGTGATGCCAAACGAAGCCATCTGGGGGGAACAGAGGAATTGAGTGTCAATGGCCAGGGCACGGATGGGCAGGCCGTTGCGGTTATTGCCGAGGTTGTCCAGGCTGATATGCTCGGGCGGGGCGAGGCCCAGGTTGGGGTTGTCGAACAAAGTGGTGTTACCGGCGTGGCGATAGTAGAAGCTGCATTGGGCCTGGCTGGTGCCGACGTTGGCGAGTTGAGCGTTGGCGTCCACAGGCTGGTCGCTGCTGGGGCAGAATAGGACTTTCGGCTGGTTGCAGAGGTGGTCCTTGAGCAGGAGGCCCAGGCCGGCGGGGGCGCCGGTGCCAAGGGAAATCAAGCTGGTGGGAGCCCCGGTGGAGGGGTAGAGATCGAAGGGGCTGGTGAATGGCGGGGCTTTGGGTCCGTAGGGGATCTTGCCGTCGTTATCGCTGGCGTAGGCGTGGATAGCGAGGCCGATCTGGTGCAGATTGGAGAGGCAAGCGGCTTGCCAGCCTTTTTCACGGGCGGAGGCCAGGCTCGGCAGCATCAGGGCCGCGAGGGTGGCGATGACGGCAATCACTACCAAGAGTTCGATAAGAGTAAAGGCACCGGGGGAAGGCGAGGCGGGGAGTGACCTCATTGGGCTTCCCGGCGATTTGAGTGGCATCTCGCGGCGAAGTCCGAAGGGCGAAGTCCGAAGTCCGAAGGAAGGCCGAAACCCGAGGTCCGAAAGCACCACGTGCTTTACCCTTGCAGGGGCGGATCGGCGTGGGTTTGAGGCGGACATGATAGAACAATCGCCCAGTGCGCTGCCTATGGCAACTGGCGCAAGGTGTAGAAACGGCGGTTTGAGTTCGTGGCCGGGTCCGTGAAGGGACTGGCGCCGGAGACGTTGGTTACGATTCCGAGGCTGGTCCAGTCCACGAGGGGTGAAGTGATGTTAGTGTGCGCCAGGACCTCGAATTGCAGGCCCGGCTCGCTTCGCACGGTGAAACCGAACCAGTTGCTTACGATTTGGGGGTTGATCAGGTGTGGCAGTACCGTTTCTGTCAGGCGCACATTGTCCAGGTCCCAGTATCCACTGGCGAGGTTGGTTCCGATGGTGGAGGCTATCTGCACGCCTATGGTCTGATTGGCCCAGTGGTCGGTCGGCAGGACGCCGGGAACCTGGACCGAGAAGTCCACGAAATGCGTATTGGTGGGGAACAGCCCCGTGCTGTTGGTGATGGTGGTGGCGGCGACCGTAACCATGTTACCAGCGGCGTCGCGGTAATACAGGCTGAGCCGGAGAGTGGCGCCTTCGTAAAGAGGAGGGCTGCCGTCCACGCCACCGATAACGCCGACCGTGAGGCTGTAGGCGCTGCTGACGTTAAACCTGGAGCTGGAATCCTGGAAGATCGCTACTTCGGGGTAAGCAAACAGGAAAGCGGCCTGGGTGCCGTCAC
>Ga0224558_1002483_pt1 | contig 16762 bp, 14 predicted proteins | sample 714S32024metaG_FD_180682 | JGI IMG/M metagenome (GOLD analysis project Ga0224558, IMG submission 180682) | Peat soil microbial communities from Stordalen Mire, Sweden - 717 S3 20-24 | ecosystem: Environmental > Terrestrial > Soil > Wetlands > Peat | place: Sweden: Norrbotten County, Stordalen... | reverse complement strand
ATGTAGATCCCGTTACGCTCGCCAAAGATGTATTCCTTCATCTTTGGATTCCAGCGCTTGGTCTGATGCCCGAAGTGAACTCCAGCTTCGAGCAGCTCCTTCATTGTGATCGTGGCCAATGGGCCTCCTTCGTGGATTGCATCCGGGTGGTCGATGCCGGCGTCCGAATTTAACCCGCTATTGCGGGAATTTGAAAAGCCAGGGACTAGGGACCAGGGAATAGGGACTAGAAAACAGCGCCAAAGTTACGGCTAGTCCCTTAGTCCCTCAGTCCCAGCAAGCGCTTTAGCGCTTGCTGAACTGGAAGCGTGCACGAGCGCCCTTCTGCCCGTACTTCTTGCGTTCCTTCATGCGCGAGTCACGGGTGAGCAGGCCCTCGGCCTTGAGCACCTTGCGCAACTCGGGATTGAACTGAACCAGCGCGCGGGCTACGCCCAGCTTGACGGCATCGGCCTGTGAGCATACGCCGCCACTTCTGACGGTGGTGACCACATCAAAGCTCGAAGCCAACTCGACCAGCGCCAGGGTGCGCTTGGCGGCCACTCGCTGCTGCTCGGTTACGAAGTACACATCGAATGCCTTGCCGTTGACCTTCCACTCGCCCGTGCCGGGACGCAGAAATACGCGCGCGATCGCCGACTTGCGCCGCCCCGTCCCGTAATACTGAACCAGATCTGCCATTCTCCGCTCTCTCTCTTTTCGATTCCGGCCTGACCTCAGGGGCTAAAGCCCCCGCGCCTATTACTCACTTGAGCGTACGGGCTAAAGCCCGTACCTTTCAAAACCTCTTACGCGATATCCAACGACACCGGCTGCTGCGCCTCGTGAGAGTGCTTGTCGCCGCGATAGACCTTTAGTTTGGTAGCCATCTGGCGGCCCATCTTGCTCTTGGGCAGCATGCCCTTGATGGCTTGCTCCAGAATCATCTCCGGCTTGCGGTTCAACAGGCGGGTGAACGACTCCTCGCGCAGCCCACCGGGGAAACCGGTGTAACGGCGATAGAGCTTGTTCTGAGCCTTGAGGCCTGTCAGGCGGACCTTCTCCGCGTTAATCACGATCACGTGGTCGCCCACATCGATGTACGGCACATACTGGGGATTCAGCTTGCCGCTCAATACATCGGCAACCCTGGTCGCCAGACGGCCCAGCGTCTTGCCGCTGGCATCCACTACAAACCATTTGCGGTCAATATTCTTGCCGCTCGGAATAAAGGTGCTCATCGCTCTCCTACCCTCTAAAACGCCAGTCTCAAACAAAACCGCCCGGCCGCAACAATTGCCGAGGCGCAAACCTCAATGCGGGGGAGCAAACCCCAAAAATCCAGCGCAAAGCGCTCTTACCCGCGCCAAATCAGCGCACGGGCCCAATTTCCACCCACTGCCAAACAAATCTGTTCGGGTGAGGACTACGGGGGCTGGCCCTCAAAAGGACTCTAGCCAGGCCGAAGGCGCGTCATACAAAGCTCGCATCCAGCAGCCGGCAGCCTGTTCCAGCCGATCCCCGAGAAGTTCCACCTGGGATACGAGCCAGCCGGGTCCGAATGTACACACAGGGACCCCAGGCGCAACACCGCGCAAGGACTTCAGAATACCCGAATCAGGCCTCGGAGTCAACGAAAACCCCGGCCAGGCAGTGTCCGGTTTGAATGAAGTCCCCCTCCGGGGCTAAAGCCCTCGTTCGTTCTGCTGGAATTATGTGGGGGTTGAAACCCCCGCCTCCCTCCGGCTTATGTGCGAGCTGAAGGCGCGTACCCTTCAAGCTGAAGGCCGAACCCTTCAAATTCGCCCAATTCCATGCGGGAGGCTCGGTAGCATGATTTTCAAAGTCGTGCTACTCTGAGACTTCCCCATGAAAACGAGGGAAGTAGATCGGCTTGGCGGGAGTGCGTATGGGCGTTCTGAGCAGAATCGGGATTGCGCTGGATTCGGAGCTTCTGAAGAGGTTTGACGGCTCGATTCAGCGGCGCGGCTATACCAATCGGTCTGAAGCGTTTCGAGATTTGATTCGCGACCGGCTGGTGACCGAGCAGACCGCGGAGCCGGACGCGACGGTGGTGGGCACGGTTACGCTCATCTTCGACCATCATGCTCACGGCGTCACCGAAAAGCTGACCGAGGCGCAGCACGCGCACCACGAATTGGTGGTCTCCACGAGCCACGCCCACCTGGACCTCGATTCCTGTCTTGAAGTATTGATCGTGCACGGCAAATCGGCCCAGGTCGCCCAGTTTGCGGACTTGCTTATCGGCCTCAAGGGCGTGCAGCACGGGCGGCTGGTGATGAGCGTTCCGGAGCACGCAATCGAACACCCTCACGAGCACGCACCCAAACACAGCCACAAGCATTAATCTTCACAAATTCAAAACAGCAAAGGAAAGAATCATGGGAACCAGTAGCACGAATTTGGGAATCGTACTATTTGTGTTGGCCGTCCTGGCCGGCAGCATTGCGGCGGTAGCGCAGACTGGCGCGGCTCGCGTCAACGGCACGGTCCTCGATCCGCAGGGTCACCCGGTCGCCACGAGTGATAAGGCTTATCCGCCTCAGCTATCAGGAACTGTCGTTGACACGTCTGGTGCGGGGATTGCCGGGGCTACCGTGCAGGTTCGCAACGCGAACGGTACTGTCCAGAGAACGACACAGTCGGACAGAAACGGCTCCTTCATTCTTTCTGGACTCCCGGCAGGGAATTATCGACTCGCGGTATCTAATCCCGGTTTTGAAGCCAAAGAAATCCTTGTCACCATAGGGACCACCGGGGCGCCGGCCCCGCTGCGCATCCCTCTGGTAGTGGGTGCCGTGAGCACCACCATCAATGTGCAGGGCCGTGAGGCTGAACTTGTCGGAGTTGCCGAATCCGGCACCCAGGGTACGGTGGGCGCAGAGGAAATCCAGGATCGTCCGATTCTTCGTTCGGGAGAAGTTTTGGAGACTGTTCCCGGTCTCATCATCACTCAACACGCCGGCGGCGGCAAGGCCAACCAATATTTTCTTCGCGGCTTCAATCTCGACCACGGCACGGATATCGCCATTTTCCTCGACGATATGCCGCTTAACCTGCCGTCGCACGCGCACGGCGAGGGCTACTCGGACATGAACACTGTCATCCCGGAGTTTGTGAAGCGGGTGGATTTCGAGAAAGGTCCTTATTACGCGAATGTCGGCAACTTTAGCTCGGCTGCAAATGCCCATGTGGAATTCTTCAAGACGCTGCCCGAGAACTTCTTCAAGGTGGAAGGCGGCACGCATACCTATGGGCGGGCCGTTTTCGGCGCATCGCAAAAGCTCGGTTCGGGCAATTTGCTCTACGGCGGAGAAGCGTATTACTACGACGGCCCATGGGTGCATCCGGATGGTTTTAACAAAATCAACGGCTTACTAACCTACAGCCAGGGAGATGACGCCAATGGCGCCAGCATCACAGCCCACGCTTACCACGGAAAATGGAACTCGAGCGATCAAATTCCCGATGCCGCCCAATCCCTCGTTGGTTTCTTCGGCACACTGGACCCGTCTGACGGTGGGCACTCACAGCGTTATAGCTTGCAGGGTGAGTGGCATCACCAAGACACAAATTCCGAGTCGAAGATCATGGCCGCCGTATGGTATTACGATCTCGATTTATATTCCGATTTCACTTACTACCTGGTGGACTACAGCAAAGAGGACCAGTTCAATCAGCAGGATAGGCGCTGGGTGGGTTACCTCGACGCACACCACACGGTCTTTAGCACATGGCTTGGCCGCAAGATGTCAAATACCTTCGGCGTGCAGTACCGCAACGATTGGATCAACAACGGCCTTTACCGGACGGAAAATCGCGTGCGCACGACCAAAACTGATTATTCCGCCACCGCTTGGAACGGCAGCGGCACCAGTTTCTTCCCCGCCGCCGGCACCAATCTTCCAAACGCCGGCATTCTTCCCACCTGCATCAACGCCCCCAACTCCAATATCACTATTTCTGTTACTTTGCCCACCAGTCTTGCTTTCACTAACAACGGCAGCACCGCCGCCACTATGACTGTTTCCAACACCACCTGTCCCACTTTGCCCGCGACCACGGAGCGGGATAACTTTACGGACATGATAGGCAGTGCCTTTTGGGAAAATAAAACCCAGTGGGCGAATAAATTCCGCTCGGTCCTGGCCCTGCGCGGCGACGCAGAAAAATTTGTCGTCACCAGCTTGGCCTACCCGACCGATATTATTCCTGGCACCACGACCACGGTTAACGCGGCCAATTCCGGCTCGACCGTCAAGTTCCTGCCCAGCCCCAAAGCAAGTTTGATTTTCGGCCCGTGGGCGAATACCGAGTTCTATTTACAGGGCGGATTCAGTTTTCACTCGAACGACGGGCGCGGCTCAACGCAACAGGTGGAACCGGTTTCGCCGGACTATCCTTACCCCGGTCAGATCCAGCCGAAAATTTCTCCCCTGGCCGAACAAAAAGGCGGGGAAATCGGCGCGCGCACTGTGGCCGTCCCCCATCTGCAAAGCACACTTTCGCTCTGGTATCTCCACAGCAATTCCGAACTGACGCAGGATGGCGACACCGGAGGCACGCTTGCTTCAGAACAGTCGAGCAACCGCTATGGCATCGAATGGGCGAACTACTACACGCCAACGGAACATCTGGCTTTTGATGCTGATATTGCGGACTCCAGAGCCCAGTTCACCCAATTAGACCCATTTGATGCGGCATGGTGGGTCCAAAATTTGCCTTTGACAGCTACTGCTACTACAACCACGACCCCGACGCCCGTCACCACCACGTATTACAGTGGCAGCGGATGCTCTTCCACAGCTCCTTCCACACCTACACCTGGCTGCGTATATGTAAATTGGCAACAGCAAGGCCCGGGGGGCAAGCTTGTGCCCGAAGCGGTTAAGGTGGTGATTTCATCGGGCGTCACACTTCACGATTACAAAGGCTTTACGTCGAGTTTGCGCCTGCGCTACTTTGGTCCGCGCTATTTGACGTCTGACGGACTTTATCAGTCAAGTCAAACGGTGTTGCTCAATGGGGAGATCGGTTATCAATTCTTAAAGAAATGGCACGTTACGGCCGAATTTTTGAATATGCTTAACCGCAAAGATGCCGACATTGACTACGCCTATGTCTACCAAATAACTCCAAATGCAGTAGCCACGCCGCCGGCATTCGGACGCGTTACCCACCCGACCGAACCGTTTCTGGTGCGATTCGCGTTAGGAAGAACCTTTTGAAAAATGGCGCGGTTATCGACCATATGGCAGTTTTCAAAGGCCGATGCGCGCCTGGCGCGCTTTCAGGGATGCGTCTGGCCGCCAGCGGCGACCTCGATGCCGTGCTGGAGCAGGGCAAGGATAGAGGCCAGGCTTTCTTCAGCGCCGCGCTTGCTGCCGGGAAGGTTGACGATGAGCGTGCTGCCTCGGAGTCCGGCCACGGCGCGCGAGAGCCAGGCGAAGGGATGATTCACGGCGCCGAGGGATCGCATGGCCTCGGCAAGGCCTGGGGCTTCGCGGTCAATCATGCGGCGGGTTGCTTCGGGAGTGCGGTCGCGCGGACCGAGGCCGGTGCCTCCAACGGTGAGGATCAGAGCCGCTCCCTGAAGGCTGAGTTCTTCGAGTGTTGCGGCGATCCTGTCTTCGTCGTCTGGCACGAGGCCCGTCCAGATTTCGGCCTGCGGCCATTGCTGGCCGAGGAGTGCCACGAGGACCGGGCCCGCGGTGTCGGTCATCAGGCCCTGCGAACAACGGTCGGAGACGGTGAGGACGGCAAGGAGCATAAGAGAGATTGTAATAGCTTATTCGTTCATGGCTTTGGATTGGCGGGCTTGTCGGCCACGACCGGCGCCGGCGTCGCGGACTTCAACTGGCTCAGATCGGCCAGAACCGCTTGCCCGTGAGCCGGGTCTTTTTCGGTCTCAGCCGGCAGCGACGGGCCAGCGTAAAACCCAAGAATGTTGTCGCGCAGTTGGGCCGATGTCTTATCGAAATTATGCGCCGTCAACTTTGCCAGAAGATCTGCGTAAGTGTCGTCCGCAAGCGAGTATTCTCCTGCCTCAGTTCTTTTGCCGTCATCGAGATCGCAGTTGGGCAGCACCAGCTTGCCTGCGCGCACCTCTTCCAGCAGGGCGCGGTAATCATCGGTGGTTTTGTTGATGCTCTTGATATACAGGTCTTCGGTTTGCGGGGTCGGGTTATTGAACCCCAATCCTTTAAAGGGACCTATCTTTGGCATAAAGCGCAGAAGCGTGGATAAGATTCGTGTGCCCAATCCCGGCTTTGTATAGGATTTTCCCCAATTTCTCTCATAATCCGAACGGGAAAGGCGATAGAGAAACTTTTGCCTGGAAAAGTCCGGCGTCTCGCGCATCAAGTCCTTTTTGTGCGTCTGAAGCGCAACCTGGGTCATCTCCGGAATCAGGCGGCTGACAGAGAAACGATAAGAGCCAATCGCCAGGTCCTCGTGCGGCAGCACATCCTTCAGTTCAAGCCCATAGACCACTGGGAAGACCCGCTCCAGCAGCGGCTCCGAGACCTGAAATCCTATGAAATCGTGGAACTGCTCCGGCGCATATCGATTCTTCGCTACCTGCACTGTGTCGAATCCAAACTCCGTCTTCAAATGCGCCGTCGTGTCCTGGGCATAGCGAACGGAGTTGCCATATTTCGCTCGCAGCTTCGGATAATGGAGCGCGACCGCCTCGTTGACCGCCGGGTGGCCGTCAATGTCCGCCACATAGTGCGAGAGCGCGCCCAGCGCAAAGGCATATTCGTCGGCATTCTGGCTTTCAGCCAGCAACTCCAGGACAAAATCCCCGGTGCGAACGTAATGGGCCAGGTTGCTGAAGTCTTTGTTGCCAAACGGGTAGTAGCCCAGATCTTGGATCACCGAGCCTCCGTAGGCGTAGGCATGAGCTTCCTTGATCTGGTCTTTGGTAAGACCCGGAAAACGTTCGATCAGGAGCGGCCGAATCTCCGATTTCCATGCCAGGTCTACGATTTCCTCGTGTGTCAGAACGGAGTAGGCAAACGCGCCTCCGCTCAACAGCAGCACCGCGATAACAAGCGCCGCCGCTCGATCAAGCCTCGGATGCCAGCTCTGGGTCGTCGCGTGGGCCCTGCTGCTCATATCCGGCCCAAAAGGAGGAGGATGACGAGGATCACGAGGATAAGCCCAATCCCGCCGGTCGGATAATATCCCCAGTTTCTGCTGTGCGGCCATGTCGGCAACGCGCCGATCAGGACAAGGATCAAAACCACGATCAAGATTGTTCCAAGCATATTTTTCTCCCTGCGTTGCTGCATGATGCGCATCCGGCTCAGTTTGTGCCGAATAGCAACGACAATCCGAGTTTTTCACGCTGCGAACGCGGAATCTGCTCAATAGGATACAGAAAGCGTTCCGGCTTGAAGCGAGCTGCGGACTCTTGCCGCCGGGGTCCGTTTGCTGGAATTCATTACCTGGTTCGGCGTTGGGAAGAAGGCTTCGTTTCGCTGGTTTGCGCACGGTTTTCAGGGCTTCGCGCCGGGCGGAATCAGCAGGGTTACGGCATCGGGGACGATCTCGATCCGGACCGGCAAATCGCCCAGCAGCTCTCCATCGGCCTCTGCAAAGACGCGCACCGGAGAGCCGTTCGACGGACGGCACTCGACCGAGACAGCGTCGAACAGTTCTATCTCGCGGGAGAAGGTCTGGCGGCCGAACATGGCCGCCATTAAAAAACGGAAGTAGCTAAGGCGGCTGCGGGTCTTGAAAGCGATCAGGCGCAGGCCGTTGTTGTGCAGCGTGGCGCCGGGGGCGAAGTTGTGGAGGACGCCGCCGAAGTCGCGAATGCGCACCGCCAGAAGCTGGGAGATATGTTCCACCCGCGGCTGGGCGCTGGCGCTTTCCACAAAGGTCGCTTGAAATAGCGGGAAGGAATGCGTGGCCCAGACGCGAAAGCCTTCGACGAGATAGAGGAGATAGCCGAGCCGCCGCTTGAGGCTGGGATCGAGCCGGGAGAGAAACAGGGCGTCGGCGCCCACCCCGGCAGTCACAGTGAAGTAGCGCGAGAGCGTCGAGCCCGCCGCGTCCCGATAAAAAATTTGGCCCACGGAGACGCGCACGGGGTTCGCGGCCAGCAGCTTGAGAACCGTTTTCGCGGGAGAGGAGCGCAGGCCGAGATTCGCTGCCAGCGCGTTGGCGGTGCCCAGCGGCACCACGCCCAAAGCCACGGTGGTGCCAACCAGGCTCTGCAGAACTTCATGGACGGTGCCATCGCCGCCACAGGCAAGAATCGTGTCGCAGCCCCGGCGCACAGCATCCTCGGCCAACACACCGGCGCTGCCGGGCGCGCTGGTCTCCAGCGCTTCGGCTTCAACGCCCGCTTCGCGCAGGATGGCGAGCGCATTGTCGATGGCTGTACGACGCCCCCTGGAGTGCTGGCCGGAAGCCGGATTGTAGATGAGCGCAGCACGGCGCATTGCGAGTTTCTCCCGAAGAGTCCGCGCCCGGCGCGAGTATTCCAGTTGGAGTTCTGTACTTATCTTCGCATCTCGCTTACGGTCAGGAGGCTTATAAAAAAGTTTTCCGCGTCTATTTGAAGGGCAAAGCTGTGATCGCGCCGCCATGCTCGCGTAAATTGTTCTCGCCGCGCGGCAGCTTCAGGGGCGAGCCGCTGCCGAGATCGCGCTCATAAATCTCGCCATAGTTGCCTGTCGCTTCAATCACGCCGACTACCCAATCGTCATCCAGCCCCAGGGAGGGCCCAATCTCGCGCGATGCGCCCAGCAGAAAGCGCAGCACGGGATCGCTGCCGGCGCGCGCGCGCATGGCCTGGACATTGGCCCGCGTCACTCCGCTCTCCTCGGCCTGGACCAGCGCTTCCATCACCCATTTCACAATCGCCGCCCACTGCGGATCGTCCTCGCGAACCGCCGCCGCCAGCGGGTCTTTTGAAATCTGTTCAGGCAGCAGGCGCGCCCGTTTTCCGTGCCGCGCCAGAGTCGCGCGGGTCTCCGCCAGACGCGTCCGGTCGCCGGCCAGCGCGCCGCAGTTGCCGGTGGCAAAGGCCGCCTGCATCTCGCCTTCTTCCTGAAACGGAAAAGGAACAAACTCCAGATGTTCGCGAGCAAACCAGGCGCGCACGCTTTCTTCTACCGCGGTCTCGGCCAAAAAGCAGATCTTCTTGCGGCTCAACTGCCGCGCCCGCGTCTCAGCGCTTCCTGCCGGCGCCAGAAACCCTACGCCATCCCACAGCAGCGGCTGAGTGAATTCCAGATGCGTCCCCACGGTATGAGTGAAGTCGTCGGTCAGCGTGGCCACCACATCGACCTCGCCTGCGCTGAGCCCCTGCATGGCGGCGCTGTCATCCGGATAATGCGTTGCTCGAACCTGCGCATTCTTTCCCAGCACCGCAACGGCGACGGCGCGGCAGAGATCGGTGTCAAAGGCCTCGCGATTGCCATGATCGTCGGAAGTTGAATATTCGGATTCCTCCTGATCGATGCCGCAGCGCAGCACGCCTGTCGAGCGAACGCGAGACAAAGTCGCTGATGTATCAGCTGCGCGCGCAACGCCGCAGGCGATCATCACAACCAACGCCAGCGCCGCGTTGACCGCCCAGCCTCGCATTACGGCGTCCACCCGCCGGCCGCCGGTATGCCCGGCGTGGTATCCGGCCGGGGATTGAAGTCCGCCGGCACGGGATTGGGAAGTCCGCCATCGGTCGGCGTGATCTCGAGTTGCTTGCAGCCAGCGCCGCCCGCATGAGGAAATCGGGCAATCTCCACAGGCGGAATCATTGCGTACTTCGCGTTCAGCGGCGTGCGCGCGCCCTGAAGGCGGAGCGTATCGAAGGCCGAGCTCATGTCTCCCACTCCCGGCACCTTGTCGTCTGACGGTCCCAGGTTCGCCTGGCCGAATTTTTCCACGCCAATCTGCCGCGCGCGCTCTTCATCCGGCAGGTCCGCGAGGGGAACCAGGCCGAACAGCTCGTTTACAAATTTGATAATCGAGCTGTGCTCCGAGGGCACGTGCGAGACGCCATGCGCCACCGCGTAGGGCGAGATGACAATCGCTGGAATGCGCGGCCCCTGCTGCAGCGGCAGCCCGGCCTCATCATAGGAGCGTATGCGCGGCTGCGCATGGTCATACAACCCGTCTGACTCGTCATAGGTGATGATGATGGCGCTCTGGCTCCAGTACGGGCTGGTGGCGATGGCATTAATCTCCTCGGCCAGCAGCGCCTCGCTAATCTGCGTATCCGAGTAGCCGGTGTGATCGTCGTTGCCGTTGAAAACTTTGGCGAGCCGGGGGTTGGGGTCCTGCGGCCGCCATCCATCGATGTTGCCGTAACCGCCGCGCACGTAGAAGACGCCAGAGGACGGCAGCCGCCTGGCCGCAATGTCGTCGAAGAACCTGCTTAGCCCATGCAGATGCGCGGCGGCCAACGGATTGTTCGCCACATAGCCAAAGTACTGCGGCCCATTGTGATGAGCTACATATCCGTCGTGCGAAACCTTCCCCTTGGCGTCGTTGATTTCGTGTTCATAGCCCTGCTGATACCAGCCCCAATTCACCGCGCTCACGCCGTGCCCTGCAATTTTTTCAATATCCTGGCTCACGTCGGGCAAATCGAAGGCAGGGTCGTAGTCCGCCGCCGCCGTTTTTTTGATGTCGCTGCCCATGAAGGAAAGCGGCAGGCTGGCAAAGGTCAGGTTCTTCGCAATGCCCCGAGGGTAAGTTGACTCTTGTGGCTGTTTCAGCCGGTTCGCCGTGTCCAGCGTTGATCCCCAATAGGGCGCGGGGCCTGCGACCATCGGCACGGTCGCTGCTTTGCCCTGGCCTCCCGTCGCCGCCTGATCAGGATGCAGCATCCATTGCGTTTCGCCGCTCTGGCCGCTGATCATGGCAATCGCATTGGGCGCTGATGGCCCGATGATGGTGTCCATGAAGTGGTCAAAGAGCGTGAACCGGTCAGCATATCGCCATAGAAACGGCGCCGCATCGCAGTCCACATGGCCCATCACCAGCTCGCCAAACTGCTTGCGTTCGAGCGTCGGCGCTTTCGACGGCTTGCCATCCTTCAGCGTCACGCCCTCCTCGGTCAGCGCATACTCCGAGTTCTGCGCCACACCGTTTGCGTCCAGCGCAATCTTGCGCGCAATGGCCACATGCGAGTGATTCACCGACGCGACATCCGCCGGATAAATCGGCACTGTTTTGCCTGCAGCATCAACCACCGTAGCCGGAATCCTGAACGGCGTAACGGTGCCCACCGTACCGTCGGTATTCACAATCGCCTGCGTGAATCCTGCCACCTGGTGGGCGGCGTAAGGCCCGGCCGGTCCCGCGTAGAGTCCATCCGCTCCAGGGTAGCTGCCAAAGTAAAAGTCGAAGGAGCGGTTCTCCTGGAAGAGCACAAAAACGTACTTGATCCGGCTGCGAATCAGGCGCAGCTTCTCTTTCTGCGAGATCGCCGGCTCTTTGGCCGGATCAATCACCTGCGCGCTCACCGCAGCGCTCGACCGTGGCGCAATCGTCACATCCGGCAATCCGGACGCGGTCTTCTGCTGCGCCGCGCAAACCCCTGCGCCAGCCGCACAAAGCGCAATCAGCACCGTGGAGGCTCTCATGCAATTCATCTTCCGCATGTCTCTAAATTATCGGTTCCGCGCCGCATTGACAACGACAGCACAATAGGCCCGCGCCAAAGCTGCACCTGGCCTTTATACTAAGGTGTTTGCATACTGCAAAAAGGCGTGCCGGGAAACGGCGCGTGGAGAAGACCGGGGTCCCAAGCGACAGGTCTTCGTCGCTGGGGTGGAAAAGACCGGGGTCCCAAGCGACAGGTCTTCGTCGCTGGGGTGGAAAAGGAGCGGGCTTTGGCTCAGGCGGAGATTGGCATCATCGGCGGCAGCGGGCTTTACTCGATGCCCGGATTTACCAACGTACACGAAGAGACAATGGAGACGCCCTTTGGCGAGCCGTCAGAGGCATTCGTACTGGGCGAACTCGAGGGGCGTCGCGTCGCGTTTCTTGCGCGGCATGGGCGCGGGCATCGCATCCTGCCTTCGGAGTTGAACTTCCGCGCCAATATCTACGCTATGAAGAAGCTGGGCGTCGAGCGGATTCTGTCGGTTTCTGCCGTCGGCTCGCTCAAGGAAGAGCACAAGCCGACGGATTTTGTGATTCCCGATCAGTTCATCGACAGGACCTTTCATCGCGTCTCGACGTTTTTTGGCGAGGGGATTGTGGGCCACGTGGCCTTTGGCGATCCGGTCTGCGCGACAGTGGCGAAAGCCGCCGCAGATGCCTGCGCAACGGTGGGCGTGGTGGGCAAGCTGGGCGGGACTTATGTGTGTATGGAGGGTCCGCAGTTTTCCACCCGCGCGGAGTCGAACCTCTATCGCAGTTGGGGCGCGGACGTGATCGGCATGACCAACCTGCAGGAGGCCAAGCTGGCGCGCGAGGCGGAGATCTGCTACGCCACCGTTGCTATGGTGACCGACTACGATTGCTGGCGCGAGGGGCACGACGCGGTGACCATCGAGCAGATTGTGGCCGTGCTGCACCAGAACGCCGAGAACGCGGCGCGCGTGGTGAAGGCTGCCGTGGCGGCGATGCCCACCGAGCGTAAGTGCGCCTGCGCATCGGCAGCAAAGTACGCTGTGCTCACCCAGCCGGACGCGATTCCGGCAGCGGCGAAGGAAAAACTGAAGCTGCTGTTTGGAAAGTATCTTGGGTAGTAGCGGAGTTAGCGCGGCTCCGCCACTAGCAAGTTAGCGTGCGAGTTAGAGAGGGAATGAATGGCAATTACCGTAGTGGGCAGCGTGGCATACGACACGATTGAGACACCGGCGGGAAAGCGTGAACGCTGCCTGGGCGGGGCGGCGACTTATTTTTCGCTGGCCGCGAGTTACTTTACCGATGTGCGCGTAATCGCTGTCGTAGGCGAGGACTTTGGCCGCAGGCAGGAGGCAGTCTTCCAGGCCCGCAACATCGACACGCGCGGCATTGAGCACACGGCGGGCAAGAGCTTCTTCTGGGAAGGGTCCTATCTCGACAATCTCAACGAGGCCAAGACGCACATTACGGATTTGAACGTCTTTGCGGCCTTTGAGCCGAAGATTCCCGACTTTTACCACGACTCGGAGTTTTTGTTTCTGGCCAACATCGATCCGGTTTTGCAGCGGCGAGTGCGCGAGGCGATGCCGGACGTGAAGCTGGTGGCCGGCGACACGATGAACTATTGGATCAAGGACCATCGCGCGGCGCTACTGGAGGTGCTGAAGGGGCTTGACATTCTGCTCATCAACGACACCGAAACCAAAATGATAGCCGGCAACAACAACCTGGTGCAGGCGGCGCGCGCGGTGATGGCGCTGGGGCCGAAGCAGTTGGTGGTGAAGCACGGCGAGTATGGCGCGACGCTCTTTAGCGAAGAAACCAAGACTTTCCGCGCTCCGGCGCTGCCTCTGGAAGAGGTGGTGGACCCGACCGGCGCGGGCGACAGCTTTGCCGGCGGATTCTTTGGCTACCTGGCTTCGCAGCCTGAACAGTCTCCAGCGGCCTATCGCCGCGCCATGTTTTACGGCAGCGTGATGGGCTCGTTTGCGTGCGAGCGCTTCGGCACGGAACGGCTGCAGACGCTCTCGCGCGAGGAGATTGACGAACGATTTAATTTGTTCCGCGAGTTGACGCACCTTGCCTGAAAGCGAAATGAAGCAGAGTTCCCATCGTCGCGTGAAAGGCTCTGAGTGGCTGGCTGTAGTGGCCTGCTGCGCGGCGGCCTCCATCACCGCGATCGTGTGGAGCTGGCGCAACGGCGCGATGCTGAACTACGGCGACGCTGTGGCCCATCTGCACATTGCGCGGCGGGTCTTCGACGCCCACGAGCCGCGGCTGACTGAACTGGGCTCGGTGTGGCTGCCGCTGCCGCATCTGCTATTGCTTCCCTTTGTTCAGATTTATAGCTGGTGGGCCAACGGCCTGGCGGGCGTGATCCCTTCGGCGTTGGCTTATCTGGCCGCGTGCGTTGGCATCTATCGGCTGGCGCGCTGCTGGCTGCGACGGACCCCGTCGGCGCTGGCGCTGGCCTTCTTCGCGCTGAATCCCAACCTGCTCTACCTGCAAACCACGGCCATGACCGAGCCGCTGTTTATTTGCGAAATGGTGTGGATCGTGGTCTGGCTGGTGGAGTGGCGGACGAGTTTGGACGGGGGCCTTGACGCAGACGCTGGGAAGGTTCGCCGCCTGCAAGTCTTGATTGCGGCGGCGTTGGTGGCAGCGGTCTTCACGCGTTATGACGGCTGGATAATGGCTTTCGTGGTCTGGACGTGCATGGGCCTGACCCTCGCGCGCCGCGGCCGGCTGCGCTCGACGAGTTTTTGGATCGCAAGCGCGCTGGTGGCGGCTGCGCCGCTGGCGTGGTTCGTTTACAACGCCGTGGGATTTGGCGATTGGCTCTACTTCGCGCGCGGGCCGTATTCGGCCAAGGCCATCGAGATTCGCACCGCCGTGCCGGGATTTCCGCCGCATCCGGGCTGGCACAATCCATGGGTTGGGCTGATCTTTTTTGTGAAGTGCGCTGAACTGGATGCGGCTGCCGCGGCGTGGGGCAAAACGTTGCTGATAGTGAGCCTTGCGGGGACGGCGTGGGCCTGGTTGGTGGCGCGGCGGCGAGCGTTCACGTGGGCGCTGCTGCTGTGGTTTCCCGCCGCCTTCTATGCGTATTCGGTGGCGTACGGGTCGGTGCCCATCTTCCTGCCTCCGTGGTGGCCGCACTCCTGGTACAACACGCGCTACGGGATGGAGATGCTGCCGGCCTTTGCGCTGGGGCTGGGGTTTGCGGCGCAGTTTGCGCTGGCCGCTGTGAATGAGTTCAAGCCGCGCCGGGTCAATGCGCGATGGGTGGGCTACGCGGCGGGCGCGCTGTTCACAGTGTTGGCGCTCAACGCGGTTCAAATGGTGCGCGAGCGTCCGCTGGTTTATATGGAAGGGACAAAGAACATTGAAGCGCGCAGGGCTTACGAAATCGAAATTCCTCCGGCGTTGCGCGCGCTGCTGGCCGAGCGGCCGCGGGCCGTAGTGCTCATGGACACGTCGGTTTTTCCGGAGATTGTTGCGCTCACCGGGATTCCGCTCCGCCAGACGATCAACGAGAGCGATTTGGAGATTTATCGCGCTGCGCTGGCCGCGCCGGCAGCGCACGCCGGCCTTGTGCTGGCCTTCGACGGCGACGAGATCGACCGCGCAGTGAAGGCGCATCCCGAGGGGCTGATGGCGGTGCGCCACTTTTCGACGGCGGGAGAGCCCGATGCGACGATTTATGTCTCTGGCAGTTCAAGAGCAGCCAGCCTCAACAAGTCGCGCTAAGCGGTGATAGCATCGGGCAAGGAAACGCGGTCACTTTACCTGCATCGATTTGGAGGAAGATTGATTCCATTTACTAAAGCTCACGCCTGCGGCAACGATTTTTTGATTGTGACCGAGGAAGCCGTTCAAGGCGGCGACTGCGCGGAGTTGACGCGAAAGCTCTGCGCGCGCAATACAGGCGTGGGCGCCGATGGCATCGAATTCTTTGCGTGGACCGGACCGAAGTCGGGCCGCATTCGACTGCGCAATGCCGACGGCTCTATCGCCGAGATCAGCGGCAACGGCACGCGTTGCGTGGCGGCATGGATGGCGCTGGAACGCGGCTTCCTGCCGGGCGATGAAATGGAAATTGCCACCGATGCGGGTCTGCGCGTCTGCCGCGTGAATGCGCTGAAGACAGACGGCGAGTTTACCGTGGAAGTGACCGCCGGGATGGGCGTTCCCTCGTTCACGCCGCGAACCGTCACGCTGGCTAACGGGCTTCGAGTTGCGGGAGTCGAGGTTTCCACCGGCAATCCACATTTTGTCATTGTGGTGGACAACGCCGAGTTTGCCGTCGCCGGATTGCCGTGGCAGCAGATTGGCGCGGAGATTTGCCGGCACACGGATTTCCCGCACCAGACCAACGTGGAATTCCTTCGCATAATCAGTCCTACCGAGATTGAGATTCGCATCTTCGAGCGCGGAGTGGGACCGACGACCTCATCCGGCACAGGAAGCTCAGCCTGCGCCACAGCCGCTATCGCCGTACACGGCTGCCGCTCTCCGCTCACGGTCGCAGCTCCCGGCGGCGCACAGACGGTGGAGTGGGACGGTCCCGGCACGGAGCTGAGGCTCACCGGACCCGCGTCGCTGATAGCCCGTGGCGAGGCCTGGACGCATTCATGAGAAACTGCTTCATTGCCGCAAAGCACTTCAGCGCTGAAGGCTCGGAAAGGCCCGCATGATTTCCACTTTTGTATTCATGACCACGATGGTCATTCTCGGCATACCTTCAGCGATCCTTTTCATACCCTGGTGCGCGGTTACGGGCAATGTGCTGCCGCTTTACAAGGCGACGCGCTTCATGCTCTCCAGCAGTTGCTGGATGGCCGGGGTTCACTTCCAGGTCAAAGGACTGGAACACGTGCCCAGGGACCGCGCGTGCATTTTCATGGCCAACCACGTCTCCAACCTTGACCCTCCCGCGCTGATCTCGCTGATTCCGGGGCGCACCTCGGCATTCATGAAACGCTCGCTGATGAACCTGCCCGTGGTGGGAACCGGGTTCCGGCAGGGCGATTTCATTGCCGTGGATCGCAGCGGCAGCCCCGCGGCCGCGCAGGAGAGCGTAGCCGCTGCCCGGCGCGTGCTGGCCAAGGGTGTGCACATGACCACCTTTGTGGAAGGCACCCGCTCGCCGGACGGCCGCATG
>Ga0224558_1002479_pt1 | contig 16794 bp, 17 predicted proteins | sample 714S32024metaG_FD_180682 | JGI IMG/M metagenome (GOLD analysis project Ga0224558, IMG submission 180682) | Peat soil microbial communities from Stordalen Mire, Sweden - 717 S3 20-24 | ecosystem: Environmental > Terrestrial > Soil > Wetlands > Peat | place: Sweden: Norrbotten County, Stordalen... | reverse complement strand
CGGTCGCTGCACGTGCGGTGCCACCTATCGTCAACGCGGGCGAACCGGCTGTGTTCGAGGTCACGATCGAGGAGTCCGGCCTCTCCGGATGGCGCTCGACTCCGATCACTCTCCTCACCGACCACTCCGAGGGCTCGGGCCTCCGCCAGCCGGCGAAGATCATCGTGCCGCGGCTCGCGCGCGGCGACCGGGCACAGGCGACTTTCGGGCTCCTTACCGAACGGCGCGGGCCCGTCGATGCCGGAGCCTACGAAGCGACGATCTCCGACCCGCTCGGCCTGGCCCGGCGGCGTCTGTCGGTCAGCCGGCCGGCTCGATGCATCGCGCTCCCGCACATCGAGCCACTCACAACGGTGGTGCCCGAAGTGCGCGGCTGGCTGGCGGCCGAGAGCACCCTCTCAGTTGCGGAGCGGCTCATCACCGGGAGCTCGATGCTCCGACGTTACGCGCAAGGCGACGACTTTCGGCGCGTTCACTGGCGTACGACTGCGCGCGTCGGCGAGCTCATGGTTCGCGACGGCGGGGACCGGGACGAACCGGACCGGATCGCGACCACGGTGTTGCTCGATGTGGGCGACGACGCGACGCCGGTGGACGAACTGGACCGGGCCGTCGAGGTCGCCGCGAGCGTGTTGTCCGTCGCAGCCGACGAGTCGAGCACCGGAGCCTCCGGCGCTTACCGCCTTTTGACGACGACGAATCTGGACACCGGTGGTCAGCGGGGGCAAGAGAGTCTCCAGAACGTGCTCATTGCCCTCTCCGGCATTGCTGCAGTGCCCACACCGGCGCGCCAGCGGTTCAGCGCCCCCGTCGAGCGGCTCGGCCGGCCCGACCGTGACGAGGTGCTCGTCATCGTCGGTGCTTTCGGGGAACGCCCACCGGACCCAGAGGTTCTCGAGGATCTCGCCCGGGCGTACTCGGCGGTCGTGCTCGTCCTCGTGGACGCCGCATCGCCGTCCACGCGAGACGAGCTTGAGGCCAGGTGGCAGGTCGACGACGACGCAGGTTCGCGTGCCGTCTCGAAGACCGGGCCCCGTTATCCGCAAGGGCGTGTCGGAAGATCCAGATCCGGGGTGCTGACGGTGCCGCTCCCGCTCGGGAGGGCGCTTGCTGCCGCCTGGAGCCTCGATCTCGAGGGACCGGACCTGGTCGACGAGGTCACGGGCTGGTCGGGCGGGGCGATGGAGGTTGCCCGATGAGTGCGTGGCTCGCCCTCGTGCTCACCGACGTGATCGCCGTTGCCAGCTTGGCACGCTGCTTCACCGGCCCGGGAGAGCTCACCGCGGCGTTGACCAGCCTCCTTCTCGTGCACCTTGCCGGCTTCGCGGCGCGGGGTGGAGTCTCCGGCATCCGCGCGACCTCCCACATCGAACCCGCTGGGAACGACGGCAGGATCAGCGGAGCTGCCGGGCAGGGTCACCGTTCCGACGAGCCCGCACGGCGTCGCTTCCGGAGCGGTTGGTGGGCACTTGGCCTGGCCGTGGCCGCGTTCCTGCCCGCGGCGATCGTGCTCGGGCCCACTTTCCTCTGGGCAGTACCCGGCCAGGCCACTTGGCACGCCATGGTCAAGGACCTCCAGGCCGCTTGGACCGCCTTCTCCTTCAGAGTCGCTCCGGTGCCCGAGCTGCCGGGACTCGTTCTCGCCACGGCATGGGCAGCGGGCGCTGCGGGGCTCCTGGCCGAGCTGATCTCGTCCAAGCGGACGATCCCGGCTGTCTTCGCACTCGCGCCGGCCTTCGGGCTGTACCTTTTCGCCTCTGCCCTGGGCACGGACAACTGGCGGGTGCTCGGCCTCGCCTCCATGGCCGGGTCGGCGTGCTGGTACCTCGTCGCTGTCGTCCGCGAGCGCGAGCGAGCCCAGGAGGTCCTCATTGCTTCGCCGGACACAGGACTGAGCATCGGCGACCGCGCCACGTCCTACGGCGCGGGTGCGGTGATGCTGCGCATGGCGGTCCTCGCTGCCCTCGCGGCAGCGGCAGTCGGCCTGAACCTCCCCGGTGCGCGCAGCGTGGGCCTGGTCGCTTGGCATGGCACCACAGGATCGAGCAGCGGGACCGCCGCATCGATTGCGGGGGGCAACCTGACCCAGGGCATCGAGATCAGCACGCTTGTGCAGGTCGCCCGGGAGGAAGTGAGCGATCCCTCCGCCGCCTTGTTCGTCGTGCACACCAGCACGCCCACCCGGGAGATAATCGCGACGCTGGACGAGTTCAACGGCAACAGTTGGAGCGCGACCACAGCGGGCACCGCGACAGCGCTGGGGTCGTTCTCGCCACCCCTTGGCGTCGATGAGCGCCAGCCGCCGCCCGCCACCCCGGACGGGTCTGGCCACGAGCAGTTGGTTCAGGTCTTCGAGGTGTCAGGGCTTGGCGGTCACAGCATTCCGAGCTGGGGCTCTCCACTCGCAGTCGCCGACGCGGGTCAGGTGAGCAGGAACGGTCCGGGCGGCTCGGTCGTTTCGGGCACCCTGCTTCAACGAGGATCGGTGTACGCCGTGGACTCGATTGTGGCCGATCCGTCGCCGGCCCAGCTCGAGGCGGGCTCTCCGAACATCTCCAATCTTCAGGACCTGCAGCTCCCTCGGCCGGTGCCGTCACGGCTCGTCCAACTCGCCAACAGGCTCGTGGCCGGCGCGACCACGGACTATCGCAAGGCGCTCGACCTCGACGCGTACCTGACTTCTCCGAGGTTTCACTACCACCTTCCCGAGCGCACGAAGTCAGGGGTGGTAGCCCCGTCTCCCGGGTACGGAGGCCTTCTGAGCTTCCTGTTCAAGTCTCCGACTGGCTACTGCCAGCAGTTCGCGACTGCCTTCGCAGTGCTTGCTCGCATCGACGGGCTTCCCACCCGCATCGCGGTCGGGTTCCTCCCCGGGACCCAGGTCGGACATGACGAGTGGCAGGTCGAGGGGACCGACACCCACGCCTGGCCCCAGGTGCAGTTCGAGAACTACGGCTGGATCGACTTCGAGCCGACTCCCGGCACGAGCGTGAAGGGGTCTTCGGCTCCGGCCTTGCCGACGGCGGCCACGACGACGACGGTTCTGTCCGCAACCCCGACCAGCTCGGGAAGCGCCCATAACCTCCGTTCTTCGCCGAACGGCGGAGCTGCCGAGCCCAAGCCCGGTCGTGGCGGGGGTCAGGCTCGTCGACCCGGCAGCTTGTTCGCACCCTGGCTTCTCGTCCTGCCCACCGGCATGCTTTCTTGGGCCGGAGGCCTTCTGTTGTGGCGACGGCTGCGGTTGCGGCGTCTGCGGCGCGAGACGCGTGCGGGGGTTCTCGCCGCGTGGGGCGAGGCGCTCAGGACGCTCGACCTCGCCGGCATCCGCCGCCGTCGGGCCGAGACCTATCTCGAGCTCGCGAGACGAGTCACTTCGACCGGAGTGTTGTCCGACGAGGCCGCGCTTGCTTTTTGGAACCTCGCTCGGCTAGCGACGGCTGCTTCGTACGCCGGATCGCCACCTGGGGATTTCGGAGCCCGTCAGGCGACTCGCGACGCCACGACGGTCGTTCGCAGTGCCCGGCGGAGGATTGCCCGTTGGCAGCGGATCGCGGCGTCGCTCGACCCGAGGAGCCTTCCAAGGTGAAAGGGCCGTTCCCCGGCTGTGACAGCCGGGCGCTAGGGTGCGCTCGTGGCTGACCAGGCGACGTTCGCGGAGGACACCACAGGTTTCATGGACTCGCTCTACACGGCCGCGCTCCGGATGACTCGCAGCCCGTCGGACGCTCAGGACCTGGTTCAGGAGACCTACCTGAAGGCCTACCGCGGCTACGGCGGATTCGAGGCCGGTACCAATCTGAAGGCCTGGCTCTACCGCATCCTCACGAACACGTTCATCAACTCCTACCGGTCACGCAAGCGCCATCCCGAGGAGACAGAGCTCGACGACGTGGAGGAGCTCTACCTGTTCCGCCGCATGAGCGGCCGCGACGGCGCCATCGGCCGGAGCGCGGAGGACGAAGCCTTGGATTGGATCACCGACGACGAGGTCAAGGGCGCGCTGGAGTCGTTGCCGGAGAGCTTCCGGATGACCGTTCTCTTGGCGGATGTGGAGGGTTTCTCCTACAAAGAGATCGCGGAGATCATGGACGTTCCGATCGGAACGGTCATGAGTCGTCTCCATCGCGGAAGAAGGGCGCTCGAGAAGGCGTTACACGACTTTGGAGTGGCGCGGGGTTTCGTCGCGGCTCAGTAGGGCTGAGATATCGGATGGAGCTTGCATGAAGGGCGAGAAGGACGACAGGAGGATCAACTGCCGGGAAGCGCTGCACCGCGTCTACGACTTCCTCGACGGCGAAATGACGCCCGAGCGACGTGACCAGATTGCTCGCCACCTGGACAAGTGTGCCCCGTGTCTCAAGGCGTTCGGCTTCGAGACAGAGATCCGAAGACTTGTCGCCGACCGGTGCCGGGACAAGGTGCCTGAAGAGCTCAGGACCCGTATCGCGGCTGTGATCGACCACGAGCACAAGAACGGGGACAGCGCCCACGGAGTCGCCAAGGGCGCGGAGCACTGACCGTTTCGGACCTTGCGGCCGGACCGCCCTACCATGCTGAGATGACGTCACCTTCTGAGCCGGTCGCGTGGGACGTTGCCGAACGGGTTGCCGGACGGGTCGCGCGACGTATCGACACCCGTATCGACTGGGCGACGCTTCGCTCTCTCGTGACGGACTTCGAGGAGGTCACCGCCCAGGCGGAGGCGCTCGTCGAGGAGTCGACGGGCCTGCGTTCGTCGGCCGGGCCCGCACGAGCCCAGGTCGCCACGCGGGAGGAATGGATCCACGCCAACGTCTCCTCGTTTCGGCGGTTGCTCGGCCCGGTGCTGGCACGTGCCGGCAAGGGCCAAGGCCTTCCCGGCTTCCTCGGCCCGGTTGGGAGGGTGGCCGCCGGAGCCGAGATGGGGGTCGTGCTGGGGTGGATGTCCGGGCGGGTGCTCGGCCAGTACGACTTGTTGTTCGCGGACAGCGGCTCACCGCAGGACGCCGTGTACTACGTGGGGCCGAACATCGTCTCGCTGGAGCGTCGGCACGGGTTCGAACCCCGCGAGTTCCGGCTCTGGATCGCGCTGCACGAGCTGACTCACCGTGCCCAGTTCACCGGCGTGCCCTGGCTGCGTGCTCACTTTCTCGACCTGGTCGAACGCAGCGTCGCCATCGCGTCGCCCGACCCGCGCCAGGTGCTGGAGGCACTCGGCCGCATGGCTGTCGACATCCGGTCCGGCAGGAACCCACTTGCCGAGTCCGGGCTCGTCGGTGCTCTCGCGTCGCCGGAGCAGCTGGAGACGCTCCGCTCGATCCAGGGGATGATGAGTCTCCTCGAAGGTCACGGCGACGTCACGATGGACCGTGCCGCCCGGGACCTGATCCCGAACGCCGAGCACTATTCGCAGGTTCTTCGTGCGCGGCGCGAGTCCGCCAGCGGGCTCATGAAGTTCTTCCAACAGCTGATCGGGCTCGAGGCGAAGCTGCGCCAGTATGCGGACGGGGCGCGCTTTGTGAGGGAGATCGAGAGCACCGGCGGTCCGGAGCTCCTAGCGCTCGCCTGGCAGGGCCCCGAGAATCTGCCGAGTGCAGCAGAGATCCAGGCGCCTGACCGCTGGGTGTCACGCCTGCGGGGTCTGGCGCTCGAGCCGGCGTGACGCGCCCACTGCGGACACTGGCGCACGAGGCCGCCGCTCCGCTGATCGGGAGATGCTCGTTTCCCGACCACGGCGCACCGCTTTCATGCGCCGTGTCCGGAGGCGCCGACTCTCTCGCCCTGCTCGTGCTCGCTGTAGTCGCCGGCTGTGATGTGACTGCACATCACGTCGACCACGGCTTGCGTGAGGACTCCGCCGAGGACGCTCAAGTCGTGGCCGCGATCGCCGGAGCGCTCGGGATCGAGGTCGTAGTCCACCGGGTGAACGTTGGTGCAGGGCCCAACCTCGAGGCGCGGGCGCGTTCGGCTCGGCTCGGGGCTCTCCCGCCCGGTGCCGCCACCGGCCACACGGCCGACGATCAGGCAGAGACCGTCCTCCTGAACCTGCTCCGTGGTGCCGCTACTGATGGACTCGCGGCGATGCGCTCCGGGCCCCGGCACCCGATACTCGGGTTGCGCCGGGCCGAGACCCACGACTTGTGCTCTCAGCTCGGCCTGCACCCAGTGGAGGACCCGACGAACCGCGACCCGGCACACCTGCGCAATCGGATTCGTCACGAGCTTGTCCCCGTGCTTTGCGAGCTTGCAGACCGTGACATCGTGCCGATCCTCGCTCGTCAGGCGAGGTTGTTGGCTGACGACGCGGCCCTGCTCGGTGAGCTTGCCGCGACGCTCGACCCGACCGACGCCAGAGCGATCGCGAACGCCCCCGTTTCCCTGGCGCGCCGGGCGCTACGCGAGTGGCTGCGGTGCGGTTACCCACCTGACCTGGCGACCGTGGACAGGGTGCTGTCGGTCGCCTTTGGATCCACGCGCGCTGCCGACATCGGCTCAGGCAGACGCGTGCGCCGGTCACGGGGCCGATTGTGTCTCGACCCGGCGCTCGAGCCCGAGCCGGGACAACCGCTCGGACCGCAGGACTCCGACGTTCTTTCGTGCGGGCCCGGCGTGCCCGACTAGTGTCGGCGCCAGTGGGCGATCTTGCTGGCCAGGGGGCTTCTGGGGCAGACTTGGGAGCGTTGTCGGGATCGCGCGGTGTCTTGAGCGAGTGGGACGCCGACCCGGCTCTCGGGAGGGTCGTCCTCTCGGTCGAGCAGATCGCAAGACGGGTCGCTGAGCTTGGCAAGATGATCACGGCCGACTACGCCAGCCGGCCGCCCTTGCTGGTCGGGGTGCTCAAGGGCGCGTTCATGTTCCTTGCCGATCTCGCCCGGGAGATCCAGCTGCCGCTGGAGCTCGACTTCATGGCCGTGTCGTCCTACGGCAGGGCGACGAAGACGAGTGGCGTGGTGCGGATCCTGAAGGACCTCGACATCGATCTCACGGGTCGTCATGTCCTCGTCGTCGAGGACATCCTCGATAGCGGCCTCACCCTCTCGTACCTGCGTAAGAGCCTTCTCGCCCGCGGTCCGGAGAGCCTCGCCGTCTGCTCGCTGCTCGTCAAGCGAAGCGTTCAGCCGCGTCCGGATCTCGAGCTCGCCTATGTCGGATTCCATATCGAGCCTGAGTTCGTGGTGGGTTACGGTCTCGACGTCGCCGAGCGCTACCGCAACCTTCCGGACATTCGCGTTTACCTCGCCGGAGAGCCCGCGTGACCCCGTTGCCGGTTGAGGCGTCTTCTTGCCGCCGCCCCCGTCCATGAGCGGCCCGGGCGACGTGCCCGAGCCCGCGCCTGACATCCGCCGATCGGTCGACCGGGAGCGAGTCCGCCGGGCGGTCCGCGAGCTCTTGGCCGCCATCGGTGAGGATCCCGACCGGGAGGGCCTTGTGCGCACTCCGTCGCGGGTGGCGGAAATGTACGGCGAGCTCTTCGACGAGGCCGGTGAAGACCCGGCAAGGTTCCTGACTGTCACCTTTGCCGCCGAACATGACGAGATGGTCATGGTTCGCGATATCCCGTTCGCGTCGTTGTGCGAGCACCACCTGGTCCCGTTTCTCGGCAAGGCTCACGTTGCCTACATCCCGAGCAAAGACGGGCGGATCACCGGCCTTTCGAAGCTGGCTCGTGTTGTCGATGCCGTCGCGGGGCGCCTGCAGGTCCAAGAGCGCATGACGACCCAGATCGCCGAGGCGATCGAAGCGGCGCTTGCTCCGCGGGGCGTGTTGGTGGTCATCGAGGCCGAGCACTTGTGCATGTCGATGCGCGGTGTTCGAAAGCCCGGAGCCATCACGGTCACCTCGACGGTGCGAGGACTGTTCCGGACTGACCCGAGGACCCGAGCAGAGGCCATGGGGCACGTGCGAGGTAGGGGCGGCTGAACCTCTACTCTTGAGACGTGGTCCCCCTCGTGATGGGCGTGCTGAACGTCACATCCGATTCGTTCTCCGACGGCGGTCTCTACCTGGACTACGAGGCTGCCGTGCGCCGCGGGCGCCAAATGGTGGCCGAAGGTGCGGACGTGGTCGACATCGGGGGTGAGTCGACGCGGCCCGGTGCCGGAGCGGTCGCTCCCGACGAGGAGCTGCGCCGCGTAGTGCCCGTGGTCGAGGCGCTCGCCGGGGAGGTCCGGGTCTCGATCGACACGGTCAAGGCATCTGTCGCTCACGCCGCCCTTGCAGCGGGGGCGACTCTCTTGAACGACATCTCGTCGAGCCTGGTGGCGGTTGCCGCCGCGCATGGCGCCGGCTTCGTCGCGATGCATTGCAAAGGAACTCCAGCGGACATGCAGCTCGATCCTCGTTACGACGACGTCGTCGGAGAGGTAAGGGCATTCCTCGAGCGATGCGTCACGGACGCTCACGGCGCCGGCGTCACGGAGGTCTACATCGACCCTGGGATCGGGTTCGGCAAGTCGGTCCGACACAATCTTCAGCTCCTGGCCGCGCTCCCGGAGCTCGTGGCGACCGGGGCTCCTGTGCTGGTTGGGACCAGCCGGAAGAGCTTCATCGGCCATCTCGGTGCCGGCGGGTCTCCAGACGGGCGGGTTGGTGACATTCCGCCGCTCGGGTCCCATGACCGGCTGGAGGGCTCCCTGGCCTCGGCGGTGTGGGCGATGGCCTGCGGGGCTGCGATGGTGCGGGTCCATGACGTTGCAGCCACCGTGCAGGCGGCTCGACTGTTCGGTGAAGTAGCGGCATGAGGGGACGATGGGCCGCCGGGATCGTCCCGAGGAATTTCTGCTGGATCATCAAGGATCATCTGGCGGTCAGCGAGCGACCGGGCGGCTATGCGCCAAACCATCGCAAGGTTCGCCGGCAGGAGGAGCTGTTGTGGCTCCGCGCCCAAGGCTTCACGAGGGTGGTGTCACTGCTCGCTTCGACTCACAATCTCCATGCCTACGACGAGCTCCGCCTCGAGTGGTCGCGCTTTGCGATGCCGGCTGCTTCGGACACTCGCGACGTCCTCGCCGAGCTGTATCCCGCCTTGCACGGGTGGCTGCGCAGCGGTGAGCGTGTGTTGCTCCACCAGGAGGAGCTCGGCGACTGCGTGATGGGCGTAGTCGCCGGCTACCTGCTCTGGAGCGAGATCCTCCCTGACGGACCGCGTGCCATCACGGCCATGGAACAATTGCTTCGTCGCCAGATGGGTACTGCCGGGCGCGTGATCGTCAGCGTCGTGGAAGAGCTCCCGTCCCTGGAGAGCTTCTCCTCTCCCGACGACGGAGCGGGCGGGCCAGAGGGCAGATCAGCCTCGCCGGAGGACGCCGAAGGCGGCGAGGCAGACAATGGGCACGCCGGGCCGGACGGTCACACAGCCTCGCCGGAGGGTCATGGCGACGAGACAGAAGAAGTGGCGGCGGCATCGCCGCAGAGCCAAGGAGCCGGCGACACGGAAGTTCGAGCGGCTGTGTTGGCAGAGGGCCTGCGAGCGGGCGAGGGTGAGCCGTTCAGCTCGGACCATGGCGAGAGCCCGGTCTCCGGGGTTTCGTAGATGCCTGATCGGATCGAGCTGCGAGGGCTTCGAGTGCTCGGGCGCCACGGTGCCCTCGAGGGCGAGCAGGACGCGGCGCAGCCCTTCGAAATCGATCTGGAGGTCGAAGCCGATTTTCGTGGCGCAGCTCGTGATGACGACCTGGCCAAGACGGTCGACTACTCACTGGTCGTGGAGAAGGCCACCGAGATAGTCCACCGACGCCGGTACCGCCTGCTCGAGGCGCTCGCCGGGGCGATCGCGACGGAGGTCCTCGAGATTCCTGCCGTCCGAGCGGTCACGGTGACGGTTCGCAAGCTCCGGCCTCCCGTCGCGGCGGACATGGCGTCGGCCGGGGTGAGCCTGCGACGCGAACGCGTCGACGGGCCTCCATGAGCGCGGAGACGTTCTTGGGCCTCGGCTCGAACATGGGCAATCGCCTGCGTTATCTCGAGCTGGCCGTGAAGGTGCTCCGCGGCGTCGATCCTGATCTGACGGTCTCGCCTGTGTACGAGACGGCTCCGCTCGGCGGCCCGGAATCCCAGAGCAGGTATCTCAATTGCGTCGTCCGGCTCGAGACCGACCTGACTGCCCGCCAGCTCCTCGAGGTCGCGCACGGGCTCGAAGAGCTGGCGGGCCGGGTTCGCACCGTGAGGAACGGGCCTCGCACGCTTGACATCGACATCCTTTTCGTCGGAGACCTTCAGATCTGCGAGCCCGACCTCGTGGTGCCACACCCGAGGATGTCCGAGCGCGGCTTCGTGCTGGCGCCGCTCGAGGACCTCGACGCGTCGCGCGTTCCGACGAATTGGCGTAACCGGCTGGCCGAAATGGACCCGGCGTCAGTCGACCTGCGCCTGGTTGGTAGGCTTGGCTGACACTGAGACACGAACGGCACCTGGCGACAGGGCCGGAACGAAGAGAGCTCATCATGACCACGGTTCGCATCATCGGACCCGGGCGTGCCGGTCGATCCTTTGCGTCGGCATTTGCAGCTGCCGGCGTCGAGGTCCGAGACCTTCTCGGGCACGCCGACGACGTTTCTTCAGCCGCCGTTGACGTCGACGTGCTGCTGCTCGCGGTTCCCGACCAGGCAGTCGCCGGTGTCGCTTGGGCAGTCAGGCCGGTGCCGTCCACCGTCGTGGCCCACTGCTCGGGAGCACTCGGCCTGGAGGTGTTGGCGCCCCATGAGCGCGTCGCCGCACTACATCCGCTGGTGACCCTTCCCGACCCGGCCGTCGGAGCCGCGCGCCTTGGCTCCGGCGGCTACTTTGCCGTGGCCGGGGACCAAGCCGTCACCGAGCTTGTCGTGGCGCTCGGCGGCCGCACGCTCGCGATCCCGGCGGACGCGCGGGCCCGGTACCACGCTGCAGCCTGCATGGCATCCAACCACCTCGTCGCGCTCCTCGGTCAAGTTCAACGCGTGGCCGCATCCGTCGGACTTCCCCTCGAAGCCTTCCTGCCGCTTGCCCAAGGTGCCCTCGACGACGTCGGCAGGCTCGGGCCCGCCGCGGCGCTCACCGGTCCGGTCGCACGCGGGGACCTGACCACGATCGAGCGTCACCGCCAAGTGCTGGACCCGACAGAGCTGGGCGGTTATGACGCCGGCGTCGACCTCGCGCGTCGGCTCGTGACCGCGGGCCGGCAAAGGTGAAAGGGCCCGAGCGACCGCCCGCGGGCCCCGCGAGCCGCGGGTTCGGTGCCCTCGGCGATCGGATGGGAAGCGCCGGAGCCGGCTCGTGGAGGTGATCGCCGCCCGCGACGAGTTCCGAAAGGCGACGTCGGCCGTGCGCGCAGCAGGCTCGCGACTTGGCCTCGTGCCGACGATGGGTGCGTTCCATGAGGGGCACATGTCGCTCTTGCGGGCAGCGGCGTCGAGCTGCGACGTGGTGGCGGCGAGCATCTTCGTGAACCCGCTCCAGTTCTCGTCCGCGTCTGACCTGGCACGGTACCCGGCCAACTTGGAGCGGGACCTGGCCATGGCCCAAGCGGTCGGCGTCGGGCTCTTGTTCGCTCCTCCGGTGAGCGAGATGTACCCGGGAGGAGAACCAGAAACAAGAGTCGAACCAGGAGCGCTCGCCGATCGCCTCGAGGGCGCGTCCCGCCCTGGCCATTTCGCCGGCGTGGCGACGGTCGTCACCAAGTTGCTGTCGCTCTGCGGAGGTTGTCGCGCCTTTTTTGGAGAGAAGGACTTTCAACAACTGGCCGTTGTGCGCCAGCTGGTTGCGGACCTTGATCTCGACGCCGAGATCGTCAGTTGCCCGACGGTGCGCGAACCCGATGGCCTTGCATGCTCGAGCCGCAATCGCCGGCTCGGCGCCGGCGACCGGCGCGCGGCAGCCGTGCTCTCAAAGGCGCTCGGCGCAGGGCGCGCCGCCTTGGCCACAGGTGCGCGCCACAGTGCCGAAGTGGAAGCGACGATGGCAGCGGTGGTTGCGGCTGAGCCCCGGGCCAGGTTGGATTATGCAGTTGTGGTGGATCCCGTGACGTTCGAATCGCCGGCATCGCTGGCCGGTGAGCTTCGGCTTCTCATCGCGGCTCACGTCGGGCCGGTCCGCCTGATCGACAACTTGGGGGTGGAGACGTGACACCGGGGTCGTCCTTCCTGTCTCGGCGAGCCGACTGGTGCATGTGGACGTGAGCCCGCTCGAGCGGCTCGACGTCCTCGTCATCGGGAGCGGGGTGGCTGGCCTGTCCGCGGCGGTTCGCCTTGCCCAGCTCGGCGGCGCCAGGGTCGGTGTCCTCACCAAGGGCGAGTTGGAGCAGTCGACGACACGTTGGGCGCAGGGAGGCATCGCTGCGGTGCTGCCCGGCGACGAGGACTCGACCGACCTCCACCTGGCGGACACGCTGCGCGCGGGAGCCGGATTGTGCGACCACGCTGCGGTTCGTGTGCTGGTCGACGAGGGCTCCGAGCGGGTCCACGAGCTCATCGCGCTCGGCGCTGTCTTCGACAGAGGCCCTGGCGGTGGGCTGTCGAGAGCCAGGGAAGGCGGCCACTCGACCGCGCGCGTCCTGCACGCGGGCGGCACCGCCACCGGTGCGGAAGTGGAGCGTGCCCTTGTCGAGGCAGTGCGTGACAGTGCCGCAGCGATCCTCGAGGATTGGTTCGCACTCGATCTTGTCCTCGAAGGCGGCCGGTGCGCCGGCGTCGTCGCGCTCGACCCTACAGGCGAGCCGCAGCGCGTAGAGGCCTCCCACGTTGTTCTCGCGTGCGGAGGCGCGGGACAGATGTACGCGGTCACGACCAATCCCGTCGAGGCGACCGGTGACGGCATCGCGATGGCACTGCGTGCCGGGGTTCCAGTCGCCGACGTGGAGTTCGTCCAGTTCCATCCGACAGCGCTTCACCATGCCGCCATGCCGCGCCCGCTCATCTCCGAGGCGCTTCGCGGCCACGGGGCGGTGCTGCGCGATGGCGCAGGCAATCGTTTCGTGGACGAGCTTCTCCCGCGCGACCTCGTGAGCCGGGCGATCGCCGTCAAGTTGGCGGAGGAAGGCAGCGAGCACGTGTGGCTGGACGCGACGGCTCTCGAGGACTTCGGGCGAAGGTTCCCGACGATCGCGGAATCGCTGGCGGAGGCCGGGTTCGATCCGGTCCATGACTGGCTGCCGGTCGCGCCGGCGGCGCACTACCTGTCGGGCGGCGTTCTCGTGGACCTAGACGGCGCGACGGCCCTTCCGGGGCTTTGGGCGGCAGGCGAGGTCGCCTGCAGCGGGGTTCACGGGGCCAACCGGCTCGCCTCGAACTCGCTGCTGGAGGGCATGGTCTTCGGGGCCCGCTGCGTCGACGCCATCCTGTCAGGTCGCGACGCAGCTGAGCCCACAGGCGCGCTCGCCGGCCTGGTGACTGGGACGGGCGCAGCCCGATCGAGCGATGACCGGGCAGGGCCGATTGCCGTCCGGCCAGTCGCGGACTGCCGCTGCGGAGCTGATCACCTGGGAGCTGCGTCCGGACAGGTCAACGCCTCGCCGGGCACCGCCGCGGGCGCCGCGGCACAGCGCGCCGCTCTCCAGGCAGCCATGACCAATTGGGCCGGCGTGGTCCGTGATGCCTCCTCGCTCGCGCGGGCCTCCGAAGCGCTCACCGGCGTCGAGGCGGAGCTTGTTCCGAGGCTGGACCGTGCCACTGCCGAAGTGCGGAACCTCGCTGACGTCGCCAAGGCATTGCTGGAGGCCGCGACCGAGCGCGAGGAGACGCGAGGTTCGCAGGCACGCTCGGACTTTCCCGACACCTCGCCGAGCTTCCGCTGCAGGTTGTCGCACGGGGCGAGCCATGGCTCGCAGCCAGGCGCCCGGCGTCAGCACGGGTCAGTCGTGCTCGAGGCATGACGGGGTCGGGCCCGATGTACCGCGACGACGTTCACCCCCCGGCTGTGGCGGTTCGCCAAGCAGTAGCGATCGCGCTCGCCGAGGATCTGCTCCCACTCGGCGACCTCTCCGCGGCTTTGATACCCGAGGGCTCTCGTGGACGGGCCGCGTTCGTCGCGCGGGCACCAGGGATCGTCGCCGGTACCCGTTGCGTCGAACAGTCCTGCATCCAGGTCGATCCTGGCCTCGAGGTGACCTGGCTCGTGGGAGAGGGCTGCGAGATCGGCCCGGGCGGTGTGATCGGGCGGCTCGAGGGCGAGTTGCGCTCCTTGCTCAGCGCGGAGCGGACCGCGCTCAACTTTCTCTGCCACCTCTCGGGTGTGGCGACGGCTGCACGGCGCTACGTCGAGGCCGCCCACGCCGCCAACCCGTCGGCGAGGATCTGGGACACGCGAAAGACCACACCTGGACTGCGATCGCTCGAGAAGGCGGCCGTGAGGGCAGGCGGCGCGGCCAACCACAGGGGCAGCCTCTCCGAGGGCGTCTTGATCAAGGACAACCACCTCGGCGGGCTCTCGATCGGCGAGGCGGTCCGCAGGGCCCTCGAGCGGTGGCCGGGTCGCATGGTCGAAGTCGAGTGCGAGCACCCCGGTCAGGTGACTGAGGCCCTTGATGCCGGGGCGACGCTTGTCATGTGCGACAACATGTCCCCGGACGAGGTCCGGGCATGCGTGCAGCTCGTGCGCGCCCACCCGCGCGGGGCCACCGGCTCGGTCCTGGTCGAGGCCTCGGGTGGCGTCAACCTCGACAACGTCGCGGCCTACGCGAGAGCCGGCTCGGACGTGATCTCGGTCGGCGCCCTCACCCACTCGGCCGTGGCGCTGGACATAGGGCTCGATCTCGAGAGTGTGACCTTCGGTGCCAACTGACGCGCCCCAGTGAGCGACACTTGGCGCCAGCCGGGCGAGCTCCGGTGTCCGGTCAGCCAACGTGGCCTGTGACGTACGCCTTCGTGCGGGCGTCGTTGGGAGTGTCGAACACCCGGTCCGTGGGGCCGACCTCAACCAGTTCGCCGACACGGTCATCGCCGAGGAGGAAGACGGCGACGTTGTCCGAGACGCGCGCGGCCTGGAACATGTTGTGCGTGACAAGGGCGATCGTCACCTCACCTGAGAGGTGTCTGATCAGGTCCTCGATCTTTGCGGTAGCCACCGGATCGAGCGCGGAGCACGGCTCGTCCATCAAGAGCACCTCGGGCTCGATGGCGAGGGCGCGCGCGATGCACAGGCGCTGCTGCTGTCCACCTGAAAGACGCACTGCGGGTTGGCTGAGGCGATCCTTGACGATGTCCCACAGGGCGGCATTGTGAAGCGCGGCTATGCCCATCTCGCGGAGAAGACGTTTGTTGTGGACACCGTTGAAGCGAAGCCCGGAGATCACGTTGTCGAAGATGCTCATCGTCGGGAACGGATTCGGCCGCTGGAACACCATCCCGATCCGGCTGCGGAGCACTTCCGGCTGGACATCCGGTCCGTAGACGTCGAGGCTGCCGAGCCGGACGGTGCCTCGAACGGCACCTCCGGTGTGGTCGTGGAGCCGGTTGACGGCACGCAGCACGCTCGTCTTGCCACACCCGGACGGACCGACGAGCGCGGTGACCTGACGGGCAGGCATCTGGAGGGTGACATTTCGGACGGCGATGTGGTCACCGAAGCTGATGCTCACGTCCTCGAGCGTCACAGCGGCGCCGTGCGCTCCGGGATCGGGTCGATCTGCCGGCGCCTTCGACTCTTTGGCGAGGCGCCCTGACCGGCTCTCGACGTCGGCGTGCGAGTCGGTCTGGTGGTTGGACACCGGATCGGTGACTTCGTCGTGCCGCTTCATCGTGTCTTCCTGTTGAGTGTCCAGGCGACCGTCCGGGCACACACGCTCAGGGTCAGCACGAGGGCCAGGAGCACCAGTGCAGTTCCCCACGCGGCTTGCTGAGCGTCCGGGAACGGTTCCGTCGCGTCATTGAAGATGAGCAGGGTCATGGCGAACGTGGGGGAGGCCACCGTGAACAGGAGCGGGGCAGTCTCGCCCACGCCGCGGGCGACTGCCAACAAGTTGCCGGTGACCACGCCCGGCAGCGCCCCCCGCAGCACAATCGAGCGGGCGACGCGCGATCGGCGCGCACCTAGGGAGACGCCCGCCTCCCAGAGGTCAACGGAAACGGTCCGCATAGCCTCCTCGTTGGCCCGGACCATGATGGGCAACATCAAGACTCCGAGTGCGAAGCCGGCCGCCAGATCTGAGAAATGGTGGAAACGCTCCACAAAGACGGCATAGGTGAAGATGCCGATGACGATCGAGGGAACGCCCGACAGCACGTCGGCGCTGAAGCGAACGGCCGATGCGATGCCTCCCGGACGCTCGAACAGGAACAGGGCGATGAAGAGCCCCATGGGCACAGCCAAGGCGATTGCGTAGGCGACGATCTCACCGGAACCGACGATCGCGGTGGAGATGCCCCCGCCAGGCACTCCTTCGGGCGTGGGGGCATGCAGCAGAAAACCGACGTTCACCGCACCCGCTCCTTTGGAGACGGTGGCGACGACAAGGGCCACCAAGGGCGCCACACCAATCGGCACGGCGATCAGGCAGATCGCCTGCATGGCGCGCCCCGCCGTACGGCGGCGGCCAATTGAACGGCGGGCCGAGTCCCGCACCACGAGCCGCCGCCGGGCAGCCTCGGCGAGTCCCATGTCGGGCATTGCGCCATCCAGCCCCACTTGTATGGACGGGAGCGTGCTCATACGACCGCGCCCCGGACTCCGAGCAGGCGTCGACCGCCCCTGGCGCGCACGAGCAGTTGTCCCACGACGTTGACCAGGATCGTCAGGAGCAGCAGGACGCCCGCAAGTGCGATCACCGAGCTCGTGCCGAGTCCGGGGGAGGCCTCGGCGAACTGGTTGACGATAGCCGACCCGAGTGTTGCCCCGGGCGCCAGGAGG
>Ga0224558_1002478_pt1 | contig 16796 bp, 13 predicted proteins | sample 714S32024metaG_FD_180682 | JGI IMG/M metagenome (GOLD analysis project Ga0224558, IMG submission 180682) | Peat soil microbial communities from Stordalen Mire, Sweden - 717 S3 20-24 | ecosystem: Environmental > Terrestrial > Soil > Wetlands > Peat | place: Sweden: Norrbotten County, Stordalen... | reverse complement strand
TTGGAGTACTAATGAGAGCCTTAGAACCAGATCGCAAACTTTCGCCGGCGGCCTGCGCGATGCGCGCGCGGTTAAGGGCTTGGCGGATCTTTCTAAGGTATGCCTGATCGGTTCTAAGGATCGGCGCTGATTGTTCCCGGATTGTGCGCGGCGGTACTGAGGGTTTTGGCGGAGTTTGCCGGACGTTTGCTTTGGCAACGGCCATCCGGCGCGACACCCAGTAAAGATTGCCAGGATGCGATTACCCGGTACAAGTCCTCGCGGAATGGACGGCCCCACGCAATCCATTTGAATTCAGCGGCATCCGGCGCAGGCCGGAACTGGCATACCGATTGCGCCCTGGCGGCATTAACCTCCGGATATCCGAGAGTTGTCCATGGAGAGGTTGGTAGTGGGTCAATTTGCGTAACATCGCCTTGGAGGGCGGCCAATCTTGGCCGCAGCCGCCTCTTTAGGCGGCCAGAGCCGGCTGAAAGCCGCCCCCAGAGGGGACCCCGGGGCAGAATTGCCCGCCCTCCAATTGCAAACTGACCCACTACCGAGAGTCCAGAATGTAGTACTCGTATGCAATGCTCCGCACACTGCCGGCCAGTACCGGTTCCGCTATCTATTGGGCGGAAGCGGTTGGATTACCGCGGCCGTGGGGCCGGTGATTACGGTGCAATGATCTATTGCGGCGCGTTGATCACAATCGTGGTTGACAGGTACGGATTGTGAATATTCGTCGCGGGATCGCTGACCAAGCCTTGGAAATCCACGAGGATCGGGAATACCGAGGGAGGGAAACCCGTGGGAGGCTGCCCTGGGTTGGCAGGGACCACTGCGTTGATCTGCCACAGGCCGACGAAACAGGGCGCCAGGCCAGAGTAAGTGACCGTGGCGACGGTTGTGCCGATGATCACCTCCGGCTGCGGCCCGGTCTGAAGAGTGCTTCCTGAGCAGGGGGCCGGCTGGCCGTCCGGCGGAAAGTTCGACACCTGCCCCTGCCCCGTCAGAAAGAGTTGGATCGTGGATCCCGGCTGCGCCGGATGGGCTGTGCCGTTCACTGTGCCGTCGCACCCGCCATTCACTATGTTGCAGTTCAATGCGGCGACCTGCCCAGGGGACGGTGTCTGTCCACTCGGGTTGCTGCAAGGCGTGGTGCAGGACTCGATGAAGAATCCCGGCGCAGCCACGTTCATGACCAACGTTCCGCTGCCCAGCACTTGGGAGGTCGATGCATTGACCACCTCCAACTGGGCTGTTCCCGACGTGGGAGCTTCGAACGGCACCACGAAATTGATCTGGCCGGGAGCCACGAACGTCAGGGGCGAGTAGGCGAACCCCTGAGTGAACGCGCCCGCGGTGGGCTGACCGTTGGGCGGGCAGACGGCTCCCGTGGCGCAGCTCACCAGCACCTCAATCCCGCCTAATGCGGTGGGTACGGGCGTAGCGGTATTAGTAGTCGCGGTCACCGGAAAAGAAACAGGGCCAAACGGGAACAAGGTTCCGTAGGCTCCTGGCGCGAGGTAGAAAGGTTGATCTGTCAGAGTGCCTAAGTTGCATCCTATGACGCACACGAAACTGGCGCCGTTGGTCCCCGACAGAGCCGGATAATGGATGGCCACGCGGTTTGAGGAATCGGCCACGTAAAGAGCGCCGTAGCTATCCTGTGCGATGGCTATTGCGGGCAGTACGCAAAAAGAGCTGCTCCCTGTGCAGAACGCGGATTGCCCACCGGTCAATTCCGCCGCCGGCATTCTCAGCGTGGGAGTCTCGCTGGTTGCCCCCGCGGCGAGCGGCGTGTACCGGGAAAGGCCGCTAGAATCGCCAACCCAGATATCGTTGGTGGGGCCTACCACGGGGTTCTGGTTCACCCAGACTGCTTGCGGAGAATTCAGCCCGGTAAAGGACCCGATCGGCTGGTCTGTGGATGTGCCTGTTGGAATGGCAAAGATCGTGATCTGGTTATGGCCCAAATCGGCCACATAGAGTTCGGCGATGGTGTCCTCGGCGATATGGCGCGGCGAGCTAAGCACGGAGTTGCTTGTGCTGACGAAATTCGATTGTCCAATGACCGTTGCGGCCGGTTCGCCGCTGGTGGGATTGATCATGGAAAAGAGCAGGACGCGGTTGGCGGATGGGTCCGAGACCAGCAATCCCCGCTGCGGGTCGAAAACCAGGCCGTATGGGGACACCATCACGGACTGGCTGGCTTGCGTGTTCGAGACTCCTGTGAATCCGCTTTGGCCGAGAACCAGGTCGGCCTGCTCCATGGAAGTGGGGGCTGCAAATGGCGCTGGAAATCGCAGCACGCGCCCATTACTGGTGTCGGCCACGAAGAGGTTGCCGGTGCCGGGATCGACCGCCAGCCCCGTGGGATAACAAAGGCTGGATGCCGTTGGCTGCCGGGCCAGCGGCTCGGTCGGCGGATTCGCCACACCGTTGTAATTGCAGACGGCGGTCCTCAGGTCGGGTTCGCCGATGACGATATCCGCCTGTACACCCGGTCCCATCTTGCGCGCGTCTGCGAATCCTAGCACGCGATGGTTGTTGGGATCGGAGACATAGAGGCGCGGCGTGCCGCTACTCGAGTCCACGGCGATTCCCGCGTCATAACCCGACGAGGGACTGGGTCCAAAATGGAATTCCTGGCCCTGGATGCTGTTGGGGCTGTTATAGGGGAAGTCGCTTTGGCCCAGCACCACCGCGGCGGCGGCAGACTGTCCGGCGTTGGGATAGACCAGCACGCGATTGTTGCCCGCATCCGCCACAAACAAATCCGTCCCAGCCACGGCGGCCGCAACCGGGTTGGAAAACGTCGCGAGCTGTGCGCCGCTGTTGCTGAAAGAGGCCTGGGGGTTGCCGGCGTTTGGCTTGGTGCTGGAGAAGTTCGTAAGGCTGGATCCCTGCCCGAGCGCCGCGACGGCCACCGGTGGCGGAGTGGAGGCCGTGATGTCGCCGGAAGCGACAGTCCAATCCGCGCTGCTGTATGCATCGAAGATCAGCAACCGGTTATTGCCCGAGTCCAATACCGCGGGGCCGTTGTTGATCGTCACCAGGCCGTAGGGATTAAGCAAGGTGCTGGCGGTAGCGGTGGAAGGCGCAGGGTTCACGATACCCGCCAAACGGCTGGCCGCCATGCCGTTGGAAAACACACCGCCGGCAGGCGTGAAAACCAGGAGGCGGCTGGCGTAAGTGTCCGTGACAAAAAGGTGTCCCGCGGAATCGAAAGCCAGGCCTGCGGGCTGATACAGAGTGTTTCGATCCGTTACACCTGTCGGCCCGTTGGTTAGGGTGAAGCCCGCCTGGCCGATGACCACAGACGCGGCTGGATCCGCGGCGCCGGAAGTGAGCGACGCGGCCGGATACTCCAGCACGCGCCGGTTACCGGCATCCGCCACGAACAAATCGCCGGAGCTGTCCAGGGCCAATGCTGAGAAGTAGTTCCCATAGCCCGCGGGACAGCTACCGGAGAGGCACAGCGTTTGCGCGGAGATAGCGCCGCCTTGGTTGGCTTTGTTTGCAGCAAACTTGTCAGGCTGTCCGAGCACGATATCCGGGCCGGCGTTATTGCTGGCGAAGGGCGCCGGATAGCGCAGCACGCGGTTGTTCCCCGCATCGGCGACGTATAAGTTGCCCTTCGCATCCACCACCAGGCCGCTGGGAAAGTACAGTCCGCCATTGGTCGCCGGGAGAGTGGTGAAGGCGTTGGGCTGGCCGATGATCAGGGCGGGCGGCTGCAGGTTGCTCAAAGTCGCGCTAGTAGCGTTCTTCCAGGCCAGTATCCGGTTATTCAAGGTATCGGCGACATAGAGGATGGGAGTGGAGCCGGTGGTATCGACGGCCACGCCTTCGGGGAAATACATGCCGCCGTTGACGCCAAGGTCGGGATTGATGTTGGTGACCACCAGTTGCTCGGCGGGCGTCGTGGACGGGTGTCCTGCCACGCGTGCGGGGCTGGGATCGAGGACGATTTGCGCGCTGGCAACGGCCGCGAAGGTCAGAGCCAGAAACGAATAGGTATATAGAGAGCGCATGGGATTCAGGGGCCTTACCCTCACTGAGGATACCAGATTGGATCCGGCCCCGTGTCCCCGCGGGTACCGGGGGGGGCGGGAGCGGGAGAAGGCAAGGCCAGTGCTGCCTCGGGACAACTATAATAGCGCTAGCAGTGCACGAAATGAGCATAGCCGCTTCCATGCTGGAATCCGTCCAGGCCGAATCCGCGCGGCATAACGCACATGTGCTGGCAGTGGGCGTCAAGATCGGCGAGCTTTCCGGCGTGGATTCCGAATCGCTGCGCTTTTGCTTCGAGGCCCTGGTGCGGGATACCGACCTGGCGCCGCTCGCGCTCGAGATTGAGCGTCTGCCGTGGCGCAACCGCTGCCGCCGGTGCGCGTGGGATTTCGCCGTCGAGAATTATCGGACCGAGTGCCCGCAGTGCGGCTCCGCGGATACGGTCCGCGTGCCCTCGAACGCAGAGAGCTTCCTGTGGCGTGGGGCCTGGCGCGTTGCGGCGAGCCGCGGGCTGATTGGAGGGGCGGCCTGAGATGCCGCTTGCAGCCGGAGCGCCTGCCCCACAATTCATTCAAGGTGTCAGCTTGAATACCACCCCGGTAAACCCCTTCCCTCCGTTAGAAGTAGTTCCGTAGAGGTTGCCTGCGGCGTCGCGGATCACTCCTGAAGAGGGGTTGCCCCCGTCGGCCCCGCCCGTGAAACTGTACAGCACCGTTTCCTGGCCGGTCGTATCCAGCTTGAAAACGACGCCTCCCATCGCGCCCCCATTTGAAGTAGTTCCGTAGAGGTTGCCGGCCGAGTCGCGGATCACGCCGCTGGGGTTGCCCCCATCGGCCAGGCCCGTAAAGGTGTACAGCACCGTCTCATGGCCGCCGCCATCCACTTTGTACACGACGCCTGCGTTCACTGCGCCGCCATAGAAAGTCGCTCCGTAAAGGTTGCCGGCCGAGTCGCGGATCACTCCTGCTAAGGGGTAGACCCCATCGGCCCCGCCCGCGAAGTTGTAGAGCACAGTCTCCTGGCCGGTCGCATCCACCTTGTACACCACGCCGCAGCCCGAATAGCAGGCCCCTGTGCCGCCGCGGGTGGTGGTCCCGTAGAGGTTGGTCCCGCCGAAGATCACGCCGGCTTGGGGCTGGCCCCCATCGGGCCCGCCCGTAAAGCTATAGAGCACAGTCTCCTGGCCGGTGGTATCCAGCTTGTACACGACGCCTGCGTTCGCCGTGCCGCCACCGGAAGTAGTGCCGTAGAGGTTGCCGGCCGGGTCGCGGATCACTCCATTTGGAACGCCTCCGTCGGCCCCCCCCGTGAAGCTGTAGAGGACCGTCTCCTGGCCGACGGTATCCAGCTTGTACACGACACCCGCGCCCGCCGTGCCGCCGTGGTAAGTGGTTCCGTATAGGTTGCCGTTCGAGTCGCGGATCACTCCTGCATAGGGGCCACCTCCATCGGCCCCACCCGTAAAGGTGTACAGCACCGTCTCATGGCCGGCGCCATCCACTTTGTACACTACGCCTGCGTTCGCCGTGCCGCCGGAGGTGGTCGTTCCGTAGAGGTTGCCGGCCGAGTCGCCAATCACTCCTGCATAGGGATCGCCTCCATCGGTGCCGACCGGGAAGCTGTACAGCACCGTTTCATGGCCGGTACTGTCCACCTTGTACACGGTGCCTCTGCCCGTCGCGCCGCCTCCGTAAGTAGTTCCGTAGAGGTTGCCGGCCGAGTCGCCGATCACTCCTGCCCAGGGAGCGTCTCCATCGGCCCCGCCCGTGAAGCTGTACAGCACAGTCTCATGGCCGGTCGAATCCAGCTTGTAGACGACGCCTCCCGTGCCGCCGCCCTGAGTAGTTCCGTAGAGGTTGCCGGCCGAGTCGCGGATCACTCCTGCCATTGGGCAGTCCCCATCGGCCCCGCCCGTGAAGGTGTACAGCAACGTTTCATGGCCGGTGGTATCCAGCTTGTAGACGACGCCTGCGTTCGCCGTGCCGCCGTAGGAGGCAGTTCCGTAGAGGTTGCCGGCCGAGTCGCGGATCACTCCCGCTACGGGTTTGTCCCCATCGGCCCCGCCCGTAAAGCTGTACAGCACAGTCGCATGGCCGGTGGTATCCAGCCTGTAGACGACGCCTGCGTTCGCCGCGCCGCCATTGAAGGTGGTTCCGTAGAGGTTGCCGGCCGGGTCGCGGATCACTCCTGCAATGGGTCCGTCTCCATCTCCGCCCCCCCAAGTGCCCGTGAAGCTGAACAGCACAGTCTCATGGCCGGTCGAATCCAGCTTGTATACGACGCCCGTGCCCGCCGTGCCGCCAGACTGCGCAGTTCCATAGAGGTTGCCGGCCGAGTCGCGAATCACTCCAGCTACGGGGCAGCCCCCATCGGCCCCGCCCGTGAAGTTGTAGAGCACAGTCTCAGGGCCGGTGGTATCCAGCTTGTACACCACGCCGTTGCCGTGTGGGGCGGCAACGTTTGTCGTGCCGCCTTGGCAAGTAGTTCCGTAGAGGTTGCCCGCCGAGTCGCCGATCACTCCTGCATAGGGATAGCCTCCATCGGCCCCGCCCGTGAAACTGTGCAACACCGTCTGACGGCCGGTGGTATCCACCTTGTATACGACACCTTTATTTGACACGCCCCCAGTGTTAGTAGTTCCGTACAGGTTGCCGGCCGAGTCCCGGATCACTCCGGCCCAGGGACCCGCCCCCTTGGGCGCCGGGGATCCAAAATTGTGCAGCACGATTTCACTAGCGGGCGCCTGCGCCGATGCTATGGCAATGAGCGCTAACGCCCACGCGAACGATAAAAGACTCGTACGTTCCATGCTGGTTGCTCCTTCAATGCGATTTCGGGGAGAACGCGCCACGATCGGGCCCTTCGGGTCGAGAAATTTCGGGCCTGGATCTCCATCGGTGGATTCTCCAGCACCATTCAGTATATACCCATCCGTTTATCTTCAACACTGAAGGTTACGCCTGAGCGTGGGCGGGAGAAGGCCGGTGCTGCCTCGGGACAACTATAATAGCGCTAGTAGTGCACGAAATGAGCATAGCCGGTTCGATGTTGGAGGCCGTCCGGGCCGAGTCCGCGCGGCACAACGCACATGTGCTGGCAGTGGGCGTCAAGATCGGCGAGCTTTCCGGAGTGGAGTCCGAATCGCTGCGCTTTTGTTTCGAAGCCCTGGTGCAGGATACCGATCTGGCGCCGCTGGCGCTCGAGATCGAGCGTCTGCCCTGGCGCAACCGCTGCCGCCAGTGCGCCCAGGAATTCGCCGTCGAGGAGTATCGGACCGAGTGCCCCCAGTGCGGCTCCGCGGAGACGGAGATGGCCAGCGGCCGGGAGCTGGAATTCGCCTACATGGAGATTGAAGAAACATGACCCGCGTGCCCCTCGAACGCAAAGTTCTGAACGAAAACGACCGCCTGGCCGCCGAGCTGCGTCAGGGCTTCCTGCGGCATGGCACCTGTTGCCTGAACCTGATCAGCTCGCCGGGCTCCGGCAAGACCATGCTGCTGGAGCGCACCCTGGCATCCTTCGAGCCCGGGCGGCGGGTGGCCGTGCTGACCGGCGACATTCAGACCGACAACGACGCGCAGCGCCTGGCGCGCTACGGCTTCCCGGTGCGCCAGATCACCACGGGAGGCGCCTGCCACCTGGACGCCCGCATGGTTACCAACGCCCTGGCCGAGTGGCAGCCGGATTCGATCGACCTGCTGCTCATCGAGAACGTTGGGAACCTGGTGTGCCCGTCCAGCTACGACCTGGGCGAAGAAGCGCGCGTGGTGCTGCTGAGCGTCACCGAGGGCGAGGACAAGCCTTTGAAATATCCGGCCACATTCCACCGCGCCGACCTGGTGGTGCTGAACAAAGTGGACCTGTTGCCCTATGTGCCGTTCCGCATGGATCTGGCGCGTGAATACATCCGCCGCGTGCAGCCCGATGCTGAGATCGTGGAGGTCTCTTGCACGACCGGCGAGGGGCTGGATGGGTGGCTGCAGTGGATTGACGGCAGAAGCCGGAGGAAGTCAGAAGTCGGAAGTCAGAAGTCAGAAGTCAGAAGTCAGAAGTCAGAAGCCGGGAGTTAGAAGACAGGAGCGAGTTCCGGCCTTCTGCTCCTGACTTCTGACTTCTTGCTTCTTGCTCTTAGCCTTTATGGCGGCGGCCATCGTGTCGCGCACACGGCCGAGCGGCGAGCGGGCCGTGTCCAGATCCGGCGCGGCGCTTTGGCGGTCCGCGTACAAACATCCCACCGGCTTTTCGTCTACCACGAGTGGAAAAAGGGCAAAGGCGGCCGGCTCCATGGCGGCCACCAGCGCGCTGCCGTCATACCGGCCGTCCCTCGCACAATCGATCAGCACGTCGCTCTTGTACTGTAGAGCGGCGCGAATCGGCCCATCCAGGCGGTCTACCGGAAAATCAAATCCGCGCAGAACGTCTTCGACCGCTCCTCCGCTCGCCAGCCGGCCGCGAATGGATGTGTGCTCGTCGTTCAGCAGGCCGAACACCGCGCGATCGAAACCCGCGCCGCGCACTGCATCCAGCAGCGCGCTGATGACGGCGGTCAATTCGAAATCTTCGTCGCGCACCACGCGGTTGGCGTTTTCGGCTGCCTCATCGAGCGACCGCCACCTGTCTGCGTCAAACACCGGAACCGACGCCAACAGGTGGCGGGCCCGCTCGGCCTGCCGGTCGAGCCGCAAGCTGTTGCTGGGGATGCCCAGCGCCGCGAATGTATCCCTGGTTTCCCTCAGCGCGGAGTCCGTCAGCAGGCGGAGACCGGCCTCTGGGAGCACCACCCGCCGCCCGCGCGGATCTACGACCCACCGCAGGTGCATCCGCTCGATCGCGGCGCCGTCCCGGTAGACGGCGTGCGTCAGATCGCGCGCATAGTCGGTAATGGAAGCCAGACAGCGGTCCATCGGCGACCCCGCCGGCCCGCCCGGCCCGCGCAGGCACACGTCGATATTGGGCGGCATGTCCCAACGGGCGGCGACGCGCAAACCAACCTCATCCCATGAAAAACCGAGCACCCGCAAGCTCGCGCGGCTCTCGTCGATGTTTTCCTTGTGCATGATCAGGATGATTTTCGAATATTCCTCCGGACAATGGCACGCGACCATTACCTCACCCAGATTGCGGAACAAGCCGCCGAGATGCGCCTCCTCCGGGCGCGGATAGCCGACCGACGCCGCAATATCCCGGCTGTGCACGGCGCTCAGCAACGACAGCATCATCAATTCGCGCAAGCCGGGCGAACGGTTCGCATAATGCTCGATATACCGGATCGTGCCGATCAGATTGCGCAGCGTATCCCAGCCTATCAGCACGATGCCGTGCGGCACGCTCATGATGGGCCGGCCCGAGCGGTTATAGAGCGCGGAATTGGCCGCCCGCAGGATTTGCGAAGTGAGGCCCAGATCTTTGAACGCCACACGCGCCAGGGTGCCGGAGCTGCCGCCGTCCAGGTCCAGCGTCCTTGCGATCAGTTCGCTGGCGTGCTGGCCAAAGGGCGGCGCGCCTTCCTCCCGCGAAATGCGCTGGACACAGGCGTCCAGCTTGGTCCCGTTTTCCAACTCCGGCTCGCGCATGCCCCCTCTGGGAACGAACCTGTCCCCTACTCTCTATCGGCAGTTCGCCCGTTTCTCGCTAGTGTAGTGTCGTGCCCGGCGTGGCGCAGACGATCGTCGTTTGTCGTCTGCGCACCGTGCTCGAACTCGGCAGGCCACGAAAAACGATGGCCTGCCCCACAGCTAATCTGGTATTCTGGCGGTTCATGCTCACCGAGTACCCTCTGCTGAACGCCGTCGTCTTCGCTTCGCTGGGGATCGCGGTGTTCGCCGCCGCCGCCGCGATTCTGCTGAAAGCCACGCCGCTGAAATTGTGGCGGGAACTGGTCGAAGAGCGCAACGTGGCCGTGGCTATCTTTGCCGGCGCGGCGGTCATCGGCATCTGCCTGATCGTCGCCGCCGCCATGCACTGAACGGTGGCACAGGCTCAGCCTGTGGTAACTTTTTATCTATGGCGTTCGAGTCCGATAAAGTCATGTTCGAGATCTACCGGGAGACCCAGTATTCCGGCAAGTACCGCGTGGTCTACTTTACCGAACTGCAGGATCACAACAAGGAGTCCGAGATCAACCACGCGCTCAACGGGGAGCATTACTACGACGGCTTCATCAAGAATTACCGCAAGGAAGAGGCCAAGCAGATCATCGAGGACTGCCTGGCGCGCCTGAACGGCGGCGAAAAGGTGGAGCCGCCGGAGATCGAACGCGCCCTGGGCGATCATATCGCCTGAGAATCCGGTGCAAATCACCCGCTACGCCAGCCTCTCGGAGCCCCAGTTTCTCGGGTGCGTGAGCGCCTTCGCCGACTCCCTCACCGGCGAGCTCAACTCCGCCGCCATGTACCTGCGCAAGCTGGAGGGCCAGGCCAAAGGCGCCGCATTCGCCTACGAGATGTCGCTCGACCGCCACCGCTACGGCGCGCTCACGGTACTGGACCGCTGGGGTGCCTTGGTCGCCGCCTTCGGCCCGCACCTGGCGCTCGGCCGTTATCCAGCCATCGTGCAGGAAGCGCCGGCGCGCGTGCGCACCGCCGAGGCCATCCTGGAAAGCGCCAATCGATTGATCGACGCGGCCGATGGGTATTCGAGCGATGTGGTGGAGGCCTGCGTTCTAGCGTTCCAATCGCTGGCCACCACCTTCGCCGAAGAGCGCCAGGCGGCCAGCCAATCCGCGCAATTGGGTCCCATGCTGCCGGACGAATTCAAGCAGGCGCGCGGCATCTTCCTGCAGGATCTGGCGGCGCGCTAACCGCCGAGCGGCGGGGCGGCCTGAGAGGCCGCTGCAGGCTGGGAGCCTGCCCCACGCACGACAGCCGTATAATCAAAAAATAATGATCTTGGTGTACGCCGGCCTGGCGTTGCTGGCCGCGATCGCAGGCCTGTTCTCGATTTTAGCGGCCAAAGTCGCGCAGGCCAAGCGCGCATCCACGAAACCGAACTGCTATTACTGTGGCAGCCAGGCGATGCACGTCTCTTCTCCCAATGGCGTGCCGGATTGGCTGCTGACCCACTGGAATTGCATACCGCACCGCTGCGAGGTGTGCTTTCACCGCCAGTACCGGTTGGCGGGCCAGCCCGCGGACGAGGACTTATGAAGCCGATGGCAGCCGTGGCGGCCTGTCTGGCGGCCTGCCAGCCCTTGCTGGCGCAGACCGGCGCGCCGCCCCAGCGCGACTACCCCGTCAGGCCGGTCCCCTTCACCGCGGTGCATGTCCACGACGGATTCTGGGCGCCGCGCATCGAAATCAACCGCACCGTCACTATCCCTTTCGCTTTCCGCAAGGACGAAACCACCGGCCGGGTGGACAACTTCATCCGCGCGGCCAAGGCGCTGCGCGGCGAGCCGTTCGACAACCACAAGTATCCGCCTTATCCCTTTGACGACACCGACGTCTACAAGGTGATCGAGGGCGCATCCTACACGCTGAGCGTGCACCCCGACCCGCAACTGGAAGCCTACGTGGATGGGCTGATCGAGAAGATCGCGGCGGCGCAGGAGCCGGACGGATACCTGTACACCGCCCGCACCATCGATCCGGCGCACCCGCATCCTTGGTCCGGCGACCGGCGCTGGATTCTGGAGGGCGTGAACAGCCACGAATTGTACGACCTGGGCCATCTGTACGAAGCCGCCGTGGCGCATTATCAAGCCACGCAAAAGCGTACGCTGCTGGACATTGCGCTGCGTACCGCCAACCTGCTCGACCGGACTTTCGGGCCGGACAAGCGCGCCATCTGGCCCGGCCACCAGATCGTGGAAATGGGACTCGCCAAGCTCTACCGCGCCACCGGCGACGAGCGCTATCTGCGCCTGGCGAAGTTCATGCTGGATTCGCGCGGTCCGGATTCGAGCGAGCAAGGCGCCGGGAACCCTTACGTGGAAGCGCAGCAGAAAGTGGTGGACCAGACCGAGGCCGTCACCGGGGGACACGCCGTGCGCGCCATGTACATGTACTCCGGAATGGCGGACGTCGCCGCGCTGACCGGCGATGCGGCGTACGTGCGCGCCCTCGATAGCATTTGGGAGAACGTGGCGGCGAAGAAACTGCACATCACCGGCGGCGTGGGCGCACGGGCCGATGGCGAAGCCTTTGGCGGCGACTACGAGTTGCCCAACATCAGCGCCTATAACGAAACCTGCGCGGCGGTGGGCAACGATTATTGGAACCATCGCATGTTCCTGCTGCACGCCGACGCGAAGTATATCGACGTGATGGAGCGCACGCTCTACAACGGCTTGATTTCGGGCGTATCGCTGGACGGCACGACCTTCTTCTATCAGAACCCGCTGGAGGCCACGGGCCTGGCGGACAAGGACCAGCGCAGCCCATGGTTCGGCGTGGCGTGCTGTCCGGGGAATATCACGCGCTTCATGGCCTCGGTACCGGGCTACATTTATGCGCAGCGCGGCGACGCGGTGTGGGTGAATCTGTTCGTCGCCAGCAGCGCGGACATCCGCCTGGACAACGCGCACACGTTGAAAATCGCGCAGGAAACGCGCTACCCCTGGGACGGCGCCGTGAAGATGACCGTGAATCCGGATGCCGCCGCCCTGCTGACGATTCACGTGCGCATTCCGGGCTGGGCGCGCAACCAACCGGTGGCCAGCGATCTGTATCGCTTCACGGACGCGTCCGCGGCTCCTGTGACCCTTAAAGTCAACGGCCGGCCGGTTGCCCTGAAGCTGGACAAAGGGTACGCGTTACTGACGCGCACGTGGCGGCCCGGCGACACGATTGAGCTGAATCTGCCGATGCCGGTGCGGCGCGTGGCGGCGAACGACCGGGTAGCGGCGGATCGCGGGCGCGTGGCGCTCGAGCGCGGTCCCATCGTGTATGCCGCCGAATGGCCGGACAATCCCAAAGGGCAGGTGCGCAATCTGGTGCTGCCGGATAGCGCGCCGCTGCGGGCCGAGTTCAAACCGGCCATGCTGAAGGGCGTCGTCGTGGTGCGCGGCAAGGCGACTGCGTTGGCTTACGACGCGCAAGGCAAGATCGCCAGGACCCCGGAAGAGTTCACCGCCATCCCCTATTACGCGTGGGCCAACCGCGGCCGCGGGCAGATGATGGTGTGGTTTCCGACCGGCGAAGCGCATGCCAGACCGCAGCCCTATCCGACCGTTGCCAGTACCGCCCAAGTAACGGTGTCCGGCCAGAACCGGCGGGATCCGCGGACCATCAACGACCAAGAAGAACCCGCGTCGTCGGACGATCCCGCGTCGTACTTCGATTGGTGGCCCCGCAAGGGCACGTCCGAGTGGGTGGAGTACGCTTTCGCCAAACCCGCCACGGTCTCCCAGTGCCAGGTCTATTGGTTCGACGACACGGGCCGCGGCGAGGTGCGGGTGCCGGCCTCGTGGCGGCTGCTGTATCGCGAGGGGAGCGAGTGGAAACCGGTGCTCGCCCGCGAACCGTACGGCGTCGAGAAGGACGCTTATAACCGGGTGGCCTTCGAGCCGGTCTCGACCAGCGGCTTGCGCCTGGAGATTACCATGCAGCCCAATTGGTCGGCCGGCATTCAACAGTGGAGGGTGAAATAAAGCGGCGCGGCAGCAGTGCAACCTGGACAAACAAAGCCCAAGTGATTGGAATCTAAAGCGGGTGCTGGGTTCTGGGTGCTGGGTGCTGGTTTTCGATCCGGCCTTGCTGGCAGGCAGGCGGGTATCGCGGGTTGGGAGCAGACTGGTGGAGAGAGAGTGGTCGCGCATCAGGTGGAGTCGTTTGTCCGGTTGTCAAAGATCAGGGGGGCAGGTTGCTAACGAGTATCGGGCGTGACGGGGGCGCAGAAGGCCGGATGGGAATCGCCGCCCTCCGACATTACATAGCTGGGGGGGTGAGCCGGCGCCTGTGCCTGCACGGTTTGCTTGGATTGCCGCTGTGGCTGGGGCTGCGCCTGACGCTTCTTTTGCAGCTGCTTCAGCTCCCGCATGGCCGAGGTGAAGGAGCGCGCCAGGCGCGTGCGTTGCGCCCTCCGTGGTAGATTCTGCTCTCGCCTCTGGCAATGCGCGCGAGCAACCGTTGGGAGGTCGACATTTGTTCCAGTACAACCGTTCGGTGACGGTATGGGGCTGCCACTCGGCTTCGAGCGCGGCCCAGGGCGCGCAGGCCGTAAGTGAGGGCGTTGAGGCGCACGGCTTCCTTACCCTCCGGAGTTTTGGGACCGCAGGAGTGCTGGGCATTCTGCCGGTTGGCTTCCTGCTGTTTGTCTGAAATCAACATAAATTCACCTTCCGATTCAATCATAGAGAGCGCGCTGCGGGGAAATACCGTATCAAGGAGGCTGGTTGGCTGGTAAATGACTTGGTTGGTGGAGGATGCGGACGGGGAGTTTATTATCTCGACGTGTGATCGACTAAAGGCGACGGAAAGGCTGATTGACAATCGGCCTGCAGGCTGGCAACCTGCCTTCACGATCCTGCGGGCCACCGGATGTGATGAAAACCAGCCGCCTGAAAGGCGGCTGCGGGCATGATTGCCCGCCCTCCAGCAATCAGTTGTTCTCTTCGAGCACGTGCATAAGTTCCTCGCGCGGGATCATCTCTACGGTCGTACTTACGTGCCCGCCTTCGGGAACATCGATGGCCGCGCTGCGGCTTGCCAGCGCCTGCAGCCAGTCCGGCCTTTGCAGGATGGGCCAGGGGTTGGGGCTGTCGGTGGCGAACATCCGATAGCGGCCCGGCGCGAGCGGTCCAAAGTCCACAGAGCCGTTGCCCATGACGCCGGCGCGCTCCAGGCCGATGCCCAGGCGGCCGGAGTCTTCCGGAAAAATCACCGCCGAAACCTGTTGGCCGGCGGGCGCGTTTTCGATCTCCACCTGCACATCGGCCCATTTGCTCCCCAGCGTGATCCGCAACGGCCCGGTGGCGCCCGCGGCAATCTGAAAACCGCCGGGCGGCACGGTTTGACCAGCCAACGAGGCCGACTTCAAGTAGCCGGGCAAGTTGGCCATCAGACGCCAGCGGCCAGGCATCACACCGGTTAACGTGAATGCGCCGTCTTTATCCACCTGGGCCTGCAGTTGCCGCATGAAATACGGCGAGTCCATGGACGCCAGCGAGATCTGGCCATTCTCCAGAGGCGGGTGATCGTCGGAATCGAATTGCACACTGCCTTTCAAGTCCACCCCGCTTCGCAGAGAAATCTGCACCGGATCGGGGGGCGCCGGACCGATTTCCATGGGCCGCTCGGCTGCGAACATGTGCTCGCCGCGGTTGCTGAAAGCGGTCAGAAGATACGATCCGGGGATGACCGCCTGGATTTGAAACGTGCGGCTGGCGGCGTCCGCCATGGCGTTCATTTGCATCAGGCTGCGCATGGTTCGGTTCACGGGCATCAACATTACGTTGACAGGGCCGCCGCGCGCATCGGGATCGCCTCCCTCAACGCTGCCGCGCAGAGTATATGCGGGCACGCGGGTCAACTGAAAATCGATGCTATCCAGACTCGAGCCCGCTACCACCGTGAGCCGGGTGGCGGCGGCGGGATCCACTCCCCCTCCGTAGAGTTGCGGCAGGTAAGTTTCGTGCGGGATGCGCGGATCGCCGCGCGCGAGCAGGGGATGCGCGGCGGGCAGTGCAGTCCGGCAGTGGGCGAACACATAGTAGCGGCCCGGCGCCAGGTTGCCGATACGATACTCGCCCTTGTCGTCGCTGGAGGCCGATCCGTGGCTCCTGAGCGTGCGCCGGTTTTGCTCATAGACGAATTGGGCGGCGCTCATGCCGCAGCCGCGCACCGGAAGACCCTCTTCATTGACGATGCGCCCTTCAATCGAGCCATCGGGCATGAGCGAGATGGCGACGCCCTTCTTGTGTTCGCCATCGCTCAGCTCGACCTGGTTGGCCGGTGCGGCGGCGAAGATCGCCTGCGGCGGATTGTACCCTTGTTTCGACGCGGTCAGCCAGAAGTTGCCCGCGGCGAGATCGCGGAAAGCGAAGCGGCCGGCTGCATCGGTGACGGCATTCAGTTGAGCGGCCACCGATCCGCCGAGGAACACTTGGGCCTTCCGGAGCGGCGCCTGGGTGACGGCGTCGGATATGGTCCCTTCGATGCTGCCTGTGCCGGCCGGAGCGGAAGGCTCCGCCGGGGGCGCTGGCGGAATGCGCCGAATCTGCGCCATCGCGGCCGAGGCCAGTAAGCAGATGCAGAGTGCGCGCTTCATGGCCGTCAATTCGCCGCCGGCTCAGTCCCGGCCAGGATGAGCTGCGTTTGCCGCTCGACCCGCCCGCCTTCCGCCACGTCGAAGGGCTCGCCGAGGGTTTCAAACGGTTTCAAGAAATTGGGGTCTTGGTAGGCCGACGAATCCATTTCCTCGAAGGCGTACAACCTGTACCTTCCCGGGGTAACGCCGGTGAACTCGAAGTGTCCCGCATCGTCGGAGGACGCGCGGCCATAGAAGCTCAAAACGTTGGCATACTTGCCAACAGGCGCCAACAGCAGCACCGCGCGCGCGGACCGGGCCACGCCAGGCGGCACCGCGACCGTACCCGCGACCACCGCGCCGCGCGCGCTGACCACCAGGTGCAGCGGCTCGTGCGTGCCGGCATCGATAATCATGTCATCGGTGAGCACATCCCGATCGCCCAGCCGCATGGCCTTGATGTAGCCACCCCGCGGCACCGGATTCACGCCGATGTCCCAAATTCCCGGGACCACATCCGGAACGACGAAAGTGCCGTCCGCATGCGCCTCGACCCGGATCGGGCGCCTGCCGGGAGGATCGCCGCCGGGTATCAGCGAGACTTGAAACGG
>Ga0224558_1002475_pt1 | contig 16813 bp, 13 predicted proteins | sample 714S32024metaG_FD_180682 | JGI IMG/M metagenome (GOLD analysis project Ga0224558, IMG submission 180682) | Peat soil microbial communities from Stordalen Mire, Sweden - 717 S3 20-24 | ecosystem: Environmental > Terrestrial > Soil > Wetlands > Peat | place: Sweden: Norrbotten County, Stordalen... | reverse complement strand
CGTTGATGGGCGGAAAGTCAGAGGAACTCGGCCTTTACGACGACCTGCCTCAATGCCTTAGTGGCGGGGACCCATGGGTGGAGTACGGCGTTGTCGAGTATCGCTACAGCCAGCTGAGACCCAGGGTGTACGCACAGCTGCTTGCCGAGTATGGGCACACACGACTTGGGCCCACGTCGTATACGACCTCGTCCTTCATTGCTGGAGCTCTAGGTCGACTCGCCAAAGCTGGCATCCTTGCCGCACAATTCGGGCCCGCGACTGGGTACTGGTCCTACAACGAGATTATTTCGTACTGGGCCCTTCCACCGCCTCCGGAACAGGACCGTCGTAACTCATGGGTCGAGTGGGCGACAGCGAACGATATCGACGCCTGGAAGTGAATCGCGATGACTTTCGCTGCTGGAAGTGCCACGAATACAACATAGAAGGCCCAGACGCCGAGTTGAGACTCCGGCCCATTCTCTGGTGCCGTCATGTGCTCCCTTCGGTCAAATCCCAACGAGTGGTGTAGCGGGGCCGATAGCGGGTAGCGCTGTTGCAGGCGGACACCGTTCGTTCGCTGTCTACCGTGCATGCTGACGTGGTGCTCGAGCAACTCGAGCAAGTTCGGCTGGACGGACGGATGGTCGGATGGTCGGAGGAGTTGTGGAGGTCGACTTCTCGAGATTGGTCAAACTTGAGGGCGCGCCCACGACACCAAGTCCCCAGCGCCGCCAGTGGTCGCGCCAAAATCGTCACGGTCTCCTTCGTCGAAAGCCTCGTCAGCTCGACGGAATCGAATCGGGGATCCGACAGGTAGAACTGGTTTGGAGTTTTGGCTTCGAAGGGCATCCCACAAATCCCACGAGATATCGGAGGTTGTCCCGCTGAACGTGGAAGTTTGAGGTGGCGGTCCCCCGCTTGATACCTGCCAGGTGGTAGGTGTCGGGCGTCCGTCGAAGACATCCGATCAAGAAGGGGACCACCATGAAGAAGAACTACCAGACCTCAGCCGGCCGCGCCGGGACCACCGGGCGGACGACGCCCAAGAAGGCCAAGGCCGATGCTCAGCGCAGTGCCCACGAGAGTGCCGTCACGTTGCCCGACGCGGTGAGCGTCGCCGTGGGAGAGCTCGCCGGCGAGCTCGAAGAGGGCCTGCTCGCCTTCGCCGTGGGCGCGGGCCTCCAGGTGCTCGGCGCCATCCTCGACGCCGAGGTGACGGCGTTGGCCGGGCCCAAGGGCCGCCACGACCCGCAGCGCTCGGCCGTGCGGCACGGCAGCGACGATGGCCTGGTGACCTTGGGCGGCCGACAGGTGTCCATCACCCGGCCCCGGGTGCGCACCGCCGATCGCTCGGCCGAGGTGGCGCTGCCCACCTACGACCTGGTCGCCTCGACCGAGTTGCTCGGCCGCATGGCCATGGAGCGCATGCTGGCCAAGGTGTCCACCCGCCGCTACGGTGCCGCCCTCGAACCCGTCGGATCGGCCGTGACCGCCCGCAGTCGAGGGACCTCGCGCTCGGCGGTCTCGCGGCGCTTCGTGGCCGCCACCGAGACGGCGCTGACCGAGCTCATGAGCGGGGACCTCTCGGGACTCGACCTCGTCGCCTTGATGGTCGACGGGGTCCATTTCGCTGGTCACTGCTGTGTAGTCGCCCTCGGCATCGACATCGAGGGCACCAAGCACCCGCTGGCTGTGGTCGAGGGCGACACCGAGAACGCCACCTTGGTCACCGAGCTGTTGGTGGGGCTGCGTGAGCGAGGCCTCGACGTGACCCGGCCGATCCTGTGTGTCCTCGACGGGGCCAAGGCGCTGCGCTCGGCGGTGCTGGCGGTCTTCGACCACCCGGTGCTGGCTCGTTGCCAACTGCACAAGATCCGCAACGTCAAGGGCTACCTGCCCGACAAGGTGGCCAAGGTAGTCGAGCGCCGCATGCGTGCCGCCTACAAGAACCTCGACCCCCTGGCCGGGCAGGGAGACCTCGAGACACTGGCCAAGGAGCTCGAGCGCTCTCACCCCGGTGCCGCCGGTTCGCTACGCGAGGGACTGGCCGAGACGTTCACCGTCGCCCGCCTCGGCGTCGCGCCCACGCTCGCCCGCACGCTGCGCTCTACCAATGCCGTCGAGTCGATGATCGAAATTTGTCGTGATCACAGCCGCAACGTCAAGCGTTGGGACGGCGGGTCCATGGCGTTGCGCTGGTGCGCGGCGGGCCTACTCGAGGCGAAGAAGCAGTTCCGCCGGGTCAACGGCCACCTGCACCTCAAAGCACTGCGTGCTGCACTCAACGACCACGTCGGGGTCGATGTCACACCACCCGTCTACACTCCGAACGAGGAGGTGGCCGCATAGCTCAGTTGCTCGGGGCCGTCACCCAAATTCCACGCCAGTCGGGACATCCTCGGGCGTGGGGTGGTGCCGTCGCCACCCCGATGCGCTAGTGAGGTGCAGTGCCACCCGCCGGGGCAGGCCTCGAACCCCCTGCGATGGGCGAGTGCGACTCGCACCAGCGCGCCCTCGAGGTCGCGCGGGTCGATGCCGGCCGCCTTGGCCACGGCGCGCAACAACCCGAGCAAGTCATGGGCGCGGTCGTCGAGCAGGCCGAGGTGGAGGGCGCACGCCGCGGCCCGCTCGTCGAGCGCCGGCGCGGCCAGCGGCCACACGCCGCGCAGCTCGCGCAGGAAAACGCCGACGGTGACGGGCCCCCAACCGGGGAGGTCGTCGAGTGCCTGCTCGAGCTCGGCTGGCGTGACCAGGTCGTCGGGAATGGCGCACACGCGTCCGCCGTAGCGCTCGACGAGCACGTCGCACAGATCGTGCAGGCGCGTGGCCGTTTTGAAGTCGTAGCGGGTGTACCCGCCGCGGTCGAGCAGGGCGACGAGGTCGGCCCAGGAGAACGCCCGGGCTGTGACCAGCGTCACCCCAGCCTCGTCGAGAACATGGAAGGTGCGCTCAGCCACCGTGGTGGGAATCCGGGCGCCAAACAGGGTGGCGGCCATGAACCACCGCTCGATCTCGGCATCCCCAGCCCCGACGTCGATGCCTAAGGAGCGAGAGAAACGCCCGCCGCCCGCCACAATTTCCCGTGCCAGCTGGGCGCGCGAGGCGCGGGCGCTGCGTGCCGGCGCTGCGGAGTCAGGGCCCATCGGGTCATCGTCGCTTGCGCTGGGCCGTCGCACCAGTGCCAAAGGTCACTGGCCGAGAAGATCTGGTTTTTGATCGATACGACCCGCGTGCTCATGCCAGGACGGCTCACGGCTCGCCCATCTCGAGGCGAGCAATAGATCGCCGAGTCTGTGCGCGGCCCTTCGTCTCTCCTAGAAGGAGCCGACAATAGGCAGGCATCGACGGCCAGAGTCGGGAGGGCGGCCTAGGGCTCACCCAATCTGCGACGGAGACGGGTTGATCAGGCTCACGCTCGATCGGGACACTGCGTCGTCAAATTGCCTCGCCGATCTCTGCTGTCTGCGCGTGAGAGGAGACGGCCTTGGGCCCGGATCCCATGACAACACCCCGGTCCACAGGGATGACCTCCGCGTACTTGGCGATACCACCTGCCTCGGTCTCGGTCGGATGGAAGCGCAGCGGACCAACGCCTCCTCGCCGCCGCCCTAATTCTGCCGAGAGGGATGACCTGAAGGGATGCCATCAGACCTGACCATGGCAACCTTCACACGGTTTATCCGACGGACGAGGCCGGCTCGAGCCGCGCCCCGTAGTAGGTGCGTAGGTAAGAGAGCGCGCGGCGTTGGCGGGCGAGCAGCGGTTCGTCGTCCCCTGGCTCGAACACGGCGGTGGCGTCCGGGCAGACCACCAGCTCATGCGCTCGGATGAAGGCGTCGTAGCAAGTGTGACGTACACAACAATCTGTGTGCTGGCCTACGATGACCAGCCGACCCACGTTATGGCTGCGGAGCACCGACTCCAGGTCAGTATCGGTGAATGCGGAGTAGAAGCGTTTCCCGATGACCAGGTCGCCAGGCTCAGGCCGCAGCTCGTCGATGACCGACCCACCGTGCGTCCCCGCCATGGCATGGGGCGGGAACACCCGAAGCTCGACATCGCTCAGCTGGTGGGCATCGTTGGCGTAGACCACCCTCCAGTCCTCATTTGCTCGAGCCTGTTCGGCGAGCGAGGCGATCGGCCCGATGATCTCTTTGGCCGCCGGGTTGCCAAGCACCCCGTCGACGAAGTCATTCAGCATGTCCACTACAACCAGGGCTGTGCGCATCACTTTCAATCTCCTCCTGCCCGGCCGGGGACGATGAACCGTCCTCGGCATTACCTACTCCGAAGCATTGGGGGCCGTAACGGTTGTCACAGCATCGGTAGGCGCCATTGCCCTAACGGTCGCACGGTCGCGAAGAAGGCTCCCCATCGGCGTCGAGATGTCGGATGGACGCGGCCAGACTGAAGTCAACAGCGGGCAGTGTCTGACATGGGACACGTGAGCCGACCGTTGGTATTGGCGCCTGTCGCCATCCAGAGACAAACGATGTAGATGGGGCGATCCAGTCGTTTGGCAAGCGCACAGGTCGTTCATGAAGCCCTCGATTGCCACTCCTCGACAGAGAAGGATCGACCCGAACGTCGCGCCACCGGCGATCTCCATGGTGGCGTTGCCAGTACTGGAGGCTCCGGTTTTGGCGGAGGGGGCGGCGGCCACGGCAACGGAATCGGGGGTTCTATCGGAGGGAATAGTGGCTCGGGCGGAGGGACCGGCTCTGGTGGGATTGGGGGTTCGGACGGAAGGGGCGATGTGGCAATAGCGATCTGCATCATCTGATCAACCTTCCGAGATGGGTCCACCGATGGTCTCACTTCACCGGTAATTGCCCAGAGCAGGCAAACGGGGGTCACGCTTTCCTCGGCCTCTCAGCCTCTCGGCTCCTCTCCCTTCACGCCGACCTACTCGTCATGAAGTGCTCTGCCGGGCTTCTAATCAAACGCTGTTCAGGACTTGTCCGGTAGGGCCGAAGGTCCCCCCACATCTTGCTCCGCGCAAATATTCGACAGCGAGCCGGGCCGAACCTCCAGCTCGACCTCTGCAGTGAGGGTCACTCCCTTGTCGCACGATGGATGACGCGAAGACAATCGTGACGTGACAGGACTGAGAGAAGTAGGTTCGGACGCGAACGCTGCGATCTGGCCTCACTTGGTGACCATTGACCCTAGCTGACATGGTCGCTGTCGCAGACGATGATTGCATGAGACCGCACCAGCTCCAAAGAGCCGAAACTCTCGGGGTAGGCCGTCTGTGAGCGCAGAACAGGTGCCGTTCGACTCTCTCTACGGACAGGGGTTCGTGCGGGTGGCCGTCGGGGTGCCCCCTGTGCGCGTCGCAGACCCACGAGCCAACGGCGAGTCGACACTGGCGCTCGCTCAACAGGCGAGCCAACGCCGGGCGATACTCAAGCTGTGTTCCCCGAGCTCGGCCTGTCCTGCTACAGCGCGGACGATCTGTTCCACCAGCAGGCGTTATTCGACTCCGTCTAGGGCGCACTGGCTCGCCTGGCGAGCGCCCAGCGACGCCTCCGCAGCCGCGTGGCTCGATGAACTGGAGCGCAACCTGCTTGAGACTGCAGGACCAACGGCCCTACCCGTTTGCCTGATCTTTGATCCATCGTGCAAGGTATGAAGACGACGCGCGACCACCTCGTTCCGGCGTCTAACGGCAGGTCCCTCCTGGGACTTGCACATCGGCGTGGTAGCTCCGTCGTGGCTACCGGTCCCCCTTACGATCGGACCGTAGGGATGGTGGCATTGCTCGTCGATGGGCTGGCGGCAGCAGGCCACGACATCGTCTCGCTCGGCGCCGGATCGTTGACCGTCGGTGACCCGCCGGAGAGCCGAGAACCGATCGGCACTCCGGAGTCCGCTGTCAGATGACCGCTTGCGCACTGTTCGTGCCTACCTCTACCGACGCGCCCTTCGACGTGAATCATGACTATCGACGAATGGGACCCTCGGTCAGCGCCAGGCTCGCCCGTCGCATGCCCGTTCTCCATTCGTTGCAAGAACCCTGGATAGTGAGCCATAGTCGCCGGCTGCGACCGCGTCTCTCGAACGATGCTGGCTCCCGCCGGATCTTCTCAGACGAACCTCGAACGTATGAGCGACGAGCCGGCGTGATACCCCGCGCGATGATCGTTGCGCCGACGGCGACACGGTGACCCGCGTGGCCGGTGCCCTCATCACGGATCTCTACGAGCTCAACATGGCGGCCAGCTTCCTGCGCCGCTCCATGAACGAGCTCGCTACGTTCAGCCTGTTCGTGCGCCACTTACCGGCCAACCGAGGGTTCCTTGTTGCGGCGGGAGTGGAGAGCGCCTTGGAGGGTCTCGAGCAGTACCGCTTTGACGACGACGACCTCGAGTACCTGGGCGAACTGGGATTCGATGATGCGGCGCTTCAGGCCTTCGCCCGGTTGCGCTTCACCGGCGAGGTATGGGCAGTCCCAGAGGGACGGATCCTCCTCGCCAACGAACCCCTGCTTGAGGTGACCGCGCCCATCGCCGAAGCGCAGCTCGTCGAGACTTTCCTGCTCAACCAAATGACGTTCCAGACGGTGCTGGCGACCAAGGCCGCCCGTTGCCGCCTGGCCGCCGACGGGAAGATGGATCTGGTGGAGTTCGGGTTTCGGCGCACGCAGGGAATCGAGGCGGGCATAGCTGCAGCCCGGCTCTCAGTCATGGTCGGTTTTGCCGGCACCAGCAACGTCAAGGCCGCCCGTCTCTACGGCCTTCAACCCATGGGAACGATGGCCCACAGCTATATCGAGGCGTTTCCGTCCGAGCGAGAGGCGTTCCGGGCCTTCGCGCAGGACTTGCCCACCCTGACGACCTTCCTCGTCGATACCTACGACACCATCGTCGGCGTCGAGCACGCCATCGACGTGATCCATGAGCTGCGACTGGAGGAGACCGCCGGAGTACGTCTCGACAGTGGCGATCTCGACGCGCTCGCCTGCCGGACTCGCCAGATGCTCGACGACGCTGGCCTGCCTCACGTCCGGATCTTCGTCTCCGGTGGCCTCGACGAACATGATGTGGCGCGCATGGTGACGGCGGGGGTGCCTGCCGATGCCGCGGGGATCGGGACCCGCCTCGGAGTCTCTGCCGATGCTCCCTACCTCGACACGGCGTACAAGTTGGTGGCTTACGACAATCATCCGGTCGCCAAGCTGTCTACCGGCAAGGCGACCCTTCCGGGTGCCAAACAGGTCTTTCGCTCACCCGGCATCACCGACATCATCGGCATCCGGACCGAGGGGCCGCCATCGGGAGCCGCGCCCCTCCTCGAGCGGGCCATGGTCGACGGTCGCCGGCTTCACCGACCGGAAAGCGCGGTCGCTACCTTGTCCCGTGCCAAGGCCAGATTCGAACGAGACCTGGTGGAGATCCCGCCAACCGCTCTGGATCTTCGACACCCTGAGGCGCCAGTTCCCTCGATCAGCCCGTCCCTGCGGCTGTTGACCGACCGTGTGCAGGAGGAGCTGTGGCAACGAGAGCAAGGGCCGCGGTAGCTCTTCAGCGATGCCGACCGCGTCGTGACCTTCTCGTTCCGCGGAGCGTCTCGGGATTGTTGAACTCGCAACTCTAGACCGCCGGCATTTCAGCGTCGTTCGCCCCCGCCACGTCGACACGCCGACCCTCATCCCATAGCTACACACAGCCGTTCGCACGGCACAATCCATTTTCCCGAAACTGGTGTCGGGGGCAGGGCAGAGCCTCCGGGGATCCCAGGCCGGTTCAATCGGCCCTGCCGACCAAGGGGCGTATGGGCTTAGCGTCGCTTTGGAGGTGCTCACAGTGACCAACGAAGAGGTATTGGCCGAAGCGGTCCGAGCCTGGGCGGATCAGGCGGGGCCCGCCGATCGGGGCGCGCCGAGCGGGCGACCTGGTGGCGCTGAACTGCTATCGAGAGGGAGCACGGTGAGTGAGGCCTGCCGAGAGGCGAGTGGCTTTGTCCAGAGCTGGAGCCACCACCCTGCACATATGAGCCCAGCCCACGACGTCGTGCTGCGGCTTGTTTCATGATCAGCAATCGCAGCTGAAATGGGCGGCCGAGATCTGGGTGGGATTGTCCTTCCCATATCGATTGCCGCTCGCCGCGGGCGTCTTGTAAGGGCATGGGGGGACCTTTGGCCCTAACGGCACCGAAAGCCTCGTCACATGATGATGAGCAGTTACCGTCGATCGTGGCGATGCCATTGATTCGAGTCGAGAGGTGCTCAAGTCATGACCAGCAGCCAGTTGCAGATAGACGTGCAAGCGGAGCTCAAGTGGGACCCGAAGGTGGACGCGCGCCACATCGCCGTCACGGCGCACGACGGGGTGGTCACGCTCGTCGGGTACGTGCCGACGTACTTCGACAGGATGCGCGCCGTCACCGCCGCCGAGAATGTCCACGGGGTCAAGGCGGTCGCCGATGAGCTCGAGGTGTACCTTTACCAAGCGCATGCCAAGGAAGACTCCGATATAGCGGACTCCGTTGTCCACATTTTCGAATGGAACAGCGCGCTATCGGATCAAGACATCAAGGCCGAAGTCTCCGACGGGCGTGTCATACTCACGGGCGAGGTCGACTGGAACTACCAGCGTGACGAGGCCGCGCGAGAGGTGAACAACCTGGTGGGCGTCACGTCGGTCACAAATCGCTTAACGGTAAAGCCTCGAATGGCAGCAGCCAAGGTGGAGAAGCAGATCACCAATGCCCTGGCTCGACACGCGGCGCTCGATGCCCGCCAGATTCACGTCACCATGTCCGGCACAAAGGCTGTGCTCAGTGGTCACGTCCACTCCTTCGACGAGGCTCGCATCGTGAAGAATGCCGCTTGGTCCGCACCCGGAATCTCGGCCGTTGACGATCATCTTCTGGCTATCCATACCTAGGTAGGCCTTCGCTCCGAGGACAAGAGTAGGCAGGGCCGAGCAAGGAAGGGCGCCATAGCATCAGGTGACCTTGCATCGGCTCGTTTCCTACGACGGACTGAGCGATACTTTGCACAGCGCTCGTTACTTTCGGGGATCGGGCCAGCGTGACCACTCAACTGATCCTCCGATGCTCTTGATCAGACGCTGGATGCCGACCAAGGAGGAGAACCCGGCTGGATCCGGGAGCTGAAGATCCGCGCTCGCCTATCCCCGGTCACTTAGACCCCCATTTTGACTCGGCATCGCAAAACTCGTGACCCACTGACGCTCCCCTGTCCGAAGTCGAAGCGTGCCAGCCGGAACCGGACCACCCATATCTGTCCAGGGATCGGCCTGTTCACCTTAGTCACTCCCGCTGGTGAGTCTCTTTGCGTACTTGAGCGCGCTGAAATTCCGTCGGTCGTCCAACATTGCAGCCGACCACATTTCCCGGGGCGATGCCCGATCCCGACGCCCCGGCTCTCGGCCACGTGACCCGCCAGAGGTGGCAGGACCGGACCGAGTGGGTCATGGCCTCGGTCCAGACCTACGAGGCCATCGTGGACGAGGTGACGTGGCACTAGGACCATAAACGGTGACCTCCTCATCGAACCTGGCATTGCCACCATGCCCGTATGTCGGGGTCCCTGTCGCACTCTTAGTCGGCCGGCCGGGCCCTCCATGTCCGCACTCGTTCGATCAGTTCCACAGGCCGCTCGATGCAGATTTCCGACTTACCGCGATAGAGCAGACCGGTCGCACCATCGACCGTGATCCACTCTCCCTCGCGAACCTCTTGGCCATTCGTCTGCACCTTGCCGTGGTCAAGATCGAAGGCCAGCTCCCGACAGCCGACCACACAGGCCACACCGAGTTGGCGCGCCACCACCGCTGCGTGAGAAGTACGAGCACCGGTTGCGGTAACGATGCCCTGACAGACAGCGAGGCCGGCGATGTCCTGCGTCAGGGCCTCCTCGCGCACAAGGATCACCGGGTCTCCCCCACGGCAGAGACGCTCGGCCGCGCCGATTCCCAGCGCCATCCGCCCACAGCCGACCCCGTCGCTGGCGGACACCCCCTGCCCGATGATCTGTGCCGAACTCTCATCAGCCAATCGGGCCCGGGAGATCGAATCGAGATCGTAAGGGCCGAGCCGCTCGATCGCTGTGGCCGAGTCAATCAGTCCTTCATCGACAAGATCGCAGGCGATCCGCAGCGCGGCCCACGCCGTCCGCTTGGCCGTGCGCGTCTGCAGCATCCACAGCTTGCCCTCTTCTACGGTGAACTCGAAGTCCTGCGCGTCACGAAACAAACCCTCGAGCCTCCTGCGGACCAACTGCAGTTCGCGAGCCAGCCCTGGGAGCGCGACGATCGAAGCTTCGGTCTCGGGAACTGTTCGGCGGCCTGCAACCACATCCTCGCCTTGGGCGTCAAGCATGAAGTCGACGTACAGTCGGTTCTCACCCGAGGCCGGGTCGCGTGTGAAGCCAACACCGGATCCCGAGGTCACCCCCATGTTCCCGAAGACCATAACTTGGACGGTGACCGCCGTGCCGATGAGATCGGTCAGGCCCTGAAGGCTGCGGTACTGCTTTGCCCGCTCACTGTCCCACGAGCGGAACACCGCGGTGACGGCGCCGAGGAGCTGCTCCATGGGGTCCTGCGGAAACGGTCTGCCGGTCAGGGAGCGATAGACGTCTTGTTGCTCTCGCACCACGGCTTGCATCGCAGAGACCTCCAGCTCGGACGCCATGGGGACCCCGTGCGCATCCATGGTTCGGCGCAGAACCGCGTCGAACGGGTCTGTCGGGCATCCGTCAACCACCTCGGCATATGCCTGTACGAGCCGACGGTAGGAATCCCACACGAACACCGGGTCGCCGGTGGCACGGAGCAGGCCCGGCAGCGTGGCGTCGCTCAGCCCCACGTTGAGGATGGTCTCGAGCATCCCAGGCATCGAGACGGCAGCCCCCGAGCGGACAGAGAACAGCAGCGGGCGGCGCCCCGCACCGAAGTGGAGACCGGTCGATCCCTCAATCTCGCGGATTCCGCGCTCCACGTCCGCGATCATGCCGGGGTCAAGGTGACCGCCGGCCTGATGGAAGTCCCGGCAGACGGTCGTACCGAGCACGAAGGCCCGAGGCACCGACAGCCCAGCCTCGCTCATCAACATGAGGTTGAATGCCTTGCTGCCCACCATCTCGGCGCTGGCTTCCCGAGGGCTGGTTGCTCCGATGACGTGGAGCGGCCTCGCTCCACCAGCCGAAGCAGTCAAGCTCATCGCAAGTTCATGAGGCCGAGGACGTGATCACGCAGCAGGAGGGCCGAGCGCGCGAGTGCGTCGGTCGCGTCCTCCGTCGAGCGCGAGATCTGATCTGCGACGTGGAGGCTACGAAAGTCGGGAGCCTCGGTGACGAGCATCGCTCGGGCGGTGCGCTCGGCCACGTCGGCCTCGTGCTCGAGGACGGCGACTCGGTTGACGGCAACCAAGAAGTCCTCGAGCTCGTCGTCGCTGGCGGCTACGACAAGCCCTTTGGCGATCTCAAGAGCCTTCAGGTGTTCGCGGGATGCGGACACGGCGATTCCCGCCAGAGGGACGAGGATCGGTCGTACTGCCGCACTGGCGTCGTCCGGCAGCAAGGTGAGTAGGAAGAGCGTCTCCTCGAGGTTGTCCATGGCATCATCGAGGGACGACACTATCCAGACCATGGCGTCTGCACCGTCGGTCCGGTGGGCAGCGAGACGGATAGCGGTGAGGATCTCGTCGGCCCGGTGCTCCCAGGATCTGGCCCGATCAGCCGCCCGCCGGAGGAACCCGCCACCGTCAGACAGGCCGAGATGAACCAGCGCGGCGCGCACTGCCTGTGCTGCTTCTACAACCAGACTCCCGTGTTCGGCGGCGGAATCGAGCAGCTGCCGGTCGGTGGCCTGCACGTGCTTCATCAACTCGACCCGAAGCTCGTCCCGAATGAGCAACTGTGACTTGCCGGAGAGCATCCCTTCGGAGGCGGTACGGATGGCAAACCGCAGGACATCCAGAGTGGCCTCGACACCGAGCACCTCGCGCAGCGGCTCCCCATACCGGACCGGCACCCTGTCTGTCAGCCCGATGGCGTCGTAGACGAGACGCTCCGCCCCCATGAGCAGGAAGGCCATATGGCCGAGTCCCTCCTCTGCGGCCCATTGCAGGAGTTCAATCGCCTCCTTCTTCTTCACCAAGGATCCCAATCGTTTGCGGGCCCGATTCCAGTCGATCAGGAAGACAAGGCGTGAACCCAGATATGACAGGTACGCCTCAAGTGACTCACGATCCGGGGACTCATAGCTACCCGTGACCAGATGGTGCTGACCGAGACTGCCCGTGCCATCGCGGTACTGGGCGTCGGACCACTGAACCGGAAACCTGTCGAGCATCGACTCGAAGAAGCTCAGTCGCTCGAGGTGGACGTCGGTGTAGGTGACAGTGGATACCAGACCATCGACGGTGACCACAATGACATGCGCATTGGTCATCCCGATGTCGTTCTGGATCAAGAGCCGGCTCCCGACGCGGGTTGCCGTAGTGCCGAGGCCGGGGTGGTCGAATTTCAGGGATTGAGTGGCCCGAACACCCGCCATGAAGGCGGACACGAGCTGGCGATCATCCTCCTCCAGGCAGTAGACGGAGGCACCGTCAAGCATCTCGGTGGCCACCTCCGTCTGCAGCTGGTTCAGCGCCCGATGGGCATCCATGATCAAGATGTGCAGTGTGTCTCCCGACTGCCGGTCGGCCGAGGCGATTCCATCGAGGTAGGTGCCCGGGATGCAGTCTGCACTCAGGTCCGGCATCTCGGCGAGGAGAGTCTCCAGCCGTTCGGCAGACCTGCCGACACCGCCGCCGGCGACCTCTAGTGGGGCAAGCATGTCCTTGATGGCGGCCACCAGGTCGCCATGCAGTCCTCCCACTCCCGGGATCATGTAGGCGTCTGCACCGGCCGGCCTGGCCCCGGCGACCACGCCGTCCAGGCGCTCATCTGTGACGCCAGCAGCCAGGCGCTCTTCGCTCAGCGACGAGAACGGCCGATCCGGCTGATCGGCATGATGGCGAGCGGCCTGCATGAGCGCCAGCAGGTACTTGGCGCGATCGTTGGCCTCAAGCCCGCGATTGACCAGCAGCGGTAGCACCAGGGAGAACTCACCAAGATTCTGCAGAATCTCCTGCTTGGACCGATTGACGTCGAGGCCGATCGCGGTTTTTGGTTGTTCGGCCATACCTGACCAGTATCGCTTCGCGCGGTGCTGCCGGACAGAGGCAAACGTCCCATCCTCAACTCACCCCAAGCTTTCGGAACGTCCGGCGCCCTACGAGGAGGGCGACACGGAATAAGCGAACTGGTTCCTCTGGCTGAACGCACCTCGACGTCGGGCCGTGGCGGTGCCTGGCACTTTCTAGCTCACAGGCACTGAACGCTGCAGGCACGAGCGATTTATCGACACTCACGGCTCTGTCTACGCTCATCCTCCAGGCCGCGGCCGCGAGACGTGAAGGGTCCATAAACCTCTCGAACCGGGGATTGACCAGCCACGACACGCTCGGGCGAGGCTCATCCTCGTGGCCCTGTCCTTCCTCTACGGTCTGGTTCGACGCCTCCTAAGGGCCTGCGCGTCCACTGGTCAGATGGCGCGGCGAAGGATGCCGAGATTCTCGTGCTTCGCCACCAGCTAGCCGTGCTGCCCCGCCGCTACTACAGCCCGGAGCCCCGCCGAGCTGGCGAAGACCTTCGAGCCCTCCGCCTAGTCCATTACCGCCTGGGTGAAACAAGCTCACGTCGAAGAGCCTCCAGGATTCCCGGGCTGATTCAGTTTTCTTCACCTTCTATGGACGCTCGGCCACCAACGGGACCTGGAGCTATTGGACCCAGAGCCCAACCTTCCCGGCTGCGACCACCTGGACGCTGGCCACCTGGCTGTCGCCGTGGTGCCTTCCACCATTGACGCGGCCAGCTTCGGGATGACCATCGCGCGCTCGGCCACATCGTCCCAGCGCGGGTGCTCGAGGTTGCGCGCGAGCAGGGCGGCGAGGCCGTGGGTGTGGAGCGAGCGCCCCATGCCGCGGCGCTCCTCGTCCACGACCTCCTGGCGCGCCCGGCGGGTCTTCCTCGGTGGCCGCCGTCCAGCCAACGTGCTCGAGGAGCTCGGCCCCTGCCTCGGTCCCCACCCCGACGTAGAAGTGGTGTACGTCGCCGAGCAGCTCCGTGAGGGCGAAGTCGTAGCCTGGCCCCGCATCCGGTCCCGTCCCCATGGATGTGCAAGAGCAGGTCGACGACGGCGTCCCGCATTCCACGGCGACGAGCAGCGTCCCGGCTCGGCGTGCCGTGTGGCGCTCGTCGGGGACCGCTCCGCGGGCGAGGACCCGGTCGAGCACGTCGAGCACCGCCAGCTCGCAGGGGCGGGCGCCCACAATGGCCACCCGCCGTTGGGCATCAGACGGCACCTCCATGGCGACCGCGCCGTCCAGCACGGTGGCCCGCCAGACCGTCTCGGCGGGCTTGAAGAACTCCGATTTCCACGACGCCGGCCCGACGGCCCAGTCGAAGAGCTCGGGGTTGCTCGAACCGGTACCGGCCCGGAGCCTGGTCGTCGTGCCAGCCAGCCGACAGATCGCCGCCTCGCTCAGATCGCCGTGGACGACGGCGCCATCACGGGCGACCGGCCCAACCGTCCGGTACCCGCGCTCGGCGAGCAGCGCGCTGTAGTCCGCCCAGGTCGATGACCGCCGCGCACGGTACCTAACCCAGGCAGCGCCGAGGTGATGCGGGGCCACCCCTAGCCTGGCTATCGGGGGCCGCGGCGATGTCCGAAGGGGTGTCGGGGTGCCACGCCCCCCGAGACCTCGGTCCGACCCGGCACTGTGGCTTCCAGCAGCATCCGCCATTCCGCGGCCGCCACCGTCTTGCGCACGTCCGCCACGGCGTCGGGGTTCACCGAGATGGAGGTGATACCGAGGCGGACGAGGTGCTCAGCGAAGGCCGGCCGGTTGGAAGGGGCCTGGCCGCAGAGCGACGAGGTGATGCCCGAGGACTGGCAGCCGTCGATGATGCGCCCGATGGCGTCGAGCACGGACGGATCCGCCTCGTCGAACACGTCGGCGCAGATCTGTGAGTCGCGGTCGACGCCGAGCATGAGCTGAGTGAGATCGTTGCTGCCGATCGAAACGCCCGAGATCCCCATGGTGGCATAGGTCGGGATCCAATAGGCCACCGACGGCACCTCGGCCATGACCCACACCGGGAGGGAGCCGCCGACCGGACTGGCGTCTACGACATCGAGACAAGCCTCGAGCTCCCAGGCCGTGCGCACGAAGGGGATCATCAGCACGACGTTCGACGTCTCCTGCAGCACGCGGGCCAGCACGTCGAGCTCGAGCCGGAATAGGTCGGGCTCGCGGACGTAGCGGTAGCAGCCCCGGTACCCGATCATTGGGTTCTCCTCGTGCGGCTCGAACTGGTCGCCCCCCTCGAGGTTCGAGAACTCGTTGGAGCGGAAGTCGATGCTCCTGTACACGACGGGCCGCGGCTCGAACGCCCGAGTGATGCGCAGCAGCGACTTGGCCATGCTGTCGACGAACGTCTTCTCCTCGCCCCTCTCCAAGAGCTTGCGCGGATGGACCCCCTGCAGGGCATCGGTCACCATGAACTCGGCGCGCAACAACCCGACCCCGCCGACAGGCATCGCCGCCACCTCTTCGGCGTGCTCCGCAAAGGCCAGATTCACGTAGATCCTGGTCGCCAGCGTGCCCAGTCCCCCGGTCCCGGCCTCTTGGGGTTCCCGCGCAGCCGAGACAGCGGACGTACGCGCCGCGACCCCCTCGGTCACCGTGCCCCGGGCGCCGTCGACGGTGACGAGCTCGCCGTCGCGCAACACGACCGTGGCGTTGCGGGCGCCCACGACTGCCGGGACACCTAGCTCGCGCGAGACAATGGCAGCGTGGCAGGTCATGCCACCGCCGTCGGTCACGATGGCGGCGGCACGCCGCATTGTGGGCACCCAATCCGGGCTCGTCATCGGCGCCACCAGGACCTCGCCTGGCTGCAGCCGCTCGCCTTGGTCCGGTGACTGCAACACGCGGACGACTCCCGAGGCCCGGCCGGCGGATGCCGCGAGGCCTTGTACGAGCAGCGCGCCCTGCCCGGCTGTCGCCGGCGGCGCCGCGCCACCGCCGACCGCTGTCACCGGGCGTGACTGTACGAGGTAGATGTGGCCGCCGGCCATAGCCCACTCCGTGTCCTGGGGTGAGCCGTAGTGCGCCTCGGCGGCCAACCCGATACGCGCTACCTCGACCACCTCCTCGTCGGTCAGCACTCGGCGGCCACCCTCGGTGCCGTCGAGGTCGACCCGCTCGTCCTCGCCGTCAGGTCCGCGGACGATCTTGAAGGACTGCGTGCCCACCCGGGCGTGCAGCAGCCGGGGGCCATCCTTCGACACCACGTAGGTGTCCGGCTCGACCTGTCCGCTCACGACCACTTCGCCCTGGCCGTACGCGGCTTCGATCACGATGTGCTCCGCGTCGCCGCTCGACGGGTCGATGGTGAACATGACGCCGGAGCGCTCCGACGGCACCATCTCCTGCACCACCACGGCGATGGCGGGCTCTTCAGTCAGCGCCTTGTCGCCCCGGTAGAAGATGGATCGAGCGCCCCACAACGAGGCCCAGCAGTCGACGATGCGCGCCAATAGCTGCTCCGTGCCGGCGACGTTGGTGAAGGTCTCGTTCATGCCGGCGAACGAGGTGCCTTCGGCATCCTCGCCGATACCCGACGAGCGCACCGCCACCCGGATGTCGGCGCCGAGCCGCCGGTAGGCGGCCGTGACGGCGCTGGCCAGATCCTTGGGGATGGGAACTGTATGCACAAGATCGCGCGCTTCGGTGGCCAGGC
>Ga0224558_1002473_pt1 | contig 16826 bp, 11 predicted proteins | sample 714S32024metaG_FD_180682 | JGI IMG/M metagenome (GOLD analysis project Ga0224558, IMG submission 180682) | Peat soil microbial communities from Stordalen Mire, Sweden - 717 S3 20-24 | ecosystem: Environmental > Terrestrial > Soil > Wetlands > Peat | place: Sweden: Norrbotten County, Stordalen... | reverse complement strand
TATCTTCTACCAAATAAATGTGGTCTCCGGTTGAACGAGCGCGGAAAGAAAAAAAGACCGGCGACCGGTCTCCTTTTGCGTGAGCACCGGGTACCATTTTGGTACCCGCTAAGCTGAGCGAATCCAGATATATCTTGCGCGGCGCTGAAATCACAGGGCTTCCGTAGTGATCCGCCGTTGGGTTGAGACAGGGCCATGGTTTATACTTTTTCTCCGTTTTACGCACACCAGACCTGAGAAAAGTATCAGCATCCTGACCCAGGAAGTTTAACAGCAAAAGATGCTTGAGGGGATGCTGAGATCCCTTGGGGCGCCTCACCATGCGCAGTGCCCAGGTATGCTCGGAATCGGCCGGAAGATCGCAACCCCACTGCCTGAGGAAGTCGTGTCCAAAACAATCTATAATTCCACCGGCAAGCTCTCTGGCCCGGACCCGGCCACTTGACAAGGACAGGTCCCTTTGCTGCAGCGCTGCTATGTACCTTTTCTGAAGCATCGCCAATCCCAGGGATGGAATCCAATTAGTCAGTAACCACAGACTCTCTCGTGCGATAAATTCATGCACCGGCCTGAATTGTCCAGTCACCCCTTCAAAAGAATCTCCCGGACTCCGGAGAACCGCCTCCAGGGTGACGAATCCGTGGCGGGTTCTGACATTGTGCGTAGACACTGGACTGTTAAGAAGCATTGTTTCTTGATGATGCGGACAGAGGCAGACGCCAGGCAACTGGTGCACCCGGTGCCAAAAGGCTTCCCCGTATTGAGCCCGATCGGCCTCTACGCAATGGGGACATAATTGCAGTGTTGCAGGGCCTTTTACGGTGCTGGCCATAATGCCGGCTCTTCCCGGCACCGCCGGTCCGCGTTCTCCGACCATATCCTCCATCACGGATGCCAGTTGATTGCGCTCAAGGAAGGGGGCGAAGTATGGCAGGAGCGTGTGCCGCTTGATCAGGAGTTCCGGTGAGTAGGGATTCCCGGATGGGAGGTTCGACACCAGGGCGCCCAAGTGACTGGGCAGGTTGATGACAGCCAAGGCATTCGCCGTTCCAAACAGGTCGAGGAGCGCCGTCTTGCGGTTTATGACCATTACACGTTCCTGGTAGCGGGCGATTACGCTGTACAGCAGTTCCTCCGTATATGGATCAGGGAAAAAGGTGATCACTGGATACCACCGCCAGCAAGGTACTTATCCAAGTCAGCGATCAACCCAGCCGTCTTGAGAGCCTCATGAGGTCCTATCCCAGATCGGCGGCCTTCATCAGCGATCTTTTTAAGTAAGATTACCTGCTTTGAACTATCATTCTTCCTGCGCCGGGCTTTGGTCTTCACCGATGCAACAGGTTCATGATTCTGCAGAAGCGACATGGCTATTTCCAACGCCTTCCGGCGCACAACCGGGCCATCCACTCCCTGCTCCACAGCCTGATGGGCCGCCTGTCCGGCGATCAAGGCGGGTATACCTGCCTCAACCAGCCAGGTAACCGTTTCCATAGGCAGATCCGGTGTTTCTGGCGGTTGCTTCACCCGCCCGGGGGTTTCCACCCGCCCCATGGTACGCACCGAGTTGGCGCTTTCCGCCATGATCCGCTCCACATCCAGGGGAACGACATCCTCAACCCCCTGCAGAATACGTATATCGTTGGTGCGCAAAGCCTGCAAAATAGGAGCGGCCAGACGCAGGCTATCCTTGGCTACCGAACGGATCAGACCGGGTGTGATGTCCATGTCATCCCGGGCAATTGCCCTGGCCTGAGCCAGCATGTATAGCTTGACGGCAAAGTCGGTGATTCCGGCGCTGGCTTCGTGAAGCGTATCCCGTAAGGCATCGGTTAGAGCCGTAGGTTTCCTGGTATACTGGAACCGCCACAAGGCTTCGACGAAGTACTGCCAGGTATTGTCGTTGGCCATCGGGTCCCAGACATAATCTCCTTGACCGGTACCCCGACGGGTCTGGCGAAATTCCCCGCTTAAGATGCCCAGCGCCTTGTAGGTGCCCACCAGCACTACCGGAAGTCCAATAGTGTTCACCAACTGGACGAAGAAATTGAGCATCTTTCTGGACCCGCCGCTTTTGGCCTCGCTCAAGTGCTGGATTTCGTCAATGACCAGTACGCCGAGCCCGTGCAATGCCGCCACTCTGGCCATGCGGGGCAATAACTCGTCCACGGTGCGGCGGCCGGAAGCGTAGCGTTCGTAGTAACGGGAACCGAGGAGATCGTCCACCGCCTGAAAGAAATTGAGGCAGAGACCCTTGATGGAGCCGTCAAACGGACAGTCCAGCTTCAACCATACCACCTGAACCATGGTCAGCGGATGCTCCTGGTAGACGTGATGGTAGATCACCTGAGGGTATAGGGACAGGATACTCTCCACAGCCGTGGTTTTGCCGACCCCGCTCATGCCCAAAATGGTGAAACCGGTAGCTGTCGAGCGGGGAGATGTCGGAACCATATCGGAATCGGCCAGCAGGTCGACCTGCTGGTGCAGGCTCGACACAAACTGGGGATCCCGGGGATTTCGGGCGAGATAGCCGGTTCTGATCATCCGGGAAAACCGCTGTTCCAACTCCAGGTGGACAGGAAGCGGCTCGAAGAACTGCAGTGTGCTCTGCAACAGATGCAGGCGGAGATGGGCCGGAGCCAGTCTGTCCCTGTCTTCATATGGCGGATAATACCTGAGGCGTTCTTCCACCTCGTCTTCCGACCAGATGGACGGCAACGCCTCGATCAGGGGATTGCCGCGATATGTGGAGATCTCTACAGGCTGGTAGTCCGCCTCGACGATGCGGCCCTTTCCCACCAGGAAGCCTGATTCCCCGTTCATTCCTTCTCCCCCTTTTCCCGCAGTTTACGCTTCTCACGAAGCTTGGCGATCCGGTCAGGCGGGGGTACGTAGTCATCAGAACCAATATCCTGTGAAGGAGTTTCGGAATGCTTGGTTTGACCGAGCCGCCAGGCCCCGGCCGTGCGAGACTCTTCTTTTTCAGTCCGGCGGTTGGCACGGATGTCCCGCACTCGAGCCTGTCTGCTCTGGTTGGTGGATGTTTTCTCTGCCTCGGCTTGTGCCCGCTCGACCACACTTCTGACCTCGGCATGGAACTCGGCATCGGCCTGGCGGTCATTTGATTCCCTGGTCACAGCCTTCTCTGCCTGTACCTGTTTCGATTCTTCGTATTCCCACCAGGCATACCCCCGCCATCGCCGGTGCCGCTCCGTCAGATTACAGGGTTCGATCTGTCGTCCCGCATCCAGACGCAGGTAGATAACGTCCATCAGCCGGGGATCGTAGGCCACTGGAACGTGGAAGGTTCCGTTATTGCGCGCCCGCACGTACCAATGCTCTCGCATGGCGCGTTCCGTGGTGTAAAGTACGCCGCGTAACTGGATCCCGCGCGGGGTAACGGACGCATCCCCGCCGGGCAGCAGGTTCAGCCGCAAGATGTCCCGTGGCACCGTACGCAGATGGCCGGAGCGATTGACAATGCCCCAGTTCCAGAGGTCTATCGGATAGGGATATACTCCGGCAGTCACTATATCTTCCGTCAATGGGTAATCGTCCAAGTAATGATGCAGGTTGAAGTTCCTGACCCAGAGTATTGCCAGATGGGTGTATTCATGGAGCGTCAGTACCGCATCCAGGCGATAGTCATGTTCGCCCCGCTCTCTGGGCTTACGGACAGCGCCAGGTAACTGGTGCACCAGACCAAGGTGAGAAAGCCGGAAACTCTGTTCGATGATGCCCTTGCCATCAGCCCGGTATGGCGGTGTGTTGGAGACCCGGATCCCCAGGGAATTGACTAGGTTGTCGGCGTTATAGCCTTCCAGTTCACCACGGTCCGCCAAAATAGCTTCCGGCAGGTGCCGGGCCGGCCACCACTCGACATCATCGATGCCGAACTCCTGGCAGAAGGGAGCTTTGTCACTGGCGGTGTTTTCGAGAGCCAGCATCGCTCCAAGCCAGCTCGGTCCTTCCAGGGTAACGGCAATGCCGGTGATGAGCCGGCTGAAAACATCCTGGACCAGATAGACCACCGGACGGCCGATGATCCGGTTGCGGTCTGTTCTGCTCACCAGGTAGATGTCATCCTTGGTAGCGTCGATCTGATACAGGGACCCCGGCCCGTTTGCCATCCGGGTCGAATCGCCGACAACCGGCCGGCGTGTTAGGGCATACCGGGTGTCTCCGAGACGTCGTTTCAACGAGGATTCCAAGTCCTGTTCCTTCTCGTACCAGTAGCGGAACTGGCCAAAAGTCGGCAGTTCCGAAACCGGGGGTAAGACCGGAACCATCGTTTCGCCCCGCTTCTCGTAGCCGACGTTAAACAGGCGCTCCATAACAAGCTGGTAAGCTTCTGTCAGGCTCCGTCCCTCGCGGTTCTCGTAATAAAGGCGGATTCCTCTCTGGAACTTGGCCTTGATAGCATCGTCAACATTTATTCCCGTCTCCTGAGTGGCCGGCGCCCGCCGGGGTGGACGGCCACGTTTGCGTTCGCCGGCACTTTTTTCTTTACCTTTCCCGCCGCGTCGATCGAATGCCGGCAAGAGAGCGTTCTTGGTCTGCCCACCCCGCCAATACCTCCGTAGATAGGCATAGATGGTGGGTTTGCTCACCCCCGTGCTGGCGCAAGCAGCCTCAACCAGAGGCCCCCGCTTTTCCGACACGAACAAGGCGTCATCATCCCTCTCGACCAGAGGCTGTATTACTGCCCAAGCCTGGTCGCGGTGGGCACGGTGCAGATCTGATAAATCTTCATCAGGACGCATCCCGATTAGAAACGGGTCTTCCGTAAGAAGTCCTATATCCCCCTGCCGGATCCCGTTCTCCGAGTCGGTAATCCTGCGCCATACGGGCATGGCTTTCGGGTTTTGGACATCGAACAGATAGGCATCGGTATGGCTGGGATCGATCCACAGAACCCGTTCGATATGAGGCTGACCCTCATCATCGAGCCATTCTACAAGCTGATTGACACAGAGTCTCATGAGGCGCTCACCCCGGATGAATATGGCATATCCAGCAGCCGAAGCGGATGATCGGCGCCTATCGGCCATGAAAGATCGGCCCGCCAGACTCTGGCGGCCAAAAGATAGCGGGCAACTGAAAGGCTTGCCCCCGGTGTAAGGCCAAGGCGATCATCCCCTTTTTGGGCTACTCTTGATAGAACCTCTGTGCTAGGCAAGCATCGCTCCAGACAGGCGCGAATTCGGGTCACATCATCTATGGTCAAGGGAGATAGAGCATGCATGTTTTGGTATGGATGCAGCCATTTCAGGTTTTCCACCAGTGTCAGAGGAATTTCCCGTTCGGTCACGATATGCCAGGGAGTATTGCGCTTTTCCCAGTATCGACGCTCCAATTCGAGCTTCTCCAGCACTCGCATCCCGCCCAACTTCTGGAAAGGTTTGACTGCAATCGCCTCGTCCACGACCCTGCTTCCCCGTCGGATCGAGATTAGAAAATCAGTGGTGCATACAACAGGGTCCTCACTACCGGGATAGGTCGGATGCCGTATGCCAATCTCTTCCGCCAGGGTCAGGGTTTCTTCGAGAGGAAGCAAGGGGTACTGCTCTCGAATGTCAACCACGGATTCATCCCAGTCGAGGACCAGAAAACAATTATATTCAAGATTGCTGAGCAGATGATGTTCCCGGCCGGTAGTGCTACCTGGCGCACGACTGGCCAATCCCTGGGAAGGTACGTCCTGCACGCGGAGCCAGGGCTTGTAGTCCTTGCCGCGGCCATTACCCCGCCCCTCATTCAGGCGTCGTTCGGTTGTTACGCAACCATCCTGCCGTTTCCGCTTGGCCACCGGAACACCTCCCTCATCAATCAAGGCAATTTCAACAGGAGAGTGTCATAAAAAATACTCTTGAAAAAGAGGACAGCGTCCTCGTTTCCAAGAGTACCATATATACCCTATCCAGTCAAGCTAATTATTTTCTAGTAAAGCTAATTTTTTACCGGTAAAGATAATTATTTTCTTTGAACATCTTGGATATAAAACTAGTGTTACTATTCCACAGTAACTGACTTCGCCAAATTCCTCGGCTTATCAATATCGCAACCACGGGCGGCGGCCATGTAGTAGGCGAACAACTGCAGGGGCACCACGCTCAGCAGTGGCGCTACCAGGGAGGAGGTCTCCGGCAGCCTGATCACGTGGTCGCAGGCGTCGTCCACCAACTCCTGCTTGCCCAGGCAGAGGCCGATCACCGTGCCCTCGCGGGCCTTGACCTCCTTGACGTTGCTGATCAGCTTCTCCAGCAGATCATCCTGGGTGGCCAGTGCTACCACCGGCACTCCTTCCACGATCAATGCCAAGGTACCGTGCTTCAGTTCGCCGGCGGCGTAGGCCTCGGCGTGGATGTAGGAGATCTCCTTGAGCTTCAGGGCGCCCTCAAGGGCTACGGCGTAGTCCAGGCCTCGCCCCAGGAAGAAGACGTCCTGGCAGTCGTGGTACTGCTCGGCCAGGTCCTGGATCTGCTCTTTCTGTTCCAGGATTTCCTTGAGCTGGTCCGGCACCTTCTTCAGCGCCGCCACGATCCCGGACTCCTGCTCCTGGGTAATCGTGCCCCGCTCCTTGGCGAACAGCAGTCCCAGCAGGTACATCACCAGCACCTGGGTGGTGTAGGCCTTGGTGGAGGCCACGGCGATCTCCGGCCCCGCCCAGGTGTAGATGACATCGTCCGCCTCTCTGGCCACCGAACTGCCGACCACGTTGGTCACCGCCAGCACGTGGCAACCGCGCTTGCGGGCCTCCCGCAGGGCAGCCATGGTGTCCGCGGTCTCCCCGGACTGGCTGACGATCACCACCAGCGTCTGGGGGTCGATTAGCGGGTCGCGGTAGCGGAACTCCGACGCCAGGTCGACCTCCACCGGGATGCGGGCGAGCTTCTCGAACACGTACTTGCCGACCATCCCGGCGTGATAGGCGGTGCCGCAGGCGACGATGGCCACCTTGCTGAAGTTGCGGATCTGCTCGGAATTCAAACTGATCTCCTTGAGCTGGATGCCGCTGCCGTCAGGTGTCAGCCTGCCGCCCAGGGTATTCTGGATCGCCAGGGGCTGCTCGCAGATCTCCTTCAGCATGAAGTGCGGGTAGCCGCCCCGTTCCGCCGCCTGGGCGTCCCAGTTGACGTGAAAGATCTCCTTGTGCACCGGGCGGTCCTGGAAGTCGACGATGTTGATACCGTCCGGCGTCAGTTCCACGATCTCCCCGGCGTTCAGGAGGTAGATATCCCGGGTATGGGGAAGCAGCGCCGGAATGTCCGAGGCCACAAAGTACTCGCCGTCGCCAATCCCCGCCACCAGTGGGTTGTCCTTGCGGGAGGCCACGATCCGGTCCGGGTGGTGTTCGCTCAGCAGCACCACGGTATAGGAGCCGCGCACCTGCAGCAGGGCATCCCGCAGGGCTAGGCGCAGGTTCCCCCGGTAGGCTTCCTCCACCAGGTGGGCCAATACCTCGGTGTCGGTTTCCGAGACAAAGCGGTGGCCATTGGCCTGCAGGCGCTCCCGCAGCTCGGCGAAGTTTTCGATAATGCCATTGTGAACCACAGCGAATTTGTTAGTGCAGTCGAAATGGGGGTGGGCGTTGCGGTCGGAAGGCCTGCCATGGGTTGCCCAGCGGGTGTGGCCGATCCCGATCTGGGTGTGCCACTGCTGAGTGCCCAGGTAGTCGTCGAGGACGGCGATCCGTCCCATCTTCTTGCGCACCTCGAGGGTGCCCTCGTTAAGGTAAGCCACTCCCGCGGAGTCATACCCGCGGTACTCCAGGGTCTTCAAACCGTTCATCAACACCGAAACCGCGTCCTGGCTACCAAGGTAGCCGACAATGCCGCACATTCTCTGGTTTCCTCCTTGTGCTGCTGCGCGCGGCGCGGCTCCGCTCCCAGCCAGGCGCCTCTTTGTCCCGGAGATTGCTCTCCGGATTTGAAGGCTCCCTTACGGTGGTGGGCCACCGAGGGGCATCCGCCGAAAACTTCGATTAACCCCTTCCTCGTCAACCAGCCTGTCTGTCGTCAGCCGGGCTGGTTCAGGCGCTGCCATGTACCTGCGGAGATACGCGGGGATTTGATCCCGGCGCAGTCAGTTTGAATTAGCGACCAGCATCTGCAGCCGGATCGCTTCTTGCCTTTCCTTATTATATTCCTTATTTGAAGCAAGAGAGCAAAAATATTTGGAAATTGTCACTCCAACTGGGCTTTGACCACCTCCGACAGTTCGGACACCACCTCCATCAACTCGTCCTCCTGGGGGCCCTCCCCCATCACCCGCACCAGGGGCTCGGTACCTGAAGGCCGCACCAGGATCCGGCCGCGGCCGGCCAGCTTCTGCTCGGCACAGCGTACTGCCTCGGCGATCACCGGATGGCCGTGCAGGGCCTGCTTGTTCTGTACCTGTACGTTGACCAGCACCTGGGGGAAACGGGTCATCTGCCCGGCCAGCCTCGACAGCGGCTGCCCGGACTCCCTCACCACCTTTAACAGTTCCAGGGCGGTCAGCAGGCCGTCGCCGGTAGTGGCGCGGTCGAGAAAGATGATGTGGCCGGACTGCTCGCCCCCCAGCACCGCCTGCGACCGGCGCATCTCCTCGAGAATGTAGCGGTCGCCCACCCTGGTCTCCGGCACCTCGATGCCGGCGTTCCGGAAGGCCTCGCGCAGGCCGAGGTTGCTCATCACCGAGACCACCACCCGGTCGCCCGGCAGGGTTCCCTTCCGCTTGCGGGCCAGGCCGCAGATGACCATGGTCTGATCGCCGTCCACCACGCTCCCCTGCTCGTCAACGGCGATCAACCGGTCGGCGTCCCCGTCGAAGGCTAGCCCCAGGTCGGCCTCGAGGTCCGGCACCACCCGCTGCAACGGCCCGGTGTGGGTAGAACCGCACCCGGCGTTGATATTGATCCCGTTCGGCTCGCTGTAGATGCTCTGCATCTGGGCGCCCAGTCCCGCGAACAACCGCGGGGCGATATGTGAGGCAGCGCCGTTGGCGCAGTCGATCACCAATTTCAGCCCGGTCAGGTCGAGGTCTCTCGCCTGTTCCCTCAGAAAGTCCAGGTAGCGTTCGGCGCAGTCCCCGTCCACGGCGACCCTGCCGAGTTCCCCTCCCACCGGCTGCGGGAAGGGGAATTGCTCATCGCGGACCAGGGCCTCGATCTCGTCCTCCACGGCGTCCGGCAGCTTGAAGCCGTCCCCGGCGAAGAACTTGATCCCGTTGTCGGGCACCGGGTTATGGGAGGCGGAGATCATCGCCCCGGCGCAGCAGTCCATCGTCCGAACCAGGTACGCCAACCCCGGGGTAGGGATCACGCCCGCCCTGATGCAGTCGCCCCCAACCGACAGGATGCCCACCGCCAAGGCGGCCTCCAGCATATCGCCGGAGATCCGCGTGTCCTTCCCGATCATGATCCGCGGCCTGGCGCCGTGCCGGTTGAGGACGTATGCCCCCGCCCGTCCGAGGCGGAACGCCAATTCCGCCGTGAGGTCCCTGTTGGCCACGCCCCTGACCCCGTCCGTACCGAAAAGAGTCCCCATCCTGCTGTATGCCTCCCCCGTGAACAAATCCGTCTTATTATACCATATTCCCTTTGGAAAACCTGGGGTCACGTGCCATGGGAGGAAAGAGGGCGCCGCCTCTGGACCAACGCCGGATAACCGGCTGGCGGGCGATCATCCCCTGCTTGAAGGATAATAGATTAATACTGACAAATGAGCCACCATATTGTAATATAATATAATATACTTAGGTTACCTAAATACACGGGAGGTAAAACGTTATGTCTTCCCTCCTGGGGCGCCATTGAGAAATTTGACTTGCATCATGCCCGACTGTTTAGTATATCTTAAAAATAAAAGAATCTTTGATTCTTATTTCCTCGGGCATAAAGCCCGAGGTATTAAACAAGGTAGATCTTTTGAAACTTTGTGCGGCATTCATCCTGACCCACAAGGGGTCAGGTATTCTGCCGCAGTCGTTATAAATCAGAAACGAACAGGAACCAATATTAATGAATCTACCGAGCCAGGAAAAAAGATCTTTCAACAACCCCTTCATCCCCCTCAAATACAGCAACTTCAGATACTACTGGATCGGTATGTGCGTCTCCCTGATCGGCACCTGGATGCAGAATCTCGCCCAGCCCTGGCTGGCCTATACCCTGACCAAGTCGGCCTTTCTGCTCGGCCTGGTGGGCGCCATCCAGTTCATGCCAGTACTGCTTTTCTCACTTTTTGCGGGAGTGCTGATCGATAGGCTCCCCAAGAAGAAGATCCTGTTTTTCACCCAATCGGCGTCTCTGGTCGTGACCCTGATTTTAGCACTCCTCGATTTTTCCGGACATATTCAGTTCTGGCACATTCTGGTACTGGCCGCGGCCCTGGGGTTTGTCAACACGCTCGATATGCCGACGCGTCAATCCTTTGTCATCCAACTGGTGGGCAAAGAGGACCTGATGAACGCCATCGCCCTCAACTCTGCCGTGTTTAACATGTCCAGAATTGTGGGGCCGGCAATCGCCGGTCTGGTGATCGGGTTTTACGGCGTGGGAATGTGTTTTCTGGCCAACTCGATCAGCTTTGCCGCGGTCATCATCAGCCTGTTCTTTATTCACCCCTTGACAATTCAGACCACAGTAACGTCAAGCAAGCGCATCCTGGCGGATATCAAGGACGGTCTCAACTATATCTACCAGCGGCGGATTCTCTTCGATGCCGTATTGCTGCTGACCATCATCGGCACTTTTGCCATGAACAACAACGTGCTGATCCCCGTCTTCTCCGAGGTTGTCCTGAAACAGGGCAGCATGGGCATGGGCATCCTTTTCTCCTTCTCCGGGGTCGGCGCATTGATCGGGGCCATGCTGGTTGCCCTCACGAGCAAGTCTGGCCCGAGTAAACTGGTGATCTATGTTGTCCCGACGATCATCGGTATCTTCCTGATCCTGAACAGTTTCACAACCAACTTTATGCTCGCCGGATTCTACATCGCGGCGACAGGTATTTTCTTCAACCTGTTCAGCGCCACCATCAACTCTACCCTGCAGATCAATACCGGGAACGAGTTCCGCGGCCGGGTCATGAGCGTGTACACTCTCGTTTTTTCCGGTTCCACGCCGATCGGGAACCTGTACGCAGGCCTGGCCGATGATTATATCGGCGCCAGGTTCGGCTTCGCCGCCTGCGGGATCATCGTGTTAATCCTGCTGATTCCCGTGTACCTGTATAAGCTCAGGACCAGAAACAGAGCGGAGGCCGAAGACCGCGCACCGGAGCGCCTGTCATCCGGTTAAGCGCCGTACGGCCCGGTTGCCGGCAGGTCACTGCTGCTGACCCGTCGTCCCGGTTGCCGCAGCGCCCAGATCCACCGTCACCGTAATTGGCGCCTGCCCCTGGGTGACCAGGAACACGCCCTGGGGCAGGGCCAGATCCACGTTCTCGACCACCTGGCCTGTAGCGCCTGAGATGTCCACCGGCTGGGTATAGACCGTGACCAGTCCGGCCAGCACGTTCTGGTCACCGGTCAGCGCCACCATGGTCGGCTCGACCGCCACCGACTTGACCGTCTGGGCCATACCGGGCGTACCTCGGATATCGGCAGTGACCGGGACATTCTTCACTAATCCGCTGGGCACCACCGGAACGACCACTTCCGCCTCTTTCGGGTTCAACTCCAGATCGTCGCCGGATTCGGAGACCTGCAGGGACACCTTGGTGGTGATGTTGGCATTCACCCCGGTGGTGTTGACCACCGCCTGAACCTCCTGAAGCCCTCCGAGCAGGCCGCTGGGGCCGCTCACCGTCACCACAGCCGGCGTGACTGCAGGATCCATGATCATGAAGCCCTGGGCGGGAGTGCCCTGCAGCACCACCTTCACCGGCAGCTTCTTTGACTCCTGGTAGTCGAGGCTGACCCGCACCGTCTGCGGATAGATGCTCAGCACCCGGATGTTGTCCGGCACGCTGGTCTGGATCGGCAGGTAGTAGACGCCCGCTGTCTGGCCGGACACGTTCACGAAGGTGTGAATGTCTTGCTCCTGCAGGGACTGAACCAGGGCCTTGGTGCCGCTGATGGTGATCGTCACTTCAGGCAGCGTCGTCGTGGACACCAACTGTGCCGTGGACGGGCGTAGTTCCACCGGGCGGGTGTAGGTCTGCTTGGCCAGCGGGTCGGTCTGTCCGGCCACGAAGTACCAGAGCAAAAACGCCAGGCACACCGCCAGGATCTTGTAACCCACATTGTTGCGCGCCAACCAGTTCTCCCGCTTATCCCCGGCCATTTCTCACCCTCCCCGTTCTCTTGCTGCCCGGCAGGATCTGCTCATCCAGCCGCTTCTCCAGATCCGTGCTGCTCAGACCCCTGGTGATCCTGCCGTCCTCGGCCAGGGAGATCGTCCCGGTCTCCTCGGAGACTACCAGGGAGACCGCATCGCTGTGCTCGGTGATGCCAATGGCCGAGCGGTGCCTGGTGCCCAATGCCTTGCTCAGGTTGGGGTTCTCCGTCAACGGCAGGAAGCAGGCTGCGGCCAGCATCCTCCCGTTGAAGACGATCGCCGCCCCGTCGTGCAGGGGGGTGTTGGGTTCGAAGACGTTGACGATCAGCTCGGCGGTTATCAGGGCATCTATCTTGATGCCGCTGTCGATATACTCCTGGAGGCCCGTCTCCCGCATGAACACGATCAGGGCGCCCACCTTGCGCCGGGACAGCACCTGGGTCGCCCGGACGATCTCCCGTACTGCCCGCCGGTTATCCTCGTCGACATTGAACAGGGAGCGCCCGAAGAACCCGCCCCGGCCCAACTGTTCCAGGGCGCGGCGCAACTCCGGCTGAAAGACCACCGGCAGGGCCACGAACAGGGCGGTCCAGGTCTTCTCCAGCAGCCAGCTCATGGTGTACAACTGAAAGCGCTCGCTGAGGGTGGAGGCGATCACCAGCAATGCCAGCCCTTTCAGAAGCTGGACCGCCCTCGTCCCCTTGATCCACATCAGCACCTTGTAGAACACGAAGGCCACCGCCAGGATGTCGATCACCGTCCGGAGATCGATGTAGCTGAGATAGGGCAGGAACCTGGCCGTGAACCCCGTCACGAACCCGGATAACACCTGCAAATAATTTTGGCCGGTCACTGCCAGGACGCCATACAACTGCATCGAGGCGCCTCCGTTCGATTTGCTTCAAATCATCCCTTGAACTAATTGCATCCGCCGCGGTCTCTATAAAAATATTTCGTCCCAGCAACAGATATCCCTCTTTTCTGGTTTCTTCCGTACTATCCGCCTGCGCACCGGTACATCCTGCATGCTTGCGGCGAACGTATATATATGGTAATATATACCTAGCACGCCGCAAAAGATATCTGGGGCCCCTGGTGATCGTTCGACATTGGCAGGAGGTTCGCCACCGCCATCGAATCATTAGATGAATGGGAACACATCCCGCGCCGGGGGCATTCCCCGGGGGCCGCGCCGGGGGCCCTCTGGGCGCGGCCCCCGGGGAATGCCCCCGATGGAATATCCCCTACGGTTCAATGAGGAGGCCATGGTCAAGCTGGGAAAGCAAACCCTTACAAAATGGCAGTTGCCACTGACGCTGGTGCTGTTCCTATCCGGCCTGCTGCTGATACTTGCCCTGCGCAGCATGGCCAGCAGCGGCACTCTTCCCTCGCGCACCCAAAACGAAAACCTGGCCAACCTGATCAAATCCCAGGAGAGCCAGATCGCCGGCATCGAACTGGACGTCAGCGGACGCAGGAACCTGCTCAACACCTTCCAGTTGAACAGCGCCGCCGGTCGCCAGACCCTGGCGGACCTGCAGAACCAGATCAAGCAGCAGGACGCCCTGGCCGGCTTCACCGATGTCCAGGGGCCGGGGCTGGTCATCTCCCTGGACGACAACCGCAAGGACGCCGAAGCCGCCGAGAACCTCAATCCCGCACAGTACAATCCGGACGACTACCTGATCCACGACCAGCACTTGCTGTATATCGTCAACGATCTCCGGTCCGCAGGGGCCGAGGCCATCTCCGTCAATGACCAGCGGGTTGTCGCCACGACAGAAATCCGGTGCGCTGGCACCACCATCCTGGTAAACTCCACCCGCCTGGCGCCCCCCTACATCATCAGGGCGATCGGGAACCCGGACGACCTGACCAGTGTGCTGGAGTCCCCGGAAAACGAGTACAATATCCTGAAAATGGCCGGCTTCCCGGTGAGCGAGGAGAGCAGTCCGGCAGTCCTGGTGCCCGCCTACAAGGGCAGCTACCAGTTCTCATACGCCACACCCAAATAGTGGCTGGTGGTAGGATGCCCACGGCTAATAGGGGGAATAGCGCATGTGGCTACCAATTCTCGGCCTGTTGCTGGGGATCGGCATCGGGTCGACCCTGGCCATACCGATCCCGGGGATATTCGCCAAGTATCTCTCGGTGGCGTTGCTGGCCGCCCTGGATTCAGTCTTCGGCGGGCTGAAATCGATCATCGAGGATAAGTTCGACGGGGCGGTGCTCCTCACCGGCTTCTTTACCAACGCCCTGCTGGCGGCGCTGCTGGCTTTCCTGGGCGACCGGCTGGGAGTCGACCTATATATGGCCGCGGTGTTCGTCTTCGGAGTGCGCATATTCCAGAACCTGGCCACCATCCGGCGGGAGATGCTGGCCAACTGGATGCAGAAACGCCGCCTATCTGCGCAGGGGGCAAATAAGGATGGATAACATCAAGAAGTGGCGCACCCCGGTGCTGATCGTCTTCCTGTTGCTGGGCATCCTGATCTCGGTGCAGTTTCATGCCCAGCAAATCTTCCAGAGCGACCTCTCGCTGCAGAGCACCGACGACCTGACACTGATCTTAAAGGGGCTGCAAGACAAGCTGACCAACCTGGAAAAGGAATCGCAAGACCTGGAGCAGCAGCAGCAGGCGCTCAACAGCGACACCACCAACAGCGCCTCCCTGGTGAACAACTTGACCGACGAGTCCAACCAACTGAAGATCGCCCTCGGAGTGATCCCGGTCAAGGGCCCGGGTGTCACCGTCACCATACCTCCCGGCTCCAGCATCGTTTACCTTGACCTGGTTGATATCGTCAACGAACTCTGGGCATCCCAGGCAGAGGCGATCAGCATCAACGACCAGCGGGTCACCACCTGGACCACCATCTACTGGAACAAGGAGAAGATGACCATCACCGTCAACGGCGCTGACGTCACCTTCCCCTGTACCATCAAAGCGATCGGCAACCCGGACACTCTGATGTCCGGCCTGCAGTTGCTGGGGGGCATACTCGACAACCTGGCCGTCTACAAGATCTATCCAACCGTCCAGCAGTCGTCCGAGTTGGATCTGCCCGGCGCTTCCCCTCCAGTCTTTCACTATCTCCAAACGGTACCATAATGAAGTGCTGCGTTATGAGTAATGAGAGTCCTCGAATTTCTCTATCTTGACACTCACCACTCGATCCTCATCACTCATTACTTGATTTCAGCAGGGCGTAGTTCATGCTGTCTGCGAGGGCCTGCCAACTGGCCTCGATGATGTTCTCGGAAACCCCCACAGTGCTCCAGACATCCTGGTTGTCCGAGGATTCGATCAGGACTCGCACCGTAGAATTGGTGCCATCCTTGCCGTCCAGCACCCGCACCTTGTAGTCCACCAGGTGCATCTCCCCGAGGCAGGAGTAGAACCCCTCCAGAGCCTTGCGGAGGGCGTTGTCCAGGGCGGCCACAGGCCCGTTCCCCTCTGCGGCGGTATGCATCACCTGGTCGCCCACCCACAGCTTGATGGTGGCCTCGGTGCTGATCACCCCGCCGTCATCCGGGCGCTTGAACACATGGACATTCAGCCTTTCCAGGGTGAAGAACTCCCGGCTCTGCCCGAGCGCACGCCGCAGCAACAGCTCCAGGGAGGCGTCGGCCGCCTCGTACTGGTAGCCCCGGTGCTCCAGGTCCTTGATCTGTTGGATCAGGTCGCGGACCTCGGTGCTGCCCTGCTGGAGGTCGAGGCCGAGTTCCTTGGCCTTGCTGAAGATGTTGCTGAGCCCCGACAGCTCCGACACCAGCACGCGCCGGTGGTTGCCCACCAGGGCCGGATCTATGTGCTCGTATGTCAGGGGACTCCTCAGGATGGCGCTCACGTGAATGCCGCCCTTGTGGGCGAAGGCGCTCGCCCCCACGAAGGACTGCTGGGTGCGGGGGGTCATGTTGGCGATCTCGTCCACGTAGTGGGAGGCCTCGGTCAGGTGCTGCAGCAGCCCGGGCTCGATGCAGTCGCAGCCCATCTTGAGCTGCAGGTCGGGGATCACCGAGCACAAATTGGCGTTGCCGCAGCGCTCCCCGTAGCCGTTGATGGTGCCCTGGACCATGCGCATCCCGCAGCGCACGGCGGCGATGCTGTTGGCCACCGCCAGTTCCCCGTCGTTGTGGGTATGAATGCCCAGCGGCGTGTCGATAGCCCGGGCGATCCGCCCGCAGATCTCCTCGATCTCATAGGTGAGAGTGCCGCCGTTGGTGTCGCAGAGCACGATCCAGTCCGCCCCGGCTGCGGCGGCCGTCTTCAGGGTGGCCAGGGCGTAGTCCGGGTTGGCCTTGAAGCCGTCGAAGAAGTGCTCGGCATCGTAGACCACCTCCCGGCCCCTGGCCTTCATATAGGCGACGCTGTCCCGGATCATGTCCAGGTTCTCCTCCAGGGTGGTCTGGAGGGCGGTGTGCACGTGAAAGTCCCAGGTCTTGCCGACCAGGCATACGCAGGGAGTCTCCGCCTCCAGCAGCGCCCGGATGTTGGCGTCATCGGCGACGCCGGCCCCTGCCTTGCGGGTCGACCCGAAGGCGGCGATCCTGGCAT
>Ga0224558_1002472_pt1 | contig 16834 bp, 14 predicted proteins | sample 714S32024metaG_FD_180682 | JGI IMG/M metagenome (GOLD analysis project Ga0224558, IMG submission 180682) | Peat soil microbial communities from Stordalen Mire, Sweden - 717 S3 20-24 | ecosystem: Environmental > Terrestrial > Soil > Wetlands > Peat | place: Sweden: Norrbotten County, Stordalen... | reverse complement strand
AGACGCCGCCGGGCCAGGCCGAGCGGGTCGGAGATCGTCGCTTCGTAGGCTCCGGCATCGACGGGCCCGCGCCGTTCGGTAAGGAGCCCGAAAGTCGCCTGTGCCCGGTCGCCGCGCGCGAGCCGCTGCACGATGATCTTCGCCGGCTGGCGGAGGCCCGAGCCCTCGGAGTGGTCGGTGAGGAGAGTGATCGGAGTCGAGCGCCATCCGGAGAGGCCGGACTCCCCGATCGTGACCTCGAACACAGCCGGTTCGCCCGCGTTGACGATAGGTTGCACTGCACGTGCAACGACCGTGACGGTGCCCTTGGTCATACGCACCCGGACGAGTGCCGCCAGCGCCACGACCACGACAGCGGTGGCGAGCCCGAAGAGCTCCGGGATGCCCAGGATCCGGCCGACGGCGCCCGCGATCAGCCCCAGTGTGATCGTCCGGCGGCCTCGGGCGGTCAGCATCCCGTTCGCTATCGGCGTCCAGTGGGTAGATCGGGCACGGGCACCTGACCGAGCACCTCGTCCAGCACGGCCTTCACAGCGCTGCGACCCCGGCCGGCTGCCGCCCGCAGCTCCAGACGGTGGCTGATGACCGAGGGCGCCATGGCCTTGACGTCGTCAGGGGCAACGAACTCCCGGCCCACGAGCACCGCCCGGGCCCGCGCCGCGCGCTGCAGGGCCAGAGCTGCCCTCGGCGACATCCCCAGCGCGACCGACGGGTGGACGCGGGTCGCGTTGGCGATCTGCACGATATAGCTCTGGATCAACGGTGAGATGTGGACTGCCCGCGCCCGAGCGGCGAGCGCGATCACATCCTCAGGGGTGGCAACCGGCTTCAGCATCTCGAGGGGCTCGCGCACGCCATGGGTCTCGAGCATCACGACCTCGGACTCGGCGTCGGGATATCCGATCTCGATTCTGAGCAGGAAACGGTCGAGCTGGCTCACGGGGAGCGGGAACGTCCCCTCGTGCTCGATCGGGTTCTGCGTGGCGATCACCATGAACGGATCGGGAAGTTTGTAGGTGTTGCCGTCGACGGTGACCTGCCGCTCCTCCATCGACTCGAGCAAAGCGGACTGCGTCTTCGGAGGTGTCCGGTTGATCTCGTCGCCGAGCACGATGTTGGCGAAGATCGGCCCGGGCCGGAACTCGAAACTGGTCTTCGCGGCGTCGAACACGCTCACCCCGGTCACGTCGGAGGGCAACAGATCGGAAGTGAACTGGATCCGGCGGTGACGGCACGACACCGAGGCCGACAGCGCCTTGCCAAGGCTCGTCTTGCCAACGCCGGGCACGTCCTCGACAAGGAGGTGACCACCTGCGACCAGGCACGTCACCGAGAGGCGAATGGCCTCGTCGTTGCCCTGAACCACCCGTGCGATGTTGTCGACGATCCGCTCGAACAAGCGGGACGCCCCAGACGCGTCGACTAGGACCGGGTGCTCGCCATCCATCAGGGCACCGTCCGGGTCGAGCCCGGCACGGGTACCGAGATCCATCCTCGCCACCTCACCTCCGAGCTCGAGAGATGCCGCCGCACAAGATCATCCCAGCAGCTGGGTCGCTTCTGTTCGCGGCCGGTCAGCGTGCTCGTCAAACCCCTCTCCTTGTGTAGCTTAACCAGCACCCAGGCACACGAAGGCTCCCGCTGCCAACGCCTCGCGGGCGCTTTGGCCACCGGAGGCGAGGTCGCCGAACGAGAGTGGCCCGGGAAGCGCACGTGCCTGGGCAGTCGCGAGCGCCCGTGCCAAGCCGTTCCCACGATTGAGCTCCTCGTGGAGGGCGATCATGACCGGGATCACCCCGTCGTCCGGCACAGGTGCCGCGCTCGAGACGATGGCCCGCGTCCCGAGCGCCAGCAGCGCTGCGCTCGTCCCCATGAGCTCATCGCCGGGATGGACCTCCGAGCGTCCCGCGTCGCAGGCAGATAGCACCATCCACTCGGGCGGCCGCACCATGCGTTCGAGGTCGTAGACAGTGAGCGGCCCGTCAGCCAGCTCAAGGGACGAGAATTGCGGATTGTCGGCACGGAACGTCCCGTGAGCAGCCACGTGGGCGAGGCGCCGTCGTTCGAAGGCCCGTGCGACCGCCTGGGCAGTCGCGGCGGGTCCTTGCAAGGTCCGCGCCTTCGGGTAAAAAGCCGAGCGGATCCGGTTGATCTCCTCCGCCGCGTGGGCGACCCTGGGCCCTGCTACGAGGACGACCTCACCAGCGCCCGCCGCTGCGAGCCTTGGCGCGCCGAGATCCGCGCACTGGCGGGAGTACCACAGCGACGCCGATGGCGAGACCGTCACGGCCCGGTCTCGGAGCGATGGGAGCAGGGCCCAGGCAAGGGCGTGAAGCTCGCCGGTGGGTACCACGACAAGGTCACGGCCATCCAACTCGCGTGCCAACGGCCCGACGAGGAGGTCCGCCAGACGGTTGCAAGACCGCTCGAGGAGGACCGCTGCCGCCTCGAGACTGGGCTGAGAGCTACGCCGGAGCACTAGGCGACCAAGCGCGAACTGCAGCATGGCGCGCTCGGTTGCCACCTCTGCCGCGCTGCCAAGACACCGCAGGTTGAACCGCCTCCGGGTACCGGTCACAGCATGGAGTCGCCCGTCGTGCTCGATGTACTCGACAAGGGCCCGTTCGCCGATCGCCTCTCGCAGCTCGGCTGGGCTCGGGAGACTCGGAGCTTTGGCGAAGTCCCCCTCCGCGGCGCGACTGCGCTGGCGGATCGCCGCCTCGATCCTCCGCTGCTGCGCAACGAGCGGCCAGACGTCACCACCTTCGAGCGAGGCGCGCTCGAGGCGAGCGACGGTGTCCCGCAGCGTCGCGAGCATCCGAGCGAGCTTCTCGTCCGTCGGAGGGGTCGCGCGGGGCGCCCTCAACGCGCCCGCACGCCACCGTTCCGACCAGCGCAGTACTTCCACTGCGCGTCTCGACTCGAATGCCAGGTCCAGGCCGAGGTCGGCGATCTCCGAGACTGTCGTGGCAGTTCGAACTCGCAACTCGGTAGCCCCAAGCGTCGCCCGGTGATCCTCGGCGACTTCGAGCCCGGACCTGAGTGCCGACAGGGCACCGGAACGGTTGCCGGCCGCAAGGCGGCCCAGCGCCTCGCCGTACCAGCCACGCACGCGTTGCGCAGCCGGCCCGGAACGCGTGCGCCCGTCGATACCGGCCACGAGTGACCGCACAGTGTCCATGTCTCGAGTTCGCAGCGCCGCACGTGCGCCCAGCAAGCGGCACTCGAGGCTCGGCAACAGCCACTCTTGTTCGCGGAGAGCCTCTGCGAGCACGCCAGCCTCCGCCGGGATGCGGGCCTGCGCCGTGCCCGCGGCCCACCGTGACTGCGCCTCGACGAACCGGGCCAGTGCAGCCCACCGGGACCGTCTCTGGCGTACGAGCTGACGACGCGCCGTGCGAGCCGCCGAGCCGGAGACGACCAGGTCTCCCTCGGCGAGAGCTATCTGGCTCAGCAGCAGTCTGGCCTCAGCCAAGTCGAGCGAGGTCCCGGTCGCCTCCAAACTCGCCACGCCGTCCTCGATGTGGCGGCGGGCTTCGGGGAGCAACCTCGCGGAAAGCAGCAGCTCGGCACGATCGATCGACAGCGCCGGAGCATTCAGCCCCCGTTCGGCGAACTGGCGCGCCGCTTGGTCGTACCGCCGTAGCGCGGCAGGGACATCGCCTTTGAGCGCGGAGACGTACCCGAGGTTGTGCAGGACCTGCGCTGCCGCGATCTCACCTCGGAGCGAGCGGTAGAGGTTCAAGGCCTTGTTGAGGTCCGTCTCCGCGAGGGCGAGCTCGCTGCGGTAAGCGTGGAGGACACCGCGATTTGAGAGAAGCCTCGCCTCGTTCAAACGGTCGCCGGCACGGCGCAGCAGCGGCAAGGCTCGGCGGCTGTCGTCGAGCGCCTCCTCAAACCGACCGACGCGGATGTGAATGAGGGCACGCTGCACAAAGACCTGACCGCGCAGTTCTCGGGGAGCATGTTCGGCCGCGCGATCGAGCTCGATCAGCGCCGCGTCCGGGCACCCGGCTTGCAACAGCGCGAAGACCAGGCTCAGGCGCGCTTCAATCGCGCGAAAGTCCAACTTCCCCGCCTCGGCAACGGCAATCGCGCGCCGTAGGCGACGCCGGGCGGCGCTCAGCCGGCCGGTCTCACGAGCCACGAGACCAACCGTTCGATGGGCCACCGAGGCTGCCTCCGCATCAACGCCAGGATCAGACAGCACTGCCAACGCGGCCGCCTCGGCCCGGAGCGGGTCATCAGCAACCGCCGCGAGGGCGCGTTCGGCCGCGTCGAGTGACGCGTTCACAGTGGGGCGCGCCATCAGATCAGGCCCTAGGCCACACCCCGGGCGTGCTCAGAGCGTGATCCAGCTCGTGGCGACCGGATGGGCGGCAGAGCTCGCGAGCCAGCAGCGAAAGCTCACAGGCCCGTCGGGCACGACCGGGATGTGGAAGCAGCCGAGCTCGTCGGTCTCCACGGGCGTGGTTCCACCTCGGTGGCGCAGTTCGACGACGGCGGCCTGCGCTGGCACGACTTGCCCCACCAGGTACCTGGCGCCGGACATCTCCATCTCGAGCACAAGGTCACGGGCTTCAAAGCTCAGCTGTCGGGCCGTCCGTCCGCCGGATCGGACACTCGCAAGAAGCCCGTCGTCGATCATCGAGTCGTAGACGAGCGCAGCCAGCTCGTCATCAACGGAACGCAGTCCGAAGCTCGACCTTGCGCTGGCGAGCACCTCTGCTGGCACTGGGTCCTTCTCGGGCACCAACGACTGGAGCCTCCTGAAGGTCGCCTCGCGAGCAGCCTCTGCGGCATCCGGCCATTCAAGGTGGACAGCGGCCCCGTCAATGCGGGACGCCTTGGCCACCGCTTCGTCGTCTGGGTTCATGAGACTCTCCCCTTGGTCGTGCCCGCAACCGCGTGACGACCCTGAGAATGGAGCGGGTGAAGCGCAGCTCGGTCACCTAGCCGGTCGAGACAGCGGGCGCGGACGGGGCCGATGCTGCCGATCGGCATCTCGAAGACCTCGCTCAGCTCCGCATGGCTCAGAGGCGGGTCGGCCAAGAGCACGCGGAGCAAAGCCTTGCAGTCCGGTGCCAAGGCTTCGAAAGCACTCCACAGCGCAGCGCCCCGTCCGCGCTTTGCCAGATCGTCGGTCATTTCAAGCGCTCGGTCCCCGCACGTCGATTCGGTCAACTGCTCAGCTGAGGTGCAGCCCTCCCGCTGCCGCATCAAGCGGAGGCACTCGCGGAGTGCGTTCGTGGCGAGCCACACCCCGAGCCGTTCGGGGGCACTGATGAAATCGAGATTTTCGGCGAGCCTCATCCAGGTCGTCCGGCTGATCTCCGCGGCGTCCGCCTGCTTGAGCCCGTGACCACGCGCGATTGCCCAGACGAGGCCCGCGAAACGATCGACGAGCGCGTCCCAAGATCGCCAGTCTCCCCCTGCGGCTTGCCGCAAAAGGCTGCCGAGGTCGAGGTCGTTCACACCGCAACTGTAACCACTCGGACCTGGAGGCCTCAGGGGTCGCCCTCGTACAGGCTCACCATGCCAAGTGTCTTGGAAGCTCAAAGAGACGTGACGCGGCGAACGCGCGGCTGGGACATAATCGTGGGATCAAAGCGAATGGGCGCAAGGGCGATCAAGTGTCGAGGCTGGCAAAGTGAGACGGCTGGCCGTCGTAGGAGCCGGGATTGTCGGCTTGGCCGTAGCCCGCCAGCTGCTCCGCGCGAACCCGGCGGCAAGCGTCGTGCTGGTCGAGCGCGAGAACACGGTCGGCTCTCATCAAAGCGGCCACAACAGCGGAGTGATCCACTCCGGCCTCTACTACGCGCCCGGCTCATTGAAGGCGGAGCTCTGCGTATCGGGCGGCCGGCTCTTGAAGAGTTATTGCGAGGAGCGCTCCATTCCGGTCGAGACCTGCGGCAAGGTGGTCGTCGCAGTTGACGATTCAGAGCTGCCCAGGCTCCAGAAGCTGTTCGAGCGCGGTGTGAGCAACGGCGTGCCGGGGCTCCGCCTCGTGGAAGGGTCCGCGTTGAGCGAGCTGGAGCCTCACGTCGTCGGCCTGCGAGCCATCCACTCTCCTTCGACCGCAGTCGTCGATTTCAGTGCCGTTACCCGCGCCCTTGCAGAGGAGGTAGCCGCTTCGGGCCAACTCTGGCTCGGAACTGAAGTGATGTCCGTTCTGCCTCGATCGGATGGCCTCGTCCGCCTGGAGCTGGCTGGAGGCCATGCCGGATATTTCGACTGCGATTTCGCGATCGTCTGCGCGGGACTTCAGTCGGACCGGTTGGCCCTCCGGTCCGGAGCTGACGCAGAGCCTCGGATCGTTCCGTTCCGCGGGTCGTACTACCGGCTGCGACCTGCAGCTCGACATCTGGTGCGAGGACTCGTCTACCCAGTGCCCGATCCCAGATACCCGTTTCTCGGAATTCACTTGACGAGGACTGTGCACGATGAGGTACTCGTCGGGCCGAATGCCTTTCTCGGTTTCTCCCGAGACGACTATGCGAGATCGGCCTTCGCGTGGCGGGACGTTCGAGACACGCTGATGTGGCCGGGATTTCCCCGTTTTGCAAGATCGAATTGGCGCGCGGGCGTGCGAGAGATCTCGCACGCCATGAGCCGTCGAGGCTTCGCCTCCGCGGTTCGCCGCTACGTCCCGGAGCTGACCGCTGACGACTTGGAGCCGGCCGTGGCAGGTATCCGGGCCCAAGCGATGCTTCGTGACGGGTCACTGGTCGACGATTTCTGGCTCGACTCAAGGGCTAGCATCCTGGACGTTCGCAATGCCCCTTCTCCCGCCGCGACAGCGTCGCTCGCGATCGCCGACCACATCTGCAAGCGGGCAGGTTTGAGCTGAGCGGCGTCCAGTGTCCGTCCGTGGTGACCGCATGGCCACCTGTCGATCACGGGCGCAAGGGCTCCTGGGAGCCTCCAGAGGTAGCCTCTCAGCGTGCGCAAGCTGCTCGTCGCCCTCGGTGTTGTCGCTGCCGGCATCGGGGCATCGGCTTGCAGCAGCACCCCGTCGGCCACATCGACGACGACGTCGGGCGCCAGCAGCACTGAGGCGTCCACGACAACCCTCCCGGCCGTGCCCGTCACCGGGACCAGCAATGCGGCTGCACAGGCGATGAAGGCAGCACTTCGGCACGGGGGATCGCGGCGCTCGCTGCACTACGTCTCCACCTCGGTCGGCGACGGGTTGACCACCACCATTGTTGGCGACGTCAACCAGACCTCAGGAACCCAGACGATCGTCGTCTCGTATCGAGGGGTCAAGGCCACGATGGTCATCGAGCTCGTCGGCCACGAGGCGTACTTCCGGGGGCAGGCCGCGGCCATCGAAGTGCTCGTCAACTTGACGGCGCGTCAATCAGCAGCTGCCGCCGGCCAATGGGTCTCGGTCGTGCCGGCCGACTCGGTCTACCAGAGCACCGCCGCCGCTCTCACCGTCGGCTCGGTGATATCGGAGCTCGCCCTCTCGCCGCCCATCACCGGGGAGCGAACGGCCATCGTCGGCGGTCGAAGCGTGATCGAGATCTCCGGCGCCTGGGTAGGCGAGGGCATCACAGCCAAGGATCACGCGACGGGTCAGCTCGAGGTGACCAAAGGGGTCGCGTCGCTCCCGATCGCGTTCAACGGCGTGATGCCCGCGACGGCGAACGCGACCCGCTTCGTGGAGAATCTCGTGGTGAGCAATTGGGGAAAGGCCGTCCGCGTCGTGCCCCCGGCTTTCTCGGTACCACTGGCCACGATCCTCAAGAGCACAACGACAACGACCCAGCCGGTCGTGGTCTGAGCTAGGGCTGGTCGTGCCACCGATCGGCGACTATGCCCTCGTCGGCGGGATCGCCGCGGTGTGCAGCTACTTGCTGACATTCCCGCTCCGGCGCTTCGCGGCTCGCATATCCTTCGTCGCCGACCCGGACGAGCGCCGCCTCCACCATCATCCGATCCCTTACGGTGGCGGACCCGCGATGTTCCTCGCCTTCCTCGCCGCAATGATCGTCGCTGACCACATCGGGCACCTGAACGGGATCTTCCAAGGATCCTCGGAGCCGCTCGGTGTCGTGCTCGGCGCTGCTGTCATCCTCGGGGTAGGGCTGCTCGACGATGCCCGTGAGATCTCCGCTCCGGCGAAGGTGGCAGGCCAAGTGCTCGCGGCAATGTTCCTCGTGTTCCTCGGCGCCACGATGTTCTGGCTGAAGATCCCTCTCGCCGGCACCGTAGTGCTCTCCTCGGACCTCACTCCGCTGATCACTGCCCTTTGGGTGATCGGCATCACGAACGCGATCAACCTCATCGACGGCCTCGACGGGCTCGCGGCCGGCATCGTCGCAATCGCCTCGGGCGCGCTCGCTGTCTACGGCGTGCGGCTGGTCGAGCTCGGCGTGCTGCAGTCCACCAACCTCGGGCCGCTCATCGCCGTGATCACCTGCGGCGTCTGCATTGGCTTCCTCCCGCACAACTTCAATCCGGCGAGGGTGTTCATGGGTGATGCCGGCGCATTGTTCCTAGGACTGCTGATGGCCGCCGCCACGATGGAGATCGGAGGCCGGACCGAGGGAGTGAGCGGGCAGACGTACTTCTTCTATGCGCCGCTGTTCCTTCCGCTGTTCATCCTCGGAGTCCCGATAGCCGACATGGCCTTTGCGTACATCCGGCGCGTGGCCAAGGGCACCGGGATCGACACCCCGGACAACGACCATGTTCACCACCGACTCGTGCGGCTCGGGCACGGGCCTCGCCGAACGGTTGTGATCTTGTGGACCTGGACCGCAGCGCTGTCCGGTTTCGTGCTGTTCCCGCTGTTCGCGCCGGAGTCCAACGCCATCATCCCGTTCGCTGCGATCGTGCTCGGCCTGTTGCTGTTCACCTTGTTCCGCCCTGGCCTGCGCAACGAACGCCGGAAGCGACGCGGGGGCGCGACACGCGCCAGGGCCAAGACCCGAGCCGCAGTACCGGTGGGGGCTGCGTCAGGTATCGAGGCCACCGCGAAACTCGGGGTCGTGTCAGGAAACGGGGCTGTACCAGGCAGCGACACGGCACCACGGATCAAGCCTGGGCCCGACAGCACTGGACCGACAGCGGAGACGGCCCTCAACTGAGCCCTCTGAGGCGGCCAATCGCCTCGAATCAGCCTGTGGCGCCGTTTCAGAAGTCCAGGTCGGATAGCTCGGGAACTGTTCGCAGCGCTCGGTCGCGGGCCTCGAGCCAGCGCTGGCGGTCGACGCGCCGCGCGGGCTCGATGACGGCCCTCGGCTGAAGTTCGGCCGCTGCCTCCTCGAGGTTCGCCCAGGTGCCGACCCCGACTCCGGCCAGGTACGCGGCGCCGAGCGTTGTCGCCTCGGTGACGGCGGAGGTCTCGACCGGACGGCCGATGGCGTTCGCGAGCGCTTGTATGAACGTTCGGTTCGCGCTCATGCCCCCGTCGACGCGGAGGGACCCGATAGAGAGTCCCGAGTCGGTCTCTGCCGCCTCGAGAAGGTCGGCGCCGCGGTGCGCTATCCCTTCCAACACCGCGCGCGCGACCTCGGCTCTCCCCGAGCCCCGAGTGAGCCCCAGCAGCGTGCCGCGCGCACCGTAGTCCCACAACGGAGTGCCGAGACCGAGGAGCGCCGGCACGAACCAGACTCCACCCGAGTCGACGCACGAGGCCGCCAGTCCATCCGATTCCGCGGCCGACGACACGATGCGGAGGTCGTCCCGCAGCCACTCGACGCAGCTGCCGGCCGACATCATGATGGCTTCGATTCCCCAGGTGATGCTGCCGCCCTGACTCCAGGCCACGATCGGGAAGGTCCCGCCCGGCCCGCGTCGAGGGAAGGCCGGTCGCTTGTCGCCGACGCAGAGGTCAAGCATTGCGCCCGTGCCGAATGTCGCCTTGGCAAGGCCGGGCCGGACACAGCCCTGACCCACGAGCGAGGCCTGCTGATCGCCGGCCAAGCCGGCGATCAGCGGTGCGCCCGGCAACGCGCTCGCTTCGCCAAGAACGCCGAGGGAGTCCACGGGACACGGAAGGACTCCGTGCGGGATGCGCAGCGCCTCGAGCACCTCCTCGTCCCAGTCCGCGGCATTGCCGTCAAGCAAGCCGGTGACCGCGAGGTTGCTCCGGTCCGATACATGCAAGCGGCCTCGCGACAGCGTCCAAGCGACCCAGGTGTCGACGGTCCCCGCGCAAAGGTCGCGCAACCGGCCTGGATCGGCGATGTCGAGAAGCACGGCCAGCTTGGTCGCGCTCTGGTTAGGTGCGAGGCGGATCCCCTGGGCCTGGAGCGCCAGGCAATATCCCACAGTACGGAGGTCCTGCCACCCGATGCCGGGCCCGACCGGGTCGCCGGTCGCCCGGTCCCAGACAACTGTCGACGCCCGCTGGCTGCTGATTCCCACCGCGTCGACGCTTCCGCCTCCGGCGAGTGCCGCGGTCGACACCTCGAGAACGGCCCGGGCGATCTCGGCCGCGTCGAACTCCACGAAGCCTTGCGAGGGCGAGCTCGGGAGCACCTGAAGCTGATGAACGTGCTCGACCGAGGAGTCGGGCCGCACGATGGCAGCACGAACGCCACTTGTCCCCACGTCGACGGCTAATACGCTCATCGCTTGCCTCCTCTCTCCTCCACCCCGCCCGCCTCTTTCGATGGCGGCAACGCCACAATAAGAGGTGGCGGAACCCGGGTCCCGAATGCCGGAGGCGCGAGCCGCGGAAGTACCATGCGGCGATGGGCCGTCAGGGTCGACCCGGAGGGGAGCAAACGCCCGATGACCGGGCTGCCGGCCGATCAGCTCGACGCCGGCCCGAGGACGTCGCCCGGCGCCGGAGGCATGTCGCTACAGCCGGTCTCACCGCATTGGTGCTGGCCGGTGCCGGGTTCGTGGCATACGCAACGGTGATCTCCCGGGAGGTCCCGACGCCGAAGTACGCGAATCTGGTCCTCTACGCGTCTCCGGCCAAGGTTCCAAGCTTCGATCTCGCACGCCTCGGGAGTGGAGCGAGGGTCACCTCGGCAGTGCTCGGCAACGGTCCGGCCGTAGTGAACTGGTTCCAGTCCACCTGTGTCGCCTGCCAGGCCGAGCTCGGGACGTTCGCCTCGGTCGCCAACAAGGAGCAGACGACGATCCACTTCCTCGGGATCGACATCAATGACGCTTCGCCCGCGGCGGCACTCGCCATGGTGCGCCGAGCCGGCGCGGAGTATCCGGTTGCGGAGGCACCCGGCATCGCGAGCATCTCCTTGGCGACCCGTTTCGGCGTCGGCGACCTGCCGGCCACCGTCTTCGTCAGCGCAGGCGGCAGCATCTTGGGTGAGGTGCTCGGCAAGGTCCCCCGGACCGAGCTCGTCGCCCTGCTCGCCAACCTGGCAGCCGGACGGCCTCTCAACTCTTGATCACAGAACACGAACGAAGTGCGCGGGACAACTCTTACACTGCCCTTGCGCTGTTTCGCGTACGCCACCTGTCTTCTTCGCTATGATATTTACCACTAAATATCGGAGGACTGATCGTCGCTGACCGTTCGACGGCGGTTGGCTCGCCACGAGGAGATCACCCATGACCTTGGCCATCCAGCTGGAGGATCTGCACAAGACCTTCGGCCATACTGTGCGGGCCCTCGACGGAGTCAGCTTCGGCGTGGAACAGGGCACGATCTTCGGGCTGCTCGGCCCGAACGGAGCTGGGAAGACCACCGCCGTGCGGATCCTCACGACGGTGCTCCAACCCGACAGCGGTGTGGCCCGCGTGCTAGGTCACGATGTCGCAGCCGAGCCTGATGTAGTGCGCAGGCTGATCGGGCTCGCCGGTCAGTTCGCGGCAGTCGACGAGAACCTTACCGGCGCGGAGAACCTCTGGATGGTCGGAAGGCTCAACCACATGTCCAAGGCGCCGCTCAAGGAGCGCTCGTCTTCGCTTCTCGAACAGTTCGGCCTCACCGACGCGGCGAACCGGCCAACCAAGACGTACTCCGGAGGAATGCGCAGACGCCTTGACGTCGCCGCCTCACTTGTCGCCCACCCGAGAGTGCTCTTTCTCGACGAGCCGACCACCGGCTTGGACCCGGCGAGCCGTGCGGATGTGTGGACCATGATCGAAGGTCTCGTCGCCGAGGGCACGACAGTACTCCTGACGACCCAATACCTGGAGGAGGCGGACCGGCTCGCCGAGCACTTGGTGGTTATCAACCACGGCAGGGTCATCGCGGCTGGAACTCCGGCCACCTTGAAGGCGAACATGGGCGTCACTGTTCTCGACCTCGGTCTTGTTGACGAGAGAACCGCGCTTCGAGCCGCGGAGGCGCTCAAGGCGGTGAACGAAAAGGCCCCGGTCGTGTACGGCCGCACGGTGGAGGTCAACGTGAACGACGGCCCTCGCATCGTCACCGAAGCACTGAGGATTCTCGAGGCGGAAGGCATCGCCCCGACAACACTCGCTCTGCGTGAGCCGAGTCTCGACGATGTGTTCCTTTCTCTCACCGGACATCGTGCCGAAGCCGAACTGGCCGAAGGAGTGGAGACTCCCCCGAGCCCGAATGGACGCCGACAAAGACACAGGAGAGGCCGAAGCTGATGACCACGACCACGACCACGATCCCTGCGCCGCACGCCCCTGCTCTCGGTTCGTCACCGTCGGGCGGTCGGCTCTACTGGGCTATCGCCGACATGCTGACAATGACCAAGCGCAATCTCATCGGCTACACGCGTGTGCCCGAAGCCATCTTCTTCTCCAGTGTGCAGCCGATCATGTTCGTCCTGTTGTTCCGGTACGTGTTCGGGGGTGCGATCCCGACGCCTGGTTACCATTACGTACAGTTCCTGCTGCCGGGCATATTCGTCCAGACCGTCGCCTTCGGGTCGATCGGCACTTCCATTGGCCTCGCCGAGGACCTGCACAAGGGCCTGATCGAGCGGTTCCGTGCGCTCCCGATGTCACGCTGGGCCGTGCTCGCCGGCCGGACGACAGCCGACTTGTGTCGCAATCTGTTCGTGATGGCCCTAATGACCGCAGTGGGATACGCCGTAGGCTTTCGCATCGGGACGAACGTGGGCGAGTACCTGTTCGGGATCGTCCTTCTCCTGCTTTTCGCGTACGCGCTCAGCTGGGGCTTCGCCTTCATCGGACTTTCCGCACCTAACAGCGAGACGGCACAGCTGATGTCGTTCCCGCTGCTCTTCCCGCTCACGTTCGCGTCTTCGGCGTTCGTGCCGCTGCAGTCGATGCCCGGTTGGTTACAGGCGTTTGCTCAACATCAGCCGGTGACTATCCTCGTGAACGCCGCGCGCGATCTCATGTCGGGAGCGCCCAAGCCGGACCTGGTCTTCCCACCCTTCACGACCATCGTCAGTACCGGTCGCACGAGCTCCACGGTCTTCTGGGCGGTCGTGTGGTCGCTGGGAATCCTCGCCGTACTGGCGCCGGTCTCCGTCCGCCGGTACAGGCGCCGAGCGCTCTGACCACCCGCAGCTGGTAGCGAGCCCTCGCCGACAGCGAAGTGTCCGGCCGAGGCCGGTCGCGCCTACGATGACCAGGCCAGGGCCGGTGTGCTTCCAGTCGACACCGGCGCCCGGCTGTCAGCAGAGCCGCCCGGGTAGCTCAGTGGTAGAGCAGCGCACTCGTAATGCGCAGGTCATGGGTTCGAATCCCATCTCGGGCTCCATGAGATTTTCACGTTCTACCTGGATGTATCTTCACATTTGGGTGTAACACCCGACCGCAGCCGAGGTGTCGCCGATCTCTGTTGCTGAACGCGCATGGAGGACAGGCCTACACCGACAGAGACCTGCGCCGGTCCGCGCGTAATGCGGTCAAGTGATTACAGCGAGGCAGCAAGCAGATCGGCAAAATTCCGGCGCCGGCGTTTCCTCGGCCTTGGTGCAAGCCCGGCGACTTGTCGCCTCTGTTCTTCGAGGGCGCGCTCTGTGAAGGCGTCGGAAATGGCGAGGTTGCGCACGACGAGGGCACAAGCGAGGAACAAGCTGATCGGCACGAGCCCCATGAGGCGGCACCAGCCCTTTGCGACGTCGATGCTGGCCGGGTCTTTCACCCGCGAGTTCGACCGCTCGACGGCGGTCCGTCGCGCATAAGAGCGCCGGTGGGCTTTTGAGGGGTAGTCGTGCTTTTGAGCCGTCTTCGCGTTCACGCTCGGGGGCACTGTGATGCTCTTTTGCAGGCAGCATTTTCGAGCCGGGCCCGGGGGCCAGATGACCTCCGGCCGGTGGAACGAGAGCCCCATCGAGTCCCTGCGAAGCGGACAGCGGCATTTTGCCAAGACCGCCGGACAGCTGACGCGGTGGTATCCATCCGCGTCGTTCGCCGTGATGCGCCCGAGCTTGTAGCAAGACAGCTCCGCGGTCATCTTGTCGTGGGCCTCGACAAGGGCCAAGGACGCGTCACGAGCAAGCGGGCCGAGCTCAAAGAGCGCCTCTGGGGTTGCCGGGCAGTACAGGTTGCCGTTGTGCAAGATCGCACCGGCGAAGATGCCCTGCGGGCCGCGGTCATTTGGGTGCAGGTCCATTACCAGGCTCGCCCCGAGCGCCCGCATGGGCAAGGCAAAGGACCCGGCTCTGCGGTGCGCGTAGCCCGAGTCCGCGAGCACGTCGCCGATCGACACCCCGGAGGCACAAAGGCGCTCCAGCACCGGGACGAAGCTCACGACAGGGTCTAGATGACATGAGCTGAGAGTCATGGCCCGGACGAGCTCGGGGACGGCATCTTTGCCCTCGTCGTTGACCATCGTCGCGAGCGAGAAGTAGTAGCCGAAGAACAGCTCGTCTTTCGGGCCCGGCTTGTTCGCGTGACGGCGTCCCCAGGAGGCCTCAGGATCGGCACATGGGCCGCCTTTCTTGGGCGGCGGATGAGAAAAGCTTTCGATGTCCGACCAGTCGACAGCAAATGAGCTCGACAGCAACTTGTCCTCCGCGGGCACGCTTGATTCGATGAGAGCGCCTTGCAGGGCCTCGAGCAGTGCCGAGCCGGCACCGTCGGGCTTGTCCTTTCCTAGCGCGGAGAAGACAAGCCTGGCCGTGTACTCCACCTGCCGATAGGTGAGCAGATGAGGGCCTTTGCTCGAGGAGACGAGGACCCCTAAGCGCAAGCGATCCTCTGACGGGAGCTTGATGAGGCTCGTGTGCACGCGCGACAGGTGCGCCGGGCGGTGATCGGCCTCGGCCAACAACATGCCCAACAACAAGGTGCGCACCTTCAGCTGACGAGGGCGCACACCCCGGGGAAGACTCTGCTCGGTCGCCTCGAGTGCCGCTTCGACGCTGGGATCGTCAAAAAGCGCCTCAAGGCGGGAAAGTGTGATCATCCCGGGCGCCTTGGGCAAAGCAGGCCAACGGCTTGCTCTTCAGTTGGGCTCGCCAGGTTCGCCACGAGGTCGCCGAGACGTTGGGAGCAGCTGATCCCGGCGGCGTCCATGAAGGCGCGCAGGCCTATCTGGGCCGCCATGGCCGACAAGTAGCTCGACCTCAGCCGGGAGAGCTCGAGGCGCGCGAGGTCCTGGCCGCCTGCGAGCGAAGAGACGAGATTGGCCGTGACGTTGCGACGCTTGGCCTCGCTCCCCCCGATGAGATAGTCGGCACCGATAAAGCTCGCCGCTAGGACCAGGCGCGCTTGATAAGGGGCAAGGACCGGCACGGCCCGTGGCCTTTTCCCACCCACGAGAACGAGCATGCCGCCAGATCGCGAGACGACGTCTGTCCCGAGAAGGCCGCGCAGCTCGCCAGGGTTTAGGCCGGCCCCGGCACATAGACAGATGAGGGCGGCGGCCTTGTGGCGACGCGCCGGCGTCGGCTGGGCGTCGGCCAAGGCGAGGAACAAGGCGATCTCACCATCTGTGTAGGGGGCCTTGGCGTGCTCGCGGGGACATGTGGTCGGAGACGGCTCGTGTCCGGGGACATGGGCGGCCAGATGGCACAGGTTCGACTTGAGCGTGCGCCGGGTCGGCGGGCTCATCGGCGCCTCGAGGATGAAGCGCGCGATGAAAGCCCGGGTGAGCACCGTGTCCACCTCGAGTGAGACGCCGAGGCTTGTGGCGAAGCTGGCGAGCTTGGCGGCCGCGAACAAGAGGGCCTTGGCCCGCGGTTGGCTCTTGGGACCGACCGAGGCGACGACGCATCTCGAAAAGGCGGCGACATCGTCTGCGAACAGGCGTGGGCGCCAGTTCGAGATGGTGGCCTCGGCTTCAGGACTTGGGCTGCTCACCGGACTGTATTCATACTGTACGCTAGAACGGTGGTGGTGGATCCTCCGTGACAAGCTTCGGCGTGGGCCTAAGTCGCGAGCAGAAAGACGAGGCGGCAAAGATCGCCACCGAGCTCGCCCGCATCGCGAAGACCGGCGAGGTCCTCCCCGGTTCGGTCGTCTCGCGACACACCCACTGCGGGCGCCCGGGGTGCCGTTGCATGGCAGACCCGCCCCAGCCCCACGGCCCGTATTACCAATGGACCCGCAAGGTCGCCGGGAAGACGGTGGGACGCTGGCTGAGCCCCGAACAGGCAGGCGACTACCAGGTCTTCATAGACAACCATCGGCGCCTCCGTGAGCTGCTCACCCGCTTGGAGGCCATCGGTCTTCAGACCCTCGAGGCAGATCCCCGCACCCGACACCAGCGCTGAGACCTATCTCTCTGTGGATAGCGCGTGGTGAAACAGCGCTTAAGTCGCGACGGTGCCCTCGATCAGCACGCGAAAAGCCAGGTCAGGACCAATCGTGAAGACCTCTCCATCTCGAGCTCAGAATAAGCCCTGGTAGAGATGTCGCGATACCAGCGAACACCGTTCGTCTGTTTGACAGCAGCAGGTGTCGGGGGATGTGAAACGCGCCGCGACAACGCGCCGCGATGGGCAGG
>Ga0224558_1002470_pt1 | contig 16852 bp, 15 predicted proteins | sample 714S32024metaG_FD_180682 | JGI IMG/M metagenome (GOLD analysis project Ga0224558, IMG submission 180682) | Peat soil microbial communities from Stordalen Mire, Sweden - 717 S3 20-24 | ecosystem: Environmental > Terrestrial > Soil > Wetlands > Peat | place: Sweden: Norrbotten County, Stordalen... | reverse complement strand
AGGGGAGATATCACGTCCAGGCTTCGGATTCTGCCGTCCGAAAGATTCAGCAGCCCTTTTCGGCGCAACGCCTGCACGTGTTTGGCTACCGCGCTAACGCTCGCGATTCCGAGGTTCTGGCCAATCTCGCGGAACGTTGGGGGCGGCTCGCCCGCGGACCGATGGCTTTCGATCATTCGGAGCACGGCGTGCTGGCGCTTGGTCGGTTCAAGATTCATAGGTGAACATCTGTTCACCTATAACTAGCCAGCTCGCGGGTGTCGAGTCAACGGGGAATTATTCACAACAGGCCCAAGGTGAATAGCCTTGCGTGGGGGCGGATCTGTTGGTGCCACGGAATCAGGGCGGAGCTCCAGGTTCAAGCGGCAGCTCGAAACACTCAACCACGGCCCGCGGCCGCTGCATAATGCTTTCCTCGAACATCTCGGATCGGTAACGCGCGCCCAAGGCTGAAGCCGCTGTAGCGGCCTTGCTGGTGAATGGTTCGGCAAAGGCTGCTTGAGGCCAGCGGGAGAAATCAACGGAGCACAGATGATGGGGTCCCTTTTCGCTCCCGCGACAAGCCGATCGAGAAACGCCCAGGATAGCTTAAGTACTTGAGGCATATTTCCTGGTCAATGTTAGTGCGCCTCCACCGCCTTCAGCCCGGCCTCACTCAGCAGGCCGGCAGCATGGAATCGCTTGGCCATGTCCCTCTGGCGGTCTCCAACCTTCGAATTCTTGCTCTCGTTTAATTTCAACGGCAGCAGCTCCAGGTTGGCGATCACGTTGTCCAACTCCGGCACCACTGCCCTGGGGATGATGTGGTCAACGCTCGCAATGTCTCCGGCGTAAGGCCCTTTCCGCACCGTAGGAGAACCGCCATGGCGCATTTTGGCGAGGCCTTCGGCGTCAAGGCAGCCCAACTTGGCGGCGATATCCAGGTTCCGGAGCAGGGCTGCCTTCGTGAGCGCCGCGGCTTCCTTGGTGTACCCTGCCTGAATTACTGCTTCCCCGGCCACCTTGTCCGTTTTTTCCCCTGCCGCCTTTGCCTCTGCCAACCAATACACGCATTTTTGAATGCGGGGATTGGCCCCTCGCGACTTGAGCGTGGCCAGCTTTGCCGGATCGATCAGCGATGCAATGTTGGCCGCGTAATCCTGGGCATGAACTGCAAGCGCAAACAGGAGCAGGGCGAGGCAGCAAAGAAGCCGTTTCATGTGGGGCAGAAAAGCAGGTTACGACTCTGGCTTCAAGCTCGCTTCACATTCGGCTTGGACCGTGGCCCCTCTAATCGTAGCCTCCAGCGTTAGAATGCAGGCATTTGATGAAACAGCACCTGGCCCCGTGTCAGAGGCCTTCAAGAAGCGGCTCACGGAAAAGCACCTCTGCCAATACGTCGAGGTGGATACCCTGCCGGACGATTTCAAAAACCGTTTCCCCTCCCTCTACGGCATTTGCTGGAAGCTGAGCGCCGCGATGCACGAGGCTATGGCGGTCGAAGCCCTTTTCGAGGATTCCTGTGCCCAGATCATCGCCCATTTCGACGCTCGGAGGGTATTCAAACTGTGAGTCGCCTAAAACCGTTGCAGCCACCAGACGCCCACCACCTCCAGGCGGCTCAGGGCTGGCTGGAATTGGGAAACTGGCAGGAGGCCAACGCGGAACTGGAGAACATCACCCCAGAGCTCCGCGTCCATCCCGACGTGCTCCGGATACGCTGGCACGTTTACGCCTCGGCAAAACACTGGCATCTGGCAGTCGAGGTGACCAAGGCGCTGACCACAATGCTTCCAAACGACGCCGAGTCATGGTTAGGATTGGCCTGCAGCGAATGCCAGCTGGGACGCCTGGGAGAGGCAAAACGCTGCCTGGAAAAAGCCCTCGACCTGGACGCCCGACTGCGGCTCCTCGCGCTTGAAGCCCCGGACCTGGAGCCGCTTTGGAGGAACATCGGGAAGGTTTAGGCCACAATAGTTGCACTTCATAAGGCTGCGTTCGGCTCGCCCGCAGAGGCAACAGCCCACAAATACTGCCACCTTCCTTCGGGAATATGTAAACTCTAAGAGACCTCCCGGAGAGCCGGAAAGTCACGCTCCAGCCCGTCGTTTCAGCCGGGCTGCAGCATTGCCCCGATAGTAGCCAAGGCGTTTCCCTCGAGGCGATTGTTGACGAAAATGAAAGTCCTTCGCTTCGGGCCGGCCGCCTTTCCTTCGGCGATTAAGGCCCGGCCTGCTGCCCGGGCCTCCGGGTTTTCTTCTTTGATGCTATCGTAAGGCTCGAACGCCTTCACCGCCTGCTCGTATTTGCGACCCGGCTTGAGCAGAAACCGGGCGGCGACCAGGTCGGGATTCGTCCGGCTGCCCGGCAAAGCCATCTGCTCGCTGACCGGAGGCATCGCCTCCCACGAGTTGAAGACTTGCGTGACCTGGTGCCGGGCGAGGCACTCAAAATATTCCGGCTTGAGCCAGTTGCGGTTGCGCGTCTCCACCCCATACGGCCAGCCTTTCGGGAGCTGCCCCAGGAACTTGTCCAGGTCCGCGATAAAGTCCCGTCCATGCTCGTACTCGGCCGGCCAAAACCGGGAAAACTCGAACATCAGCAAGCCGATGGCGGAGCGGACCGATTCGCAGGGCTTCAGGAACGCCTTTGCAAACAGGTCGGCGTTGAGGAAGTTCTCGTTGGGCTTCCCGGCCTGCTGTCCGAAACGATTCAGGTTGGGAAACTTCTTAAGCGTGATGGCGTCAGTAACCTTCAGGCCGAACCGGAAATCATCGGGCGTCTGCTTGACCATGCCTTCCAGGTACTGTTGGCTGGGAAAAGTGTAATACGCCGCGTCCACGCAGACGGTTTTGAGGACCTCGGCGTATTCGGCCAGGCAGTCCCGCTTGAATCTGGTTTCGGCGAATTTGCCTCGGTACTCGTAACGGCCCCGGTCGTAGAGCATCCCGCACCAGCCCGGATATTTCCATGACGATGTGCCCATGAAAACGCCCTGGGCGGCAAGTTCCGCTGCCTGCTGCTTCAATTGTTCACGGTTGAACGCCATGGATAATTATTAACCGCAGGGTGAGCTCGGGTAAACTCGACAGTCAAAATGAGAGAACCACCGTTGGAGGGGATTGGACGGCGTCAGTTCGCTGAAGGGCTTTGGAGGGTCCTGTTCCGGAGCGGCGATCCAAAGCCAAGGACATCCTGATCGCGCAGGAGAGAAAGGGCGAACTGGGACCGGACTCGGCTAGGCCCGCGGAAGCTGGCCCAACTTCGGGGTTTGATATTCGGACTGTCTGGGAGCAGTCGTTGAGACGCTTTTTCAAATAAGGGCCTTAAAATGGGATAGCGGAATCACGCACGGAACCGATGCACAAATTGTATGGCTGACAAGCTCGCCAAACAAAAGAGCGATATGCGAGCGCTCTACATCCACACCTGGTCGACGCAGGCTCAATTGGGCGACGAACCGGCGTGGGTCAACCCTTTCTACGCCCAGGTATTTGGCATCTACACGATCGGGGAGTTGAACACCCAACCGACGGCACTCGTGGCAGCCTCGGAGCAGAAACTGGAATTGCCCGGAGTCAATCTTGTTTGCTGCCCGAACGAGGCCGAAATGCTGAAGCAATTCTGGACGCTCTACAAGTCAGGGCCGCCGGAAACCCTCGCAACCTACAACGGACGCAAATACACGATCCCGTGCCTCTACTGGCGCAGCGCCCTGCATGGAGTCGAAATCGCCAACACGGATTTGCTGCACGACCGTTACAAGCCGGGTCCGCACGTGGACCTGCCCGACGTGCTGACGTATCACGGGCTTCTGCGAATTCCAACGCTGGCGGTGCTGGCCGCCCAGCTGAACATCCCGATGCCCTCGCTGGCCGAGGGCGACACCATTCAGCAAATGATCAACGCCAGCCTTGCGGCACCCAACCCAGCCATGCTGCAGATGCTCGCCAAAAACGGCGTCGAGTACGCCGGCGTGATCGCGCAAATCGGCGCGCATTGGCGGAGACAACTCAACAAAACCGCCTATCGATGAAGCCAAAACGCAAAGGATTCACTTTGGTCGAAGTGGTCGTCGTCGTGGTCGTGGTCCTCATCCTGGTGGCGATTGTCATCGCGCGCTTTGGACGAGTCACGGAGAACGCGCGCAATGCGGTCATCCACAACTTCCTCAAGGACTGCCGCACGCTCTATGTGCGGCTCAGCTACGGGCAGGCCCCCGGCTATATCACGGTCACCAATGCTGTGGCGCTGAAGGATTATGTCGCTGCCACCACGCTGGGCGACGTGCAGGCACAGTTAAACGGGAACACCCTGACGGTCAGCGGCGTGCCCGACAACGTCTTCAAAGACAAACGCAGCACGCTCACCGTCGATTACCAGCACAACTCTTATGACGGGGATAGTGAGGACGTGTTTCTGGGGAAGGTTCTCTGGTAGCGTGGCGCCGAGGCCACCCCGCGCCGACAGGCCAAACCAGCGGCGACTCACCCACCAACGCACCCGGATCCTCAGGGCGTCCAACCCGCGCGCGGCCCGTCGAAGCGTGCCTGCGCAGAACATCGATCACGAGATTTCAACCAGCGACGGGAAAGCCGCCGGGGATTTCTCGCTGGGCAGAAGCTCGGTCTCCTGGAGAAAGAACATCTGGCACGAAGCGGAGAAATGGGCGCCGACTTTGCCGTTGCCATCATCCAGTTTTTGCGCGCAGTCCAGGTTCTCCGCCAGGGACTCCGGCGAAGCGATCGCGCTGAAGGCCACCGCACGCAAATCGCGGTTGCCGTTGGTTTGCCGCAGAATCGTCACCCGCTTGACCTCCGCCGCGTTGAGTGTAGGAAAGCGGTTCACAAAGGCCAGTGTGTCCGCCACGAGCTTTTCGCGATCGGGCGCCTGTTTGGGGATGTTGGCATTGACAATTTGCGCCTTCAGTTGCGCCTGGACCTTGACTGCGGCTGCCTTTTTCTGCTCGCGCTGGGCCAAAAGAGTTTCCGGATTTCGCAGCAGAGCCTTGGCTTGCTCCAGCGAAGGAGCCTCGACTTCCTCCAGACGAGAAAGCAATTGGCCGTACAACGCGTTGAACTCCATTCCCGGCTTCAGGCTCGCCCGGACTTCGGCCACCAGACCCTGGCGGAGCTGAAGGGGAACACGGCTTTGTTTCTGCTGTAGTTTCACACCCCATTATAGGGTTCGCCGGGTGCCTATAGGGCAATTGGCAGGAAATCCGAAAGAAGGCAGCCAATCACAATCCCGCAAATTACAATGCAAGTGTGAGCGAAACCGCCGCCCAAGTTAAAGTCATGGATATCCGCCAACTGCGCGAGGAGAAGCCCAAGCTGGGGTGGCTCGCCGAGGTTCGCTTCAACATCTTCCACAATCACAGGAAGCTCGAGGAGCTGGAGCCCCCTGTGAGCGCCCACCTGAATGCCAATGGGCCGGTCAAAGTTGTCACGCGCGCAAACCTCTTCGAGTTCACCCCGGACGGCGACAGGGTTAACCTGGTCATCAGGGAAGGGCGGAAACTCGATGGATTGCCCTACCAAACGGCGCCCGAAGCCGTGCAGCTCTTTTGCAATGAGGCCATTACCTTGCACAAAAATCAGCACCTGTTCTGGCATTTGACGGAGGACGAGGTCCGCCAGGTGGCGACTGAATTTCAGGATTTGGCCAGCCCAGGCGGCATTCACGTCAAGAAAGGCCGCCATGCTTTGCTCCTGCAAATCAAAGACGGGCGACTCGACCTGAGCGTGAGCGATAACTGCTGACCAGCCCAGCCGCCGTTCGGCGAGCCTTTTCAACCGTCACCGCCCCGGCAGAGAGGAAGCAAATGAGGTCGATCGGGGCAAACCGGATGCGGCAGCAATACAATGGAGGATGCTGGCGAAAGTCGCACGCACACTGGCGCGCCAGGTTCCCGAGTGCAGGAACCGGGCCTACGCGGCGCAGGCGCTCTCGCTCCTGACGCTGGGCACGCCGTTTGTTGGTGTCTTGTCCGGCTTGCTGCAGCCGGCCGCCCTGTGGATGCCGGGGGGTCTCATTATCCCGGAGGCCACCTTGGGGCTCCTCACGGTTTGCCTGGGCAGCCTGATCGCCGCCAAGCTGGCGGTCAAAAACAACTGGCCAATCGCCCAACCCCGGAAGCGGGTAAAGAAACTGGCAATCAATCTGGGCGGAATGACCTTCGACGAACAGGCTCTCTTCACAAACATTATTGCCTTCGGCGCAATCGGCGCCGGCAAAACAGCGGCGGTCATTTATCCGATCCTCAACTCCATCACCGCCCTCTACAAAAACGAAGACCCCAAGGAGCCGGACGCCAAATGGGGCGGATTTGTTCTCGACGTTAAAGGCGACTTCCATGAGGGATTGATACTGCTGATGCAGAAGCATGGCCGCGATCTCCTGGAGGATCTGGTCGTGATTCGGCCCGACAACGACTATTACATACTGGAATTCGAGGAGGTCACGACGGGCGAGCATTTTTTGGTGAGCTGCATGGGCGGGACTTCCATGCAGGAGTGCGACCTGGTGCTGGAAACCGCCGTCGGTCCCCCAAAGGTTCTCACCACGGACCAGTCCGGCAACAAGGTGCTGCTCCTCGATGACAATGGCGGCTCGGAGGCGCTGTCCTCGTACCTGTTCAGTGACCGGGGCACTTATCTGCGGCCGGAAGTTTACATCCGGCTGAAGCAACTGGAGTTTGACGTGACCGGAAAGCCCGTTCGCTGGCTTGGGTGGCGCGAGGAGAAAAACGGCAAACTGAGCCGGGTCTCTCATACTCACAAACGCCAGATCATTTACGTTCGTGACGCCCAAGGCAGCAGCATCACCACCGACAAGCCCAAACGGCTGCGCTACCTGGGGGTGCATTCCATCAACAACGGCCTGACGTACAATCTGGTGCCGCGCGGCGCCGCTTCCACCGAAGCCGCTGGCCGGATCATGTCGGTGGCCGAAGTGACCGGCAACTCATTTGGCAGCGACAACGCTTACTGGTCGCAGGCCTCCGAAAAGCACATCGCCCACTGCATCGAATTGTTCCGGCAGGTGGAAGGCCCCTTGGGCCGGGAGTGCAGCGTCAACGATATCCAGCGGTTCACCTCGAACGAGAACGAGCTCAAAGAATACTTGAACAAGCTCGAAGCGGTCATCCGCCGGAAGCAGGAGATGGGGGCCAACGATTACGAAATACTCCTACTGCGCAACCTGAAGGACTACTTCCTCGGCGAATGGGTGCCCCACGATCCCAAGACCAAGGGGAATATTCAAAGCTGCGTGACCAACCTGTTCGGCGACGTGACGCGCAACGCGCAACTGCTCAAAACATTTTGCCAGCCTTCCCGTTTCAGTTTCGAAGATTGCCTGAACAACGGCAAGGTCTACACGCTGGTGCTCAACGCTTATCCCAACGCGCAGATGCTGATTGGCACCTGTATGAAACTGGATTTCCAACAATGTGTACTCAGACGCACGCAGGCGGCGCCGGTAAACAAGCAGCGCTTCATTTCTTTCATCGCTGACGAATACCAGTTCTTCATCACCACCTCGGGCAGCGGGGGCAGGTCTGGCGGAGACGAGAAGTTTTTGTCCCTCTCGCGCCAGTCGCGCATCATGAACCTGGTCTGCACGCAGGCCAAGTCCATGCTGCTGGCGGTCCAGCGCGACGAGAACAAAATCGACGCATTCATTCAGTGCTTCGGTTCCCGTGTCTTTCTCCAGGGCCTCGACGAGAAGACCAATAAGCTCGCGGAAGCCACCATGGGTCAGGTGTGGCACGACCGCGAAGATTTCCAGGGGCACGACTTGAGGCTCTCCAGCGCGATGGAAGGAAGAGCGCCCTCCATCACGCGGCGAAAGGAAAAGCAGCATCGTTATGAATCGTCCTATTTCACACAGCTCTTACCGTTTGAGGCGGTACTGTTCAACAAGGCGGAAACAAACCCCCAGCGCCGCATCGTAAAAACCAACCTCCGCAAGACCGCCTGCTTCTTCGACAAGAAAGAACTGGCGGCGGCGGCCAACGATTATTACCAGGCCTATATTGAGAACCGCGCCTGGCAGCTGGGCGTTTCTCACCTGTTCGACGCGCGCGACAACATCAAGCCGGCCAACCCGCAAGAACAGGAGCAGCGCGCCAAAGGAATCCTGCGCTCCTGGCGCAACAATCTGCCCGTCGGTATGCCCGAAGCCGGGGCGGCAGACGGGACGCGAAACGGCAGCGGGGAAGGGGCTGATTTCCAAGGCAGCGGCAACGACGAGGGCCAAAACGGAACGCCCGCAGATATCACTGAGGAGGCCGCAAAACAGATCATGCAGGAACTCGGGTCGCCCAAACCGGAAGACCTATTCAAATATGTCGATCAGAACAAATCCTGGCTTTCCGATTTGGAAGCCAGCCAGAGGAGCGATCCCTTCTACAAACCGGAGGACGACAAGATCACGGTGCCGGCGACCACCAGCGAAGCGGAGCCGCCGCCCAATGAACCCACCAGCGATTTTGACGCGGAGTTTGAACAGATGGTGAAGGAGATCGAACCGGCCAAAGGACTGGAGAAGGCCACTCGCGGGCAGGCCGCCAGCCGCGTGTTTTCGAACCTCGACCGCGTCCCCGACGGCCTCCAGAACCCAGATGCAGACCAGCAGACCAGCCCATAAGCGCCTCTACGACATTTCGGAGGTCTCGTGTCCAGACTCCTGCAACCAGCCGGCGGGGGAGAAAGGCTGCCATTTTCGCATGGGGCCGGACCGGTTCACCTGCACCAAATGCCAGTTGCGCATCTGGCGCAACTTTATGGGGTACGAATTAACCCCTACGGACCTCCAGGAAATGCTGCATGGGGACAAGGTGACGTCCACCGAGAAAACGTTGACCCGACAGAAGGACGGCCAGGAAATCACGATTCGCGGCCGCCTAATGCTGAACGAAGAATACAAAGTCCGCATCGCGCCCAAGCTCAAATCGAAGACGGCCACGGACCAGGCCTGTCCCAAGTGTAAAACCGGCAAGCTGCAACTCATTACCGGCATCGACGATTCGAAATGGTACGGTTGCAGCGGCTATCCGCAATGCCGGTTCACCAAGACCTACATCCCCCACACCTTCACCCCCGCCATGCTCCAGGCTGGCAGTGGCGGGGAGAAGCCCGGCGGCAAGCACGCCAACAGCAGCAAAAACGGCCAGGAGAGCGCTGGCGGTAGCGGGCAAAGCCAAACATCGACGCTCAGGATCCAGAAGATGCCTTTAGCGGCGAAATCGCCGGACGGAGAGCTCAAGCCCGAGAAGGCGCGCGAAGCTCCCCCCGGGCAACACGCGGTGCCGGAAGCAGCGACCGCGACCGTGCTGGACGCGAATGCCAGGCAGCCAGCCAAACCGGACCGGTATCGGCGCATCCCGGCGTTCATTCTGGAAATGCTCAATCTGCCTCGATCCCCCGCAGTCGCGCCTCCCGAAGCCCCATCCATTTCCTGAGGGCTCTCAACGGCAGACGCAACGATCGCACGCCAGACCCGCACTTGTTGATCGAGAGCTCCCGCCCGAAGTGACGCCAAACGCGATTTGCATGAGCATACTCGCCAAAGGCGGCAGGACAGACAGCTTTCATACCGCCAAGGCTTTTGAATTTGCCGCCCGGAACGGCGGCAAGAATCCCAAAGCCGTCCGGCTGCGCGCTGAGCCCTCGGGTGACGGCAACAATTACCGGGAAATCGCCGTTCGCGCTTTTCGAGGCACAAAACCCATCGCCGACATGGTCGTGGGGCTGGATGCTCATGGAAACCTTCGCGTCGTCTGCACGGCCAACGGTGAAGGGGACGGTGACCACGCCATGGCCCTCTTCCCAGAGCTGCCCGCAGGGGAGATGGTCCGGCGCACGGTTTGCGACCTGGACGCACCCCCGAAGAAAAGTTGATGGCTCCGCAAAACCGCCTTTAGGCAAACGACGGCGGGGCGAAAGTGAACGGATCCATTTCCAGCTTGCCGCTGCCCATGATCGCCTTGTTAAAGGCGTCCGTCAGCAGGTCTCGCGCGACGCGTTTGGGCGAGCGTCCCGAGGGGTAGCACCGTGAGTCCGCTTCGATTTCCACGGCGTCCTTGGATTGCTCTGCGCGTTCGGCCAAAGTGGCCGCGCGCACGTTCATCTGCTGCTCCCGCTGATCCGGGTCGGGAACGGCCGCCAGCCGAAAATAATCGGATAACGCGCCTTCAACCGAGTCTTCCACCAGCTCAGAAACAATTTTGGCGCTCTGGGGACCGCTGTAAACCGCACCTTCGACGTTCTTGAACTCAAGCGACGAAGGCAGGCTCGTCTTGAAGAATTCCAACGAGTTGCGAAGCGTGGTCTGCAGCACTTTCATGGCCGCCCCAGCCACCGCTGAGGTTTTGGAATTCACAAGCTCGCCCTGGATCTGCGCTTCGGGACTCAGGGCCTTGACCACATCTTCGGGCGACTCCGAAGCCAGCCGGGCCAGGGCCGTCGGGGTCAGCGACTGGACCCGAACCCGGGAATCCAGCGCCGCCTCCAGCTTGGTGTGGTAGTCCGGAACGTTTTGCTTGCCGAACTCGTCCAGTTTTGCCGCCAGGCGCTGGTTGTCCGTGTCGAATGACTCGTGGAGCGCCAGCGCGACAACCGCCTCGGTTTTGGTCATGTTATAGGCAGCCGCCACGAACGAAGCCTCGCACCCGTAATCCTCCGTGGATCGCCCGCTCAACACACACACTTCCTTAAGCAGGGCATCGGCTTTCTCCTCCGGAACGGTCCGATAAACCGCGCAGGCGCTGCGCAGCAACAGCCCACGCGAACGGGTCACCTCCGGGACGCCGCCGCTCTTGGCCGACAGGCGGGGCAGCAGCGAACGCGGAGGCGCCAGCATCTCCACGCCGGAACCTGTGGAGCACAAGTACCCGGAGGCACACGAGGTCAATAGCTGCCGAGCGGCATCGAATTTGCGGTAGATGGCGGCCGGATTGGACAACGGGGCACGTGTTTTTGTGAAGCGGTCGGTCACCTTGTGCTCATTCTCGGCCTGGAGGGCTTCAAACGCGGAGGTGCAGGGAATCGGCTCACTGATGCCCCAATACCCCCGCAGCAGGTCGCGCGAGACATAGTTCAACATAGCCACCTGTGACGCTTGTTGAATCGTGGGCCCGTGATTCGGCAGCTCCACGCCAAAACTCCGGGGATCCGCCACCACCCGGGATAGCTCGTCGCCGAAATCCAGTTCGGTCCCGTCCGACAGCTTGAACGGAGTCCGGGCAAGGGAGCCGGTATCACGGGCCAGGTAATTCAATATCGCCAGGCCGTGCTGTGGCATCGATCGGCGTTGCGAACCGACCGCCTCGCAAAACTCCGCAAGCGGCCGCAGCTTTTGGGCGCTCTTCTCCATCAGACCGGCCATGAACTGTTCAAACAGTTCCTTGACCTCGACTTTTTGCCCCTCAGAGATGGGATGGCCCAGCCGCTTTTCCATGTTGGCGGCGATGCGCAGGGGCAACTTGCTCCGGGCATAACTGTCCAGCGAAGTCACCGCATAATCCAGGCGCTGACTCTGTCCCAACGCGCGGTCAAGATTCTCGCCAACCGCATTCATCCAGCGGCTTTCCGCTGGAAGCCCCACGATGTCAGTCAGCGTTACTTTTCCATAAACCGGGCTGTTGGGCTGGGCGCCGGCAAACGTGCGCTCCGCCTCCGAAACGCCCGACAAGGAGCCCAGCCGTTGCTCAATGGTCAGGAAATCGCCATCGAATGAGGCATGTCCCAGCTCCCGGGATTCCTCGGCCGTCCGGCAGAAAGACTGGCTGTAGGGAGAAAGGATTCGCACCAAATCTTTCTGGTAAGGCTTGAGGGGCTTTTCCCCCTCGTGCGGGAGGAGGAAACCGTGATTGTCGCGGAAGAAGCTGCGAACGTGGTTGAAAACGAAGCCGCCCGCCAGGTCAGCGACACATTTCCGGAAAAGCCGGTTAAACCGTGTCGTGGGACGGAACCCCGTCTTTTCGTTCCCCGCCATGATGTAGGAAAGATCGGGGGAAGAATCCAGAACCTCGATATCCTGGTCGTTCGCGACAGAAATCTTCAGGTTGATGCAGTTGCCCTGCAACATGGCGATCTTGTGCTCCCGGGAGCCGAACTCTTCCGGGGAGGTCATGCTCTCCAGCATGTCCATAGGAACTTCCACCACGAAGCTGTCGGAATCCTCCAGGCGGTGAAGATGCTTGAGGAAATCGCGGGCTTCGTTGTCCGAAGGGGACAGCTCCAGGCGCAGCACGTCCCTCCCCAGCGCCGTAGCACTGCGGACAAACAGCCCCCCGAGGGAGTGGAAAGCCTTCTTCATGCCTATTCCATTTTACGGCTCCCCAAGGTGATGCGCCCATGTTTCCCATCGAAACCCATCCAAGCCTGGCGCCTGGGGACTACAATGGAGCAGGCTCGAAAAGCGCGCCAAACAATGAACTGCAAAATGCGCAAGCTCGGCTCATGAGCGGGGAATCTCTGACCCTCGTAAGAGTTACGTCACATCGGCAACGCCAACGACTTTTCACGGCCCTGGGCCGCCGGCTTCTCAGCCTGCGAAATGGCGACCCTTTCGCTCCGGGCGAATTTTACCTGTTGACCACGCAGGAAATGTTGGCGGCCTCCTCCATACGCCCTCCTCTGGGCAAAGCACGGAGACCGCAAAAGGGGCTGTCCATTTGCTGGGCCAGCGAAGACGCCCGAGGACTCCAGGAGTCGAAGCAGCGGCTGCAAGAGTTTGAAAACGGTCGGGATATTGCTCACTCGGCCGGATGAGGGAAGCAAAACGCTTCGCGAAAAACATTTCTGCGGCAGAAAGATAAAGTGAACCGCGACCTGCAAAACCCCGAGTTCCGAGAACGGTGGGCGCACATCGCCGAGCCGGGATGGGAAGTCAACCAGGAGATCTTCAGCCGGGCCGACCGCAGCCGGACTAAAGTCCTCCATTGCGCAATCCCATTGACGCAAGCCAAACGGCTCACCGATCCGACTTTCCCGGCAGGATGGGATGCTGACAAGTGCCTGGTCGCCAGTGTCGGGCGCAAAGCGCTGCCCGCTTTGGAAAACTGGGAATACACCCCGCAAATCCGTGCCGAGCCGCAACTCCCCTATTTCAAAACGCTCCCTCCGGAGCATAGCACGCTGCTGCGCTCCCCGTGGTTCCAAAGTCCGTCCCAGGCAACTGGAATCGGCATCAACGCCAGGCACCTGCGTTACCACTATCAGCTCTGGAACGAGCTCCGCCCTAAAACCCTGCGCGGAGTGCATACTGCGCTGGTTTACCTCACCCCCCAGCTCGGCTACAGCCTCACACCTCACATCAGGCTGGACAAAGCCTTTAACTATTTCGCCGCACTCTCGAGATGGGCCGGGCCAGTGCAGTTGTTCCCGGCAGTTTACCTTTACCCGGATGCTGAACTCGGCCCGTCGCAGCGTGCGCCGGCGCCCATCTTCGCGGATCTCCTGCCTTACGTGGGGGGCAGCAACTTCCCCATCATCGATGGGACACCCGATCCGTGGGGCAAGATTGCCCGATTCGACGGGCCGGATTATTATTACGGATATCCCTTCAATGCCCTAACCAATCCGGTGGAGGATGCCACTTTCCAGCAGCGGATTTTGGGCAGCACGATTCTTCCAAACGGACAGTTGACGCAGGCACGCTCTTCCGAGACCTACGCGTATGCCACGCTGGATTCTGAACTGAATCGCGCGCTCAAAATGGACCGCGAGGCGTTCCAGGAGGTCTACTGCCTGGCCCGTGGCGTCGTCACCCACGACGGGTTGCCGTTTCAACTGCCGGTCGAGATGCAAACGGCCGTCTTCGGCATCGTGCTGACGGCCTGGGAGCTGGAGATGGACCGTCCCGGCGATTTGAGCACCTTCACCCTGAAGACCCAGCATGCGGCGATTCGGGGGTACAACTTCTACCAGCGGATCGAGCCCTATTACTCGAACTTCATGCGGCTGGTGCGGGAATTGGCCAAAAACCCGGATTTCGAGGTCTATCCGTTAACCACGCACCTGACCCATTCGTGGCTGGGCGGAAACCTGCGCCTTTCTAATCAGCGGTCGGAGCCGGAGAGAACTCTGGGCCCGCAGTTCATGCGCAGTTACTACCTGCAGCAACTGGACTGGTTCATGGGGGTGTTCAACCTCTGGAACACCATCGAATTCCGCAAGGGCGCCGCTCTGGAGGACCAACTGGAGTTTGCCGGCGTGGCCATGCATCAGATGCAGCCCCAGTTGGCGTTCGAGTCCCATTATTTCCAGCGTCCCCTCAAGCGCGCTTCCTTCTGGCCCGACCAACATCCCGAGTGGCTGCGGCACGACCAGGAATGGCGCGCGGACCAGCTCCCTCAGCCGGAAGAGAGGTAAGCCCACACTTGAGGCAAGCACGGCTCTCCGCAGAAGATCGGACCAACTGCGGAGGAGAGGATGGACTGTTTCCGCCAGCGGCTTCCTCTCGGCCAAAGAGCTGACGCTTAACAAAACACCTCGAATAAAATGACGCCCTACGATCAAAAAACCCAGGAAGTAATCGCGGAAATCCGCAATTACAACGTTTCCATCAACCGCGAACAGAAGCTCGAGCTATTCACCGACGGCTTGTGCGAGAACCCCGGCGCGATGCACATCGGGCTATTCGCGCGCCAAGGCAACAATTGTTTGTTCACGCGACACACGTTCGTTGGCCACGGCACCTGTAACGAGGCCGAATACATCGCCGTGAAAACCGGCTTGACCGTACTGCAGGCCCTGTATCCCGAACCCGGCGTCCCCGTGATGGTCTTTTGCGATTCGCAGCTGGTCACCAAACAGGTCAATAATCTGTGGAAATCCTCGGGCAAGATGAGGGATTACTGCATCTTCCTGCGCCGGCTGCGCAAGACTTACCCTTACACGCTTCAGAAAATCCCCCGCAGTGAAAACGAGATGGCCGACGGGCTGGCGCAGAAGTACATCCTTAAAAACTCCGGGCGGTGCATGACGCTTGAGAACGGCAGATTCAACGTTCTCAAACAGGTCCCGGCCACGGTCAAGCGAAGCGACACCTACAACGCGGTCACCAGCGCGCAATTCCGCGAATACCTAACGCAGCACAATCTGCACGGCGAAATGCAGCGCTTGCTCCAGATGGCCAGCGACGGCGACAACGACGCGGCCATTGCCTTGGCTCGAAGCATCCAGCAGCGGGCGGGGACCATTCTTCAAGCGGCGCCCAAAAGCAATGATTTGGTGGCCCAATGGCTGGGCAACACCCTCGGGTTGATGCAAAAAGGCCTCGACCTGATCGTGGCCGCCCTGCGCCAGGGCGCGGGGCTCGTGGAAATCCAGTACATCATCGAGGAGCTGTCCGGGCCAGATAATGGGGAGTCTGAAATCTACTCGCAACAAATCGGCCACTTGAGGGAACGGGACCTCCCCGAAACGGTGCTGGCACTCGGCGAGGAGGACGAATGCTTCGCATAAATGGGACAAGCAGTCTGCTGACGGCTGGCAGAGACAACATTGAGAACGGCTGGTTGTCGGGCGACCCCACCAATTCCGCCCGCGAGAGATGGCAATAGCGGAACCGAGCCGAGAGGTTGCATACGGCTAGGACGTTGGGATTAGGTTTGCCGGGGCCTGGATCGGGATCAATCACCATCACCAGGCACATCCCACAGGACTTTCTGAGGGAAGCAGCCGCAAAAAGCAGCCCCAGCGATTTATACTGGTTAAGAGACCAATTGGCCGAGTATGAGTCGACCGCGAAGAATATCATTTTGGGAAACCGCAGGGCTGCTGTCCTTGGGCGCCATCACAGTTGTTTGTCTGATGCCGGCGCTGCAGAAGGACTACTCCGGATCCCGTTTGCGCACCTCGCTCTTCGCCATGATCGGCGCCTGCCTCATCTATCCGTCCGCAATCCTGGTTTATACCCGCAAGGCCATCGCGCAACACCACGGGGACTGGAAGATAACCCTGTTCATCCTGGGCATCACGTATGTGCTGTTCCGAATGGTGCGGTAGCACATGAAGAAGCTCTGGCCATACCTCTTGGGTCTCACGGTGCTGCTGGTCGGCGCCTTTGTCAGCAGCCGCATGCTGCCAAGAAATGCAGCCGGGGCGTCATCCCGAAAACCAGCATTCCCCACCACGCAGTTGCAGCCGGTTAGGGTTGAGAAACCGCCGGAGGTCCTCTACTTCCTGGTGGCGCAAGCCCTGGTCGAGAAACTCAAAACGGGAGACGTGCTCCTGACCGTGCGTGAATACCGGGAGTTGATCCGCCAGACCTCGCTGCACTTGCGCGAAGATCTCGGGTTGGAATTGCCTGCCGGGTTCATCCTTCCACCCAGCGTCCCCAAAAACTGGCTGGAGCACCCCGACTTCAGCGACCCGGACCATTACACCTTTCTCCAGCAGGTTCAGACGGGAAATCGGGATTATCTGCAGAAGATTGTCGGCCGATTGCTTGATGAATACGCGCCTCAAACGATGCAGCTCATGGTCGAACGCCTCGCTGCCATCCAGGCATTCCGCAAACCCGGCGACGCCGAATCCCTGTCCTTTGTCAAAGCGCTCTACGGCGAGAGCTTCGTCAACGACTACGCCACCTCGCACCGTCCCAAGGAGGATCAAGCGAAGCCGTCTGAGCGCAAGCGCAACCAGCCAGAATCCAGCCAGGCCGTGACGCGCCCGGCCAAGGAAGTGGCCGCGGCCCAGACGCAAGTGTCGTCCTTGTGGCGCACCGAATTCGGCCCGGAAGAGCTTTCCGCAGTGCGGGAATACATCCTGAACCAGAACCTGCGGGACAAACTGCGCGACGACTTGCTCTACAGCGATCTCTCGGCCGCAGAACGCAGCCTGATGGAAAAGAGCGTCAT
>Ga0224558_1002466_pt1 | contig 16863 bp, 14 predicted proteins | sample 714S32024metaG_FD_180682 | JGI IMG/M metagenome (GOLD analysis project Ga0224558, IMG submission 180682) | Peat soil microbial communities from Stordalen Mire, Sweden - 717 S3 20-24 | ecosystem: Environmental > Terrestrial > Soil > Wetlands > Peat | place: Sweden: Norrbotten County, Stordalen... | reverse complement strand
CGGGAAGCGGTCAGATCGAACATAACCACCGCCGAGGACGAGGACCTCCGGGTCGCAGACAATCGCCAAATTCGCAACGAGCGTCCCGATCTTGTCCCACACGCGCTGGAGCAGCACCTCTGCGCGCCGGTCGTCCTCGGCCCGTGCGACGAGCTCGGCAAACTCGACCGGCCGCCCGAAGAGCGCGACGGTCTGGCGAGCGACACCCCTGCCGCCGAGGGCCTCCTCGGTCGGCACCGCGCCGTCCGCGGCCATTCGTCGCGTCGCGGAGCCATCCGTGAGCCAGTAGCCGATCTCGCCGGCCGCCCCATGAGCCCCCTCGACAACCTGTCCCCCGACGACGAGAGTGGCGGCGACGCCAGTCCCAAGGTTGAGGTAGACACCACAGGCCACGCCAGCGAGCGCACCCCAGGTAAGTTCGGCAAGCGCTGCCAGCTTCACGTCGTTGCCGAACGCCGCTGGTAACGGGAGAAACGCTTTGTCGATCACCGCGGGGATCGCGAGGTCCTCCCAGCCTGGGACGTTGGGTGCGAGATCGACGCGATCAGCGCGGGTCAACCCCATCGTGGACACGCCGATGGCACGGACGTCACCGCCACTCGCCCGCTCCTCGCAGAGCACCTCGTCCGCGAGAGCGATCGCCGATTCGAGCACGCGTTCGGCGCCGCGCTCGGCCTCGGTCGGCAGCGTGCGCCAACGGCGCAGCTCCCCGTGGGCGTCGCCGATCGCCGAAGCGATCTTCGTGCCGCCGATGTCGAGTGCGACGACGGCGCTCGCTACGCCACTCGTCATTCAGCGGTGGTCGAGCATGATCGAGCGGACGAGGAAGCGGGGGTGGTCGGGATCGACACCCCGCCTCGTCGCGAGTTGCTGGACGGCGCGGTGGACCCGGACGAGGCCCGCGAGCGGGTCGCTCCCACAACGCACGACACGTGCGCCGGTGATCGCTATCTCGTCGTCGATGCTCGGCTCGGCGTCGTCGAGGATCCATACGAGCGATCGCTCGCTGGCGACGGAGATCGGGCCGTGGCGGTACTCCATCGTGGGATAGGACTCGGTCCAGGCGCCGAGCACCTCGCGCAACTTGAGCGCAGCTTCGTTCGCCAGCGCGGCGCCGACACCCCGGCCGAGGAAGACGAAGTGGTCAGCCGCGCCGACCTCTTCGGGCGGTTCGCCGAGGAACACCTCGGCCCTGGCCGCAGAGGCCCCGACGTCCCACCCGAAGCTGGCGAGCAGAAGAGAGAGGGCGCTCGTCGCGAAACGTGTTTGTACGATCGACTGCTCGTCAGCGAACGAGAGCACGATCCGCTCGGCGACAAGGCGGGCGAGGGGGCTCTCGTCCACCGCGGTGATCGCCAGGGTCCGCGTGTGCGGAACGAGCACCGCCGTCGCGTCGAGGATCTCAGTGGTCGTCCCCGAGCGAGAGATTGCGACGACCGCGTCATACCTGCGGCCGGGGGGCACTTCCGAGGCCGGGAAGGCGTCGCTCTCTCCGAGCATCTGCTCGTTCCTGTATGCGGCGGCCGCCTGGGCGACGTAGAGCGAGGTGCCGCAGCCGACAAAGGCGACCCGGGCGCCTGGTGGAAACAGCGTCACAGTGGACGCGAGCTCAGCGGCGCGCCGCCACATCTCCGGTTGTGTCGTAAACTCATGCTCGAAGTTGCTCATAATGAGCGATCCTTCCCCGGTAAGTGAACTGACTCGGTCTACCCTACGTAGCTCCCGACGACCCCGCAAGACACGTTCCTTCTGCTGTTGCCCTTATTGGAGTGAGTACCGAGAACGTCGTCGTGTACTCCTGTGGGGGCACAGTCCCGAGTCGGGCAACCACGCTGAGGTGACCCATATTGATCAGTATTGCTCACAATGAGCAAGTTTGGTAGAGAAGCTGAGGCGCATCTGGATCACAATGCAACCGCCGAACGGTCGCTGATGGGTACCGAATCGCTCCGTCGTCCGGTTCGAACGTGGATCATTCAACGCTTGGACGAACGGACACGGAAACTGCCCGCTGACCTGGCATGACGTTGTGATCATGACAACGAGCGAGCGGAGGGAGTGGGATTCGAACCCACGAGGCTAATCACCCAACGGTTTTCAAGACCGTCGCATTCGTCCGCTCTGCCATCCCTCCGAGCTGGGGCTTTACTATCTGGCGCCAGCCCCATCCCATAATCCATCCCATAAATGCTGATGGCGTCTGGGCGTGCCCAGGATACGCGAGCGCGCCCCAGGCGTTTGGGAGGTCACCGCCGCCACCGGCCGTGACCCTCACACCGGCCACTACGGCCAGATCAGCAGGACGGTCCGGGGGACGAAACGGGCGGCGAACCAAGCGGCCGCCGAGTTGCTGACCGAGGTGACAAACCGCTCGGCTGGCTCGCCCAAGGGATCGGTCGGGCATCTGCTGGACGCCTTCCTCGATCACGCGAACACCCGCGGTCTCTCCCCGAAGACCCTCCTCGGCTACGAACTGCTCGCGAAGCAGGCGAAGGCCGACTTCGGTTCGGTCGACCTCCGGAAGCTCACTGCCGCGAGGCTCGACAGCTACTACCGCGGATTCATCCGGCGCGGCCTGTCGGCGAGGACGGTAGGACACCACCACGCGTTCCTGCGCTCTGCGTTGCGACAGGGGGTCCGCTGGGGATGGATCGCACGTTCGCCCGCAAACTCGGCCAGTTCTCCGCGGGCTCCCAGTGCCGAGCCTGAGGTGCCGAGCATCGCTCAGGTGCGAAGACTTCTGACGGAAGCAAGGGATTAGCAGTGCCGACGCAATCAGCGCCGATCGCCGTTCTATGGCGCGGTGCCTGACGTCCAGGAACCGAGGAGGCGCCGTCAACATGTGCGCCGCTCGCGCTGCGGAGGTAACCCCCTGCATCCTTGGTGGCGGCCGCGTTAACTCCGCTTTACCAGAGTCCTTGGACAACAGCGCCGTTGTGCAGCGTCACTATCGTGGCCTTGGCCATCCACTCGGTCGCAACGGGGAACTCCGACCAGCTGCCCGTCTGCTGCCAATGCCTGGCAATGCCGGCCGGAGACTCGTAGTACTCATCGATCACGAAGATCGTCTTGCCGGTCGGCTCAGAGCTCGGGTCCAGCGGGTTCGACAACTCCGGAGCCTTGGAGATGGAGTAGTCCAGCAGTGCCACATCGCCGTCGCGGGGATGTCCCTTCATCCATTCGCCGTGGCTCGCGAAGATTCGATCTCCTTCGGCCACGTCATCAGGCCCCACCGTAAACATGATGACGAGATGCGACTTCCCCCTGTGCGACATGGTCACGCCCCCCTTCGTACTGCAGCCACACCTAGCTGGTCGGCTCGGCATTTCTAGCAGGTTGTTGCATGGCCTGGGCGAACTTCACCGAGAGCAGATCCAGCACGAGGCTGTCTCAGGACAGTTGTCCGGCGCCAGACTCCACTGCTTGGCACCAGAACAAGCACGTCCCCCGCCCATGCGAACCTGAACATCACTCTCCCGCGGCCGTAAGTGACATCTCACCGGTCACCTCAGTAGCGACATAACGTCTCATTTGGGTGCTCGCGCCAAGAGTTCAGCGGAACTAGCAGCCACCGATAACGGATATCTCCCCGAGCACCTTGGGCTCGGCACGGGAATGATCTCCGCGTTCGGACTCGGCTAGTTCATTCGACCGACGCGCCTAGCGGTTCTCCTGGAACCCTCGACCCACAACGATGGTGATCACCAGCGAGCGCGGAACGTCGGTCTTGACAAGGCGCCCTTCGGTTACTCAGCTCCTCCGGACTCGTGACTGGAACCGTTGAGGAGTTCGATATGTCCACAGAAAGGCTACATAGGTGCTGATCTGCGGATATAGACCGAGAAGAGTGTCGAGAGAATCCCGGTGTGGACGTATCTGTGGACCTTCGCGTGGACTTATCCAGCCGACCGCGACTGCCACAAGCGGACGCCGGCGACAACTACGTCGCCCGAGCAGCAGGCAGGAGATCTTCACCAGACTCCGTCCGTCCCACTCGCGGACCATCAGGCTCGGCAATGGTGTACAGGTCGTGCCCGCCGGCCATCCCATAATCCATCCCACAAGCTCAGGATCACGGGAACCGACTGGGACTGACAAGCTGGACAAAACCGGCATCTCAGAGGGCTTGTAGCCAACTCCAGCTAACGCGACGGACGCCGGGGAGAGATTTTCAAGACCGTCGCATTCCGCTCTGCCATCCCTCCGAGCCAGTCCTCCCCTTTCGACCCAACCTGCATCCATCATCCATCCACAGTCTTTGCCTGTCAGGTCGTTGTCAGGTTACGTGACCACACTCCGGATGCTCGGGAGGATCGCTGTGCCCACCGACGGGAGCTCTCCCACCGCCTCTGGGCTGCGGCGCTAGCTGGACGAGTCCTCCTCGGGTCGCACACGCGACCGGAGGGTTCTCAACCAGGCATCCGCTTCCGCCCGTGCAGCTGCTATCTGCTCGCGTCGCTTGGGCCCACGCTCCCCGAAAGCGGGGTAGGAGCCGAGGAACTTCACGGAGGCGAGCTCGCTGTGCAATTGCTTCAAGCAGTCGCCGACGACCTCGTCGCTCAAGTGACCTTCGAGCTCGATAACAAAGCAATAGTCACCGAGGCCGAGCTTGGTCGGGCGCGACTCGATCTTGGTGAGGTTCAGGTTCCGGGCGGCGAACTGCCCGAGAATCTGATGCAGGTTGCCGGGACGGTCGGCCTGCTGAAAGCAGACCAGGCTCGTGCGGTCATGGCCGGTGGGCGGCGACAGCACACCTCGCGCCACCAGCACGAAACGGGTCTGGTTGCCCGGATGGTCCTCCACCCGCTGCACAACGGTCTCGAGGCCATAGAGGCGTCCCGCTAGGGCGGGGGCGATCGCGCCAGTCCCGTCCGGCTCGGCCTCGCCGACGATCCTGGCGGCCTCTGCGGTCGAAGTCGCGTGCACCAACTCAGCGCCGTTCAGACGTTCGTGCAGGAACCGACGACATTGGGCGAGTGCGACCGGGATCGAGACGACTCGTCGAATGCCGGCAAGATCGGTTCCCGCGGGTGCGAGAAGATCAAGATGGATGTCGAGCACGTGCTCCAGCTGAATGAACAGCTCAACGTCGAAGACGAGGCGATCGAGGGTCGCGCTGACCGTGCCCTCGATCGAGTTCTCTATCGGGACGAAGGCCGCGTCGACATCGCACTGGTTTGCCGCGTCGAGTGCATCGGCAATCGTCGACATCGCAACAGGCTCGGCTTTGGCCAGGATCGGGATCGACAAGAGAGCCTCTTCGCTGAAAGTGCCCTCAGGACCGAGAAACGCGATCCGCTTCCAAGCCTGCACAGGTGTGGCCATGAAGGCAGGATAGTAATAGCCATGGACGAGCTCGCAATCCGAAGACTGATCGACGACCTGCGATCGGGCGTATGCTCGCCGGACGACGCCGTCAGGAAGTTGAGGGCGCTGCCCTTCACGGAGCTGGGTTTTGCGAAGGTCGATCATCACAGGGCACTCCGCCAAGGACTGCCTGAGGCCGTATACGGGCCAGGCAAGACGCCGGCGCAGTGCGCGGCAATCGTTGCCGAACTGCTCGCCGCCGGTGGTGGTGGCCCAGTCCTTCTGACTCGGGCTGACCAGGCCCAGGTCACCGCGTCACTCGAAGCTTCGCCGAGCGGCCTACGGACGCCCCTGGAGCCAGAAATAGGCCGCCTCTCCACGGTCGTTTGGCGACGACAACCTGATAGGCCTGGGAGCGTGCTCGTCTGCACGGCCGGGACAGGCGACCTGCCGGTTGCCGAGGAGTGCACCGCCGTCCTTCGTGCGTTCGGCTTCAGGCCGGCACTGCTCGGCGATTGTGGGGTGGCGGGCGTACATCGCCTCTTCGCGTCGATCGAAGACGTCACCAAGGCGGACGTCGTCATCGTCGTGGCCGGAATGGAAGGTGCTCTGCCAAGCCTCGTGGCCGGCCTAACGCCAGCACCGGTGATCGCCGTGCCAACGAGCGTCGGCTATGGAGCCTCTCTGGAAGGAGTGACAGCATTGCTAGCCATGCATGCCTCGTGCGCAGCCGGGATCACGGTCGTAGGGATCGACAACGGTTTCGGTGCGGCGTGTGCGGTCGCGAGGTTGCTCCGATGACCAGCAGAGATGACAAACGCGCCCGAGAGGTCAGAAAGAACGGAACGGCAAGCGGGACGGGGAACGGGGCTGGCGGGCGCGTCGCCTGGTTTCACTGCTTCTCGGGCATCGCGGGGGACATGGCCCTGGGAAGCCTCGTCGATGCCGGAGCTGATCCCGGCGAGCTCGGGCGCATGCTCGATCGCCTTCCGATTGACGGATGGTCACTCGGGTTCGAACCCGTGCTGCGCAATGGCATCGCGGCCACGCGAGCTGTCGTCAAGGTTCGCGACGACGCGGTCGTCAGGACGTTCCCACACGTGATGGGCATCCTCGAGGAGGCTCGGATGCCCGACCGTGTACGTGAGCGCGCCGTCGCAGCGTTCTCCCTTCTCGCGGCTGTCGAGGGACGCCTGCACCGGCGCCCACCCTCCCAGGTGCACTTCCACGAGATCGGCGGACATGACACCATCGTGGACATCGTCGGCACTGCCTCGGCCCTCGAGCTGCTCGAGGTGAGCACGGTCTCCGCGAGCCCGGTTGCCACGGGGCTCGGGATGGTCCGAAGCGCCCATGGCCTGCTGCCCAACCCCGCCCCGGCAGTCGTCGAGCTGCTTGAAGGGATCCCCACCGAGGGCCGCGACGTCGCAGTCGAGCTGACGACCCCGACGGGTGCGGCCATGCTGGCCGCTTGGGGCTCGACGTTCGGACCGATGCCGGCGATGACGATTGAGGCGACCGGTTTTGGGGCCGGGTCGCGAGAACTGGACGACCTTCCGAACTGCACCCAGGTCGTGATCGGCCTCCCGGCGGAGTCAGTCCGCACCTCATCGCTCGGCGAGGGTCAACAACTCGTCCAGCTCGAGGCGAATCTCGACGACGTGACCGGCGAGACCCTCGCCCACGCCGTCGCCGCGCTGCTCGACGATGGCGCGCTCGATGCTTGGGTCATACCGGTACTGATGAAAAAGGGCAGGCCGGGCCACGTACTGAACGTCCTGTGCGACCCGGTTCTCGTCGGTGATCTCCGCCACCGCCTGGCGGCCGAAACGGGCAGCCTCGGGGTACGCGCACACACCGTCGAGCGTTGGGCGGCGCCGCGTGAGCTGGTCGAAGTCGAGGTCGACGGCTATCGCGTGCGGGTGAAGGTCAGCCCCGGGCGGGTCAAGGTCGAGCACACCGACGCCGCCCGTGTCGCCGGGCAGACGGGTCGGCCACTCCGCGAAGTTGCCGCCCGCGCCGAGGCCGCATGGCGTCAGCAGGCCGACATCCCTGAGCTGCCGCCGCGTCGCGACCCCGGACCAGGGGGACCGGTCACCCCGATGCGACCTTGATCTTCACCTCGTCGGTCTGACCTGCGCCGTTCGGCGGGCTCGTAACGGGCCCTACTGGGAGGCTGCCGGTCCCGACCGACGCCCAGAGCTCGTAGGCGTCGCCCGCGACGACAGCGAGTGGCGACAGCGTGACCTCGACCGACGCCCCTGGCGCGAGGCGACCGATGCGCACAGCCGTTGAGCGAGTCTGCGCGCTCGAACTCGAACGCCGGCCGGCCGATGGTTCGGGAACGACTGATGCTGCGGCCCAGATGCCCGAGATCTGAACGTTTCCTGCGTTTGCGACCACCAGGACGACCGAGATCCGATGGGTCGGCGGAAGAACGGAGGTCGAGCCCGGCGGCGGGAGCTGCAACGTCGTGGTCGTCGACGATGTCGAGGTCGACGTTGACGTGGACGTCGTGGTCGAGGAAGTCGCCGTGCCTGGAATCGTGGTGAGCGCCGTCGTGGAAGTAGACGTGGACGTCGAGGTCGTCGTCGCGAAGGTGGTAGTCGTCGTCGGTAACCCGGTGATCCGCACTACCGGGGGCTGCACGGTGACCGCGACGATCGAAAGGTCCTCGCGGATCTGCAGCTCGCGCCCGGCGGACAGCTGCGCGACCCAACTAGTCACCGACGCGTTGCGCCATGACATCGGGTGGGTCACCCATTTCGAGGCGGGGAGACGGCTTCGAGCACTGGACCGCGGCAAGGAGGACACGAAGCTGCGGTAGTCCCGGTCACTGATCACCAGCTCCTTGCCGGCCTGGATGATGAGGGTCGCAGCCCTGGCACGAGCCTGCACAACCGAGGTCGGGAGGGTCGAGCCGCCAGATCCGCCTCCGGACGAACGGCCGGAGCTCGGAGAGAAAGCCGTCGGTCCGATCGCGAGCGCGACTGCCCCAGTCAGCGTCCTTGCAGCGTCCGCGCGGGCCGCGAGCGTGGCCTCGAGCAGCTGCTCAGACCGGGGAGTGGGCGCCGGAACGCCCAGCGTCCCCAGCTCGGCCAGGTTCTCCGACGTTCCAGCGACGAGGCGCGCCAGGTCAGCCTCAAGGCGCGCCCGGTCAAGCGAAGCGGTGCCGCTGCGTACGAGGTGCATCGTCGAAGCAAGCATCGTCGATTCCTCGATGACGGGGATGACCTCGGCGACGTAGGTCTGAGCCCCGACGCGGCCTGCAAGGCCCCCGGAATTCACGACGTCGGCGGCGACCTCGGCGATGATGATCGCGAACACAACCACGCCGACGATCACGATCGCGACGCGTCTGGTCGACCGGCGCGCGGACGGCAAGGTCCCCCGTCGCCAGCCTGCAGTCATCGCCGAAGAAGCTAGCCCTTGTGCCGGCGCCAACCCGAAACCTTCAGCCGACGGCGCGCGAGAAAGGAGTCCACCCGTGTCAATGGTGACGCTGTTGCAGACCTGGAGGGTGGCGGTCAACCTCACCGCCGAACCGGATCAATCTCCGGCAGCGCCTCTCGCCACGCTCACGTGGCTCTTGGTCGACCGCCAGTTGACCGTGGGCCGGATGGCGTCGAACTCCACACGGTCCTTGTGCCGTTTGGCGGTCTCTATGAGCACCTCGATAGTGGCGTCCTCGAGCAAGTGGGGCTTGAGCCCGAGCGCCGGCAACTGGGTCGCCACGGCGTTGTAGTAGTGCTCTTCCTTCTCCACGCGCGGGTCTGGGACCTTGTCGATCGTGACCTCGCCTCCGGCAATCCTTGCGGTCCGCTCTGCAAGCTCGATCACCGCGAAGGACTCTGTGAACTGGTTGAAGACTCGGTACTCGCCGGCTTCTGGCGGATTGATGCAGGCCAACTCGACGCAGGCGAGCGTGTCTCGAATGTCCAGCATGCCGCGCGTCTGGCCACCCTTTCCGTAGACGGTGAGCGGATAGCCGACCGCCGCCTGAACTGCAAAGCGGTTCAGAACGGTCCCGAACACCCCGTCGTAGTCGAAGCGGGTCAGAAGGTCACGGTGCAGCGTCGTCTCGGGAGTCTCCTGGCCGTACACGATCCCCTGGTTGAGATCGGTCGACCGAAGGCCCCAGATGCGGCAGGCGAAGTGAATGTTGTGGCTGTCGTGGACTTTCGACAAGTGATAAAAGGAGCCGGGCTGCTTCGGGTAGGGAAGCAAGTCGGTACGCCCCTTGTGGGTGATCTGGATGAAGCCCTCTTCGATGTCGATGTTCGGCGTCCCGTACTCGCCCATCGTGCCGAGCTTGACGAGATGGATCGAGGGATCGATCTCTGCGATCGCGTAGAGGAGGTTCAAGGTGCCGACGACATTGTTCACCTGGGTGTAGACGGCGTGCTTGCGGTCGATCATCGAGTAAGGAGCGGATCGCTGCTCGGCGAAGTGGACAATTGCCTCGGGGGCGAACTCATGGATGGTCTGCTCGACGAACACGTCGTCGGTGAGGTCGCCGATGAAGGGCTGCACGGTGTGACCCGAGACTTCCTTCCAGGTCGTGACCCGCCTCTGCAGCTGCCGGATGGGCACCAGGCTGTCGACGCCCATCTCGCTGTCATACAGGCGCCGAGCGAAATTGTCCACAACACCGACGTCGTGGTTTCGCGCGGATAGGTGTAGTGCGGTCGGCCAGCCAAGGTAACCGTCGCCACCCAGTACGAGGATCCTCATCGGTCTTTCTTCTCCTTGTAGATCGCGGGTCGCTACGCTGCCCAGTTGGCGTAGTGGCTTGGGGCTTCTCGCATTCGACCGCGGCACATGGCAACCTGAAAGACCCAAGCCGAACTCTCGAGATGCCGGGACGCGGCCCCCTAAGGAAGCCCGGGCAAGAGTTTATCGGAGCCAACCACCGCAATGCGAGTTTCGTGGATACCCTAGGGCTCTTGGATATCTCGCCACCCGGGCGGGAGTTCAGGTCGGTCCTCGGGAGCCTTCGCAGTGGACAGACGTTGGTACCTCGATGTCAACCGCTTCGCCGCGCGAACTGCGTGGGCGCACGGTGTGATCGCGTTCTTCGCCCGCCCTTCAGCACTTGTGATCCTCGCCGTCCTGCTCCTTGTCGCTCTGGCTCGCGCGCGGGTGGCCGGCTTCGGCGGAACCGACCTGGACAAGATCGCGGGCCTTGTGTGGGTCGCCGTGGGTACCGGGTTGGCCTACGCGGTATCACTCCCGGTCGTGCACCTGGTCGCACGTGCCCGACCCTTCGCGGCAATGCCGCAGGCAATAGTGCTGGTCACAAGACCAACCGGGTTCAGCTTCCCGAACGAACACACCGTGATCGCGGGCGCCGTTGCCGCCGGGCTCTGGTTGAGCCGGGCTCGGTTCGTGGCTGCCGCCGCGACACTGACGGCCATCATCCTCGCCTTGGCGGTCGTCTACACCGGCACGGCGTACCCCGGCGACGCGGCTGCCGGCCTGCTGCTCGGAACGCTCGTAAGCCTTGGGATCTATCCCTTCGCGATCGGGGCGCTGCGAGCGCTTGTGCATGCGGTTGCGCGATCGCCCCTGAAGCTCCTCGTCGGAGGTGGGCACCATAAGGGCCCGGTCGGTCCAGGCCCTGCTGCACACCCAGAGCTGGTCGGCGAAAGCGGTGGCGTTCGGATCCTGCCGCCTGACGGGGCCGGCACCGTTCGGATCCTGCCAACGGACAAGGCGCGGACGGTTCGGATATTGTCACCTGACAAGGCTGGCACCGTTCGGATCCTGCCGCCTGACAAGACGGAAACCGGATCCGGTGCCGGTACGGCACCGAGCTGAACTTAGGCTGGTCATCGACGCCTCTCGGCGCGAAGCTCACGACAATGCCGGTGTGGCGCAGAGGAAGCGCAGGCGACTTGTAATCGTCAGGTCGTGGGTTCGAGTCCCACCACCGGCTCTCTCTCGCTCGCTCGCTCACTCTCTCTGTGGTGTCGCGTCAGGTGGACAGAAGTAGGGTGCGTGGCCGGAAACCGATCGTAAGAAACTGCCGCGCCGTACTGTCAGCCGTTGGTCCAGCGGGCCGTGCCAGCGCGTTTGGCGATCTCGGACCGCTGCTCGGCCGTGAGCTTCCCCGCCTGAAATGTCGACGAGCGCGGCCCAGCCTCCTCGTCGAGGCCAGGCCGGGCTCGACGAGTTCAGGCGTTGATGAGCGAGAAGGTGCCGCCTCCGAGGACGATGCCGTTGCCGCTGCCCGTCGTCGCAAAGCCGGACGCAGTCTCGGCGAGGCCCTCGTTGGAGTACAGGTACAGCGGCTCGCCGCCGTAGGTCGCCTGAGCGCCGTTCGGCGTGCTCAGGGTTCCGACCTGGGACGCCGACAGCCCACTCGACACTCCGGGGGTTCCGCTGGTGAGCACCGCTGGCCACGCGAGGGCACACGAGCCACGAGCGCACGCGCTTTGTCCGGCGGTGTCCTTGCTGTAGCTGTAGACCGGGAAGTTGATCCACCCGACGCCCGTGAACATGGGCGTAGCAAGGACAGTCTTGCCGCCGATGGTCGTGGTCGTGAGAGTCCCGACCCAGGGAAGGGCTAGTCCCGAGGGCGCGATGAGCGACCAGACGCCGTGCCAGGGCGGGAGACCCGGTTCGTCCCATCCTTCACCGGTAACCGCACCGGCCATGGTGTCGAACAGGTACAGCGGGTGACCTGCATAGGTAACCTGCTCACCGAAAGATCGCTTGACACGGCCGAGCAGGCGCTGCGACACCCCGGCACCAGCAACTGGTGCGCTGGTCGTCGTGATAGCAGGCCACTCCGCGTTCGTATCGTTGGACGGCCCGGTGCACAGGATCGGCCCAACCGGAGTCTTCGCCGTCTTACTCGAACATCCGAAGGTCGTTCCGTGGTCGCTCGTTATGTAGTACAGCGAGTATCCGGCGTACTTGCCCGAGCCGACGACGAGCGCCATGCCGAAGGCGGTGGGCGCTGTGGCGATGACCGTTCCCTTGACCGTCGGGGCGGCTGAGGCGCTTTCGGCCAGGATCGGGAGGCTCGCGAGGCCGGCTCGATAGCGGTGACTAAGGCGATCCTGTGCAACCCTGCCCTTGCCGTGGCCGATCCTCTCCCATGCGGATGTTCATGTGCCGTGTTCCTTCTCTCATGCGTCCTCTCCTTGGTGGTGGAGCAAATGAAGCGAGGCCTTCCGGCGAAGCCGGAACGGTCCTCTCCGGGACGACGAATGCGTCTCGTCGCAGTATGAATGACTGAGCCGACCCCGCCAGTGTGGTGACCTCCTGCGTTGAGATCGTGTCAACACCACTCCGCCGCGGGGAATTTACGAATTGCGGCCCTCCAGCTCGGTCCACTCACACCCCGCGCGGCGCCCCGGACCTAGGCCACCCGGCGCCTTCGCGCGACCGAATGGTGGGGCCGCACCTCAGCCGGCTCACGCAAGCCTGTGCAAAGGCCTCCCGATCGGCGATGATGATCCTGTGACAGGGACTAGTTCTCGTCGCTCGGTTCTCGGGACGCTGGAACAGAAACGCTGGCACTTGCCCGCGGCGCTCTTTCCGTCTCTGCACGGCTACAAGTCGTCGTTTGCCGGCGCCGACGCACTCGCCGCCGTGACGCTGCTCGCCATCGCGGTGCCTGAGCAGCTGGCGACCTCCAGGCTCGCCGGCATGCCTCCGATCTCCGCCTTCTACGCGTTCATCGCCGGCACAGTGCTCTTCGCGATACTCGGGTCAAACCCGCAAATGTCGGTGGGGGCAGACTCCACGATCGCCCCGCTCTTCGCTGTTGGGATCGCGCACCTCGCTTCGACCGACTCGGCCCGCTACGTCGATTTGGTCGGGATCCTCGCAGTAACGGTCGGAGTGATCGTGGCCCTCGTAGGTCTCCTGCGGCTGGGGTGGATCGCCAATTTCCTGTCCGCGCCGATCATCACTGGCTTTCTTGGCGGCGTGGCGGTCATCATCGTTGTACACCAGCTCCCTGACCTCCTGGGCCTGTCCTCGATCAGCGGCTCCACGCTTCATCGACTCAGGGTGGTGGCGGAACGGCTCGACCAGACGAACAGCTGGGCTCTCGCCATCGGTGTGGTCACCTTCGTCGTCGTTGCTGCCGCCCGACGTGTGGACCGCAAGCTCCCCGGCGCGCTCGTCGCGCTGATCGGCTCCACCATCGTCGTGGGCGTTCTCGGCCTTCATTCCCACGGTGTTGCCGTGCTTGGGAGCTTTGCGCACGGCGCGCCGCGGTTCGGCTTGGTGGGCCTGTCGTGGTCGGCGTTGGGAAGCGTCGTCCCGGTCGCCGCCGTGGTCGCGCTCGTCGTTCTCAGCCAGTCGGCGGCTACGACTCGTGCCTTCGCCGACCAGGGCGGATACGAGGTGGACGTGGGACGAGACTTCGTCGGGGTGGGGGCGGGAAGCATCATGGCGGGCCTCTGCGGCTCCTTTCCAGTGAACGCGAGCCCTCCCCGGACCGCCATTGTGGCCTCGGCGGGCGGCCGCACTCAGGCTGCAGGTCTCGGCGCCGCAGCCGCACTGGCGCTGCTGGTCCCGGCCGCAGGTTTGTTGAAGGACGTCCCCTTGGCGACCCTGGCGGGAGTGCTGATCTTCGTGGCGACGCGCATCTTCCATGTCCGCGAGCTCGTTGCCATCGCACACTTCGACGTGTTCGAGCTCGGCCTAACGGTGATCACGTTGCTCACGGTCGCTCTCGTCGGGGTCGAGCAGGGCATCGGCGTGGCGGTTGGCCTCGCCGTCCTCGACCGCACCCGACTGAGCGCTCACCCTCAACTGCACGTTCTCGGCCGCATCTCCGGCACCACCAGCTGGGCGCCATTGAGCAGCGCCGCTAACGCCACCCAGCTGCCCGGGGTCCTGGTCGTGCTCTTCGCCACGCCGCTGTGGTACGCGAATGCGGTCCACTTCAAAGCAGAGGTAGATCGCGCTCTAGCGCGCGCCGAAGGGATACCTAAGCTTCTCGTTCTCGACGCGATGGGCATGAGCGACATCGATTACACCGGGTCGCGCGCGCTTCGCGGCGTGCTCGACAAGCTCGATCGGGACCACGTCGAAGTCGCGGTGGCCCGGGCAGGGACGCACCTGCGCCAAGGCCTGGCTCGAAGCGGCCTGATCGAACGTATCGGCGCCGAGCGCTTCTTCCCTTCGGTCGGTGAGGCCGTCACAGCTCTCGGCTCGAAGGGCGCAGATTGCTGAGCGTCGATCCCGCACGGTCGACAAAGAGGCGTTCGACAAGCCAGCCCGGCAGCCTGCCGCGGACCAAAGTCCCCCTGCCTTTCGATCAAGCAGTGACTTCAAACGCGCTGTTGAACTCGCCACGAGTCTTCGTGTCGACGAGCACTGTCAGTAGCTCACCGATCGTCTGCTCCCGAACGAGGCCCTTTCGCAAAGGCACGTGGACCTGGATCCGGTAACGATTGCGACGGCCGTCCTTGTCCTTCAAGACGTAGCCGGCTGTGGTCAGGTCTGTGACGATGCCAAAGACGCTGCGCTCGGTGATGCCCACGGTCGCGGCGATGTCGCGAAGGCGTACACCAGGGTCGTGCGCGATGCAGACGAGGACCCGGGCGTGGTTGGTTAGGAAACTCCATTCTCCCATGGGACCAGTCTAGCCTATTCTGGAACATGATTGCTAGTTTTTAAACACTAGAGTATGATCACAGATGTCGTCGCCGACCGAATCTGGCCAAGAGCTGCGGCAGAAGACGGAGGAACAAGAAATGGGAATGGGTCGGACCGGAATGTTCTTCAGCATCCTCGCAATCGCGGCGGGGGCCGTCATGTACTGGGCGGTGACCTCCCAGGGTCACGGGTTCCGCCTCTCCACAGTCGGGGTCATCCTCATGGTCGTCGGAGTCGTTGGCCTTGTTGCCTCGGGGATCGTCTTTGCCACGTCACGTCGTCCGGGTAGCGGTAAACACACCTACGACCGTGAAGCAATCGACGCACAGGGTCACTCGACCGAAGTGCACGAAGAGGTGCACAGCTAGCCCAGCCGGGGTCGACGGCGAGCAACAAGGCGGCCTGACCAGGCAGCACTCGACGCCTCACCGAAGGGAGTCTTCAAATGGTTCGTAGATTGACTGGCCTGGCTGTGCTCTGCCTGGTCGTCGTCGTCATCCTCGTACTACTGAAGGTCGTCTGATCACGATCGTGCGGGCGGGACGGCAGAAATCGCGCCCATGCTTGCGGCCCGCAAGTCCGCCTTGAAATAGCCCAGCTTCCAAGCTCGAACAAAAGCCGCGCGTGGCCAGGACGCAGTTCGTTGCCCTTGGGGTCGTAGAGTCGGTTACCTAATGGCGACGACCCCCGAGGAAGGAGCCGGGTCGTCATCGACCACCGACGCTGTGACGCATTCACCGGCGAGGCCGTCGGAATTCGATCTCACAGAGGCGAGCACCGGCCGGGTCTGGCGTCAGTACCTGCGGGCCACGGGACCGGGCCTGGTCACCGGGGCGTCCGACGATGATCCCTCCGGGATCGCGACCTACTCCCAGGCCGGGGACCGGGACGGCCTTTCGTTCCTGTGGGCCGCCCTGCTGACATTGCCGTTGATGGCCGCGGTCCAAGAGATCTGCGACCCGCACGGCGCTTGCGACCGGCACAGGGCTCGGCGAGCTGGCCGTCAGGCGATTCCACCGGGCCGGTCGAGCGATCCTCGCAGTGCTCCTCGTCGCCCTCATAGTGGCGAACGGCCTCAACATTGCCGCGGATCTGGTCGCCATCGGCTCTGGGATGCAACTCCTCCACGCCGGACCGACGTGGCACACCTTCGTCCCCCACGTTGAGCTGACTAAGAGCTATCTGGCGCTATTGGTCGCAGTGCTGGGCACGACCATCTCGCCGTACCTCTTCTTCTGGCAGAGCGCACACAGGCTCGAAGAGATGCGCGAGGAAACCGGAGGGCGGAGCAAGAGCATTACCCCTGAAGCGCCAGAGCCCTGCTCGTGCCCAACGCAAGCAGCGCACGAGCAGGCTCGACGTCTTTGCCGGCATGACGTTCTCCAACCTCGTCATTTTCGCCATCATCGTGGCGACCGCCCAGACGCTGCATGCCCACAACAAGACCAACATCCAAAGTGCCGACTACGTGAACGCCAAGGCCGACTCAAGAAGTCCGTTTACACGGTCAGTTTCGAGACGCTCGAGCCGCTGGAGCCGTTCAGGCTGGCGTCACCGCCATAGGTGGCCGACACCGGGTACGTGCCCACGGCCAGGGCGGTGTCGGCGATCGTGCAAGTCCCCTTGCCGCTGTTGAGCGCCACTTTGCAGGTGACAGAACCGACCGTCACCGTCACCGTCTCGCCGTTAGGCACTGCCTCGCCATAGTGGGTCGTGACGGTGACCGAGAAGACCGAAGCCGATTCGTGGCCGTAAGTGACGCTGGTCGGTGACTCCGAGACCGTGGTGCTCGTGGTGTCCTTGCTCACGGTCAGTTTCGAGACGCTCGAGCCGCTGGAGCCGTTCAGGCTGGCGTCACCGCCATAGGTGGCCGACACCGGGTACGTGCCCACGGCCAGGGCGGTGTCGGCGATCGTGCAAGTCCCCTTGCCG
>Ga0224558_1002465_pt1 | contig 16863 bp, 18 predicted proteins | sample 714S32024metaG_FD_180682 | JGI IMG/M metagenome (GOLD analysis project Ga0224558, IMG submission 180682) | Peat soil microbial communities from Stordalen Mire, Sweden - 717 S3 20-24 | ecosystem: Environmental > Terrestrial > Soil > Wetlands > Peat | place: Sweden: Norrbotten County, Stordalen... | reverse complement strand
GTCACGTGTTACTCACCCGTGCGCCACTTTACTCATGGTATTGCTACCACTTTCTCGTTCGACTTGCATGTGTTAGGCACGCCGCCAGCGTTGATTCTGAGCCAGGATCAAACTCTCGTTTGAAACCGGTTTGCTTCCACCAAATCGACGGAGGTCGATTGGCTTCGGCGGCATCGCGCGCTCGAAAGGCGCGATGCAATTACAGTGAGAATGATCAAGCCAAACCTGATCTTTTCTCATAACTGGCATGTTCAACCTAATTGTCAAAGATCCTTGAGGCATTCCGCCTGAGCGGCGCCCTTTTGGATCGAGGCCCGGCCTTTCGGCCGGCTTGTCCTCGAACTTGTTGCGCTTAACGGAGATGCGTTCGTATACGCACTCCGCCGTTTTTGCGCGAACCTTTCAAACATATCAAGAATCCGGCCGCCAGTCAAACCAGCCAGGACGACTCCCATTCAAAAGTTCGCACCGCGCAAAATATCAATCACCTTCCGGCGCAAACCGCACCTGAGCCACTTGGGCTCACAGGAGTTTCCTCCTGGGTCTTGCAATAGCTTGTTCTCTGTGGTTTCCCTACAGGGGTTTCAGGGGCTCTTGCCTCACCTGACCCAACGAACCAGCATCACAACTTGCTTCCCACTTCCCTCTATGGGGCAGGCCAATCGGCCACCGGGAGGCTCTACAACTCATTCTGCAACTTTCCAAGAGTAGCACACACCACTCCCGTTTGCAAGCGGCACACCACAACTCACGTTGCCGCCTTGTTGCAACTGCTTAAGAATAGCAACCCGCCCATTCTATTGCAAACCTGCCCGCCTGTGGGAAACCGCCGTTTCTGTGGGAAACTCCATGCTCAATTGCTCCTGACCCAAAAACTGCCCCCGAGCCCCATCTTGTATCTTGCGGGTGCCCCAGGTCCCTCGCATTTGGGGACCTGGGTTTGCATGATTCCACACCAACATGGATGCCCCCTCCTTTCCGCTCTTTTTGCGGAATGGGTGGGATACGATGCTCTATTCTGACCCCCTCACGGACGCGCAATCAGCCCCAAGTCCGTCAATCCATTCACGAAATACTGCATCGCCAGCGCCACCAGCAGCAACCCCATCACCCTCACCAGCACCCGGATCCCTGTCTCACCCAGCACCCGCCGCACCCGGCCCGCCCCGGCCAGAACCCAATAGCTCACCACGCTGGTCAGCGCAATCGACCCCAGAATCGCCCCCATCTCCCAGTGCCACAGCGAGGGCGCCTGCCCCACCAGCACCATCACCGTCGAAATCGCCCCCGGCCCGGCCAGCATAGGAAGCCCCAGCGGCACAATCCCCGCGTCCTCCTTGTGCGAGGCCTCTTCGGTATCCCCCGTCGTCTCCTGGGTCGCCGACCGCTTGGCCTGCAACATATCCAGCCCGATCAGCAGCAGAATCAGCCCTCCCGCAATCTCGAATGCAGGCAGCGTAATCCCGAAGAGCCTGAAAATTAGTTGCCCGCCCACGGCGAAGCTGGTCAGCACAATAAAGCAGGTCAGGGCCCCTTTGCGCGCCATCCGCTTGCGCCGCCCCGTGTCCGCTCCCTCGGTAATCGCCAAAAACGACCCAATTGCCGCAAACGGGTCCACCAGAAAGAAGATCGAACTGAGCGCCAGCACAGAAAACCGCACCAGCGGCGCATGGCTCAGCTCGTGCAACGCCAACTCGGCAGGATTGGTCCAGATCATCTCTTGAGGCTAGAACATTTCCCTTCCAGCCGCCAGCCGTAGCGGTGAGGGCGATGCATTTGGGAGGGTTTGTGGCTAATTCTTCCTCGCAAGAGGCTGGACCTGTTATCCCATTCATCGCCAGCAAGAGCCCGTAGCGCTGAAGATCAGGACTTCTTCGGAAGCGGCATCGCTACCTTGACCAGCAACAAGGTCGAGTTATACCTGCGCGACAAATAGCGGCTGTCCGGGTTCTTACCTTTGAGGACTAGGAATCGGCCCCACCCTGGCGAAGGTTATACTAATTTGGAGCCAGGAGAACCAAAATCGAATTCCCGGCGCAAAGGAGCTTTTCAGTGAAAATGACTCGCAACAATGTGGCGGTCTTCTTCCTCGCCGCCGCCATCGCCATTCCGGCTCTTGCCCAAAGCGGAGTGGATACTTACAAATCGAAGTGCCTCATGTGCCACGGCGTTGACGGCCTGGCCGCCACCAATGTCGGCAACGCGATGAAGGTTACGTCCTTCAAGGACCCGGCGGTCGTCAAGGACACAGACGCTCAAATGTTTGCCATCATCAAGAACGGCAAAGGCGCCAAGATGAAGCCGTTTGCCGGCAAGTTGACCGACGACCAGATCAAGTCAGTCGTCGCCTACATCCGTACGCTGCAGAAATAGCGATTCCCTCCGGCGGCGGACGTGCTAGCTCGCGCGTCCGCCGCAGTTCTTGCTGTGCGGGCTTTAGGTTCCGCGTGGCGTCGATTCTCTCCGCGGAAAGCTGATCTCCCCTCTTTATCCTCCAAATATGTGATGTACGTCACAGACCCAAATCTCTTATAATCTCTACGGTTCTTTCAACCCATGTTGTCAGCGCGTTTCCCATGGAACGCTCATAATAAACTTTCATGTTGGTTTTCAGCGCGGGAGGTCGAGGCGTTTGTCCAGCAGTATCCATAAGTTAAGAGCCGTTACGGCTGGGGGTGCAAGCCATGTGCGCTAATCAGGCTCCCCAAACCGATCCCTCGCGCCGCCGCGCCATTGAAATCTTCCTCGGTGGCGGTCTGCTTGCCTCTCTGGCATCGTTTCTCTATCCCGTGCTGCGCTACTTTGTTCCTCCGGCTGTGACAGATCTCGGCGGGGACGAGGTAGTTGCCGCCAAACTCGGCGAGTTGAAACCCAACTCCGGCAAGATCTTCCGCTTCGGCAGCAAGCCCGGCCTGCTCATCCTGAACAGCGACGGCACCTTCCGCGCGCTTTCCGCCACTTGTACACACCTCGGCTGCATCGTGCAGTATCGCCCCGATCTGCATGAGATCTGGTGCGCCTGCCACAACGGAATCTACAATCTCAATGGCGGCAACGTCTCCGGGCCTCCGCCCAGGCCGCTCACCGTCTTTGATGTCCACCAGCGCGGCGACGAGATTGTCGTTAGCCGGAAGCGGGAGGCTTGATCGTGTTCGCCTTTCTCTATCGCTGGCTCGATGAACGGCTTCACCTGGACGAGTTGATCGCCCCGTTCAAGCACAAGACCGTCCCCCAACATCGCCTCTCCTACTGGTATTTTTTTGGCGGCATCACGCTCTTCCTGTTCATGATTCAGGTGCTCACCGGCATCCTGCTGCTGCTCTATTACCGTCCCGGCGCCAACGAGGCCTTTGAGAGCGTCCAGTACATCATGACCCGCGTGCAGTTTGGCTGGCTGATTCGCTCCATCCATGCCTGGGCGGCCAATCTGATGATCTTCACCGCCTTTGTGCATATGTTCAGCGTGCTGTTTCTCAAGGCCTACCGCAAGCCGCGCGAGCTGACCTGGGTCACTGGCGTGATTCTTCTTTTGCTGGTGATGGGATTCGGCTTCAGCGGCTATCTGCTGCCCTGGAACACACTGGCCTTCTTCGCCACCAAGGTGGGCACCGAGATGGCCGGGCAGGTTCCCATCGTCGGCAAGGCGATGATGATCTTTCTCCGCGGCGGGCCGGAGGTGACCGGAGCAACGCTAACCCGGTTCTTCGGCTTTCATGTCGCCGTTCTCCCTGGATTGGTGACCGTGCTGATTGCGATGCATCTGTTTTTTGTGCAACGCCAGGGCATGAGCGTGCCGCCAAAAATTGAAGCGGAATGGATCGAGAATCCCTCCGCGCGCCGCGAGATGAAGTTCTTTCCCAACTTCATGCTGCGCGAATTGATGGCCTGGTACGTGGCCATGGGCGTGCTGGGCGCGCTGGCGGCTTTTTTCCCCTGGAACCTGAGCACGAAGGCCGATCCCTTCATCTCCGCCCCGGCCGGCATCAAGCCCGAGTGGTACTTCCTCTTCATGTTCCAGACCCTCAAGATGATTCCCTCCAAAGTCTGGATCATCGACGGCGAGGTGCTGGGCATTCTGGGTTGCAGCGTGGCCGGATTGCTGTGGCTGCTTTTGCCTTTCTTTGAAAACGAAAAATCCTCCCGCTCCAAAGCCTGGGTTACCGGCATCTCCATTTTTGCCCTTGTGTATGTAATAGGTATGACTGTCTATGGCTTCCTTGCGCAATAATTCGTTGCTCGCGGTCAGCTCTGCCCTGCTGCTGGCGGGGTTCATCCTGCTCGCGCCGTCCCTTTTCGCGCAGGCCGTGAACTCCTGCCTGGACTGCCACTCCGCCTTGGACGGCACTCTGCAAGTCACACCGGAAAAATTCAGCCAGGACATCCACGCGCAGAAGGGCCTCACTTGTGTAAGTTGCCACGGAGGCGACGCCTCCAACTACGATCCCGACCAGGCTATGAGCCGCAAAGCCGGCTGGAAGGGCAAGATCGATCGCAAGCAGGTTCCGCAGTTGTGCGGCAGTTGCCACTCCAACCCGGCCTATATGCGCCAATACAATCCCAGCCTGCGCACTGACCAGCTCGACCAGTACCACACCAGCATGCACGGCAAGCGCCTCGCCGCCGGCGACACCAAAGTTGCCGTCTGCACCGATTGCCACAGCGTCCACGATCTCCGCCCGGCCATCGATCCTCGTTCCCCGGTCAACCCTGTCAACGTGGCCAAGACCTGTTCGCGCTGCCACTCCGACGTGGCTTACATGAAGCCCTACGGTATCCCCACCGATCAATTTGCCAACTACTCCATCAGCGTCCATCACGACGCCATGGTGGTCCGCGGCGATCTCAGCGCGCCCACCTGCACCACCTGTCACGGAAATCACGGAGCCCTGCCGCCCGGTGTAGACAAGGTGCAGAACGTCTGCGCCAACTGCCACGCCTTCCAGGCACAGATGTACGGCAAGAGTTCGCACTTCAAGGCCTTTCAGGAGAAGGGCCTTCCCGGCTGCGTAGTCTGCCACAGCAATCACGCCATCCACATGCCCTCCGACGCCATGCTCGGCACCGGACCCACCGGCGTCTGCATGAAGTGCCACGCTCCCGGCGACCATTGCGATAAGGCGCGCGCCGCCATCCTCACCGACCTCACGCAGCTCGATCAATCCATCAAGAACGCCGACCAGTCTCTGCGTCTCGCCGAGTCCGCCGGCATGGAGGTCAGCGAGGCCCGCCTATCGCAAGATCAGGCGCAGGATTCGCTCACCAAGGCCCGCGTCACCATCCACACCTTCCAGACCGCGCTGGTCGACGCAGATGTTCAGGCCGGCATGAAGATCGCCGCCGCCAACCTCAAAGCCGGCCGCGACGCCATGGTCGAGCGCAACCACCGCCGCATCGGCCTGGGCATCTGCCTCCTTGCCATCGCCTTCATGCTTGTAGGCCTCTGGCTCTACATCAAAAAACTTGAAAGCTAATCGAAGTTGGAGAGTTAGTTAACTTCTGCATCATTCTGAATTAGGTCGACGATGCTCCGTGCCCCATCCATTCCGTGTACTTTACGGAATGGGTGGGATACCACAACACTCAATTGCGTTGTCATCCTGAGCGAGCGTAGCGAGCCGAAGCGCCTGCTTTTGTTATTCGTACTTTGTATCAGGTCACGATTTCACAGCTTGCAGAAAAAGGCAAATGGTGAAGCAAGAAGCGTCAGGGCACGACTTCAGTCGTGCCGTAATGCAATAAAAAAATGCTGGGCTTTAGCCCCTGCGGCAACCCGTTCCATCGTTGCCGGCACGAATCAACAAACACTCAGCGCCAAACCGCATCCCAGGTCACTCGTTTCGCTCCTGCCCGAATTGGACGCCTCACAATTCACGGGTATTCTCGCGACTTCGTGCGATGTCATAACCGAAAACGAATCCGGCAAGCCAACATGTAATCCAAGATTGTAGGAGCAAGCATGTCGACACCCTATGATGTGGCCATCGCCGGCGGCGGCCTCGGCGGCGCATCTCTCGCCAAGAACCTGGCGGAGAGTGGCGCCAATGTCCTGGTGATCGAGCACGAGCGCCAATTCAAGGATCGCGTTCGTGGCGAAATGATGTTTCCCTGGGGCCACGCAGAAGCACACTCCCTGGGCGTCGCCGCGTCTTTCGCCGATGCCGGCGGCAACGAGATCCACTGGGTCGACACGTATTTTATGACGGATAAGGTGGACCATCGCCAAGTTGTCTCCACCACACCGCAGCAACTGCCGTGCCTCGCCTGCTATCACCCCGCCATGCAGGAGTCGCTGCTCCGAGCGGCGGCCGCTGCGGGAGCCACCGTGCGCCGCGGAGCAGCGGTTCGCCGAGTGCTGCCGGGCGCCTCGCCTGCGTTGGTGGTTGAAGAAAATGGCCGCGTTGAAACCATCTCCGCGCGCCTAGTGGTGGGGGCGGATGGCCGATCTTCTGTTGTGCGTTCTTCAGCGCGCTTCTCGCTCCAGCGCGATCCTGAAGCCAGAATGATCGCCGGGGTTCTGCTGGAAAATGTGCCTGCGGCGGATGACACCGCGCAAGCCATCTACAATTTCGGACTGGGACAGCTCGTCGTCGTCGCTCCCCAGGGTGGCGGACGCGTGCGCATCTATCTCTGCTACCGCGACGATACGCAGCCGCGTTTTCAGGGACCCGCGGATCTGGCAAGGTTCATTGAGGGCTGCAAGAGGACAGGCGCACGCGATGCGCTCTTAGGCAATGCCCGGCAGGCCGGTCCATTAGCCACCTTCAGTTGTGCGCATAGCTGGGTCGATCACCCCTTCCGCGACGGAGTGGCGCTGTTGGGCGACGCGGCCGCAGCCAGCGATCCCACCCAGGGCCAGGGCCTTTCGCTCACCCTGCGCGACACCCGTGTGCTGCGCGATCACCTGCTGAGTTCCAACGATTGGGACGCTGCCGCTCACGCCTACGCCGCCGAGCATGATTGCTACGCCGGCCGGCTGCATACCTTCAACCAGTGGCTCACTGAGTTGTATCTCGTCGCAGGACCGGACGCCGATGCCCGCCGCGCACGCGTCATGCCGCTGATCGCGGAAGACCCCAGCCGTCAGCCAGACTCGATCTTCAGCGGACCGGATTTCCCTGCGGATGAAGCCGCCAGAAAACGATACTTCGGCGAAGACTGACACTCTGTCCGTCCCTTCGTCTTCTGAGATGAACTGCCGGCAAAATGAGCAATTCGGAACATCCGTGACATCGAGAATTGCCATAGATTCTCAAATAGGATTCTCGCCGGTAGTTATCTGTATCTTCGTCAACTCCCTCGCGAAGATTGAAACCGTAACCATGCCTAAGCATTAAGAACTGGAGCAATGATGAAGATCGCCGGAATATTACTAATCATTCTCGGGGTTGCAGCGCTTATCTACGGAGGATTCACTTATACGAGCCAAAAGAAAGTTGTAGATATTGGTGCAATACAAATCAACAGAACAGAAAACCACACACTCCTTGTTCCTCCTATCCTGGGCATTGTTGCCATAGCAGGCGGCGCTGGCTTGGTCTATTTTGGTGCCAAAAAGAGCCGTTGACCACCCCCTACTCGATGATCTTCTCCCGAATCGCATCGCCCAACCTGCGGATCCACCGATTTCCTCTCTCACTGCCTTGCTGACCCGTCGTCCACCTGCTCCCTGTTCCAAAAGGTCGAACCCGGAGGGATTTTCACACCCATATTTACGCATAAATTCTCGGAACCCTACGCATAATTACGCATAAACACCCCCAAAAACCACACCCATAACTACGCATAACAGCCCGTGCGATGCTTCTTCCGTCCCCCGGCCCCTTATCTTGGACCCCAAAATTCCCCCACCGCACTACAATCGTTTCGTGCTCCCTGAATCCCAACGCGACGCGCTCAACGTGGTACTGGTCTCCCCGCGTAACCCCTTGAATATAGGAGCGGTCGCGCGTGCCATGGCCAACTTCGGCCTTCAGCGCCTCTCCGTTGTAGCCCCCTTTGACCCCACATGGCGCGAGGCCCGCTCCGCGATCGGCGCTCCTCCTCTGCTCTTAAATGCAATAGAATCAGCAACTCTGGCCGAGGCCGTGGCGAGTAGCACCCTGGTCGTAGGCACCGGAACCCTCACCCGGCGCAAGCCCGAGCAGAGGGTCGTCCCACTTCCGGAGCTAGCCCCTCTGGTCAGCCGGGAACTGGCCCGTGGAGGCCGCAGCGCCCTGGTCTTCGGCCCTGAAAAGCATGGACTTACACGCCAAGACCTCTCCTTCTGCCACATCCTGGTCGAGATCCCCACAGACCCCCTCCAGCCTTCGATGAACCTGGGCCAGGCCGTTGCCGTCTGCCTCTACGAGCTCGTCCGCCCCGCCGAATCCGCATCAGTAACTCCATCCCCCTCAGTCACTTCCGCTACTCCATCCGAGCGCCTTGATTTGCTGGCCGGGGTCATTGAAGAGGCCATGCAGGCCGTCGGCTACTCCCCGTGCGCCATGCAACCGGCCAACCGCCACGACCTGCGCCTGCTGCTCCGCCGTCTCACCCTCAGCGCACAAGACACGCGCCGCATCCTCGGCCTCTTTCGCCGCATCCTATGGCGGCTCAACCACTTAGGAAGTTAGTGTATTTCTGTTCGACTGCGAGAGTGGAATCGTGTTAGAGTGCGCTCAAGGTTCACATACATGTTCATACCTCTCGTTCGGTTTTATTTAACCGTTCCTGCGAGGAAGTCTCGACTTGTCGTCGTGACTTGCTGCGCCGCACTGGCGTTTGCTTTTTCCACTCCCGCCCAGCAACCCGCGCAACCCAATACGGCTCAACAGCTTACAGCCCCAACAGCAACCGCGTATCCCACGGAAATGTTAGCCCCAATACAGGTGGCGCAGGAGGCCGGCGGCATTACAGATGCAGAACTCAAACAGTTGCTGGTAGGCAAAGCGCTCTACCTGCGTGACGGCTACCTGGATAACTCCCTTAGTTTCAACGAGTACGGCCACGTCATTGGTCACTCCCCGCAAGGCTCCTACACACTCAGCGCCATCCAGATTGACAGGGTGCGCATAACCAAACACAAGGTAACCCTGGAAGGTGCGCGCTATGGCATGCACTTTTTGGGTCAGCTGGCTTTCGAGGATTCCTCGAGCGTTTTTGACCGGGTCCGCATCACTCCCAACAAGAAAGAGGTCAAAATCACCATCGACCGCGAGATGGTGGTGAAGCCCAAGAAGGACAAAGAAGCCAAGGGCGGCAAGGAAACCGTGACAGGGAACGAAAAGCCAGAAAAGGAGAGAAAATACTGGCACTTAAAGCGAGCCACCACTCCAGCCGCCGAGCAGGCGCAGTCGGTACAGCCACCACAGCCGGTCGCGCAAAATGCGGTATCCGAGCCTGAAGAGATGAGCGAGGCCGATCAACTCAAGGCTTCCATCGCCGCCACGCCAGAGGAAGAGCGTCCGGCCGACCCCAAGAGCGTGACCACCACCGTCTCTCCGGCGCACGCCACGCGGGTACTCAAGGGTGCCCTTGACCAGGTTTTCGCTCAGGGACTCGACGAGCGCATGATGGCCAGCCTGCCCGACTTCTGGAAGCTCTACTACCAGGCCGTGGCCGCCAAGGCCGACTACCGGCCCAAAAACCTGGCCGTCTTCCGCCAGAACAGCGTGGATCAGAAGGCGCGCCTGCTGACCACTTTTGCGCCGGACTCAAATGAATTCGCCCAAGCCAACGGCGTGGCCGGCATGGCCCTTTATCACACCGTTGTCGGCCCGGACGGCAAGGCGACCGAGATCGCGGTTGGTCGGCCCATCGGCTTCGGGTTGGACGAGAACGCTGTTGCGGCCATCCGCAAGGCAATATTTGAACCGGCCATCAAAGACGGCAAGCCGGTTCCTGTATTGCTGGACCTGGTGGTGCAGTTCCGCATCTTATCCAAGCGCACCGCTGTTCATGACGAGCTGGAGCCGCCCGAAAAGCCAGCAGAACCGATACTGCCGGGGCCGTATAACGTGCCACGGTCATAAGACGAGGATGAAGCCGGCGTAAGACAGCCGAAAGACAAATTTTCCTGTATTTGTCTTAGCTGTAATACAAAGTCCGGCTCAGAACCAGATCTGCTTTAACCCGCCGCTGGTGGCTGCCACAGTTCGACACGGTTGCCCTCGGGATCCCAAATCCAGGCAAAGCGTCCATAGTCGTAATCATCGCGGTGGGGGTCGATGCGCACGCCCGCTGCAGCTAGATCGGCCAGCAAACCGTCCAGATCATCCACGCGAAAATTCACCATAAAGCTCTGCGGCCCGTCGCCGAAGTAGGCTGTGTCGAGCGGAAAGTGACAAAAGACGGTCATTCCAGTGGACTCTGGTCCGTCGAAGGCCATCGAACCGTCATTCAAGACGGGAACGCCCAAATGGGTCGCATACCAAGCGGCCAGGGATTTGGGGTCCCGCGCTTTAAGGAAGACTCCTCCAAAACCTACGACTTTAGCCATCACTAATCCTCCTGTCGCAAAATCTCTTCGAGTTTGGGCTTGTGCTTGGTGGCGCGACCGGTGCGCGGTTCGGTATTGATCACGCGCACGGGTTTGGGTTGGCCCACGCGCTCACGGGCGTTGGCTTTTACCGCTTTGGTGACCGAAAATTTCCCTGGCTTGCGTTTCGTCATGACTAGTATGAGTATGGAGGAAGTCCTGCGGAAGTGGAAGGCCGGGGTTCCTGGCGGCAGGTTTGGCCGCCGGAATGGAGAGCTGAAAACCATGGAAGAACGTGATTTTTTTAACGAAACAACTGAACAGCGCAGTCACACGCTGACTTGTCCCAAGTGTGGCCAGTCAGGCGAGTACAAAGTTACCTGGGTAGTCCGGCGCAAGCGGGCGCAGCTGCCCCGGGGCGCCGACGAGCGGGACCGCGCCAAGTTCGCCAAGGCGCAGTCTTACATGGTCAGAAGCGACGAAAAGCTGGCCTGCGCCAACATCCGCTGCCGCAAGGCCTTCGAGATCAGCTCTTTGCAGTCGGTGGCCTTTTTGTCCGACTAAGTTGGGTTGCGGCGAGATTACCTACCCGCGCTTGAGCAGATGTAAGGATGAGCCGCCCTGCACCCTCCCCGTACACACATCCAACGCTCGCGTCTTAGACGCACAACTTTTGGTCTTACGAATTGGAATCGCTTTAACCACTTCCACTGTTCCGCCCACCGCCGGAGGCTGGTGTGCATAACTTTCTTCGAGGAGGAACCATGAACATTCCCGCACTTTTCAATTCCAGGCGGCCAGCCGCCTCGCTTGCCCTTGCAGCCTTGCTATGGACCGTGCCCGCCCTGAGCGCGCAGGAGCTCAAGCCGATCCAATTGCCCAAGCCACAGGGGGCTGCTGGAATGTCCCTGATGCAGGCCTTGGCCGAGCGCAAAACCACGCGCGCCTTTGTGGACAAGCCGCTCCCGCCGCAAACCCTCTCGAACCTCTTGTGGGCAGCTTTTGGCGTTAACCGGCCCCGTGATGTGAAGCCGGGGCTGGGCCGCACGGCGCCCTCGGCGATGAACAAGCAGGAGGTTGAGCTATTCGTGGTTATGGCCCAAGGCGTCTACGTCTATGACGCCGAGGCTAACCTCCTGCGACCGGTTGTGGCTGGCGATCTGCGCGCCAAGATGGGAGCGCCTCCCGCCGGGCAGGCGGCCGTCACCCTGGTCTACGTGGCTGATCCCAAGCTCAACTACGCGCAGGTGGACGTAGGTTTCATCGGCCAGAATGTCTACCTGTTTGCCGCTTCCGAGGGGTTGAACGCGTGGTTCTACGCCCTCCACGGGCAGCAAGATGCAACAGCCGTGGCCGCTGCGCTGAAACTGCCCGCCGAGACGCGTCCTCTTTACGCGCAATCGGTGGGGTATCCACCTAAGTAGCCGCATCTTCAGGGCCGGAAATGCATCAGAACAGGCAGAGCGGGACCTGCGCCGTTCCGCTAGCGCCGTCCCCGAGGCATGTGATTCAATCGGAAGAGTGAGCGGGTCGGAGGCTGCCAACGAGGCCCGCCTGGAGAATCAAGCATGTCAAGTTCCCTGCTTCCCCCCGAAGAGCGCCACTTAACCCCCGACCAGGTGGAGGCGCTGGACAAACGGCGCGAACTGGGCCACACTTTGCTGGTCATTGCGGGCATGTTTGCGGCCATCGCCACCATCCTGCTGTTGTGGGTGGGTCAGGATCTGACCTGGTCGCCGGGCTGGGCGCATCCCATGGCCTACTACTTCGCCGTTGCGCTGGCTGTCATCGCGGTCTGCGGTGTTGCCGGTTTTTTTCTCCGCCGTGGTACACCGCGAATCGACTGAGCCTGAGTTGTTCTTCGGACCTAATGCCCTTTTCATAGCCTGCGCGCCGGAAATGACCGTGCGGAACTAGGCGCCACTTTTTTTCGTACAATACAGAGCAAGGAACCGCTCCACCGCACCGGGAGCCGAATTTCTTGAAGTCCTCTTGCTCCATAATGCGCATCGGCGGCTGAGATGTTCTTATAGAGCATGAGGATGGTACATCTCCCCCAAAAGATGTGACCGGCGTAATGTGCGCGGCGGGCGCAACGGCATTTTCCTGCCGCCTGAAAACCACTGCGTTTATGAATTGCCGAAACACTCCTGACACTGGACCTTAGAATGACCAAAAAGACGGCAACCCGCATCCCGCTCGACGACCTTCTTGTCTTCCACCAGGTGGCACGTTCGCTCACTTCGAGCTTTGACCTGGATACGATTCTGCGCACCATCATGGAGCACATGGAGCGGTTCGTCGAGGCGGAGCTGTGGACGCTGCTGATGCTGGACGAAGAGCGCCAGGATCTCTACTATGCGATTGCCGCGGGCCGGGAAGAGGCATCGCTGCGCGGCCTGCGCGTGAAGGTGGGCGAGGGCGTGGCCGGCTGGGTGGTCCAGCACGGCGAGACGCTGCTGGTTCCGGAGGCCCAGAACGATCCGCGGGTCCAGGAGGAGCACGGCGCCAAGCCCAATACGGTCCGCTCAGTCATCGCTCTTCCCTTGCGTGGGCGCAAGGGGACGCACGGCGTCATTGAAATCTTCAATCCCCGCGCCGACCAGCTCACCGACTACACCATCGCCTTTCTGCACATCCTTGCTGACCACGCGGCCATCGCCATCGAAAATGCGCACGACGTGGCCCGCATCCAGCAGTTGACCATCACCGATGACTGCACCAAACTTTATAACGTCCGCCATCTTTACGAGGTGCTGGGCCGGGAGATAGAGCGATGCGGACGGCTGAAGTTGCCGGTAAGCCTGGCCTTTCTTGACCTGGACCATTTCAAGCTGGTGAACGACGAGCACGGCCACCTGGTGGGCAGCGAGCTGCTGTCCCGCACCGGCGAGCGACTTCAGGAGTTGAGCGGCAAGCACGATTGGTGCTTCCGCTACGGCGGCGACGAGTTTGTGATCCTGATGCCGGAGACCGGAGCCGCAGACGTGCTGACGCAAGCCACAGCGCTGCTCAACACGCTGAAGGAGACTGAATTCCAGATGAAGAACGGCCTGAAGTTGCGCGTCAATGCCAGCGTGGGCGTGGCCACCGCGCCCAACGACGGCTCAACCGTACACGCCGTTATTGGCACCGCCGACATCCGCATGTACTGGGTAAAAGCCAATGGGCGCGGGGCGGTAAAGGGGGCGTAAGTCCCGTACGCTTCTATCTTCAGCTTTCGACTTCGCCCGGCGGCTTTTCCGTGATCTGCTCCCCGGCCAGCCGCTCCAACTGATTTCGCCAGTCCAGCGACTCGACAAAGCTGCGTGATTCCCTCCAGCCGGGTTCGACAATGACGTGCAGCTCCAGATAGACGCGCGTGCCGAGCAGCGATTCGATTTGGCGGCGGGCGCCGGTGCCGATCTCTTTCAGCTTGGAACCGCCTTTGCCGATCAGAATTGCTTTTTGCCCTTCACGCTCACAATAAATTGCTGCCGCGATGCGGGTGAGCGGCAGGCGTGCCGGAGCTTGATTTTTCTTGCGCGGGGGAGCAGGCGGCTCGGCCTCTTCGAAGCGTTCAATAACAACAGCCGAGGCGTAAGGAACTTCTTCACCAGTCTCAACCAGGATGCTCTCGCGAATCAGCTCGGCGACCATGAAGCGCTGCGGCTGGTCGGTGTACTGTTCTTTGGGGTAGAAGCGCTCTCCCACTGGCAGCACTTCGACGATCTTGCGGACCAACAGATCAAGCCCGTCGCGCTTGCGGGCACTGACTGGGATAATTTGGGCAAAGTCGAATTGCTGCGTGAGGGTGTCGATCAGCGGCAGCAACTTGTCCTTGGCCACTAGATCGATCTTGGTGAGCACAAGGAAGACCGGGCAGTCGAGCTTGCGGATGAGGCCGAAGAGAAATTCGTCCTCGCTGGCCCAGTTGGTGCGCTCGTGCTTTGGCTCCGCTGACGGCTCCGCGGCCTCTTCCAGTTGCACGCGGCGCGTGGCGTCCATCAGCACGAGGACGAGATCGCGTGTCTCCAGAGCCTCGTAGACCTCCTGCAACATGCGACGGTCGAGATGCGAGCCGGGCTTATGGACGCCGGGCGTATCGACAAAGACGATCTGTGCCGCCGGTTGCGAATCTCGTCGCGCGCCTTTCGTCGCCAGGACCTCGAGCACTCCGGCGATTCGGTTGCGGGTGGTTTGCGGCTTAGCGGAAACAATAGCTACCTTTTCGCCGATAAGGGCGTTGAGCAGCGTGCTTTTGCCGACATTAGGCCGGCCGAGAATGGCAACAAATCCTGATTTCAAAGGGGAATATGCTCCTGATTGAGTTTACGGTATTTTGAACTGGCGCATATGTGCGGATTATTCAGGCTGCTTGGAAGCAGATTCGGCAACCGGCGGGAAGACGCGCAAACGCTCGACACGGCGGTCTGTGGAGGCGACGACTTCCATGCGCAGGCCCGCGGATTCTAGCAGAACAACTTCGCCGGGGAGCGGAATACGGCCCTCAATCTCGCTGATCAGGCCGCCGAGAGTCGTGGCTTCGTAGGCCACGCCGAGGTCGCTCAAGCTGGCCTGCTCGCCGAAGAGATCAGGCAACCGGTCGACAGGAAAGCTGCCGGGGACAAGCCAAACACCGCCGGACTCGCGCTGCGGCTCCGCATCGTCTTCGTGCTCGTCGTGAATTTCGCCGACGATCTCTTCGAGCAGGTCCTCGATTGTGACCAGGCCAGAGACGTCGCCGTACTCGTCGATGACGATGCGCATGTGCTGCTTTTCGCGTTGCATCTCACGCAGCAACTCGTAGACGCGTTTGGTTTCCGGGACGAAGACCGCAGGGCACTGGATGCTGGCCACGGTGCGGGTGCGGGCCTCCTCGTCGGTGATTTGCAGCAAATCGTGGGCGAAGGCGATGCCGGTAACGTTGTCAATGGAACCGGAGAAAACCGGCACACGAGAGAAGTTGTGCTCACGCAGCAGAACGAGGAACTGCTCGAGGGTTGTGTTCGCGGGGACAGCAAAAATTGCTGGGCGCGGGGTCATCACCTCGCGCACCAGCTTGTCGCCGAATTCGACGGCGGAGCGAACCAGCTCGCGGTCGCTCTCTTCCAGGATGCCCTCCTCTTCGCCGGCTTCGAGCAGCGCCTCGACATCGTCGGCGGTCTCCTCGGCGGGAGTGGCTGGCTCCTCGGCCAGCGAGGCCACGGAGAAAAAGAAGCGGACGAATACGGTTATGGGCGTCATCAGCCACAAAAGAAAACGAATGGGCCAGACTATCCGCACCACCCATCGGCCCCGTGTGCGGTTGAAGAGCAGAGCGGGTAGAAGCTGGTTGCAGAAGACTACTACCAGCACCAGAACGAGAACGGCCTGGGCAATCTCGGCGGTAGTAGGCCGAGCGAGAAGAGGAGCGCGATCGAAGAGGACCGCGCCGAAGCCGAGGGCGATCAAGCCCAGAGCGAGCTGCTGAAGGACCGCCGCGCAGAGGCCGGCGTGCTCGCGGGTGAGGCCGAGTTGCGGTTCGACCAGTTCCTCCCATGCGTCGAGGTTTTCCTCGATCTCGCGGGTGAGAATCTTGCCGAACTCAGAGTAGACGCGGCAGATGTAGGAGGCCAGCGTCTCGATCAGGACCAACAATACGATGATGAAGATGAAGAGCGGGGTCATGATTTCTTCACCTTCGTGGTGCGCTCAATCAGGCCTTGCGGCAAGCCGAGCCTGGCGCGGAGTTGGCGTTCGCGGCGGGCCATTTTGCCGTTGTCGGATTCATGGTCGTGGCCTGCGAGATGCAACAGTCCGTGGAGAATTAGGATTTTGATTTCTGTGGAGAGCGAGTGATTCTGTTCGATGGCCTGCTTCCGCGCGGTGGGGACGGAGATGGCCAGGTCGCCTGCTATTTCTTCAGCGCCGATGCCTTCGGCGGGAAAGGAGCCTTCAGCCGGAAACGAAATCACGTCGGTGGGTTTGTTTATGCCGCGAAACTGACGATTGAGTTTGCGGATGTACGCGTCGGTGGTGAATAGAACGGTTACTTCACCTTTGAGTCGGACGATTTTTTGCGCTTCCACCAGAAAGCTACTCAGCGCGCGGGCGGAGGGCAGGCGGAGATTTTTAGCCGGGCCGGACGCATCTGCCTTCTTCGCCGGAGTTGATCTCAGCGCGGGGTCGGGTTCCAGGTCTGGGTCGAGAAGGATCATCGTACTCGGGCCGCAGTGTGCGCGGGCCTGTAGATTTGATTCTACGCGGGTTAGTCGGCTCCTCGTCCTCGTCTCCGGGATCGAAGTTCTCGCATGTATCGCGCTTATTGCAGCTTGGGCAATCGGCGGGTTCGCAGAGTTCCTTTTCCGGGGCCATTTCGTCGCCTTCATTGGTGACGGTCATGGAGTGCACAATTTCGGAATTCTCACGCTCGGAATCGCGATCGA
>Ga0224558_1002463_pt1 | contig 16874 bp, 12 predicted proteins | sample 714S32024metaG_FD_180682 | JGI IMG/M metagenome (GOLD analysis project Ga0224558, IMG submission 180682) | Peat soil microbial communities from Stordalen Mire, Sweden - 717 S3 20-24 | ecosystem: Environmental > Terrestrial > Soil > Wetlands > Peat | place: Sweden: Norrbotten County, Stordalen... | reverse complement strand
GCGAGGAAAGGCTGATGGTGCCGCTGCCGAAGTTGACGATATCGTTGGTGGCGGGCACCCCCGCGGGCGTCCAATTGTTCGGGTTGAACCAGTCGGAGTTGGCGGAACCGTTCCACGTCCTGGTCGTCTGGGCGAGAGCAGAATTCGCCAAAAGGACCAACGCCAGCACGAAGAGAGATCGCATCCAAAAACAAGGACGACGGACGCATTCCCCAAGCCGGCAGTTTATCAGAGCAGGTTTCTTCCTCGTCATAAATTCTCCATTTCACAGTCCCCGAGCGCGACTTCCGAAGAATCTCCTTCGCTGCGCCAGCCCCCAAGCCGGAGCAAAGAAAGACTCCCCCGGAAGTTTCTTATGCCCTGCGCTCCATTCACCACTCAACCTCTTCAATCGCGCTCGCATTGTTTAAGCCTGCTTGAACTACTAACCCACGGGCGCGGCGGCAGGCACTGCGCGACGCCCATTCCCGAACGCGGTTCTTCTTTGTCCGGGATATTCGAGGGATTCCGTGGCTAAAGCAAGAAAAATCGGCTGAAGATTTGCGGGAAGAGGAAGAGCTTTTAAGATCGAAGCGGCTGGCTGGCCTGCTGGCGCTCAATTCAATGCTTGCAAGCGTTTGGATTTGCTCTATTAGAACCGCAATGCTCGGCAGCAATTCGTCTCGTATTCTCCAGCGGCTGGCTCTCGGTTGCAGCTTGCTCTTTGTCGGCCCAACCGCCCAAACCGGCGCTGTGGAGCGGAGCGCACCCTCGGAACTGCGGTCGCAAATCGATTCCGCCATCGCCAGAGTCAAGCCGGCCCTGGTGCGGATTCGCGTTGTCTCCACCGACTACAGCGACGGACGCGAAATCAAGATGCAGGAGGTCGGCAGCGGCGCCATTATCACGCGGGACGGCTACCTCATTACCAACCACCACGTCGCCGGCCACGCCGCGCGGATGTTCTGCACCATGTGGAACCGCGAGGAAATCGAGGCCGAGCTGGTGGGCACCGACCCCCTCACGGATATCTCGATCCTTAAACTCAAACCGGACCACCCGGTCGAGTTCAAGTCCGCCGACTTTGGCGATTCCTCGAAAATCCAAGTCGGCGAATACGTGCTGGCGATGGGCAGCCCCATGGCCCTCTCCCAATCGGTAACGCTCGGCATCATCAGCAACACCGAAATGACCATGCCGCGCTTCTGGGGTTCGAGAGGTCGCTTTCGATTGGACGGGGAAGACGTGGGCTCGCTGGTTCGCTGGATCGGACACGATGCCGCGATTTACGGCGGGAACTCCGGGGGGCCGCTGGTGGACCTGCATGGCAAGATCATTGGCATCAATGAAATCAGTTACGGCCTCAGCGGCGCCATCCCGGGCAACCTGGCCCAAAGCATCGCCAAAGAAATCATGGCCAAAGGCCGCGTCCGGCGGAGCTGGCTCGGCCTCGATGCGCAGCCGCTTTTCAAGCGCTCCCAGGACAAGCATGGGGTGCTGATCAGCGGCGTACTCGCAAATTCTCCGGCGGACAAGGCCGGCTTCAAACCCGGCGACCTGCTGCTGCGCGTGGGCGGCGCCGCGACCGATGTCCGCTTCGAGGAACAGATGTCGGACCTCATGTGGCGGCTCGCCAGCCTCACCATCGGCCAGGCGGTCACCGCCGTCGTCCAGCGCGACGGAAAGGAACTCCCGCTCCAGGTAGTGCCGATCGAGCGTGAGGAGGCTTTCCCCAGGCAGCAGGAGTTCAAAGCGTGGGGGCTGACCGTCCGGGACTTTTCGAGCCTGCTGGCTGAAGAAATGAAGCGCCCCTCGCTCGATGGCGTGCTGGTAACGTCCGTGCGCCCGGGGGGACCAGCCGGCAGCGCCAAACCCGCCTTGCAGCCCAGGGACGTAATTGTCGAGGTCAACCACCAGCCGGTGAAGAACACGGCGGAATTGATCGCCGTGACCCACAAACTGACCGAAGGCCGGACGGAGCCTGTCCCGGCTATGGCGACATTCGAGCGTAAAGCGGCGCGCTACCTCGCGGTAGTGCGGATCGGGCTCGATGAACTCAAGGACCCAGGTCTGGAAGTCACCAAGGCCTGGCTGCCGGTCGAAACGCAGGTCATCAGCCGCGAGGTCGCAAAACAACTCGGCCAGCCCGCGTTGAAAGGCTTTTACATCACCCGCGTCTATCCCGGCACCACCGCCGCGAAAGCGGGTCTCAAACCTGGTGACTTCATCACGGCGGTGGACGGCGGCAAGCTGTCAGCCTCCGATTCCGAGTACGAGGACGAACTATCGAGCCTGATCCGGCAATATGACGTCGGCAAGACGGTGGAATTGACCGTCCTGCGCGACCAGGCCGAGCTCAAGGTCCCGGTCGAACTCGCTCGCTCGCCGCGCCTGCAGCGCGAGATGAGGAAGTACCGCAGCGACGAGTTTGAATTCACCGCCCGTGAGGTGTCGTTCTTTGACCGGGTCGAAGAACAACTGGCCACCGACCAGCAAGGCGTGCTGGTGGAAAGTGTCACGGCCGGCAGTTGGGCTGAACTCGGCACGCTCTCGGCCGGGGACTTGATCCTCGAAGTGGACGGGCGGCCCGCGGGCAATGTGGACTCTCTCCGGCGCGAGTTGGAACGGGTCGCCGCCGCCAAGGAGAAGGTCGTGGTGATCAAGGTCTTGCGCGGCATCCACACCTGCTACCTGGAAATCGAACCGAACTGGAAAACCTAACCCTCAACCAAAGGATCCTTATGCGTTACCATTCGCCTCTTACTCTTGTCTCTCTTGTGCTCGGGCTCGCCGGCTCGGTCGCCGCCTGCCGCGCCGACCAACTGGCCGAGAAGGGCCGCGATATTTTCAACCAGAACCAGCACGCGATCGTGACCGTTCAGGTCGTTCTGAAGGTGTCCTATTCTGGCGCCGGCAAGTCGAGCGAGAACCGGCAGGAGATTACCGGCACGGTCGTCGATCCCTCCGGCCTCACCGTGCTCGCCCTCTCAGCCGCTGACCCCAGCGAGATGTACCAGCGCATGCTGGCCGAGCAAGGTTCCCAGACCAAGCTGGACATCGAGGTCACCGACCTGAAGATCCTGCTCGACGACGGCACGGAACTGCCGGCCGAGATTGTGTTGCGGGACAAGGACCTCGACTTGGCCTTTATCCGGCCCAAGACCAAGCCCGCCAGCCCAATGACGGCGGTTGACTTGAGCAAATCCGCGCCCGCCCAGTTGCTCGATGAGGTCATCACCCTCAACCGCCTCAACAGCGCCGCGGGCCGCGCCTACGCCGCCTCAGTCGAGCGCATCAGCGCCGTCATCCAGAAGCCCCGGACCTTTTACATTCCCGACAGCACCATGACCTCGACGGCGCTCGGCTCACCCGCTTTTTCGCTCGACGGGAAGGTCGTCGGCCTGCTCGTCGTGCGCGCCGTCAACTCGAAGGGCGGCGGCGGCCGCAGTTATCGTGAGAACATGACCTCGATCATCCTCCCCGCCGAGGACGTTCTAAAGGGCGCGAAGCAAGCCCCCGAAGCCAAGGGCGACTCGGAGAAGAAGGAAGCGCCGAAAGAGAGCACAGAGAAGAAGTAGGCTCGGTTTAATGGTCCAGCGCCGTCAGGAAGCGCTCCCAGCGCGGGAACCAGTAGTTCTCGCGGTCAAAAGACATCGCCACCGCGGTCGCCTGCCCCACAATGCGCTTCCGCTCAACCGACCCGAAGTAGCGGGAGTCGAAGCTGTTGTCCCGATTGTCTCCCATCATGAAATAATGCCCTTCCGGCACGAGATAGGGACCGTAATTCCGCAGCGCAGGGAGTGACGGGATGGCCGCAACAGCGTGGCGGTGACTCGCGAGCTGTTCGACGGCAAAGACGCTGCTCGCGCGGTCTGGCGCTGCAACGTCGCGCAGGAACTCTTCCGCGATAGGCTGGTATTCGACCGGCTTGCCGTTGAGCACTAGACCGTTGTTGCGCAGTTCAATCGTATCGCCCGGCAGGCCCACCACTCGTTTCACCAGCCGCTGGCCATCGCGGGGCGAGAAGAAAACCACGATGTCGCCCCGCTGCGGATTGCTCCACTGGGCAATGTGGCGGGTCGTGAACGGCACTTTCAGATCGTAAGCCAGCTTGTTGACGAACACGCGATCGCCTTCAAGGATGGTCGGCTTCATAGAGCCAGTGGGCACATCGCTCCAATCGGCCAGGGAGGAGCGGATCGAGAAGACGACCAGCCCAATGACCAGCCACCAGCGGATTTCCTTGCGCCACCAATAGTGCGCGCGGGAGCGGAGAGACGCAGCGTTCATAAGGCCTTTGACCCGGCCCTATGCGGGCTGTTCAAAGGGAATTGCCGGTCGTCGTGCCCGACAAATCGTGTTGGGGAATTGAGCAGGTGGGCTTTTCCCCAACCGCGTTGATCGTATAGACGCCGCCGGCGGGGCATTTCAGCGAGTTGAAGGTCCGGTGGAGATAGGTCTCCAGTTCCTGCGCCTTCGGCGTGTCCGTGGTTTGCTTCTTGTTCTCAACGGCCCACTGCTGTTTGGCGGTGTCAATCTGGCGCAGATTGGTTATGCACATATACTTCTGTGCGGTGCTGCGGGCTTTAACGAAGTTGGGAATCGCAATAGCAGCCATCATGCCGATTATAGGAATGAGCGCGATGCTCAGGTAACCGGTGATCAACCCGCCCAGGGCCAAACCTCCGCCAGCCAGCGCGCCCGCCGAACGCTTGATCCGGGAGTAGGCCATATGACCGCAAATCACCGCTGGAATCCCAAATAGCGGTCCGATGCACACGACGCTCAGCACGATGGCCAGTATGCCAAGCACCAGGCTCCACACCGCGAGACCGCAGTTCTTTGGTTCAGCGGGAATGACAGGTACAGGCGGCGCTTCGTTCATAGTCATATGCTTGTGCTCCTTCCGTGTACTGCTAATTGGCCGGGCAAGCGAGAGAATTCTCGGTCCACTCGCGACGTCTTGTGACTTTGACAACGATCAGCTCGTGCGCTAATCTGCGGCCATGAAGATTTCTCTGGCTCCCGGCTTGGACAAATTCGTAGCGGAGAAGATCAAGACGGGCAACTACTTGGACGCCGGCGAGGTCATCCGTGAGGGTCTCCGTCGCTGGAAAGCACAGGAAGTTACCGGTTTCGTCGAATCCTATGGCCTGGAGCAGGCGATACAGGAAGGCTTGGACAGTCCTGACTTACCCTGCAGCAAGGCATTCTGGGCCGATCTTCGCAAGGAACTGCACCGAGAACACAAGAACGGCTCTCGCCGCCGATGACCTATATCGTCAAGGGCCGCGCCCGGCTCGACCTGAAAGGTCACTGGCGATACATCGCCCGCGACAAGGTGGTCATTGTGCGCGTCCTTCACGGCATGAGGGACCTGCCACGGCTTTTCATTAACGTCCGCGCCTAACGCTTACCTGGCTTGGCGATGGCTTCAATGCTTCAAACCCGTTCAAATGCCGCTGATTCCGCTCCCGTGCCCAACAACGTTCCTCAGCTCCTGCCCCTGCTGAAGCAATACTTCGGCTTCACGTCCTTTCGCCCGCTGCAGGAGGAGATCATCCGCGATGCGCTGGCCGGCAAGGACGTGTTTGCGCTGCTCCCCACGGGCGGCGGCAAGTCCCTTTGCTTCCAGTTGCCGGCCATGGCGCAGCCGGGCTTGACGGTCGTGGTGTCGCCGCTGATTGCCCTGATGAAGGACCAGGTAGATGCCTTGCAGGCGAGCGGCGTGCCGGCGACGTTCCTCAACTCCTCCCTGGCCGCCGGTGAATCGCGGGCGCGCTTGCGCGGCCTGCACAACGGTCAGTACCGCCTGCTCTACGCCGCACCGGAGCGACTGATGCTCTCGGGCGTCATGTCTGATTTACAGCGCTGGAATGTAAACCTGCTGGCCGTGGATGAAGCGCACTGTATCAGCGAATGGGGGCACGATTTCCGCCCCGAATACCGCCGGCTTGCCGACCTCCGCCAGCTCTTGCCCTCCGCGCCAATGATGGCGTTGACGGCGACGGCGACGGAGCGAGTGCGCAAAGACATCGTCACGCTGTTGAAGCTACGCGAGCCGTGCTGCTACGTCGCCAGCTTCAACCGGCCGAACCTGACCTACCGTGTATTTGCCAAGAACAAGCCTTACCAGCAGGTGCTTGAGTTCCTGCGCGGGCGGCCCAGGGAAAGCGGCATCGTCTATTGTCAGTCGCGCAAGAGTACGGAGAGTGTGGCGCAGCGGCTGAACGAAGACGGCGTGAAGGCCCGGCCCTACCACGCGGGGCTGACCACCAAAGAGCGGACGGAGCACCAGGAGCTCTTCCTGCGCGATGAGGTGCGCGTGATCTGCGCGACCATCGCCTTCGGCATGGGCATCAACAAGCCCAATGTCCGCTTCGTGTTGCACTACGACCTGCCTAAGAACATCGAGGGCTATTACCAGGAAACCGGGCGCGCGGGCCGCGACGGGCTCCCCAGCGAGTGCGTGCTGCTGTTCAGCGCCGGGGACGTGATGAAGCAGACAAGGTTCATTGACGAGAAGCCCGACCCAAGAGAGCGGACCATCGCGCGCGAACAATTGCAACAGATGGTCCACTACGCCGAGTGCTCCGGCTGCCGCCGCGGCGAACTGCTCGGCTACTTTGGCGAGAAGTCCGACCAGGACAACTGCGGCGCGTGCGATAATTGCCTGTCCCCGCGGGATACCTACGACGGGACGCTGGCGGCGCAGAAGTTCCTGTCGTGCATCTATCGCATCCGGCAGCACAGCGGGTTCGAGTTTGGCATCAACCAAATCGTCGAGGTGCTGACGGGCGCGGAGACCGAGGGCATCCGCAAGTGGGGCCACGAGAAGCTCTCCACCTATGGTATTGGCGGGGAGCACAGCCGTTCGGAATGGAAGGCCATCGGGCGCGAGTTGATTCGGTTGGGCCTAGTGGGCCAGTCGCCCCTGGAGAAGTTCAGCGTCTTGGGGCTCACCCCCGAGGGGCTGGCAATGCTCAAGCAGCGCAAACCGGTCCGGCTTACCCGGCCGGTTGGCGCGCCCGAGCCCACGGCGCGCCGCGTCGGAGATATTGCCTGCGATGAGCTGCTGTTCGAGCGGTTGGTTCGGTTGCGCAAGCAGCTTGCCGATGAACGGGCCGTGCCACCGCACATTCTATTCTCCGACGTGTCGCTGCGGCAGATGGCGCGCGACTACCCGGGCAGCGAGCGGGATCTGGGGCGGGTCAGCGGCATGAGCGAGAGGAAGCTGCAGGAGTTTGGGCGAGTGTTCCTCGCGGTAATCGCCGGCCACCTGGAGACGCAGCCGCGGCAGATATTTGCGGATACTTCTTTCGACGAGCCGTCCGCGCCGCCAGCGCGGTCGCGGCGCGTCGCACCGGCGGATGACAGCCCCTACGACAAAGAGTTGTTCGAACGGCTGCGCGAAGTGCGCCGGAAGCTGGCGACCGAGCGCGGCCTGCCCGCCTACTGCATCCTGCACGACTCCGTCCTGCGCCAGATGGCCCGGTCCTATCCAGCTACGGCGGAAGAGTTCGCCCGGATACCCAATGTGGGTCCGAAGAAAGCAACCGACTTCGGGGCGCTGTTTGTGGACGCGATCCGGGAGCACGCGCAGGGCAACCCGCACCGGCCTTGATGGACCGGGACGGCCAGTCGGAAAGCAACGCCCGCCTGGCGTTGCCACCAGGCGGGCGGGCGTAAGTCAGAAACCGCGTTAGCCGGTTACTTCTTGCCAGCCACCATCTCTATGCGAGGGGCATTGTGCGGCAGGACGAGATTGCCGTTCGTCCCGGCGGTATCTTCTTCGGGAATGCGCATGGCATAGAAGGAGCGATAGACGAAGATCAGCGCGACCAGGAAGAAGAACGCGCCGATGCAGGTCTTGACATTCTGGTCCTTCATGGTGATGGCGATTTCCACCGCCAGCAGGCCGAAGAGCGTGGTGAACTTGATCACCGGGTTCATGGCCACCGACGAGGTGTCTTTGAAGGGATCGCCCACCGTGTCGCCGACGACGGTAGCGGCGTGCAGCTCGGTGCCCTTCTGGCGCAGATCAACTTCGACGATCTTCTTGGCGTTATCCCACGCGCCGCCGGCATTGGCCATGAAGATGGCCTGGAACAGCCCGAAGAACGCGATGGCGATGAGGTAACCGATAAAGAAGTAAGGATTGAAGAACGGCAGGGCCAGCGCGAAGCAGAAGATCACGATGAAGATGTTCCACATGCCTTTCTGCGCGTATTGGGTGCAGATGCGCACCACTTCCTTGCTGTCCTTGTCCGACGCGGTGGTCGCGTCGAGATGAATGTTCTCTTTGATATAGACCACCGCCCGATAGGCGCCGGTTACCACGGCCTGGCACGACGCGCCGGTGAACCAATAAATCACGGCGCCGCCCATGAGCAAGCCGAGCAGGAGCTGCGGCTGCAAGGCGCTGAGCGAACTCATCACGAATTGGACGCCCTCCTGCAACTGTTCCGGGGTCGCTACGACTCCCTCCGCCAGCTTGAAATGGTCACCCGTCCAGGTCTTGATTAGCATCATGATAATGCCGAACACCATCGTGGTGGCGCCGACGACCGCGGTCCCGATGAGCACGGGCTTGGCCGTGGCTTTGAAGGTGTTGCCCGCGCCATCGCCCTTCTCAAGCTGATACTTGGCGTTCTCGAAGTCCGCGTCGAAGCCGAAGTCGGTCTTGATCTGTTGCTTCACGTTCTTGATGCCCTCGATCTGGCTCAACTCATAGACGGATTGCGCGTTGTCGGTCACCGGCCCGTAGCTGTCCACGGCGATCGTCACCGGCCCCATCCCGAGGAAGCCGAAGGCCACCAGGCCGAAGGCGAAGATGGGCGCGGCGAACTTAAAGGCGTCCGGCATCAGGCCCACCACCGGCGAGCCCTGGTAAGTGGCGAAGAGATAGCTGGTGAACATCAACAGGAGAATCACCAGGCCCATCCAGAAGGCGGACATATTGCCGGCCACAAAACCCGACAGGATGTTCAGTGAAGCGCCGCCGTGCTTCGAGCAGTTCGTCACTTCCTTGACGTGCCGTGAGTTGGTGCTGACGAATACCTTCGTAAACTCAGGGATCAACGCTCCGGCCACAGTGCCGCAACTGATGATGGCCGAGAGCACCCACCACAGGGCAGGTTGCGGGCCGGCTTCGGTCTTGAAGTCACCCAACAGCAAGTAGCTGGCACCGAAAGTAACAATGATGGACACCGCTGAGGTCAGCCACACGAGGTGGGTCAGCGGGGCTTCGAAGTCGAAGTCCTTCTTGCCGGCGAACATGGCCTTGCTCATGGCTTCGTTAATGAAGTAGGACGCCAGGGAGGTCACGATCATCAGCGCGCGCATGACGAATATCCAGATGATGAGCGTCGCGCCGACGGTGGGGCTGGCGGCCAAGGCGAGTGCGAGGAAAGCGATCAGCGCCACGCCGGTCACACCGTAGGTCTCGAAGCCGTCCGCGGTCGGACCGACCGAGTCCCCGGCATTGTCACCCGTGCAGTCCGCAATCACGCCCGGGTTCTTAGGGTCGTCTTCGGGCAGTTTGAAGACGATCTTCATCAGGTCGGAGCCGATGTCCGCGATCTTGGTGAAGATGCCGCCGCAGATGCGGAGCACGCTGGCGCCCAGCGATTCGCCGATGGCGAACCCGATAAAGCAAGGCCCGGCGAGGCCCTTCAGGAAGACCAGGATGCAGATCATGAAAAAGAGTTCCACCGCCACCAGCAGCAACCCCACGCTCATGCCCGACCGGAGCGGAATGCCGAGGGTCGCCAGCGGGTTGCCTTTGAGGGCGGAAAAGGCGGTGCGGGAGTTCGAGACGGTGTTGATGCGGATGCCGAACCACGCGACGCCGTAGGAGCCCAGGATGCCCAGAATGGAGGCGAGGAGAATGATGACAACGTTGGCTAAGCCCTTGTGTTGCAGCCCCATGAAATAATAAGTCATGCAGGCGGCGATCAACAGCCAGAGGATGGCCAGGAACTTGCCCTGAGTGAATAGGTAAGTCTTGCAGGTCTCCCAGATGGTGTTCGAGACCTTGGCCATGCTGTCGTGGACCGGAAGGGCCTTGGTCTGCTTGTATTGCACCACCCCGAACGCGGCGCCGAACAGGCAGATCACCAGCCCCAGATACATCAGCGTGACACCGCTGACCCCGCCCAATCCGCCAAACTTCACCGTCGTCAGATCAGGAATTACGATGTCGGATTCACTAGCGTAAGCGCCAGTGGACGCCAGAAGTCCGAAGAACAATAGAACGGCCCAGAACCAGTATTTGTTGTTTCTCATAAATTTAAGCCGTAGACTATGGCAGAAAAGGGCAGGGGAATGCCAATACTTTCTTCTCCTTTTTTGATCGAGGCAGAGCGCCTTACCCCGCTCGTCCTGCCCGGTTCCAGGCCATCCCGCTGCCAATCAGTCGGAGCAGGCGTCAACCTGCGGATCTGCCTATAAATGTGTTACTTACGAATGGTTGCGCGGTCCCGCAGTCAGACGGGGTAACGGTTGTTGAGCGAGTAATCCTCGTGGTTATGATAATCCGCAGAATAAGATTTCCAACTAACCATCTCTGTGTTCCGGTCGGTTGGACGGAAGCAGAGCCGGGTATTCCGCACGTAATTCCCGAAGATGGCGTGATTGGCGTCGAGGATATATGCCGAGTTCGTATTGCACCGCACGACTTTCCGCCTTGCGCCCACCTGCTCTTTGCCCATCCTTTAAGCAATGGCCGAACACAAGATCTCAGAGGTGCTCGCGAAGCCCGATGCCGTGCTGGAAATGACGCTGCGGCCTTCGCTCTTCTCTGAATTCACAGGCCAGCTCAAAGTCAAAGAGCGCCTCGAAATCACCGTCGCCGCCGCCAAGCAACGCCACGAGGCTATTGATCACATTCTTCTGAGCGGCCCGCCTGGCCTCGGCAAAACCACCCTCGCTTACATCCTCGCCAAGGCCATGGGCGCCAACCTCAAGAGCACCAGCGGCCCTACCATCGAAAAAGCCGGCGATTTAGCCGGTCTGTTGACCAACCTTGAGGAGGGCGACGTCCTGTTCATCGACGAAATCCACCGCCTTCAGAAGACCATCGAGGAATACCTCTACCCGGCTATGGAGGACTTCAAGCTCGATATTATTATCGACCAGGGGCCCAACGCCCGCAGCGTCCGCCTTAATCTGCCCCGCTTCACCCTCATTGGCGCCACCACCCGCAGCGGCTTGCTCACCGCGCCATTGCTCACCCGGTTTCCCATCCGCGAACGCCTCGACTATTACCAGGCCGACCAACTCCAGCAGATCGTCGCCCGCTCGGCCCGGCTGCTAAACGTCGAGACCGAGGAGAAAGGCGCGCGGGAAATCGCGCGCCGCAGCCGCGGCACCCCGCGCATTGCCAACAACCTGCTTCGCCGCGTCCGCGATTACGCGCAGGTGCGCCACGAAGGCCGCATCACGGCGGACGTCGCCGACAAAGCCCTCGCGATGCTCGAGATCGACGAGAACGGCCTAGACGAAATGGACAAGCGCATACTGGAAACCGTTATCGTCAAGTTCGGCGGCGGCCCCGTCGGCATCAGCTCGATCGCCGTGGCGGTGGGCGAGGAGCCGGACACGCTTGAAGAAGTCTATGAGCCCTACCTCATCATGGAAGGCTACCTCAAGCGCACCCCCCAGGGCCGCGTCGCGACCGAGTTGAGCTACAAGAAGCTAGGGCTGAAGCCGGACGGTGCGAAGCAGCCAGGGCTGCTCTAAGTCATCACTAAACCACAAGCCCCGGCGATGGGGCGGAACACTTCAGCCCGGATTCCCTGCTCGCCCAGCGTCTTGATCAAGCCCGCCGTCCGCGGTTTCTGCACCAGCACCATGATGCAGCCCCCCAGTCCCGCGCCTGCCAGTTGCGCGCCCTCCACCCCCGGCTGTCGCCGTGCGATATCCACAATGCGATCCAGCTCGGGCAAACTGCAGCCGTACTCCCCCGACAGCTCGGCAATATCCGCCCCGCGCCCCGCTTTGCGCGACCATTCCGCCAGCGGCTCGCCGGCGCTGCGGACAGACACCCGCCGCCAGGTATTGCGTGAGGTCTCCCGCGAAACGCGGTCGCCGTCGTGTGAGCTGTTCATTAGCCGCCCCAGACCTTGCGCATCGTTCCGCTTGAGCAGCCCCAGGCAGTGCTGGGCCCGCGCCATCTCCGACAGGCCGAACAACACCACGCCCTGGACCGCGTACCCGTCGGCGGGAGCTTCGTGGCTTAGGAACATCCGCTCCAGCCTGTCCCGTTCGGCGTCAGCCATTTGCCCAAATGCGGCCTGGACTTTCGTGCGAGTGATGCGTTCCGGCAACCGGCAGACCAGTTGGACAAAGTCAGCGTGGCCGAGCCCCAGGCGCTCTGGAGTGATGTCGCGCAGGTGCTCAATCCGGTGCGCCAGGTCGGGCCGCAGCATCTTAAACCAGATGCGGCCAATGTGGTAAGCGGTCACCTTCGCATTGAACGTATTGCGCGCTTCGCGTGATTTACCGGCATAAATGCCGGAGTTACAGGCCACCAGGTCGTGCCCCGGGAAAAACCGCGCCGAGGCCTCAACGTGAAACGGGAAAAAGCCCACCCGCGTCACGCACCCGCGATGCGACAGCCTGATCGCGGCGTGGTCGGCCGCCCCGCCGCGGGTCCCGACGAACCATTCACCCTCCCCGCACAAACTCACCAGCCGCCGCGCGCTGACCGGCAGATGGTTGAAGACGCGCACTGCTTCAGCGGTCGCCACCACCAGTGCCGACGATGAACTTAGGCCCGCACCTATGGGAATGTCGCCGCTGACCATCATGTCGAGGCCGCGCAACTGCCGGTCACGAAACAGCTCCTGCAAGCGGAGAATAGCGGCCTTAACGTAATTAGCCCAATCCCCGCGGGCCGCTTCCAGCAAGCGCTGGAGACGCGGGCCGTCAATCACCTGTTGCCAATCGTCCCAGTTCAGGCTCGCCACCAGGTCGGAAATGCGGAACGTCACCTCCGAGAACTCCGTCCCCGCCGTGTTGGCCACCGAGACAACATCGTCCGTCCGCGGCGCCGCCACCACGATGATCTCGCGATTGACCGCCATTACGTTGACCGTGCCGCCCTGGTGATCAATGTGACGTCCCATCAGGTTGATCCGTCCCGGCGATCGCACGATCGCCACTTGCCGGTCCGCCCCAAAGCGCCGCATGAATGCGCCCAATACCTTGCGGATTTGCTCCCAGGGAACCTCGTTCCCATACAATTGCCGGAACTGCCTGCGGGCGGCCGCTGATGGGTCCCGCAGCAAGGCGTCCCATTCGCCTGCCGCCGCCAGGGTTTCGCCTCGATTCGTTGGCGCTTCTACCGCCACCTGGCCCTGCCGCTGCCGATAGGCCTCCTCGATTGCCAGCAGTTCCTGCGGGTTGTTGAAAGCCATCAAATCACGCGCATCCTGGATTTCACAGCCCCCCACCCGCGCTGGTCTCTTGCGGCTGGCCAGGATCTCGAACACATCCGTCAGGTATTCCTCCTGGCTGGCGCGGCCCGACTTGAGCCGGCTGAGCGCGTCGTAGAGCACCGGCGCGCGAAATAGATACGTGGACAAGTTCATCTGGTCGAAGCGCCCAAGCATTCGCGCCGCCAGCACCAATTCCTCTCCAACCTTCACGCACCCCTTCCGCTCCGCCTGTGTAAATCGCCGCTCAAACTCACCTCGTGTCAGCACGCCGCCGTGCGCCATGAACCTTGGTTCACCCGAGAGCCGCCGTCGCTTCCCCCTCTCCCCTTCCGAAGGGGAGAGGGCTGGGGTGAGGGGTCCCTCTTTGCTTGTGGGCTCAAGTGCAACGCAGGGTTTGGAGGAACCGTCACTCCACGCCGACCTTGGACTTTGGACATTGGACTTTAGACTGGCCTCTAACCAAATCTCGCCAGCCACCGCCCGCGCCGTCTTCTCTCCGCAGTGTTCCAACAGAATGGCCTCGACCGTCTCGCGAGGGAGCGTCTCCTGATTTCGAAAGGCCTCGCTAACCTTGGCCAGCGCCACCAGGCGCCTCCGCTCCGCCTCTTCCAGGATCCCCACGATATTGCCCCGCGCGGACTTGAGCACGATGCCGGCGCTGGAACTGGGCGGCCGCTTCGCCGTGGCCAGAGTCACATCCGCGCCGCTCTGCTCGTGCGCGGCCAGCAATTGCCGGATGACCTTGGGGTCAACGACCTTATCCCCCGCCACGACGAGCACGTTGCCGTCGAACCGCATCCGTTCGAGCAGCTCCGCCCCCCTGCGGGCGGCGTCGCCCGTGCCCAGCGGCTTGTCCTGGAAAGCGTAGGGCGTTCCGGGAAAGCGCCGGTTGACAGTGGCCATGACGCTCTCCGCCATACTGCCCACCACGACCACATTTAGCATAGCGCCGCATACATTATACGTCTCCAACGCGCGAATAATGACCGGGACACCGAGCACCTCGAAGCACACCTTGTGCTTGTCGCTGGTCCCCATGCGCGTTCCTTTGCCGCCCGCAAGAATGATTGTGACAAATGGCCTTTTCATATCTGCCCTGACTCCGACGTCCGCGCAGAGCTTAGGACACGCCTTGGGAATAGGCAAAACCCGTTCCGTTCTCAGGGCCTGGTGAAATAGGGAACCATGAGAAAGCCGACATTATCTCCAACGGCGTCCAAAGGCAGGAAGGATGGGATTCATGGAAATACGCGATTCGGTTTGAATACCGGCCCAACCAGCGCTGTCAACATAAGGCTGAGTCTCGCTGGAGACGAGGTGGTGCGGCCGGAATCTCCAGTGCAGCACTGCGAGAACGCAAGAGAAGCCTATGCGAGGCCCATGCGAAGTCTATGCGAAGCCCATGCGAACAATACCGTGTCAACACCGTGCCAACCCCGGGTCAGCACGCTGTCAACACGCTTGATACAGGCTCGACACCCCAGGGCTTCCCGGAGCGCCCAAACTTGAGTCAACGAGGTTATCCTGACATACCCTGCGCATTGGGGTGTATGATTCGCGCGCGATTGCGGTCGCGTGGGGCAATTCAACCGAGTTCCGGAAGTCGCTGGACGCGGTCACCGCCGATTACAAGAAAGCCAAGGAGGCCAAGGACGACAAGCGGGTCAAGGAGATTGACACCCAGATGAAAGCCAAGCAGCGGCGCGCACACGAGCAGGGCTTCAGCACCGGCTCAGTCGCGCCAATCATGGCCGGTATCAAGGACTCCCTGCCCGCCGTGGCCAAAAAGGCCGGCGTGGATGTCATCGTGAGCAAGTGGGAGGTGAATTATCAGTCGCCGGAGGTCAAGGTAGTGGACGTGACAGATGACTTGGTGGCCCTCTTCCATGTCAGCGCCAAAGGGTTGGAATGGGCCAAGGGAATCAAGACCGAAAAACCCCTCCCCATCGAGCAAATCACGGATGATATGGATTGATTGATGCCTCCCGTCGCCCTGGCGGGTTGGGGGACGTCGTAGAAGTTAACTGCTGATCCTGGGGCTGGGTGGCAGCCCTCGTGCTTAGCCCAGGCGCGTCTGAGTACTCACGCATCCGCAAGCCGCATTTCATTAACACCCCGCTTCAGCGGGGTGGGGGCAAGGATCGCGGCGTTGGAACCGCTCTAGCGGTTTGCCAGCCCACCGGAAACCGTTGAAGCGGTTAGAGATCCCAGTCAGCACACCCACATCGCATTAAAGCGGTGTATTAATGAAAGGTCTGCAAACACAGGGACCATCCAAGGCGTGGCCCCCTCAAGAATTAAGATGCGCCCGCCGATCTAGCCGCTCACGGAAAACCCCTGACAACGCCCCCCGCAAAGCTTAATGCTGTGCCGGAAACCGGCATGAGCAAGTCACCAGCGCGAGTTTCAATCGCCGAGGCCCTGAGCGCGGCGCGGGAGACCCGCTGCCTGGAACTGGGCAGCGGCGTGCTGAGCCGAACGCCCGAGGTCTTCCGGCAGCAGTTTGGGGACAATCCGGCCCTGCTGGTGGCTGACACGAACACCTTCGCCGCCGCAGGGCAGGCCGTCCTCGAGGCGTTCCGCCGCGCTGGGCACGCTTGCCGCGAGCCGTTTGTCTTCACCGAGCCAAGCCTCCACGCAGAGCACCAGCACGTCGCCGCGCTCGAGGACGCCCTGAGAGGACACGACGCCATACCCGTCGCGGTGGGGTCAGGCACCATCAATGACTTGACCAAACTGGCGGCGCATCGGGCCGGTCGGCCATACTTGGCGGTGGCGACGGCGGCCTCGATGGACGGCTACACTGCGTTCGGCGCCTCGATAGCTTGCCACGGCTCGAAGCAGACGATCAACTGCCCGGCGCCGACTGCGGTGGTGGCTGACCTGGACGTGATCTGCGCCGCGCCAGCAGGAATAAACGCCGCCGGCTACGCGGATCTGCTGGCCAAGACCACTGCGGGCGCAGACTGGCTGTTGGCGGACGCGCTGGGAGTGGAAGCCATTGACCGAACGGCCTGGGCCATCGTGCAGGGTGGGCTGCGGGAAGCGGTGGCTAATCCGGCCGGGGTGCGGAATCGAAACCTCGAAGCGCTGCGGCAATTGACCGAAGGCCTGCTGCTCGGCGGCTTTGCCATGCAATCGGCGAAGTCCAGCCGGCCCGCCTCCGGCGCGGAACACCAGTTCAGCCACCTGTGGGACATGCAGCACCACGTCCACGAGGGCCGGACCCCGTTGCACGGTTTCAAGGTCGGCATCGGCACGCTGGCCGTGGCCGGCCTCTATGAATATTTGCTGGCTCAGAACCTGGAGAACCTCGATGTGGCAAGTTGCCGCGCCCAGTGGCCGGATGAGGCGGGTCGCGAACAGACGGCGCGGGCTTTATTCAGCCAGGCCGACTTGACGGCGGTCGCGCTCCGGGAAAGCCGGGCCAAGTGGGTGGATGCGGCGGGGCTG
>Ga0224558_1002462_pt1 | contig 16874 bp, 14 predicted proteins | sample 714S32024metaG_FD_180682 | JGI IMG/M metagenome (GOLD analysis project Ga0224558, IMG submission 180682) | Peat soil microbial communities from Stordalen Mire, Sweden - 717 S3 20-24 | ecosystem: Environmental > Terrestrial > Soil > Wetlands > Peat | place: Sweden: Norrbotten County, Stordalen... | reverse complement strand
CCCGCTGCTCCAACGACACATAGCTGAACATCCCATCCTGAATCCGTTCGTCTCCGCGCATGTCTGTTAGACGAATGAGCCCACATATTCGTCGCGACAACCCGCGCCTTTTTCAACAAGTTCCTAGCCGGGCAGCCGGTAAGGACGGCCGCGGTACATGCCCACCTGCTCCACCGAGCGCACGCGAATCACCTGCGCGGTGGTGTTGTCGTTGCCGTCCATCTCGACGGCGCGGGCCACCAGTTCACGGGCAATCTCCTGTATCTCTTTCTTCTGGGTGACGATCTCCGCCATGAGCCTCTCGGGCATCTCATCATGGAGTCCATCGGAGCAAAGAACCAGCACGTCGCCGGCCAGCAGGGTGAGAACGGTGGTGTCGGGAGAGACGAACATCTCCGGCCCCAGCGAACGAATCAGAATGTGGCGGGAGTCGGAGGTGGCCGCCTCCTGGGCCGAGAGCAGCCCCATTTTTCGCTGCTCGTTGACCCACGTGTGGTCCTGGGTAACCTGCTTGGCTTCGCCGTTGCGGACCAGGTAGCAGCGCGAGTCGCCCACATGCGTGACGATGGCCTGATCAAAGCGCAAGGCGCAGGAGACCAGCGTGGTGGCCATCTTCTTGCCCTGGTACTCGGGCGCCAGGGTGCAGTCGTGAACCGCGGCGTTGGCCTGCTGGACCAATCGCGGCAGCAAGTTGGAAAGCATCGTGCCGGACGGAGTCCTGGGAAACTCCTCGGTGAGAACCTTGATGGCCGTAGCCGAGGCAACCTCGCCCAGATCCATGCCGCCCACCCCGTCGGCAACGGCGAACAGGTAGCCGTGGGAACGGGCCAGCCGGCGGGATGAGGGAATGAACGACCCCATCGAGTCTTCGTTGTTGGTACGGATTTTACCGAAATCGCTGGCCTGGCCAAATTGAACGTCGAGCATGGGCGCCGCCGCCTCAGGCATCTTCCCCATTGCCGCGGAAAGAATGCTTTTCAGGGATTGTGAGAAATCAATTTCACAAAATGCCACTGGGTGGTTCCCTGCTCATCGACTTACGAGCAAAGAACCACCCGGCGGCTTTGGTTTGGTTGAACAGCAGTTAAATACTTTCCCTGGACTCGAGCAGAATCGCCTTCCCCTTCACTTTCGATGAGCGAAGGAAGTAAATGGCTCCATAAATGCCCCAGGCGGCCGATATGCCCAGCGCCAGCAACGGTTCCTTGAAGGTGCCCAGGCCGAAGATCGGGCTGATCAAGTAAAAAGCCATGCAGACCAGGTTGGCCAGAAGGCCGAAGCCAGGAATGAGCAGGTGGCGGACCACGTTGTAGTCGGGGCGATTGTGGAAGGCCACGATGCACAGGAAGCAACTGAGCGCGTAGAGGATGAAGGTGCCGAAGTTGGAGGTGAGGGTAATGGTCAATAGCGAGTTGGGCAGCGCGGCCAGCGTGTCGTGGGAGGCGTAGCCGAAGTTGGAGAAGATGCCGTGAGGCAGCGCCGCAATGGCCGCATCAGTGGGCGCGCCAGCGTCGGCAAAGACCAGCGAAACGGCGATTACGCCGATGACCGCGGAGATGACGGCCAGCGTCCAGATGGCGCGCCGCGGGGTCAGCGACTTGGCGTGAAGAACGCCGAAGTGCTCGGGAGCCTCGTCGTCCTTGCCCATCGCATAGGTAACGCGGGCGCCGGTGTTCATGCAGCTCAGCGTGGTGCCGATCAGCGCCAGGAAGACGGTGAAGGCTTCAACCAGCATGAAGTACTTGCCATTGCCATGCCCCAGCAGCGCATCGCCGACGATGATCATCATGTCGCCGATGGGAGCCGCGGAACTGGCCGCGCTTTGCATTGTATAACCCGAGTTGAGGAAGTAGTTAGCCGCAAAATACTCGATCAGGTAGCATACCAGGCCTTGTATCAACAGCGAAGCGATGACGGCGATGGGAATATGCTTGCTGGGGTTTTTAGCCTCGCCTCCCATCGAGGTCACCGATTCGAAGCCGACCAGAATGAGAATGGCGACCGTGGCTTGAATAAAAAGAAAACTGAACTTATGCGGCGCAATGACAGAGGCGGCGGAGGTGTGGGTCAGGAAGTTGCCGCTCGCGTCCTTTTCAGGATAGGTGATCTGGAACGGAACCGGCTTGCCAGCCGCGTCAAGCAGGGGCAGCGGCGCGCCGGTCGTGTCACGCATCGTCGAGCCGTCCTTGGCGGTGGCGAACTGGTAAGTGTAGGTGGCCAGCGTCTGGGAATCATACTGGAAGCCAGGCGTGCCCGAGGGGTGGCTGGTGCGGTAACCGAGTGCCAGCACGCTGAAGACCAGCAAGGCTGAGATCTGCACGATGTTGATGGCCAGGTTGACGGCCGTCGACGCGCCGGCGCCCTTCTGTGCGATCCAGGCGACAAAGAAGGAGAAGGCTACGGCCACCAGTGCCATGAAAACCGGGCCAGGATTCGAGCCGCTCAGAAATGCGGGATAGAGAAAGCCGACCACATAGCCGACGAAGACGCCGGTAACTGCCACCATCACGCCGGGATAAACCCAGTAATACAGGTGCGAGCCCCAGCCAACGATGAACTTGGCCACGCGGGCGTACTTGAAGGCCTTGTCCTTGGAGAGCAGCGCCTGCTCGGCGTAGTAGTAACTCGATCCCGTGCCGGGATAGATCTTGGAGATTTCAGCGTAGGCGACCGCCGTGGCCAGGCAGAGCAGCAGGGCGCCGAAGATGCCCAGCCACATGGCGGGCGCGGTGGTGCCGGTGGTGGCCTGAATGTAGAATGTGAGCCATAGAAAGGCGCCGGGGGCAATGAGAGCCATTGCGTTGCTGGTCAGCCCGGTAAGGCCCAGGGTGGCTTGCATCTGAGGTGCTTTTTGATCTGGCATGAGCATTCTCCTGAAAGATTAACTTATGTTCGGACGCTCCCGGCAGATAGCCCGGGAGCCTAGTAAGGCTCACCTGTCTCCGATTTCCTGTTCAGGCCGATAGGTAGAACCTGAATGATTTAATAGAATGCTAGCGCTGAAGCGATAAAGATAGAATGAGGGAAATTAAAAGAGTTGCTGGCTTGAACCGGGATGGCCTGAAAGCTGCCGGTTACCGATCCGGCGCAAACGGACACTAACTCGGCTACAAACTGAAGGGGACGGGCCATGGCCCGTCCCCTTCAGTTTGGCAGTTGATAGTCGGATGACTTCACTTAGCGCTTGGGCCCGAAGTAGGCTACCAAACCAGCAGTAAGAGCGAACCGCTCCTTTGCAGCCCAGTCTGTAACTTATCCCCGTGCAGCCTTGGTAAAGATCTGCCAGCAATTGAGCTTGCCATCTTGCTGCAGAGATAGCGCATCGGCATCATTATTTTCCGATAATGTTATTGCCAAAGATGAAGCCGAATTCAAGCACGCCCCGGAATTGGTCAGCATCCGTTCCCGTCTTGCCAAAGACACTCCCTGGCTTGTAGTCCGTTGCGTGCACCCATGCGAGATCGCTGCGAACGTACATGCCTCCCTTTTGGTAGGTTGGCGTCGCGGTGAAAGTGGTGCCTGAGCTGCCGGCTCCAGATCCCAACAGGTTGACCGAGCCATCTGTAGCGCTTCCCGAACTCGTAAGATATTCCACGCGCGCCGGAAGCGAGAAACCGCTCTTAAAGGCGTAGCTAAGGTTGAACGCGCCACCGGTTGCGGATGTGCCCTTGGTGACGCCTACCTTCGGGTTGGTCGGCAGGTTGCTGTACTGGAAGTAGGGCTGAACGATCCACGGACCCTTTGTGTACGTATAGATCACCGTGTGCATATAGCTGTTGTTCTGCACCGGTGTGGCCGCCGTTTGATAGGCGGTCTGTCCGAGGTTTCCCATCCCGTCGTACACCAGGCTATGAGGCCCCTTCGTAAAGGTCAGCGAGCCCGAGAGCCACGAGTAGCGGTCGGAATAGTAACCGTCGTTCCAGCTGAGCGAGGCGGCCAGGTACTTACCCACGGTTTGATTCACCTGGATGCCGCGATTGATGGCGTTTTCCTGGTTCCAAACGATGCCGCGCTCGATGTTGAAGTTCTGGTAAGTAAACGTGGACTCGGCGCCCATCAGCGTGGGTAGAGAGCCGATTTCGAACGACGTGGTCTTTCCTACCGGTAACTTAAGGAAGGCGACCGGAACAGGCCCGTAGAAATTCTTCATTGTATCTTGCGCGCTGAGAAACGGCACGCTGAGCGTAGGCATGGTGTAAGCGCCCGCCTGAACGTAGTACTGATACTTCCCGTCCGCTTTTTGAATGAAAATCTGTCCGTTGCTTAGTGTGGCTTGCGCGTTGTCGTCTCCTGGCACGTAATTGTTCTGGAACTGCGCGAAACCGGTCACGATGCCGTTGACGGACAGCTTGCCCAACGGTCCGGCATCGAAGGTCGCCGGCGGCAGCCATTGCAGTGGACCCGTGAGAACGAACGTGGGAAGCGGGGCTGGGGCTGTTGCAGGTGCCGGCGCCTGCGCGGCTTGCGCTGCGGGAGCACTAGCCGATGCCGGTGCCGGTTCGGATGGAGCTGGTGTCTGCGCGCCAGCCATCATGGCGACTGCCATGGCGGCTCCGGCCATCGATTGCAGAATGCGATTCGTGTTCATTTTCATCGGCACTGTTCTCCCAGAAAAAGATTTGTGTTGCAAGATGCAGTTTCAATTCGGCCCAAAATCAGGAGGCAAAAGGCCGCATCCTGTCCGGCTCAGTCTCCTCTCAGCCGAGCCCTGAAGGCCGCGCAGACTAGCGCTCCGTGGGGCTTCCCCGAGGGAGGATTCAAAGGCTCCCAGGGTTTCCGGCTGTTGCGGATTAAGAATATTAATACAGGAAGGGCATAAATAACCCATCAGGAAACCGCAAATAATCCCTTGTGTTTTGCGCCAGCAGCCCATTGTGCCGAAGTGGGCCTGGCCCGATTCTGAAATCCAAGCGAACAATTCAGCGATTTCACTCTTGCATTCCACGCGCCCCTGCCGGGGCCCGCTGGGCGGCTGGCACGCGTATCATGGCCGGTATGAATCCCGAAGAGAATCCCCAAGCGACTTCAGAACTGCATTCCGGGCCGAATCTCGCGGCGATGCAAGCGGCGCTCGGCGAGGCCGGGCTGGACGGCTGGCTGTTTTACGACCATCATCACCGCGACCCCATCGCCGCGCGCATTCTGCATCTCGACGAGAAGGCGCACATCACCCGGCGCTGGTACTACTTTGTGCCCGCCGCGGGCGAGCCGCGCAAGCTGGTGCATCGCATCGAGCAGGGGCGGTTGGACGCGCTGCCGGGCTCGAAGACGCTCTATTCGAGCTGGCAGGAGCTGGCCGCCGGGCTGGAATTGATGCTGGCCGAAGCGCGGACCGTGGCCATGCAGTACTCGCCCAATAACGCGATCATGTACGTGTCGATGGTGGACGCCGGAACGGTCGAGTTTCTGCGCGGGCTGGGCAAACGGATTGTCAGTTCGGCCGACCTGGTCAGCCGGTTTGAAGCGGTGCTGAGCGAGGAGCAGGTGGCCACGCACGGCGCGGCGCAGCGGGCCATCGACGCCATTCTGGCCGAGGGCTGGCGGGAGATTGGCCGCCGTCTGCGCCCTGCCGTTGGCAAGGCCGCCCTGTACACCGAGTTCGACCATATGCAGTGGCTCAGCGAGGCGATGCGCCGCGAGGGCCTGGTTTGGGAGGATGGACCCAACGTCAGCGTCAACGCGAACAGCTCGGACTCGCACTATGAGCCCACGGCCGAACGGAGCTCGCCCATCAGGGAAGGCGATTTTCTGCTCATCGACATCTGGGCGCGGCTGAACGAGCCCGGCAGCATTTTTTACGACATTACCTGGACCGGGGTGGTGGGACGCGAACCCACGGAGCGCGAGCAGCAGGTCTTCGCGACGGTCGTCGAGGCCCGCGACGCGGCTATCCGAGCCGTCGAAGAGGCCTTCGCCGCCGGACGGCCCATCCGCGGCTTCGAGGCCGACGACGCGGCCCGGGAGGTGATCCGCTCGGCGGGATTTGGCGAGTTCTTCACCCATCGCACCGGCCACAACATCGGCCGCGAGTTGCACGGCGCGGGCGCGCACCTGGACAACCTGGAAACCCACGATGAGCGCCTCCTGCTGCCGAACACCTGCTTCTCGGTCGAGCCGGGAATTTACCTGCCGGAGTTCGGCGTGCGCAGCGAGGTGGACATGCTGACCGCTCCCGGCAAGGCCTGGGTCACGGGCCGGATTCAGCGGGAGCTGGTCAGGATTTAGGGGTCTGGGGACAGGGAATAGGGGTCAGGAACGGCCGACCCTCTGAACTGCGTGGATTCGCGCTCTTCAATCGCTGTTTCACGAAATGCCGTCGCACGGACGAGCGCTGAGCTTGTCTGATTTCTGCCCCTTGACCCCTGATCCCTGCCCCCTACTCGAATGCGGTATAGTCAAAGTGGAATGGCAACCGTAGAAAACAAGAACGCCGCGGCGAATTCCGGTTCGCAGCCAGGCTCGCAACCAGGAGCGCCATCCGGCGCGAAGACGGGCGCGAAGACGGGCGCAAAACCCGGCGCGCAAGAGGGTTTTGTCTACCTTCCGCTGATCGCCGGCTGGCTGGTGCCCGGAGCGGGGCACTTTTTGCTGCGCAAATGGGGCCGCGGGGCACTGCTATCGGGGTCAATTCTGGCCATGTTCGTGCTGGGGCTGACGATGCAGGGCAAGCTCTACTCGAACGCGCACGAGATTCTGGATATTCTGGGGCTGGCCGGCGACCTGGGCAACGGGCTGCTGTACATCGCCAGCCAGATTCTGGGCCTGGGCGCGGCACAGACGCAGACGACCATCGCCGACTATGGCACGCGCTTCATCGTGGTGGCCGGCCTGCTGAACGTGATTGCCGCCGTGGACGCGCACAATCTGCGCACCGGGAGAAAATCCTGATGGGCAATCCAGTTTTTCAACCCTCCCACTTTACGGCGGTGGTGCTGTTCGCCCTCTTCGCCTCGATCGTCTTCGGCATTACCCAGCGCGAGACGCCCCGGCGCATGATCCGCTACGGAATTTACTGCTTTGTGCTTTTTGTGGGCTCGACGGTTGCGATTAGCTGGCTGATGTTTTTGATCGCGCGGTAGGTTCCCGGCCAGAATTTGCGGCTTTTCGCTTTTGCGATGGAAGGGCGAACCGCAACTTCCCTTCGGCTTCCTTCAGGGCAGGCTTTCAGTTCCGCCCGGAGTGGCGGAGCACGGGCGGAATTCAGCAATCTTCCAATTCCCTCAGACGATTCCCTTCCGCCGCCAGACGGCGGCGTCGAAGCTGTGCATGCAGTCGTAGCCCTCGGAGCGGTAAAGTTCGACGGCCTCGGCGTTGGCTTCGGTGACGGTGAGCGAGATTTCGCTGACGCCCTGGCGCAGGAAGCAGGAGGCTGCCAAGGTGAGCAGCATCCGGGCCAGGCCGCGGCGGCGGAACTCGGGATGGACGCACAGTTGGGTGATGTGGCCGCTCTCCGGGCTGACCCGCGAGCCCAGCAGCAACGCCACCAGCCGGCGGCTGGAGCGCTCCACCACCACGTGCGAGACCTGCACGGAGAAGACGCCGCAGCCGGAGTGGCGGACGATGTTGTGGAGAAAGCGCAATGAGCCGTGAAGGGAGCGGTACTGGTCGTTGATCACGCTGTCGGGATGGTCGCGATAGGCCTCGGCGATCAGGCTCCCGGCGGCGGTTACATCTTCGTCGCGCCAGGGACGCAGTTCCAATCCAGCGGGCAGATTCACGCGCGGCGCTCTCCAGAAGCCGGCCAGCGGCCGCACCATGAAAAACCGGCGGTAAATCTGGAAGCCCGCCTCGCGGAAGATCTGGGCGTGGGAGCCCGAGGAGTGCAGCAGCAGTTGCGATTCCACACGATCGACCTGCGGCGAGTTCACCAGCAGTTCAAGAAGGTGGCGGAGCAGCGTCTCCTCAATTTCATGGGCGGAAAATTCATGAGATTGGATGGCATGAGCCGGGATCTCGCGGGCCGGAAGCCAGCCGGTTGCCCCCGCGTCGGGATGGGGGCACGGCAGCGCGAAGACGTCGCCGATGACCGCCTTGCTCTCCTCGTAGACGCAGAAGACATAGCCGGTGATCTGTCCCGCGTCCAGGGCCGCGTAGCCGGGCAGCACGTGGCTGTCAAGGTACTGCATCAGCAGTTTAGACGGGACGCGGTAATCCCAGTGCAGGCGCTGCCTCCAGAGCTCTCCCTCCGCCTCCAGCACAGGGCGCAATAACGGCGCCGCAAAGTGCCGCAGGTCGAGGATCTCGATGGAAATGCCAGATGCCATAGTTCTTCCCTTACGACAGTGGTCCGTGGTCAGTGAACAGCGGTCAGCCAGCGGCGATATGCAGCAAACTGCTCAGAGTTCCCTCGTCCCTAGTCCCTTCGTCTCTGATCGCGTGATTTCGTGCTTTGCGATAGAGTGCTTTGATATCCCACCCTAGGCGCAAAAACAAAGACGCGCCGAGGGTGGGGCACACACAGTTGGTACAACAACTGACCATTGGCAGTTTACCGGCTGCCCACCATGTAGACCACCAGGCCCTGCTCCGGCCAACTGAAAAGTTGCTCGTACTGGCGGCCCGCCAGGTACTCATCGAGCGCGGCCTGAGTGTGCAGATCCACTCCACCGCGCCCGGTCACCCGCGCCACCAGCAGGTGCTGCTCATCCGGCACGCCGCTCTCTTCGTAGTTCACCACCTCGCGATTGCGATAGAACGAGAGGCCGTACTCGACGTCGCGCCGGACGCGGAAGACCGCCACCGTCTCGTCACCCGGAGCCAGCGTAGCCAGTTGCCCGGCCAGCGGGCGCGCCGAGTAAGAGCGGTCCAGTAGGTGGATCACCCGCTTGGTCTGAGCGATGGCCGGAATGCCGAAGACCGGGCCGATTCCATAAAGAAACAGAACCATCACCATCAAAACTCCCGTGGTCACCAGCCGCAGCCGGGCCACGCCGAAACCCTTGACCACCACCAGAATCAGCAGGGCCGCGCCACAGGAGGCCGCCAGGGCCACCAGCAGCGCGCGCAGGGGCGGCATCTGGCGGCCGTGGGCCACAAACCAGGGCAGCAGCAGCGCAAAGAGGGTCATCACGGCGCAGAGCAGCGCGTGGCCAGCCAGCACCCAGCGGTTCAGTCCCGTCTGACGGCGCCGGAAAAGATAGTCGCCGGTGAGGATGGTGATGGGTGGAATGGAGGGCAGAATGTAGCCGGGCAGTTTGGACTGCGAAAAGGAGAAGAAAAGGATGGGAATCAGCGCCCACAGGACCAGAAACTCCGGGAAGGCGTCGCCGGGGCGGCCGGCGCAGGGTTTGCACCGGCTGGCGCGGCGCGCCCGCCACTCACAGACCGAGGTTTGAATGCCGTCAACGAGCGCCCGCACCGCAATCACCGTCCAGGGCATTACGGCCAGCAACACCACTACCAGGTAGTACCAGAAGGGCTGGTGGTGCTGGTAGCGATCGGTGGCGAAGCGCGCCAGGTTGTGTTCCAGGAAGAATTCGCGGAAAAAGGTGGGGTTCTGATGCTGCACAGCAATGAACCAGGGCAGCACCATGGCAAAATAGAGCGCCGCTCCCGGCCACCAGAAGGAGCGCCACAGAATCGACCAGTCGCGGCGCAGAAAGGCGAAGGCGGCCACGATCGCGAGGGCCAGAAAGGGCGCTACCGGTCCCTTGGCCAGGGTGGCCAGGCCGGTGAAAAAGTAGATGTCGTAGAGCCAGAACTTGGAATCGGTCTCGTACCAGGCATACCAGCCCAGCAGGCCAATGGCCAACGGCGCCGCCATCTGCATGTCGGTCGATGCGCCGCGGGCAAAGCCGATGATGCCGGCGCAGGCCACGGTAATCAGCGCCGCGTCCAGGTGGCCGCCAGGGCGGAATCTCCTCATGTGCAGATAGATCAGCGCCGCCATGATGAAGGCGAAGCTGGCCGAGGGCAGCCGGGCGCTCCAGTCGTGCACGCCGAAGTCCTGGAAGACGAACATCGCCCGCCAGTAGTAGAGCGCCGGTTTCTCCAGCCAGGGGTGGCCATAGAGGTAGGGCGTGACGCAGGCGCTCAGCCGGGCCTTCAGCGTCTGCGCCGAGTCGAAGCGGACCAGCATCTCGTGCGCAATCTGCGCATAGCGGGGCTCATCGGCTCCCACCAGGCCCAATCCGTCGCCACCCAGCAGCGGAATCTGCCCATAGAGAAGAAAAAAGAGGGTAAAGCCGAGAAAAACGGAGGCCTCGCAGACGGTGGCCCAACGAGGCAGCCTCATACGCCAGCCTGGGGGCGAGTCCGGAGCGGATGGTTCCTGAAAAGTTTCCACTTCCAGCGTTTCTCCAACGGGCAGATTTCGCTTGCCTCACGCAGACCAGCCAAATCTGCTTCGGTCAGGGCAATTGATGAGATATGAATGGCCCCGGCCAGAATCCGCGCTTCCAGAAAAACACGGAGATTACACAGCGCTTCGATAGGGTCAAGGCTAACAGATTCGGGCCAAATCTCAATGGATTGCCGCCGTACAAGGTGAAATCAGAGCTTTGAAAAAGCGCTACTGCAGCCGCGCCCTTTCAAAACAGATGAATTCCCTATTCCAGAGAGCGTCTTAGAGCGGTTCTCCAATTCACGTACACTGACCAACTCTGTGCAAGGTGGCTTTTTCTTCCACCCCAGCGACGAAGACCTGTCGCCGGGGTCCCCGGAAGGAAAAAGCCACTCAGCGGTGGTGGTTTCGGTGTAGAGCAATTGGAGAACCGCTATCGCCGCCCGCTCACCCCTCGTCGCTGGTCAGCAAAGCCACACTGGGGCGCAATTGAGCCAGAATCTCATCGAGCGCGCGGGCCAGCGGTCCCTCCAGCGTGCAGCCGGCGGCGCTTTTGTGCCCCCCGCCGCCCAGCCGTCCGGCAATGGCGGCCACATTCACCCGGCCCTTGCTGCGTATGCTCAGCCGGATGCGCCGCTCCGGCAGTTCGCGCAGGAAAACTGCCGCTTCGACCCCGGAGACGGCCAAGGCGAAGTTCACCACCCCCTCGCAGTCCTCCTCGGCGGCGCAGGTGCGCACCATGTCCTGCTGGGTGACCCAGAGCCAGGCCAGCCGGCCCTCGCGCTTCAGATTACCCAGCGCCGCGCCCAGCAGCAACAACTTCGAAGCAGGCGAGGAAAAATACACATTCTGGGCGATGCGGATGGGATCGGCCCCGGCCAGCACCAGTTCCCGCGCCAGGGCAAAGGTGGAAGCCTGCGTGGAGCCGTAGCAGAAGCCCCCGGTGTCGGTCAGCACCGTGGTGTAAAGGCAGGTGGCCATCTCTGGCGTAACCCTGCCCCCAGCAGCCTTCACCAGCCGGTAGACCATTTCTCCCACGCTGGCCGCATCGCGGTCAATCCAGTTCAGGTGGCCGAACTGCTGTCCGCTGGCATGGTGATCGATGTTGACCAGAAGGAATTTCTCCAAGCCATGCAGCCTGGTGCGCTCCAGCCCGTCGCACTCCAGCAGAATCACGGCGTCATAGGAGCCATGCACGCGCGGCGCGGTACGAATGCCCTCGGCTCCGGGCAACCCGCGATGGGTGTTCGGGATGCGGTCGGCGGTCACCAGGTCGGCGCGCTTGCCCAACTGCTCCAGGAGCATTCCCATGGCCAGCATGGAACCGACCGCATCGCCGTCCGGACGGGCGTGCGAGCAGACCAGAAAGCGCTCTCCCTGGCGCAAGACCTCCAGAATCTGTTGAATTCGAAGTTTTTCCACCCGGATCGCCTCAATCCGGCTCTCGGATGCGGCACCGGCCTCCTCCATGGACGCGAGGCCCGGCGCAAGGCACAATGTGTCACTTTTGGGGTCAAAAGCCAGACTGCGGTTGAAATGGTTCATTCGCGGCTACTCCACCGGTGCCTTTGGCGCCGCTGCAGGACTCAACTCGAGCGCGGGACTCAACTCGGGGGAGGTCTGTTCAGCTAAACCCTCTTCAGTTGGACTCTGCCCGGCGGAACTCTGTCCGGCAGGGCTTTGCTCAACGGGCGCCTTCTGCCGCTTGCGGTGCCGGCCCATCAGCTCTTCAATGCGCGCCTGGAAGCGGCCTGAGCGGTCGGCCAAAAAGCTGAGTTCGGGCACGTGGCGCACCCCCATCCGTTCCTTCAGTTCGCTGCGGATGTAGCCCTTGGCGGCCTCCAGGCCGGCTACGGTCTCTTCTTCGGCCTTGGCAATGTCGTTGACGGCGCTGTCGACGGCCACGTAAACCCGCGCCGACTTGCCGCCGGGATTCAGCGCCACCTCGGTTACGTAACAGAGATTGATGCGCGGATCGACCAGTTCACCCTCGATGAGGACTCCAATCTCCTCGCGCAGCGTCTCCGCCACCCGGTCCTGATGGTGTTTCCTCGCTCTGTGTTCCGGCATGATCTCCTCCTCGTGGGGGTAAACCATTTAGCTTACCAGAGCACCGGGGCTGGCAGTTCCAGCTTTTTCTAACTTATATCTTCCGGAATGGCAAAGCAATTGCTCTGAACCAAGTGAGTTTTCTTGCTGCTGGGGCAACAAACGGTGAAGGTTTTTCGATACAGCAGTGACTTTCGGTTCCTGGGAGCCTCTGATTGTTAGCTCTTCCGGTTTTCAGGGGCTTCTGATTGTTGGGCCTCCGGTTCCTGAAGGCTTCTGGTTCCTGGGGCTTCTGGTTCCTGGGGCTTCTGGTTCCTGGAGAGGTTCGAGACCGGCGGCCTTCAAGAGGCCAGACGCTTTGATCTGCCAGAGCCCAAAAGCCGTTTGGCCGATTTGGCGTCTTAGCCCCAAAGTCGTACAAGCCCTAAAGAGAGGTTCCAATCAAACCCATGGACTTCGCTCCCTATCTTTTACCCAAGCCGGCGGCCAAACCGCGGAAAAACGGAGCGGCGGAGGAGAGTCAGGTTCTTCTGGCCTTCGCCCGCCGGGAGTACGACGCCGGCCGGATGGCCGGGGCGGAGAGGCTTTGCCTGCAAATTCTGACCCGTGATGTTCGCCACGCGGACGCCTTGTTCCTGCTGGGCATGACCGGCTTCAAGACCGCGCGCTACGAGATGGCCGAGCGGATGATGCGCCGCGCGATTGACCTCAATGGCCGGCAGGCCCCCCATCATTTCCATCTGGGCAACGCGCTCCAGGCCCAGGGCAAGCTCGACGAGGCGGCAGCCTGCTTTGAGCGGGCGCTCGGGATTCAGCCGGAACACGCCGAGGCCTGCTACAACCTGGGCAACACGCTTTTGGCCCGGCATCAACTCGACAAGGCCACGGCCCTTTACCGGCGGGCGCTGGCCGTCAAGCCCCGCTACTCCGAGGCCTGGTGCAACCTGGGCGCCGTCAACCGGCAACAGGGCAAGCTCGACGAGGCGGTCAACTGCTTTGAACGGGCGCTGAGCCTGGCGCCGAACAACGCCAACTTCTGCTGCAACCTGGGCGACGCCCTTCATGCCCAGGGAAAGGTCGAGGAGGCCGTGGTCTGGTACAGGCGGGCCCTGGCGCTCGATCCGGCGCATTACAAGGCCGCGAACTGCCTGTGCAACGCCCTCTTCGACCTGGGCGATCTGGCCGGGGCTGTCGCCTGGAGCGAGCGGGCGCTGGCCATCAAACCCGGCTACGGCGATGCGCTGATGAACCGCTGCCTGCTGCAACTGCTCAAAGGGGATTACATTGCGGGCTGGCGCAATCACGAGGTGCGCTGGCAGGTCTACCCGCCGCGGCTCTTCTCTCAGCCGCTGTGGACGGGCGCGCCGCTGAAGGAAGCGACGATTCTGCTTTACGCCGAACAGGGGCTGGGCGATTCACTCCAGTTCCTGCGCTATGTGCCGCTGGTTCAGGCAGCCGGAGGCAGAGTCGTGCTGGAGCTTCCCGCCAATCTGCGCCGTCTCGCCGCCGGATTGCCCGGACTGGCCGCGCTGGTGAACTTCGGGCCTCCGTTGCCGCGCTTTGACTGCCGCTGCCCGCTAATGAGCCTGCCGCTGGCCTTCGGCACCACGGTGGAGACCATCCCCGCGCGTGTGCCCTACCTGGCTGTCCCGGAGGAGGCTCTCAGGAAAGCCTCGGCGCTGGCATGGCCCACGACGGGGCTGCGCGTAGGGCTGGCCTGGACCGGTAATCCCTCCCATCCCAAGAACCGCTCCCGCAGCATTCCCCTCGGCCTGCTTGAACCGCTCTTCAACCTCGATAACGTACAGTTTTTTTCGCTGCAAATGGGCTCGGCGGCCGCGGAACTGGCCACCCGGAGGACGAAGATTACCGACCTGGCGCCGGTGACCGGCGACATGGCCGATACGGCGGCGCAGATGGCCCATCTGGACCTGGTTGTCTCCATCGACACCTCGATCGCCCACTTGGCCGGAGCCTTGACCAGGCCGCTCTGGGTTCTACTTTCTTACCTGCCCGACTGGCGCTGGCTGCTCGACCGTGAGGACAGCCCCTGGTACCCCACCGCGCGCCTCTTCCGGCAACCGAAGCCGGGCGACTGGCTCGCGGTGATCGAAAGAGTGCGGGCCGCTCTGGTCGAGCTGGCCGCGCAAAAACAGGCCGCTCAGCAGTGAATCGAGCTGGTTATGGCTGGAGTTTCCGCCCTTGCGGCCCGGCAGCAAAACGTCGCCAACCGGCCGTTCAGCAGCAGGCCCTTCAGCTTTCCAGGTAATCCCAGAAGGTGTCGGCCAGTTCCGCGCCCAGTTCGTTGGCCATGCGGCGGGCGGCGCGCTCGACCTCTTCGATGAGTCCGTGCAGGTAGTCGCGAGAGCGGGAAATGGCCACCACGCCAATGGTCGCCGACTGCCATACCACCGCCTCATCCAGCTCGGCCACCGAGACGTTGAAGCCCTGGCGGATCTGGTCCTTGAGCGAGCGGACGACCTGCCGCCGGTCCTTGAGCGACTGGGCGTGCTCGATGCGAATTTCGAGGGTCAGTTGGGCAACGGGCATGGGGGCACCGAATTTCCACCGCTACAGCGGTTCTCCAATCGCTGTACACCGAAAGCTGGATGAGAAGTGGCTTTTTCCTCAAGAAAAAGCCACCTTGCACAGAACTGGCAAGGGCACGTGAATTGGAGAACCGCTCTAGTGTAAGGCCGATTGCCGCTGCCCGGCGCACTATTTTCTCAGCAAAGCTTTACTCCACCAGCCAGATGCGGGCCTCTGCAGCCCGCCAAGTCGCCTTAAAAGGCTTATGGGAGCCTGCCAAATTGCCCTACTCCGCAAACTGCGCCAACTGCTCCGGCTTCGGCTTGGGGGTGAAGAGGCTGACCACCACCATGGCCGCAATGGCCGCCACCAGCGCCGGGAAGATGGCGTCGCGGCTGGCCAGGACGGGCGGCAGGAGGGCCTTCACGGCCTTGATCTCCCACCCCAGCGTGACCACCGTGCCAGCCGCGATGGCCGCCACGGCACCCCAGGCCGTGACCCGCTTCGAGTAAAAGGCCGCCAGCACCACCGGCGTCAGCGCGGCGGAGTAGATGGTGTAGGCCCAGAGCATTTTTTCCAGGATGCTCTCGGCATAGACGGCCTGATAGAGCGCCCAGCAGCCCACCAGCACCACGGCCAGCCGCGAGACGATCAGGACCCGTTTATTCGAGGCTCCCGGCGCGATGTAGCGCACAAAAATGTCGTTGACCAGGTTGGTGGCCGGCGAAAACAGGTAGTTCGAGGCCGTCGAGATGACCTTGGCGAAGACCGCGCCCAGCAGCAGCGCTCCCATCAGCGCAGGCAGCCCGTGGCGCGCCGTGTAGGGGATGATCTCGTAGGGGCGGCTGGCCGCCTCGCCCGTGGGGTAAAGCGCCGAGCCGAAGACGGCGATGGCGACAATCAGCGTCTCCAGCAGCACGGTGCCCACGATCCAGCCGATGACCGAGAGGCGCGCGTCCCTTTCCGAGCGGGCGGAGAAGAACTTCTGGTACATCACCTGGTTGCCGAGCATCAGCAGCAGCACGGGCAGCATGAATTCCAGCGCGCGCAGCAGGGTCAGGTCGCCCAACACTTGAAAGTGGGACGCCGGCAGCGCCCTGTGCAGGCCGGCCCATCCGCCCGCCTTCAGGAAGAGCATCGGCGCGGCCAAAATGCAGATCACGGTGACCAGCGAGCCGATGGCCACGTCCATATAGGCCACCGACGACATGCCGGCCAGAGCCGTGGTAAGGATGACGAAGGCGGCGATCATGTACGTGCCCAGCTCCGGCGTCACCGTCTCAGGGAAGATCAGGTGCAGCACATTGCCGCCGCCCTTGAACTGGTAGCTGGTGATGCCGGCATAAGCGGCCAGAATGGCGAAGGTGCCCAGAACCCGCGCCGTCTGGTTGTAGCGAGCTTCCAGCAGGTCGGGCAGCGTGAATTGCGCGAATTTGCGCGCCCTGGGCGCGATGAAGTAGATCAGCACCAGGCCCAGCCAGCCTCCGGCCGGCTGCCAAAGCGCGGCAAAACCGTTGCGGTAGGCGTTTTCCGCCCCGGCAAAGAGGCTCCCGGCGCCAATCCACGAAGTCAGCAGCGTCAGCACCAGCACCGCGGCCGGCAGCGAGCGTCCGGCTACCAGGTAGTCGGCCTTGGTCTTCGCCTGGGAGGCGCGATAGAGCGCAACCACAAGCAACACAACGACAATGACAGCCAGAACAGCGACATACAGGGGGGGCATCCGCAGGCTACCTCGTTCATATTGCAGGCTTTCCGCCAGTGTACCGGATGCGGCGCCGGGCTAGTGGATGGGACAACGGCCAGCGCCGGTTTAATCAGAATTTGACCTCAGCCCAGCCGGTTGATAGACTGTATTTGCGGGGTGGAGCAGCCCGGTAGCTCGTTGGGCTCATAACCCAAAGGTCGCTGGTTCAAATCCAGCCCCCGCAACCAACCGAAGATGCCCTTCATTTGAGTCTTGAGCCGCTGGCTCCTCATGAAGGGATTTTTCATCTGTACCCAACAGATTCCATGA
>Ga0224558_1002461_pt1 | contig 16878 bp, 13 predicted proteins | sample 714S32024metaG_FD_180682 | JGI IMG/M metagenome (GOLD analysis project Ga0224558, IMG submission 180682) | Peat soil microbial communities from Stordalen Mire, Sweden - 717 S3 20-24 | ecosystem: Environmental > Terrestrial > Soil > Wetlands > Peat | place: Sweden: Norrbotten County, Stordalen... | reverse complement strand
GGGAACGTGCGGGTCAGCACCCCGACCGAGACCAGGTCGGACAGCCGCCGGTCCGAATCAGGCTTCCTCCAACCTCCGCGGGGCACATGAGGAAACTACACCAATGTTGCTTAACTGAACGGTATTGGGGCTAATCCACTGCGACGAGAAGGACAGGAACGGGGCTCCGATCGAGGATCTCGCGCGCAACAGCGCCGCGGCTGGGATCGACCGGGTGGGGCCATCCGACGGCTACGAGGTCAGGGTGGAGTAGCTCGATGGATTCCAGCACCTGCACAGCCGGAACACCGATCCGCAGTTCGAGCTGGGCCTGTGGTGCGCCGAGGACATGGCGGTCAAAGAACTCCTGCGTGAAGGCCTTGGTTTCGTGTTGAACCTGGTCGGTGAAGCTGGGGATCTCTTCGTCCACGTGCACCACTACGACCTCGAGGCTGGCGTCGGTCGAGAGTTCAATGGTCCGCTGCAGGGCGTGGGCCCTTCCGGGGCTCCCCTCCATCGCCACGAGGACCCTGTGCAGCTCGTTGGGCGGTTGGGCGTCGGGTGGCACGACGACCACTGGCTTGTCGGTTCGACCGGCGAGGGCAAGCGCAAGGTGCCCGGCCGGCCGAGGACCAGCGAGGCTGCCCCGGGCTCCGAGGACCAGGGCAACGACATCCTCCTCGGCCACGGCAAGAGCAAGTTGTTCCAACGGATCACCGGAGAGAACGCGCAGGGATATGCCCGTCGCCTCCGCCGAAGCACGTGCCGTCTCGTCGCCATCCTCAATGATGTGGAGGGTGTCCAGCGCGCCGCCAAGGGCCGAGGCCACGGCCTGGGCCATGGCCATCACCGGTCGGGCGGCGGCAGAATTGTCGATAGCGGCGATGATCTTCTTCATGAAATAGGCTCCCATTTTGCTCCGCGACGACGGAACTCCAGCTTGCCGGGTCCGGTGGCAAATGGTGTGCCACCGACGACGATGGAAATGCGCTTGTCAGCCGAGATGGAGAGGTGAGATCGCTCCTTACGGAGATGGACTCTGCTGCCGCGGAACTGCACGCGAAATTCTAGGGCTGACCATGACGGAGGCAGTACCGGGTCGACGTGAAGCATGGCGTTGCGTGGGTGGAGCCCCATGAACCCGAAGGCGAGTGCCTGCCACGTGCCGCCCATTGTGGCGAGGTGCAGGCCCTGGGCGGTAGAGCCCGTCAGGTCGTCGAGGTCCATGCGCGTGGCGATGCGCAGCGCCTCCAATGCGTGTTCGAAGTCGCGCGCCCGGGCCTGCAACGAGGCATGGATCGCCGGGGACAACGAGCTGCCGTGAGCGGTGCGGGGCTCGTAGAAGCGAAGGTTTGGCTCAAGGCTTCCGCCCACCGCCTCGTCGGGGAGGAGGTGGTGGATCATGAGGGCGTCTGCCTGCTTGATCACCTGGGCACCGCGGGTGCGCTCGGTCCCGAGCAGAAGATCGGCAGCGATCGGACGACGAGGGGCGATCTCAGCGATGACCAACGGCTCGAGCCGGCCGAAGCCAGAGAATTGTTCGTAGATGCCGGTGTCGGCGTCATAGCCGTCGAACAGCGCATCGGCGAGCTCAAGCCAGTGCTGCCGCTCACCGGCATCGACACCGTCAGCCGCTCCAACGGCCTCTGCCGCACGGCGCATGTTCCACCGTGCCATCACATTGGTGAAGGCGTTATCGTCGACCGGTTCGTGGTATTCGTCAGGCCCGATGACTCCGTAGATATGGGCACTGCCATCAGGCTCGACACGGATCCGCGATGCCCAGTAACGAGCCGTCTCCACAAGGATGCGGCGACACGGCCCACGGGCGAACTCTTCGTCCCCGGACCAATCCACATAGCAGCACGCGGCCCATGGCACCTGGGCAACGATGTGCTCCTCGAGTTGGCCGGTGCGGATCGGCACGATCCGACCCGACCTGTCGCGAGCACTCGTCGGCGTGACGTCGCGGCCGGTGCGGGCTGACTCCCATGGGAAGCGAGCTCCGGCGCGGCCCGCGGCACGCGCCGCCTCAAGGGCGGCGGGAAGGCGTCGGAGGCGGTACTCGAGCATGGACCGGGCCGCTGCCGGATGGGTAGCGGCCAAGAAAGGGAGGACGAAGGTGTCTGCGTCCCAGAACACATGGCCGCCGTAGCCCGTCCCGGTCAGACCGCGAGCGCCGACGGGTGCTTCCCCGTCGTCAGCGACTGATGCCATTAGATGAAAGAGCGCGAAGCGGATGGCCAGTTGCAACTCGTCGTCCCCCTCGATCACGACGTCAGCGTCCTCCCAGCGGCCCGCCCAAGCTTGACGGTGCTCGGTCAGCAATCGGTCGAACCCGAGGGCGGCGGTCACACTGACCGCCTCGACGACAGGGGAGGGGTCGGGGAGGGTGTCGGCATCGGAGCGGTAGACGGCCACGCGGTCGACGACCCTGGTGCCGGCGTCGGCTCCACCTGCTGGGCGTGGTCTGGCGGACCAGGTCTGTTTGGCCGCCGCCACGATCCCGCCGGTGGAAGCGGCGACCCGAATCCAAGTGGTGCCGCCGACACGGCCGTGGTCGTAGGCTGGGTCATCGGCCGGGGGCAATAGCGGCGGCCCGATGCGGATTGCACCCTGCATCTGGCTGCGCAGGACGGCGGTTGTCGGCCGGGCGAGCGAGACGAAGCGCACGCTCCCTATGGCGCCGCTCTCGGCGCCAGCGCGCTCGTGCAGTACGCCTGTCCGCAAGTCAAGGACTCGCCGTGTCGGAGCCCCGACTACCCGTTTGCCAAACTCGAACGCGACCGGGCCGGTGAGTAAACGGCTGTCAGCGTTGTCCCCCGCGTAGATGCCCTTGGCGATCACCCAGGGGTGCCGGCTCGGATCGCTGGTGAGGGGCGCCCCGCTCATGCCGACGTGGCCGTCGGCCAGGGTGAGAAGTGCCTCGTGGAAGCGCTCGGTCTCGATGTCGAAGCCTTCGATGTCGAGGGTCCAACCTGGCCGAGCGGCGGCCTCGGGGAGGGACCGTCGGCGCCGTAGGCGCAGTTGCTCAGCGAGCAGTTGGTGCAGACGCGAGGCGCCGCCGGTGAGTGCCACCACTCCTGATCGCGGTGAACCCCGGCCGCCGTTGACCAGCACGAAGGTCGCGACCCGGACGTCGGGGACAATGACGGGTGCGGGACGGTGGGGTACCCCGGACAATCCATCGATTATTGCTAGAACCGCCTGCGGGTCAACTCCCCGCCGCCACAGCTCCCGGAGTATCCCCAGCACCACGTCCCCCGAGTCTTCGAGGGCGATCTCCACCGTGCAGCCTTCGACCACCACTCGTGGATCGTCAAGCCCGACCTGTCGAGCTGCCTCCTCGGCGAGGTCTGCGAGGTGTGACACGCTGGGAATCCCGTGGGTCAACAGGAACTGCTTGAGTCTCGACCATGTCAGTGGAAACGTCAGATCCCGAGCCAGTTCGACGCTGATCCTCGGGGATCCGGCGGTGCGGGGGAGCGACGAGGTCTCAATTCCAAGCCCGGCGAGCCTCTCGGCAAATGCTGCTCCGGCCTGGTCAAGGACGACGAGGTTCGCGTCAGACTGCAGTAGTTCCAACCGGTGGACGCCCGAGTGATCGACGGCGGCGCCACCAGTGCCACCGCTGTCGGCGACAAGGAGCGCAGGCGCACCAATGGACGGCCTCCCCAGTCGTTCGGCCAGTCCCTCGGCCGAGGCCGGGGCGATCCAGGCCACGGGCATACCAGCCTCACAAAGTGCTAGCAGGTCCTGCGCAGTGCGCGCGGAGATGGAGGGGGCGGTGTTCCAAAGGACGGCGGCCTCGAACCGCCGGTCCAATCCAAGTGGCAGAGCAGAGAGGCTGCTCCGGGTCGGGGCTTGCGAAGCGCGCTCAGCCTGGTCGGTCCGGCTGCGGGCGCTCATGTCGGCTTCCGATTTGCGTGGTCTCGGCGCGAATCAGAGCTGCGGGGGGCGGTGAGCGGGTAACGACGCCCGCTCACCCCGTCAGCCCGGAGATGGGACACCGCCAGCGCACGTCGAGCCGTAACTGCTCTCATCTGCCCGGCACGCACTGGACCAGCGCAATCGCGGCAGCCCTCCTACCAGCCGTCACAACGGGCTCCTTCGCGATACGCGCTCAGACGAGTCGAGCATTTCGGGTTCGCCCTCTGCTATTCAAGGTCCGCTCAGGGGAACGGCTGCTCGAAAGAGGCTACCCGACACGAGACAGAGGTGACCGTCCGATCGACGGCAGCGTGCCTGGTGTCCCTCCGTCCAGTGCCGGTCAGACCGCGGTTCCGTCATCGGTCGGGGCCAGCCAACGACCTGCTGCGAGTATCGCCGAGGTCGGCTGGCGCGGGCTGCGACGCAACCGTGCTCTTTGCCGAACCCGGCGAGTTCGCCTCGCTCGGCCGCGGGGTGGTTCAGGTTGAGAAACAGCCAGATCGTCATCCTACCCGACCCGGCCGATTTCGCTTGGCCGAGGACCTCGCGCTTCGAGTCAGATCCAGCCCCGAACCTGGGGCTCCAACATCATGCGTGGCACACCCTCTGGGTACAGTGTGAGCTGATCCATCCAGAGGAGTCGAGGGGCCTGGCCCTATGACGCTCCGCCAACCGACCGAGAGGCACGGTGGCAATGCCGGGATCGATGAGGAGGAAGTCATGACCGAGGAGTCTCTCGAAGCGCGGGTTGCACTGATCCGCAGCACCCGAACGTGGTCTGAACTCGGAGAGGTGGCCAAGGCCGCGTCCGTGGCAAGCGAGACGGAACGCCGAATCTACGTGGAACGACGGTCGGACCTCTACCGGTGGAGCTTGGCTCACGCCGGCGGTGGCTATCCGCTGCTGAGGACCGCAGCGCGATTCCTGGGCATCGACCACCACCGGATCTACATTGGCTTTCGGACACTCCCAGACGGGACGGCCATCCTCTGTGATGACCCAGAATCGGTCGAGTGTCCGGACGAATGGGCGCTGCTGGCGCTGCCGGCTCCCGTGAGTCCCGCAGTGGCGGCGGAATTCATTGCCGGCGCCACCGTGCTCAATTGAGGTGGCGGGAGGAGCCCTGTGCCCAGCCGGTGAAGCTGAGGACTCCCTCAAGTTGGCATGTGCGGCATCGGTAGCCGAGATCTGGACCCGCGCTCCGCCATCGAATGGGCTGGCGAGTCGGATATCCCACTTCCCAAGTGGGCCATCCACGAGCGTCGTTTCGGGCGCGCATGATGGGCGATCCATAGGTGCGCCGAACACCGATTCTGACATGCTCCGTTCCCTCGCCGGCCCAGGTCTATCCGGATTCCACCGGTCGATCTGTGCACTAGAGAAGCTGTCCCAGCGATGGTCAAGCTCGCGTTCGATGCTCGTCCATGGAACAGCACCTCGAATATGGCGATAGAGCGGGCCGACGTGGGACGGATGCGGCTTGCGGCCGGACCGCTGGCCGGAGGCGCAGTTCATTCGCCCGGTGCACTTCCCGGAGTCAGGATCCCACTTATGCCGTAGCATTCGGAATGTGTACAGCGAGATTGCCAAGAACAAGCGACGAAGCGTCATCTTCATCGGATTGTTCTTCGTGATCTGGCTAGCCATCGGGGCTGCCTGCGGGTTTCTCTTCAAAGCTGTCTACCGCCACACGGCCAACAATGGCTTCGCTCCGACCCCGCCGACCAACTACGGATGGAGCCCCGTCATCATCGGCATGGTGATCTGCGGCCTCTTGGCCGTGTGCGGAATCCTCTACTCTCTGAACTCTGGTGCCGGGCTCGTACTCCGGGTCTCGGGGGCCGTACCCGCCGACCCGGGCCAGTTTCCGCAATTGCACAACCTGGTGGAGGCCCTGGCCATCGGCGAAGGTATCCCCAAGCCCGCCGTCTACGTGATCGACGACCCCTCGCCCAACGCCTTCGCCACTGGGGTCAGCCCGGACAAGGCAGCCATCACATATACCACCGGACTGCTCGCCACTATGAACCGCGAGGAGCTCGAGGGTGTGACCGGTCACGAGATGAGCCACATCAAGAATCACGACATCCGTCTCCTGCTCGTGGTGGGCACGATGATCGGCATGGCAGCGCTGCTGGCCAGCATCCTGTGGCGGAGCGCCTTCTTCGCCGGTGCCGGGCGAGGCAGCGGCCGGGGCAACCAGCTCATGCTCGTGATATTCGCTGGCGGTGCACTGCTCGCCGTCGTGGGCTTCATTTTCGGCCCACTCATTCGCCTGGCACTTTCACGCCGTCGCGAGTCGCTCGCCGATGTGAGCGGTGTCGAGCTCACACGTAACCCGGCGGGGTTGCTGAGCGCACTCAAGAAGCTTCAGCAGAACGACAAGCCGTTCAAGAAGATGAACCATGCCACCGCAGCGATGTGCATCGACGACCCGTTGCAGCACCACGATGCCTGGTACCACCGCCTCTACGACACTCACCCTCCTATCGAGGAGCGGATCGCCGAGCTCGAGAAGATCGCCTCAGGCCAGTCGGTCTGATTGGCTGGACCACCCGATCGGGTCACCCGGCTGGCGGCAAGTCCTGGGTTTCGGCGGCCGGCGGGAGCCCGTCTGGGCCGCCGGCAAGCGGGGGTCCCGACGGTGCTGGGTTGGTCGCGACCGGACCAGAACCGGAGAATTTGACCTGAGGCACGGCGCGGTCCTCCTCGTCGGTAGAAAAGAATGCCACGGCCTTGAAACCGAAGGGGCCAGCGATCAGGTTGCGCGGAAATGTCTGTAGCCCGATGTTGTAGTCCCGGGCGCTGGTGTTGTAGTAGCGACGGGCGTACTCGATCTTGTCCTCGGTTGCGGTCAGCGTCTCTTGAAGTTGGAGGAAACTCTCGACCGCCCGCAGCTGTGGGTAGTTTTCGGCGACTGCGAACAGTGAGCGTAGCGCCCCGGACAGAGCGTTCTCAGCAGGGGCGATTTGGCCCGGGTCGCCCGTCGCTCCGGCAGTGACCGCATTGGCTCGGGCCTGAGTGACCGCCTCGAAGGTCCCCTCCTCGTGGGCGGCGTAGCCCTGCACCGTAGACACCAGGTTCGGGATGAGGTCGTGGCGGCGCTTGAGTTCGACGTCGATCTCGGACCATGCCTCCTGGGTCCGATTGCGCTTCTTGACTAGACCGTTGTACGCGGCCCACAGGCCGAGGGCGAGCAACACGACGACGATGACGATGATCAGCACAACCATTGTGGAGCGGACCCCCTCGGAGCTGTTGTGGCGCGAACTCTATCGGCTATGCCCCTGAGCGGCCAGAGATCGGATGCCCGACAATCTCGCCACACGTAATGAGGTTGAGTTTGCGGCCCAAGCCATGGTACTCGCCCAGCATCTCCAAGGTCTGGACGCTGGCTGGGCTTCGTACGGCCCCGGCAACGAGTGTTCGGGAACGGTGAACTCGGGGAAGTGGACTAACACCCAGAGCTTGGGCAGCCTGCGCTGCGCCATTGCCTCCAGCGGGCCTTGAGCATGCCGTTTCGCTCCTTCGGGTGGCGTATCCGGATCACCCCGGTCGGTCCGGAAGTGGAAATGTGCAACACCGGCCCGCCGGGAACGGGTGTCGACAGGGACTCGATCTGGATGCCTCCCGACCCGCCGACCATCTGCACGGCCACTCCTTCGGGGACGAGAACCTCGATCGAACCCCAGGTCTCCAGGCGTAGGTTGATCTGATGGCTGTCCCAGCTGGCGGCGGTGAGATCGAGCTGGGTCACCCCGATCCCGGTGCTGATTATCGTGTCAGCACCCAACTGCCAGCCAGAGCCCAGTTGCAGACAAGACTCTGCCACTTGCAGCACGAGTGGCTCGGCCAGCCGCCGGGAGGCCGGTGTGAGCCGGATCAGCGGAGGCATTGCCAACATCGCTGTCTCGAGCTCGGCGTGCCGGGGAGCGGCGATCACCTGCTCAAGAGCTCGTGAGAAGCGCTCCAGCGTCAACTCACCGGCGCTGAACAGGTCATGGAGCCGGGAAATTGCCGCGATCCGGTCGTCTTCGTCAAACCCGTCCAGAGGTGCTGCAACTGGGAGGTCCGTGTCCATGGGCCTCATCTTGGCCCAGAAGACTCAAGGATGTGGGGCGAACGTCGGAGATGGCCCGAGAATCGGCAGCCACTTCGGTGTCCCAAGCTAGTGACACCGGGGGTCGTCATCGGCAGTCGGATCCGTGCAGCGCATGCTCCGCGAGCGCCTGCTCAAAGTGTGCATCCGGAACCACAAACTGATCGCGGTTGGCGAGCACCCATGACGACGGTTCTGCGTTCCATCGGTGGACCAATGGCCGGAACGAACGGACGTCCCCCGATGCGACCCGAGAAGTGGATCGACGATGGGCACCGGGAAGCGAGGGGGTGGGGGCGAGATCAACTACTGGCAGACCCACAGCTGACATCGGTGGAGATCGCCTGGGCTTCTGGCACTGTCCTCGCAACCCGCCGACACGTCTAGGACCAGGGGGCTGTCACCAAACGCCAATGATGTCGGTGGACGTGGTGCGGTCGCCCTACTCGCCTGTGATTGGGTCAGGTGAGCTTCGAAAAGTGTGTCCACCGTAAACCGCGGCCAGCATCGAGGTCCTCAGGCAGACGGTCCGCTCCGAAGATCGATTCGGCCAGTGCGAATGCTGTCGCTCTGCCGATCGGAATGGTCAGGATCTCACCGTCTACATAGCTCATCGTTGCGATTTCCTCCTCCCACCACCATTCGAGGACAAGGACCTGCTCGCGATTTGGGATACCGGCGAGCTCGGTCGGGTCCACTGGGGGCGTGGGTGCTGGCATCCGACCATTTCAGCACGGTTGTCGCTCGGTCAGGTGCTGCCTCTGATGCTGGTGGGGTCGACCCTGGTGTTCAGGACAACCAATGGCCCGTGTTCAGTGGCCAGCCCGGTAAGTGAACGTGGCCAGGGTCTCCCACGGGGAGTATCCGCTGCCATCGACGGCACTGGCCAGGGTCTCCACCCGGATGGGGACAGTGGCGCCGGCTCGTCCGCGTGGGGCGGTCACGTCGATCACCGAGGGATTCCCACCATCGTTCGTCCCTTGTGGATTGGAGAACGTAGTGGCGTTGACCGAGCCGAACCGGACGGCGATGACCCATCCGAGGTCGGTGCCGCGCAGTGCCACGTCGGTTCCTCCCCCCGGAGGGCCTCCGAGCGGATGGTCCGAGGCGAGGGTTGGGTCGCCGGGGGCGAAGTAGGTGAAGGAGTCGACCTGCGGATCGGCGGTGGAGCAGGTGGTCGCCGTGCAGACCAGGACGTCGTCTCTGCCGACAGCCGCCGGCGGGGTCGCCACGAGGAGCTTCGAACCGTTGACATGGAAGGCAGTGGTCGTGGCCAGCGACGGCCCACCGGGCACCTCGTCGACGATCAACACGCTCGTGGCCGCGGCGAAGTCGGTGCCGGTGACCGTGAGTCGTGTGCCCCCCGTCGTCGGGCCGGCCGACCGCCGGGTGCCGCCCTGCACCCGGGAGACGGTCGCTGTCGGTGCGTAGACGACCTGAGCCGTGTTGCTCGGCGGCGTCGACGACGCCAAGGCGTCGCTGTCGGGGCTGGCCAGTGTCTGCACGGTGACCGGCAGGGCCAGCGGGAGCACCGACCCGATGGGTGGGGCCGGAGTGGTCACCGTCAGCTCGGTCGGGCTGATCGACACCAGGCCGAGGTCGACCGACGCCGCTTCCCCCCATGGCCCGAGATCGGTCCACTGGTAGCCGAGGACGTCGAAGCCCACCCCGCGCACGACGATCTGCGAACGGCCATAGGCGCTGAGGTACTGGCGCCCGTCAGCGCCCGTGATGGCGGTCACCGAAGTGATCTCCGGGCTGGCCAAGTAGTCGTACTCGGTTGCCGCCGGTGTGGTCTCGCAGCCGCACCCGGCCGGGGCAGCGATCCCCCCGTAAGTGCCTGGCGTCGCGGGCCCGCTGTACGGCGGGAGTATGGGAGCAGGGGCACTGGAGCCGCTATCGGACGTGACCACCACCTGCGTCTGACAGACGTCAGTGGCGGGGTCGGTCGGATTCGCACACTCGGTGCCCGACGCCTCGGGCGGCACGGTGGCGGTCAGCCGGTCATCGGAGACCACTTCGAGCACTGGGGCCGGGATCGAGCCGAACTCGACCCCGGTGGCCGAATCGAAGCCGGAGCCGTACACGGTCACGGTGTCGCCCCCGGACCGGGGACCTCCGGTGGGGCCGACAGCCGACACGGTGGGTACCGGCTGGCTCCCCACGGCGGCGACGTAGCGAAGCAGACTCTGTGGTCCCGGTGCGCTGGTGGCGCCGCCGACCAGCGTGACGACGACCTGGTAGGAGCCGGCACCGTCCCCACTACCGCCGTGCGGGGCGACCTGGGCGCCCGGCGGCACTCGCACCGTCAGCGTCCCTGCGTCCTGCACGGTGACCGGCGACCTGGCGCCCACGGCGACGGCGATCCGTACTCCGCCGATCGTGACCGAGGCCACCTGGGGTCGGCCGGACGGGTTCTCGAATCCGGTGCCCCGGACGGTGACCACCGGAGCGGGTTGGCCGGTGCCGACGGCCACCGGCACGGTGTTCGGGGTCAGGCCGCCGACGGAGGGCACCGTGGTGGCTGCGACCGAGCACAACGCAGCAGCCAGTCCCGGCACGCCACCCGGTCCGGTCAGGAGGGGAGTGCCGAGGCCGGTGGCCATGTCGTAGCCGGTCGTCGCCGGAAACAGTCCGTTCGCCCCGGGTACGACGGCGTTGGTCCCTGAGGTCACGTCATGGAACGATGCCGCGTAGGACGCCGGATCGTGGGCCACGCCGTAGAGGAGTGGGACGGCGAACCCGAGCCCACCGCCTGGGCGCCCGCCTGAGCTGCAGGAGACCGTCGAGGCGGTGTCGCTCAACATCGCCGCCCACAGCGGGGCCGACGAGGAGGTTCCGCCCGCGGCGGTCCACCTGCCGTCGTAGAAGACGGTGATCGCGCCCGAGGCCGGATCAGCTGCGGCGCTCACGTCGGGCACTTCACGGCAGGTGGATGCAGATGCCGCACAGAATCTCGCGCCGGCGTGTTGCTTGGCCGTCGCGATGACCGTGGGGTCGGCGACTCCGGGCACGCCGCTGTCGGCCTGCCAACCAGGCGACTTCCACGCCTGGGACAGGCCGCCCCCACCGCCCCCGACACGCGAGCTGCCGCCCCAGGCCGTCTCCACCGGCGAGGCTCCCGACGGCACGCTGGTGCCCCCGACGGCCAGCACATACGGCTGGCTGGCAGGGTCGTCTACCGACAAGGAGGGCTTGACCGCGTGCCCGGCTGTCGTCCCGCAGTCGCTGGACCCACTGTCCCCGGCCGCCGCTACCACCGTCTGCCCCTGGGCGGCGGCCTGCTCGAACAGCAGGTTCTCGATCTGCTGCACCCCGGGCTCGAGCGACTGCATCGCTGCCTCGCACAGCCCGGCGCTGGTCGTCACCACCGATGCGTTGTCGTCGGCGACGATGCGACCGAACTCGTCGAGGGAGCCCGCGGTCGTGTTCGGAGCCTCGTAGACGTCGATGCGGGCACCGGGAGCGATGGCTGAGACGTTCTCGATGTCGAGTGCCGCCTCCCCGACGCCCGGCCCCGATGGTTGGCCCCCGTCGACCGGTATGACCTGGAGCCGACCGGCCATCGCGGAGGCCGCACTCACCCCGAAGTAGCACGTGTCGAACGCGGTGATGTCCGATGGGTCGAAGGGTTCGAGCTCGTAGACGTCGATGGCCTGTCCGCTGCCGTCGGCCCCGGCGCCGTAGAGGCCTTCTGCGCCGTAGAGGGATGCGATCGTGTCGTCGGTGAACACTCCGCCGGAGCTCTTGTCCGCCTGGGCCGCCGGGCAGGCATGAGGACCCGACGGGTCGGTACCGGCTCCGCTGGTGGGAGCGCCGGTCAGCGGCGATGCCGGATCTGCCGCCGACGTTGCGTGATCGATCAACGATGCAGGCTGGCGCTGGACCAGGTCGTCGAGTCCGACCACGCTGGACACGGTGCCGGCGAGACTCCGCGGCAGCTCGGCCGGTGTGGTGGAGCGGCGCCCGATGGTACCGTCGGCCAACCGGACCCGGGTCATCCGCGTATGGAGCAAGTGTTCCAGCCGGCCGACGGTCCCGGTCACTGCCACGATGAGCCCGTCGGCGGTCGGGTTCACGATGAGCCCGTTCGCGTCGCCCAGCGATCGCAGGGCGGCCACTGCGGCCGGATCGGCACCGAATCGGCGGGCGAAGGTACCGCGGTCGAGGTACCGGCCGAAGCCCGGCGACCCCGGAGTCGATGCCGAGGTCGCCAGGCGCTCCAGCCCGCCCGGATCCCGGGGCCGGAGCACGATGTCGACGGTGAGCCACTCGCCCAGGCCCATGTCCCCGGCCGCCACCGCTCCGGCCGGCAACGGTGGTGCCGCGGTCACGGCGGTGAGCGACGAGCTGGATGCCACCGGCACGGATACTGCGCCGACAGCGGGTGCCGGCCCCACGGCAGCGACCAGGGTCGCGGTCCCCGTGGCGAGGATCACCCGCCACGTCACCCCGCGCCGGAACCCAGGGCCGACGGTCCCCGGCGTGCCGTGGGAGCGATGCGTTCTGGGTCGGTACCCCACCGCTCAGGTTGCTCCCGAGGGCAGAATCCACCCCGTCAGCGGCACGAGGACACCCCACGAGGAGCCCGGGCAGCTGCCACATCCAGCGCGAGCTCTTGGCTGCTGGGGCGTGCCCACCGCTGCCGGGCTGAGTGCCCGGCACACCAACCGTCCGAGCGTATGACGCTGCACGACAGCCCCCAAATCGTCCACGGTGGAACGGGGCCCGTTCCACCCGGACAGCTTAATCGACGACTTCCCGTTGCTCATCCTCACAATTGATGAAGCAGGCAGGTGCTGTCGGTGGATAGCGGGGAGCCAGAGTCCCGGGTTCCGGTTCCGCCCTCACGGGCGCGAGTCCTCCCCGCGCCGACGGATCCCTGCACCCGGGAGGCTCTGCTCGAACGCCTCCGCGCCGTCGTGGCCAAGATCACCACGATGGCACCGAACTTCCCCGACCTGGTCGATCGTCAGGTTCTGTTTTCCGCCCATGCCAACGAGCTGATGTTCGGATGCACCGGGGGTGACTTCACCCACGGGCTGCTGCAGCCCGAGTCCATGGGGCCGTCCCGCCCGGGCCCCGGGCCCGCGACGACAAGCCTCTGCCGATCGAAGGCCTGCGGCCTCTGTGGTGCGGGGAGTCGCGATGGGCTGGGAATCGCCTGCACCCCTGGTTAAGACTGCGGGTACTAGGTTCCGTACTCGGCGCGCACCACCGAGTTGAGGAGGGACCGCTGCAGGCCCGACCGGTGCGCTCGTGACCGATGGGTGCAGTTGAGCTCCGGTCGGGGAATGTTGGTTCAACCACCGGGGAATTCCCGCTACGTTGCCGTCATCGGTAATGGGCTCCCGGAGTCGGGAGTCCAGGAAGAGGGGACGTCATGGGCAACAGGTTCAATCGTGTGGTCGTGGGCGCATTCGGAACGGTGGCGCTGGTCGCAGCCGCCGTCGGCATCACCGCAGGCCCGGCGGCTGCCGACGCCGGCCATTGGGGACCGCCATTCCCGTCGGCGTCATTGAGCGTGGGTTGCGGGCGTGGAGGTTTCCCGACCGTCAACGCCGCGGTCCAGGCTGCCACCCCGGGGGCCACCGTCACGGTCTGCCCCGGCACCTACGACGAGGACGTCGTGATTCCGCCGACCAAGTCGCTGTCCATCCTCGGCATCGGCAACCCGGTGATCGATGCCACCGGACTGCTCAACGGAGTGCAGATCCTCGCCTCCCGCAGCCGGGTCCAGGGTCTGACGGTCAAGAATGCGATCGGCGAGGGGATCCTCGTCCAGGGCGTGCCGGGAACGCCAATCACCGGCGTGACCGTGAGTGGCAATACCGTCATCCACAACGACCAAGGCAATCCGACCGGCGCACCGCTCACCACCTCGACCTACCCGGAGTGCAACGGCTCGGCGGAGGCTCCCGGTGACTGCGGCGAGGGAATCCACCTCATGGAGGCGGACGACTCGTCGGTCGTTGGCAACAACGTCACCGGAAACAGTGGGGGGATCCTGATGACTGACGAGTTCGGTCCCACCGACGGCAACACCGTCGCCTTCAACAACGTCTCGGACAACACCTTCGACTGTGGGATCACCATCGCTGGCCACAATCAGGGTGCCTTCGCCAACGGGGAGCCCCAGAGTACTGCCGGTGGTGTGTTCGACAACCGGATCCTCTACAACTCGGTGTCCGGGAACGGTGTCGCAGGCCAAGGGGCAGGTGTCCTCCTCGCCACTCCCTTCCCAGGTGGTGCGGTCTACGACAACCAGGTGCTCGGTAACCGCATCTGGGGCAACGGACTGGCCGGTGTCACCGTGCACAGCCACGCTCCGGGCCAGGACCTCAACGGCAACGTCATCGAGGCGAATCTCATCGGCACCAACAACGTGGATGGCGACCCCGACTTCTACCCTTCGGTCGACCCGTCCACAACCGGCGTCATCGTCGCCGCGGTCGCACCGCTCACCATCACCATCGAGCACAACGTCATCGCCGACGACGTCTACGGAGTCTGGACCCTTCCGGCCGTGACGGCAATCGGTACGTCCTCCAACCTGTACGTGCATGTGACGACCCCGGTGTTCGTGGCCCCGTGAACAGCTGGAGGTCGTCGAGGGCGGGGCGCGGGTCGGCTGATCGGACGTCGCCTCCCGCATCACGAAAGGTGGCGGGCTGGAGCCGGTCACTCGTCGGGGACGCCGCCGACGCCGTCTGCGGGGCCGGGCATCGGAGGGCCGCTACTTTAGCGATGCCCTGATCGTCGATGCCCCGGTGATCCGGGCGTTACTGGCCCCGTCGACCATGAAGCTGCTGGCCGATGCTGACTGGTGGCCCCTGGCCCCCGGCGTCGATCCTGCACCCGGTTCGGGATGAATGAGGGCCGCGACACAGGGCGAGGGAGGTGGCGTCGCAGCCGGTGCCCGCGCCGGCCGCCGCCTGGTGGCGCAGTGCGACGGCCCAGCTTCGCATTCAGATCGCCAGCGGAGCGAAGCCGCCGGACGGCAGCTCGACCTGGCGTGGTGCTGCCGCATCGAAGTCGAGCCCACCCAGGTCGACGACGAAGGGAGACGGGTTGTCGTAGGTCCTCACCGCATAGCGGAGCTCCCGCAGGTTCGAGATCGAGCTCCAGAGCGTGTGGTCGTCGTTCTTCGGATCGTCGTCCTCACGGATGAACCCGAAGGGGATGTCGAAGTTGTTGAGGATGTGGAGCGCCGTCCGCTCGAGGCCGGCCCCGTCGGTGACCGGTCGCAGCGCCGAGGTGAACGCCACGGCTCGGATGAAGCGCGACGGTGAGCTCGAATCGCCCGGGAGCCCGTTCATCCCCGGGCCCTGGCCCATGGCGCTGAGCTCGACACCCTCGATGGTGATCGGAGACGGGTTGGCGACGGAGAGGTTGATGTAGTTGCGGAGGTTGGTGAGGTGCCAGTCGAGATGGGGCCAGTTGCAGGCCACCCCCACCGGATTGTCGAAGGTGACCATCTCACCGTCCCGCCATTCGAGCACCGCCGAGGCTCCCGTGCCGTCGTGCAGGACCAGATGGGCCGGCGGGGCGAAGCCGAACGGCCGAAGACATACGGCCAGACGGTCACCTCGGCCATGGCGAGACAGGCCTCGGACACGCTTCGACAGGTGCCGAGCAGGAACGCCACCGTGTCCACGATCGCCAGCAACGAAGCAGCCGGCACACCCTCTGCGGAGGAGTAGTCACAGAAGTTGGGCATGTAGAGCAGCCCGGCGTAGAGCCCCTTCTCGTTCATCCCGTCGGTGAGCATGTCCGGGTGGTCGAAACAGTCCATGCCGATGAGGCCGAAGTCGGAGGTCCACCGCTTCCCGCCACCGTGGGGGGCGGTCCCGACGCCGGAGAACCCCCGGGGCAGGACGGTGAGCTTGGTCCCCATCGCGTTTGGGAACTCCATCGTCCGTCCGACGACCACGGTCTTGTCCGTTGCCCGGATCCGGAAGCTCGTACACATGGGGCCTCAGTTCCTCGATGGCCCACCAGTGTCCCAGAGTGCCGACCCAGATCCCGGCATCGGGCAACGGTGGTCCGGAGGGTGCCGACGAACCTGTCCGATGGAGTGTGATCCACGGTGGCCTTCCGTTGCCCCTGGGCTGCAGTGCCCCGGGCCGACGGGGGCCGCGGCACTCCCGGTTTCCGGCACGTCGAGGCTCCATACGTGTACATCGTCAGCCGCCCGCAGGTGCCGTGTCCGTGGTGGAGCGTCCGGATACCAACGGCTGCCCCGGGTCTCCCCACGAGGATGCCGACCGGCGTCGTCGTCGACGGATGAGGAGCTCACGCGCGGCCCGGTTCATCGTCCTTGCGCTGGCTGCAGCGGACCTGGTGGTCCGCTGCCCCACATCCCCGTCCTCCCCAACCAGCGGGCCTCCAGATCCGGCCGATCGAGCTGGCTGCCGGACAGTGTCCACCCACCCGACATTTACCTCCCTGACGCCGACAGCGCCTACCACCTGGGTGGCTTCGGCACGGCCCATGACGCTCGCACCGTCATACGGGGCCAGGTCCCCGATGTCCGGTACCGGTCGTTCACCGCGTCCCCGCTCCCCGTAGACCCTCCGATCGCACACGTCCACGACACGGACATCGGCCGTCCGGCCGGTCACCACACGGTGACGGTCGCCGCGAGCTGCTCCAGGGTGACGGGGAAGTGTCTCGCTGTCAGCGCCGGGTCGGCGGGCATCCTCGTGATGTCCCTGTACGTTCCCGTCGACATCGAGACCGCCGGGACCGGCGGGGTGCCGCTTCCGACCCTCACCCACGTGAGCGCATCCAGCTCGCCGTCGACACCGGCAGAGGTTTCTGGCACCCAGCCGATCCAGGACCAGCTGGACACCTTCCGTCAGGAGCAC
>Ga0224558_1002459_pt1 | contig 16893 bp, 13 predicted proteins | sample 714S32024metaG_FD_180682 | JGI IMG/M metagenome (GOLD analysis project Ga0224558, IMG submission 180682) | Peat soil microbial communities from Stordalen Mire, Sweden - 717 S3 20-24 | ecosystem: Environmental > Terrestrial > Soil > Wetlands > Peat | place: Sweden: Norrbotten County, Stordalen... | reverse complement strand
GGGCTCAGCGCTGCTCCAGTTTGATGCGACTGGCGACCAGCGTTTTCTGGAAATCGGGCGGCGCAAGACTTTTCAGCTCATGGCGCCACATGTCTCGCACGTGGGCGTGCATGACCACGGCTTCAACAACATTTCGACCTACGGAAACCTGTGGCGGCTGATGCGCGAGGGGAGGATCCCCTTCAACGAGCGGGAGAAGGATTTCTACGAACTGGCGCTCAAGGTTTCGGGGGCGGTGCAGGCGGCGCGCTGGACCGCTACCGCGGACGGGCAGGGGTTTATCTATTCGTTCAACGGTCCCCACTCACTGTTCGTGGATACGGTGCGCTCACTGCGTTCCCTCGCCGTCGCGCACCAACTGGGCCACATGTTGCGGGGGGAACGGGACGAGAGCATCTCTCTGTTGGGGCGGCTGGTTATTCATGGGGAGATTACCGCCCGCTACAACATTTACTACGGCGAAGGGCGTGATGCGTTCGATGTGCGAGGCCGCACTGTCCATGAGAGCATCTTCAACATCAACGACGGCAGTTATCGTTGCCCCAATACGCAGCAAGGCTACTCACCGTTCAGCACATGGACACGCGGATTGGCGTGGGCCATGCTCGGTTACGCCGAGCAACTTGAGTTTCTCAGAACACTGAGCACCGAAGAGATTAGCCGGATGAACGACCGGTCGGCCGGGTTGGCTCGTAATCAATCCCGCTCTGGCCGTCGTGCGGCAACCTCGGCAACACTGTTCCTTGAGGCCGCCCGGGCGACGGCGGACTTCTATCTTGGGAACTGCTGCACAGACGGCATCCCGATGTGGGACACAGGTGCGCCACAATTACATCGGCTGGGCGCCTACCTCTCGAAACCTGCCGACCCATTCAACGGCTGGGAACCGGTGGACAGCTCGGCCGCTGCGATCGCGGCGCAGGGTTTGGTTCGGCTGGGTAATTATCTTTTGGCCGGAGGTGACGAGAAGAGCGGCGACCACTATCGGCAGGCTGGCATGACGGTGGCGAAGACCCTTCTCGATGAGCCGTACCTCGCCTGCGATCCCAAACACCAGGGTTTGCTGCTGCACTCGGTCTATCATCGTCCTAATGGGTGGGACTACGTTGCGCGTGGCCAGAAGGTGCCGAACGGCGAGGGTTCCATGTGGGGCGATTACCACGTCCGTGAATTGGCGCTGCTACTGTTGCGGGAAGCGCGGTGCGAGGCGTATCCCACGTTCTTTGGTGGGGGCGCGGCCTAACCTCGGCGTATCCACAGGGCGGCAAAGGCGCAACCGAAAATGGCAAATGGCAAATGGCAAATGGCACAGCGCAACCAATAATAGCCGATAGCCAATAGCAAATAGCCGAAGGGACTGCGCACAAGAGATTTGTGCAAGCTGCGCAAACTATGATGGATAGTAGTACAGGGCGACGGAGCGGCAACTGCAATTCGGGTAGTGTTTGCAGGGCGCACAGCTTGCGGCCGCATTCGGACGGGGGGAGACGTTTGGAAAGCGGCAGCAAGCTGCGCGCACTCCAAACGCTGGCGCGCCGTTCGGGCGTAGCGGTGGGAAGAACTACCCCGTCAAAACGGGCCTGCGATCTTCCACTGGCCGTTGATCTGCCGGAAGGAAATCCGTGGGCCAGGCTCGCCGGGAACCACCTCCACGTCCACGGCGACGGAACCGTCGCTGGCTGCTTGGTCCCGCTTGACGACGCGCATGCCCACGAGGGCGGCGGACATGCTGAAGAAGTCGGCAATAGACTCACGGGATTCACCGGCCTGGGCGCGAATCTCCTCAGCCCCGTCGGGGGTGAAGGCTTGCAGGACGTTCGTGAGGTCGTGGCTTTGGACGGCCCAGAGAAGGGACTGGAGGGTGTCGTCGGGAGATTTGTAGCCTACCATTCGTGCTTCACTCTTCCGTATGTATCCGGGCGGCAATTGGAATCCTCCAGGGCCATTCGTGGCCCGGCTGGCGAGCTGTGCTAGCAGGCGTTCGTTATCGGCACGCACACCTTCCAATTCGCGGCGGCGTTCGGTGAGCCGGGTGACCTCGCTTCGCAGTCGCAGCAGCTCGGGTGTTACGACCAGGGTTGGTGGCGGAGTCCCTGAAAGGGCGGCTTCAGCATCAGCAGTGGTGAGGGATGCGGGGCTATTGGATGCCTGTTGAGCCAGCAATTGCTGTTGTTCGGCGCGCAGGCCGGCGAGTTGGTTTCGTTGACCCCAGACGGCCCAGAGTGTGGTCAGGCACACCACAAGCAGGAAGCCGCTGAGCAAGACGCATCGGTTCATGGATTCGAGCCGTCGGGTGGGGGCGGCGGTTCGGCGGCTGGTGGAGGGGTTGGCGCAGTCGCCGCCGGTGCTTCCAGGCCATAGCGTCTGCGGAAGGCCTGCTGCGGATCGTTAGTTTGAGGCGCGGGCACACTTTGGGCTGGTGGTGGGGAATCTTGAAGGTAGAGCTTGCCGTTGCGTTGCACAAGCTGCTCTGGATGCTGTTTGGCGACATAGCTTTGAACACTCCCATCGCTCAAGCACACGTGACCGTGAAACGGGCAGCGGAAGAGCACCCGCGAAGGCTCACTGTCGGGCGCTGACGGCGCAAGGTACTCGTAGGAACAATTGGCGGGGGTATAGGACGCGAAGCTGTCGGCCCTTTGCCGCCCGTGGTCAGCGGGGCACACCAGGATCTTGGGGGTGCTCAGCTCATTGCTCATGGAGAGCATGTTCGGCGGAGAGACATCAGCGTTATCAATGGCCCAGACTCTGACTGATAGCCCCATCTGTTTCAGGTTGTTGACGCATTGGATGGACTCGGCTTTTTCCTTGGCGTTGGCCAGCGCGTCGGTTTCCTCCGGCGTGAGGAATCCGGGGGGAGGCTCGGTGAGTTTGGCGCGCATCTTCACGTTGTCTGTGCGCATTTGTTCCAATTGCGCCACCTCGGCAGCCAACTGGCTCGCCAGCCCTGTCAGCCGTGCGACTTCCTGCTGCGTCCGGGCAGCGGCATCGGCCGCCGAAGACGCATCGTTGGTTCCCGCGGCGGGCGCCGAAGGAACAAGCGCGTTCGCGCCAGCGTCACGGGACAGGTCCTGGACGGCTTGTTTCAGGCCGTGGATTTCCACCTGCTGAATCGCGAGGCCGACGGCGCATGCCAGAGAGGCAGCCGCCGGCGCCAGGACCGGCCACCAGCGATGGAGCCAATTGGCAGGGGCCAGCGGGCTGGCCAGTGTTTGGACTGCGGGCCGGAGCGCGGGCAAGCGCACTTTGGCGGTCAACTGTTCCCTCAAGCCCGCAGGCGGCGCGGGCTTCGGGGCAGCGTGTAGCAGGTTTTCAATCTCTTGTTCCATGGTGCTCATAACATTCTCGAGGCGGCCGGTAGCAATGGCGATTTTCGTTGGGAAGCCAGTCTCCGCTGTAGCTCGGCCAGCGCCTGGCGGATGCGGTATTTGACGGTGCTGGTGGCGACGCCCATGGCGTCCGCCGTCTCTTGCAGGGTGAGGTCCTGGTAGTAATGCAGTTGAACCGTATGCCGCAGGTCGGGCTCCAGTTCATCCACGGAGCCATAGACCGTCGCCGCCATGTCGGTGCGGGCGACGATCTGGTCTGGCTGAGCGTCTGGGGAGGGGCGGGCCGCCCACCACTCATTGGAGCGTGGCTCGGTGTGGCGGTCAGCGCGACGCCAATCCACATAAACATGGTAGGCGATGCTATGGATCCAGGAGGCAACCGACGACCGCCCGGCAAAGCCTGGCAGCGACTGCCACACGCGATCAAACGTGCGCTGGGTAAGATCGGCCGCGTCGGCATCATTGGCGGCCAGCCTGCGCAAGAAGGCGTAGATCTGTTGATAGAAGAGCTCGATTAGCTCAGTCGCGGCGGCTCGGTCTCCGCAGCGGGCCCTTTCCACCAGTTGATTGGCATCAGGTTCCATTGTTCGCTACTTATTTAGACGAGTCGTGGGGCTTTGGTGGACAAATAAAGTTTCGACTTACTCTGGCTCGTCCGCTACGGCCTGGGGCTGGCGGCGGAGCAGGGAGTCGGCGGTATAAACGGCGATGCCGAGCCAGCACAGGGCAAAACTGGCGAGCTTGACGCGGTCGAGCGGTTCGTGAAAGGCCACGAGGGCCACGAGCAATTGACCGGTGGGGCCGATGTATTGCAGGAAGCCGATGGTGGAAAGTTTCAAGCGGCGCAGGGCGACGCCGAACATGAGTAGCGGCACGGCGGTGATAATGCCCGACAGCGACAGGATACCCAGAGCACGCGCGGAGGTCGCTGGCGCGGGACCGAACGCCAGCAACGCCATTGCCAGAGGGAAGAGAAGGGCGGTTTCGACCAGCAAGCCGTGCAGCGAATTGATGTCCACCTTCTTGCGCACGAGGCCATAGAAACCAAAGGTAAAGGCGAGGGAAACCGCGATCCAAGGAAAGCCCGTGCCGCGCAATGACAAGTTGGCAACTGCGACGCCGGCGATCAGCACGGCCACCCATTGCCAGCCGTGGAGGCGTTCGCGCAGGAAGATTACCCCCAGGGCGACCGAGAGCAGCGGGTTGATGAAGTAGCCCAGGCTGGTTTCCACCACCTGCCGGCTGACGACGGCATATATGAAGATGAGCCAGTTCAAGGCGATGAGCACCGAGCCGGCCGACAGCAACAGGATATTCCGGCGGCTGCGCAGAATAGGCCAGATGGCGTTCCATTCGCCGCGAAACGAGACTACCAGTCCCAGGAATAGCACGGACCAGGCAATCCGGTGGCAGAGGATAATCCAGGGGGCAACCTCGGAGAGGGCATGAAAATATAGCGGGAATACGCCCCACATGCTGTAGGCGCCAAGGCCGTAGAAAAGGCCCGCCCGCGCACTCCGGCGCGCCGCCAGCGATGCCGTATTACTCAACATCGTGGGATCGTTAGATTTCCCCGTCACGGGCCAGAGACTAACAGACCCTTGTCCAGCGGCAACCATCGAGCGCGGCACAAGCCAAGAAGCGTATCTGGTTTGAATAGACTGCGGGTCGTCGTCGTCTCACCTTTGCAGTTATGATGTAACTGCTTGGGGCCGGCTTTGGAGGGTGAAGCGCGGGTCCTTGTTTCATAGTGGTTGGTTCGGGTTGGGGCGGCCCGCTCAGGGGAGCGGGCCGCCTTTTTTGGGTTCGAAGGGCGCGGGAATTTGTTCCAGGGCGATTTGGAGTTTAGAGTGGACTTCCGGTCGGCGTATGCCGGTGTGCTGGAAGGTTGGCTGAAGACAAGGAGCGAGCCAGTCCTGGGTCGGCGGTTCGCACCGCTGCGGCTTGTCTGAGCGCGGATGTGGTCTGGAAAATGCATCTCATAGCTGGGGAGGGGAGGCGCGGAAAGCTAATGGGAAGAATGGGAGGAATGAGATGCAGGCTGTAGCGCGAAGCTGGCGTGATGCTCGCCAATTGTGCAGACGTGGTCCTCGCGTGGTCCTTTCGTGGTCCTGTCGTGGTCCTCTTGTGTTAGCGGGGCCGGCTGGTGGGCGGTCGGCGTGTGGTGGCTTCTTTTAGCGGGACGAAGGCAGAGGTTCGGAGCATGCCCAGTTCATTCTGCCAGCCATTGATCTGTTGCCACACGCGGACAAAAACCTTCGAGCCTGCCAGGGGGACCTGGTATCGCTTGTCTTTGAGCTTGCGCCACTCCTTGAGCTTTCTGAGGTAAAGTGTGGTGATGTCGCTCTGGCCGTCTTCCGGGGCGGGCAAGAGTCCCAGGTAAACGTAGTTGCTGTTCTTCTCGACGCCCGCGTTGACGGGCGCCCAGGCGTAAACCATGAGGTCTTCGACTGGCGGCTGGCGCAGGGTGAGCTTGAAGGCGAGGCCGTCGGCGCCATCGGTGATGGCGAACCCGGTGACCGGGTTGTGGGCGAATTGCGGGTGCGGCGGCGGGTCGAGCAGCAGGTCGTGGCCGCAAGTGGCCAGGACGGTATTGAGCTTCTTGAAGAGCAGCGGGCCGTCCAGAGGGCCGGATTGGCCCAGCGAGCGCCGGCTGCGGACTTCGCGGGCGCGGGCGCGCCAGGCGACGCGCCGTTCTTCGCTGAGCTGGTTCCACAGGCGGGCGAGGTCACTCAAGTTCCCCCGCACCCGTTTTTGGGCCGGGGTGCGGTGGTTTTTGTGGGGGCCGCGCTCGCGGTGGTACTGGCCAAAGCGGTTCCGGCTGGCGACGAGCTTGCCTCGCTTCCCTCGCTGTGGACCATCGGCTGTTCTCATAGGTTCGCAGGGTTTGACCAGGCAATGGCCTAACCATCACGCCAAATGGCGGAGGCCTGCGGCACCGACTGGAATGGCACTGTGGACCTGTGCACTACGGGCTTAAGAATAACACAGGAGGCTGGACCGGCGCAAACCGCCGCTGCGGGCACGCGGGGAATCCAGGCACTGTCATCAAGGCGGGGCGCGGACATTCCTGTCGGTAGGAACCCATGAAGAGCGATGTGCTACGGCCAGTTTCGAAGCTGTCTTACTCGCCTGACGTTGCTGCGGACAAGAATGTCCGCGCGCCGGCCGTGGGAACGAGATACGCCCGCAGGCACGCTGCGAGGTAGTCAGGCGGGGTGGCAGGCGCATTTTGCTACTGCCGCTAGTGCCGGGTGACAGGGCGCGTCACTCGGTGCGTGGCGTCGGCTATGGCAAATGGCAGATGGCAAATGGCAAATGTTGCTTGTGCAATCTTCCTTGCCTCTCCAGTATGCGGAAATAGCATCCGGTCGTGAGCGAACTGCTGAACCGCGTCGAGCAAAGCATCCACATCCGCCGGCTCTTTCGCCCGGGACAGCGGATCCTGGTGGCGGTTTCCGGCGGGGTGGATTCGATGGTCCTGCTTCACCTGCTGCACGGGCTGGCGCCGAGGCACGGTTGGCAGCTAGTGGCTGCGCATCTAAATCATCAACTTCGCGGCCGGAGCAGCGATGCCGACGAACGGTTGGTCGGCCGCACGGCACAGAAACTGAAGGTGCCGTTATTGGTGGGGCGAGCGGCAGTGCGGGAGCTTGCGCGCGCTGGGAAACTCTCTCTTGAGATGGCGGCGCGAGAGTTACGTCACGGTTTCCTGGCCGGCACTGCCAGACGGCGGCACATCCGCACGGTTGCGCTGGCGCATCATGCGGACGATCAGCTCGAGTTGTTCTTCCTGCGGTTGCTTCGCGGCAGTGGCGGCGAGGGCCTTGCCGGGATGAAGTGGCGGGCTGCGTCGGCTAGCGACGCGGAGATTGAACTGGTTCGGCCGTTGCTGGATCAGCCGAAGGCGGCGCTGGTCAGGTATGCCGCCGAACACGGGATTCGCCATCGTGAAGATAAGAGCAACGCAGTGATGGACTTTCAGAGGAACCGCATCCGGCATGAGCTACTGCCGTTGCTCCGGCGCAAGTATCAGCCGGCCTTGGACAGGACGATCTCGCGCGTGATGGAGATTGTGGGAGCGGAGGCGGAATTGGCGGCTGGGATGGCGGAGGTGTGGCTGATGGGGAGGGGAAGTCCGAAGTCCGAAGTCCGAAGTCCGAAGGTCGAAGGGGGGGGAGGGGACTCGCAGGGGCGTCTTCCATTCGAGGAATTGTCGGTGGCGGTGCAGCGGCGGTGCGTGTGGGTTCAATTGGTGGGCTTGGGAATTGTGCCGGACTTCGAGTTGGTGGAACAATTGCGGACCAAGGTGGACCGGCTTGTTGGGATCAGCCGTGGGCATGCTCGCGCCGGTGCCAAGGCGCGAGAGGTAGGTCAGGAGCCCACTATGGGTGCCATACCAAGGGCGGGTGGCACGCCTGTTCTACGTTATGCCGTGCGCGATCGATTGGGTGGGGTGCATTTGCAAGTTCCTGATTCGGAGGAATTTAGCTCTGGCTCGGCGGAGATTGATTTGGGTGACAGGGTGGGTGAGGTTGAGTTTGACGGGGCGAGAGTCTGGTGGCGGATCAATTCGATGGGAGGCGCTACGCGGCCCGAGGCTGGGTTGAGGCAGGAGTGTTTCGACGCGGACAAGGTCGGTTCGCCAGTCTGGTTGAGGCACTGGCAGCCGGGTGACCGATTTCAACCCATCGGCATGGCAAGCCCGGTCAAACTGCAGGACTTTTTCACCAATGAAAAGGTTCCCCGAGCAAAGCGTCGAGGGCTCATGGTGGCCATGACGGCGGACGGGGTCATATTCTGGGTTGAAGGGCTACGGATTTCGGAACGGTTCAAGCTTACAAAGCGTACGATTCGCCGCTTGCAATGGCGCTGGAAGCGGCTTTAATTGGCTTTGTTGCGGCATCCGACCTTAAGTGGTAAGCTAGCCGCAGCGAGTGCGACGATGTCTGACGACAACAAACATAGCGGTGATGATAAGAACCCCAAGAAGGCTGGCGAGTTCAGGGTGCCGCCGCGTACTTGGGTGGTATGGATTGCGATCTTTGGCGTCATTATCCTGCTCATGCTATTTAAGGATCGCATGGAGCCGCCGGGCGAACTGCTCAGCCAACCTCGCTTCCAGCAGTTAGTGGAGTCGAACCAGCTAGTCCAGGCGGTTATCAACTACAATCCCCAGAGCTCGGACCTGAGGGAGGTTACCGGCAAGTACCGTAAGGTCGAAAACGACGCTAAATCGGAAGTGCCTTTCCGCGCGCGGGTGCGGCTCCTTCCTGATTTGGAGAACAAGCTTCTCCGTATGCCGCAAGTGGATGTGCGCGAGCCGAACACGATGCTCTTTAGCTTCATGCTGAGCGTTCTGCCGATCATTATTATTGCCGCACTCATCTGGTTCTTTTTCATCCGGCAGATCAAGATGGCGGGCAAGGGTGCGTTGAGCTTTGGCAAGAGCAAGGCGCGGTTGCTGGCCAAGGACCGGAATAAGACAACTTTCAAAGACGTTGCCGGCATCGAAGAAGCCATCGAGGAGGTCTCCGAGCTGGTGGAGTTCCTCAAGGACCCAAAGAAATTCCAGCGTCTGGGTGGGCGCATCCCCAAAGGCATATTGATGATCGGCCCGCCGGGAACGGGCAAGACACTTTTGGCCAAAGCCATCGCCGGCGAGGCTGACGCCGCGTTTTTCAGCATCAGCGGGTCGGATTTCGTCGAGATGTTCGTGGGCGTCGGCGCGAGTCGCGTGCGCGACATGTTTGAGCAGGCCCGCCGGAACACGCCGTGCCTGGTGTTCATTGATGAGATTGACGCGGTCGGACGGAGCCGGGGACACGGCTTGGGGGGTGGCAACGACGAACGTGAGCAGACCCTTAATGCGCTGCTGGTCGAGATGGACGGTTTCGACACGCAGGAAGGCATCATCATTATCGCGGCTACCAACCGGCCGGATGTGCTGGACCCGGCGCTGTTGCGCCCGGGCCGATTTGATCGGCAGGTGACGGTGAACCTGCCGGACGTGCGCGGTCGTGAAGCCATCCTCAAAGTGCACGCCAAGAACGTGAAGCTGGCGCCTTCAGTTGACCTGTCGGTGATCGCGCGGGGGACGCCGGGATATTCCGGCGCCGAGCTGGCCAACCTGTTGAATGAGGCGGCGCTGCTGGCGGCGAGCACGAACAAGAAGGCCGTGAACATGGAAGAGCTGGAGGAGGCGCGCGACAAGGTCCGTTGGGGCCGCGAGCGCCGCAGCCTGGCCATGACCGATGAGGAAAAGAAATTCACCGCCTGGCACGAAGCCGGCCACGCTCTCATGAACGTGATGCTCCAGCACACGCATCCGCTGCATAAAGTCACAATCATTCCCCGCGGCCAATCGCTCGGCTCAACGATGTCGTTGCCCAAGACGGACGTGCTTAGCCGCCGGCGCAAGGAAATGCTGGACATGATCGCGATGATGATGGGCGGCCGCATCGCCGAGGAAATCATTTCGGGCGACATCTCCAGCGGCGCAGCCGGAGATATTCAGCAGGCAACGAACATGGCTCGCGCGATGGTCACGCAATGGGGCATGAGCGACCGGTTGGGCATGGTGCAATACGGCAATGATGACGAGTACGTCTTCCTGGGCCGCGAGGTGACCCGCGCCAAGGTCTATAGCGAATTCACGGCGCAGGAAATTGACGGCGAGGTCAAGCTCATCATTGACAACGCCTACAAGATAGCCAAGGACATCCTGACGACTAACCTTGCCAAGCTGGAGCTGATTGCCACGTCGCTGCTGGAATACGAGACGCTCGACGGGCAGCAGGTCGAAGAAATTGTGCGCACGGGCAAGTTTACGGCACCGCCGCCGGCGCCGCAGGTAGAGCCGCCGCATGGCGCACCGGCGGGCACGCCCCTGCCGGAGACGCCGACCAAACCAGCTCCGCCGAAACTTCCTGGCCTGGGCACCCCAGCACCAGCTACTGCCTGAGCGGGCGCATGATCATTGCGCCTTCACTGTTGGCGGCGAACTTCAGCCGGCTGGCAAAGGAGGTCACGCGAGTCAATGGCTCCGGTGCCGACTGGCTGCACCTGGACATCATGGACGGGCATTTCGTCCCGAATATCTCCTTTGGGCCGGCGGTGGTACGGACGATTCGCCCGCTTTCGAGACTCTTCTTCGACGTGCACCTCATGTGTTCGAAGCCGGAGATTCTGCTGGAGCCGTTTGCGCAAGCCGGGGCCAATCAAATGAACATCCACGTCGAGCTGGGTGAGGGCGTAACGCCGCTGCTTTGGAAAATCAAGTCGCTGGGCAGGAGGGTCGGCTTGGCGATCAATCCCCCTACTTCGATCACCATGGTCCAGCCGTATCTGGAGCGGATTGACTCGCTTCTGATTATGACGGTCAATCCTGGTTTTGGCGGACAATCGTTCATTTACGAAACGCTGCCCAAGATCCAACAGGCGTCCGCCTGGCGGCGCGAAAGGGGCCTCAGCTACAACATCGGCGTGGACGGCGGGGTGGATTTTAAAACCGCCGCCGACTGCGCATACGCCGGGGCAGACACGTTCATTAGTGGCACCACACTCTTCAGCCGGCCCAATCTTGCTGCGGCAGTGAAGAAGATGCGCAAGCTGGCGGAAGATGCTTGCCTCAAGGCCAATGGATTGCGACCTGTGACTGCGCCGAATCGTGAGCCAGCGCTCGAACCGCAACGGCCTTGACCGCTCCTGGCGCGTAGATCTGGCGATTAGTCTGCCTTCATAAGTCGTACACTGCTGCAGGATCAGGCGGGGGCACCAGCGCAAACGGGGTCCCCGGACTTTTCGTGAATGACTCTCTTGCCCCTGGTTGACAGGCGCAACCGCCAGCCGATATTGACTGGAAAGTTAAACACGAAACGATGATGCAGCGGGATTATCCAGAACGAAAGGAACTGTATGGAAGCCAGACACAGCGATACCCTCACCGGATCCACCAGTGAAGACAACGTCCGCATCGAGGCTACCGAACGATTGGTCGATGATCTGAAGGCAGTAATCCAAGGCGCCGGAGAAAAGGCGGTGGAGCGCGGTAAAGCTGCGGATCAAATGATCCGAGACCATCCTTACCAAACCATCGGGCTTGCCTTTGGCTTGGGTCTGCTTATCGGCATCTTGGCACGCCGCCGGTAAGCGAACGGTCCAGAGGCTGGCGTCCCTCACCAGGGCGGGGCTCGAGGTGGTTTTTGCCGGCTGTTATGCGCCATTCGGGTTGTGAGGAAGCGTGGCGGGGGACGGATTGTGGGTTTTTGCAGAGAGCGCTTGAGCTGTAGAGAGACCGGAACGCAGAGCGATTGGAGGAGTATTGCGGTGTGTGGAGGGGGGGTAATTGTGCCTGATGGCAAAGGATTGCGATACGCCGGAAAGCGGCAGGAGACAGTCGCACTCCAAGACGCTGGCGCGTTTTCCGGCTGTCCTCTGCCGTTTTCATATCGCTTATCTGTGGAGGCAATCACTAGTGGTGTCGCATTTTTTTGTCGCTGTGCCGTAGGGAAGTTGTTCAACTATTCCCGCCCTTGTGCTGCTCCCCGCTGGGAGAGCCGGGGGCGTTTCGACTTCCGATTATGAGCATCAAATTTGGGACGGACGGTTGGCGTGCGGTGATCGCGGAGCAGTTCACTTTTGCAAATGTCGAGCGAGTCTCGCAGGCGGCGGCTGGCTACTGGGGCGCCAATCCGGTTTCGGGCACAGAGCGCAAGGTGATCGTCGGTTACGACCGGCGCTTTTTGTCAGACGGTTTTGCGCGTCGCACGGCTGAAGTGTTCGCCGGTAATGGTTTTCAGGTTATCCTGACGCCCTGCCCGACCCCGACGCCCTCGGTGTCCTACGCGGTGAAGCACCAGCAGGCGGTGGGAGGCGTGATGATTACCGCCAGCCACAATCCCCCGATTTTCAACGGTTTCAAGCTCAAGTCGTATTACGGGGGTTCCGCGGACGCCGTTACCTGCACGGCGGTGGAGAAGTTCCTGGATGGAGAGCCGGTCAAAACCAAAGCCCTGGCTGAGGCTGTCAAAGCCAGGCGGATCAACATTAAGGACGTCCGACCCGCCCACTATGCAGCGGTCAAGCGACTGGTGGATTTCAAGCTGATTGCCAAGTCCGGCCTCCGCTTTGCCCATGATGCCCTCTTCGGTGTAGGCGCTGGCTGCTTCGAAGAATTACTCGCCGGCACCTCCTGCCGGGTAACGACTTTGAACGCAGAGCATGACGCCTTTTTCGGCGGCATAAACCCGGAACCCGTCCAACAGAATTACGGGCGCAGTTCGGCGTTTCTCAAGAAGCACCCACACGACATTTGCCTAGTCACCGATGGCGACGCCGACCGCATTGGTGGGATGGATGGCCGGGGAAACTATCTGAGCACTCATCAACTGATATGCCTGTTGCTGCATCACCTGGTCGTCAATCGGAAGGGCAGGGGAAGGGTGGTCAAAGCCCTGACAACGACCTCGATGGTGGATAAGATGTGCGTGGCCTACGGGCTGGAGCTCACCGAGACGGGCGTCGGCTTCAAGTACATTGTGACGGAAATGATGAAGGGCGATGTGTTGCTCGGAGCCGAGGAGAGTGGAGGCATCGGGTTCAAGGGCCACATCCCTGAGCGTGATGGAATCGCCGCGGGTTTGATGCTGCTGGAGTTGCTGGCCACCGAGCGGTTTTCAGTGAACAAGCTCATCGCTAACCTGGTCAAGGAATTCGGGCCTCATCATTATGGGCGCATTGATACCCAGTTTCCCCTGGAGAAGCGTCCAGCGCTTATGGGATTCCTGGCAAAGAACCCGCCCGCTCGACTGGCGCACTCCCCCTTGGTTGACCTCAAGACCTACGATGGCGTGAAGTTCATCGCCCAAGATACCTCCTGGTTGATGCTGCGCCCCTCCGGCACCGAGCCAATCTTGCGCATCTACGCCGAAGCCCGGTCCGACGCCGACGTGCGCAAATTGCTTAAGGCCGGGATCAAGCTCACGCGGCAGGTGTAGCAAGGCTCCCAGCCCTGGGAGAAGTACTGCTGGGTCCTTGGATTTTTCAGCAGCCACCTCATGGCAACAGTCTGTAAATAGTATCTGGCCGGAAACTCACTCGGTGAATAACGAGTGAAAAAAGAGACAACTTATTCGCAGGTCATTCAAGGGGGAGGTCCCTTTTTGCGCGGGATTGTCGGTCGGCCGGCATCTCCGTGGCGGCTTTCTTCAGTGGTTGGATGACGCCTCGGAGAATCGCCTCGCGAGGGTGAGGGAGGGACAGGCAGGATGAGATCGTATCGCGGCTCGTCGTAACTAAGCAGAATCTCGACGTTCTCCAGGTGAGCCTCAAATATCCGCTCAACAGCCTTCGCCACTTGCCCGAGGTTACAGGCGACTTCCTGTTCAGGAGTCCATTTGGATGGCTCCTGGTAGTACCACCCGGTTTGCGTGTTGCGTATAAACACCTTCATGGACTCAAGTTACATCCCTGCCTCGGCAGGTTGTCTTCTGAATCGACATATTGACGACCCTTTTGCAAACCCACATAGGCAGTGAGGAGTTTGGCCGAATTGGCGCAAGAGCACAATCCGCACTAATACTGAGGCTCATGCCGCAGAACTACGGAGCCTTCGCCATCGTTCCCCTCGCCGATGGCGGGATTGAGCCTAAGTGTCCGGATTGTCCCGCCTGCAATTATCACAGAGAAACTGCCGCCCATCAAAGTACATCCGGAACGCCCGCAGCCTGCAGCCGCACCGGTCACAAAACTCATAGACTTCCCGCGGGTCCAGTTTAACGGCGATCCACACCCGTCCGTGGGCTTTGCGGATCAGCTCGATCGTTTCTGCTACCCGATCTTCCAGGTAGTCAAAGACCCTGGCCTGGCTGCGATCGTCGGTGAATTCCCAATGCGTTGCGGTGCCGGCGAGATACTGACCGTCATCGTTCACTATGAGCACTTTGACCGCCAAGCGATCGTTCATCAGCGCCAGCATAAAACAAGACGGGCGCTCTGGCCAGTTAGCTGTTGACAGTTGTCTGGCGGCCAGCAGGCCAGCAAACGGCAGGCATAGGTGTCTTATCAACCATTGCGCAGCCGGAAGAACAGGCTTCCCGCTGGCGAGGAGAGATTCAGATAATTCGTGCCGCTGCTGGTTGTCACCCCGCCGCTCGCCGACCAGCCGGTGGGCGAGGTCGTGCTGCTGGTCTGCTGCAAGGTCCAGCCCGACACGTTCTGCCAATAGATGGTCACCGCGGTGCCGGAATGGCTGATGAAGAGATACGGCGCACCGGGGGTTTGGAACACGGTGAGGAGACTCCAGAATCCGCCGGTGAGCGAGAAGTTGCCACCGAGCATTGGGCCGCCGCTGTCGTGCTGGCCGATGGTGCCGGAGACGGTATAAACCCCGCCGGTGCTCGTGCCACCACCACCGGAGACCTTAGACCAGGCAATTGAATACTGCCCCTGCGCTCGCAGGCAGCAGGCGGAAGCCAGAAGGCAGAGCAACAAACACCACCGCCGGCTTTTGGACTGCGCCTGGATTCTGGCGCCTTGGCTGCGGGCAGGAGGGTCGCTTGGACTCGAGAGTGGCAGAGGACTGCCGCACTCCAAGGCGCTTCGCGGCGGCCTGCCGCGTTTCGCCATCTTCCATGTTCGTAGTTTCATAGCTCGGCTCCGTTCCTGATGCCAAGCAGTTGCTCCGGCCTTCGAGCCGCTACATTGGCCCCTGAGGCTTAGTTCTATGCGGCGAATTATATCATTAGGCCCCGTGGTCGCGCTACCGAAATCGGGGCTCCGAACCGGCACGAAACGGAGCGCCGGTCTCCGACCCGGCGCCCGGTTCAGGCGGGTACGGTGTGCCAGGGCTGAGACCGGCACTTTAGTCGCCTTTGGCGATGTGGCCATGCCTGTTAAAAAGTCTGGTTATGTTTGCCGCTTCGACTCACATTTCCAGCCAATCTATGGCCGAGCTTGTCAAGTTGACTCGCATCCCGGCGCTAAAGACCGTCGCCGAGTTCCGCGCCCATGTCGCATCGCTGGGAATTGATCTGCCCTGCGAGGACGTTATCGCTACTGGGAGTGCCTCGCCCGTCGCCCAGCCGCTCGCCGACATCTCAATCAACGGCAAGCGCATTGGCAACCGCTGCGCCGTCCAGCCCATGGAAGGTTGGGATGGCACGGCCGTCGGGGGCGTTACCGACGATGTCCTGCGGCGTTGGCGCCGGTTCGGTGAAAGCGGCGCCAAGTTGATCTTTGGCGGGGAAGCCATGGCGGTGCGGCCCGACGGCCGGGCGAATCCCAACCAGCTCATCATTATCGAGCGGAACAAGGCGGACCTGGCAAAGCTCCGCGAGACGCTCGTCGCTGGGCACAAGGAGCGCTACGGCGCTACGGACGACCTGGTCATCGGCTTTCAACTCACGCACTCCGGGCGGTTCTGCAAACCGAACGACAAATTCCTTTTGGAGCCGCGCGTGGCTTACCGGCATCCCATCCTCGATCGCAGCTTCAAGGTCACCAGTGATGCGCAGATCTGGACCGATGGCGAGGCGCAGCTCCTGGTGGAAGACTACATCCGCGCGGCGAAGATCGCCTGGGACGTGGGCGCGGACTTCGTGGATATCAAGCACTGCCACGGCTACCTATTGCACGAATTCCTTAGCGCTTATACGCGGCCGGGTAAATACGGCGGCTCGTTCGAGAACCGGACCCGCTTGCTGCGCGAGATCATCGCCGCCATCCGCGCGAGCGGCAACAAGATTGACCTCGGCGTCCGGCTGAGCGCTTTCGATTTCGTGCCCTTCAAGCCGGACCCGGAGCTGTCGCGGCCTGGCAAGCCCGGCCCGGGTGTGCCCGAGGATTTCTCCCGGTGCCTGCCCTACCGCTATGCCTTCGGCGTGAACCAGGCCAATCCCGTCGAGTATGACTTGACCGAGACGGTCCAGTTCCTGGACTTGTGCGCGCAGCTCGGGGTCAGGATTGTCAACCTTAGCGCCGGTTCGCCTTACTACACCCCGCACATTCAGCGCCCGGCGGCTTATCCGCCTTCGGACGGTTACCAGCCGCCCGAAGATCCACTAGTCGGCGTTGCCCGGCAGATCAATGCCGTGCGCCAGCTCAAAGCGAGCGCCCCGAAGAATCTCGTGCTGGTGGGTACCGCCTACAGCTACTTGCAGGAGTATCTGCCGCACGTCGCGCAGCACGTCGTTCGCAACGGATGGGCCGACCTCATCGGCATCGGCCGCATGGTACTGGCGTATCCGACGATCCTGGCCGATGCGATAGGGCAGGGGACCCTCTCGACCAAATCCATCTGCCGGACGTTCAGCGATTGCACCACCGCCCCGCGCAACGGGCTGGTCAGCGGCTGTTATCCGCTCGACCATTATTACGCCGCCAAGCCCGAGTTCCAGAGACTGAAGCAGATCAAGAAGTCGCTGTAGCCGGCACGCGCCGCACGAGGGAAAGCTTGTCATCGGCTCGGTTGGACCTCGGTATAAAGCCACGCACGGGCGTAAATCCACCAGCGTTTAGCAGTGGCTTCCGAAATACCCAGCACGGCTGCAGCTTCCTCGATGGT
>Ga0224558_1002458_pt1 | contig 16895 bp, 13 predicted proteins | sample 714S32024metaG_FD_180682 | JGI IMG/M metagenome (GOLD analysis project Ga0224558, IMG submission 180682) | Peat soil microbial communities from Stordalen Mire, Sweden - 717 S3 20-24 | ecosystem: Environmental > Terrestrial > Soil > Wetlands > Peat | place: Sweden: Norrbotten County, Stordalen... | reverse complement strand
CCTGATCCTGGGTCCAACCTTCAGGGAGTACGAGATCGCCTGCCGTCTCCAGGACGCCTCCGTGAAGCATTTCCGTCTCCCACCCCGGCAGGACTTCCTGCCGGATCTGCCTCAGTTGATCCGGGCAACTAGGGGAGTCGACCTGGTCTGGCTCTGCAACCCCAACAACCCCACCGGCAGCCTGACGCCGCCGGGCGTCCTGCAGCCGTTTCTGGAGCATTGCCGGGCGCAGCGGATCTTTCTGGTGGTCGACGAGTCCTTCCTGCTGTTTCATCCCCGCTGGAGGCAGTTGACCTGCATCCCGGAGGCCGCGGCTGACGGTGGCGTCCTGGTGCTGCAGTCGCTGACCAAGTTCTACGGGATTCCCGGCCTGCGGATCGGCTGCGGCATCGGGAGCGCAGAGGTGATCTCGCGGTTGTCGTGCTACCAGCCTCCCTGGCACGTCAACGGCCTCGCCCAGGCTGCCGCAGAGGTGGCCTTCGAGGCCGGGGAGTATGCCCGCCGGACGGTCTCCCTGGTGCGGCGGGAGCGCCGCTTTCTGGCATCCTCGCTGGCGGAACTGAGCCTGGTCAGGAAGGTCTACCCCTCGGCAGCCAACTTCCTGCTGCTGGAGTTGCAGCCGCCGGCTACCGCTCCGGGCGTGTGGGAGCAGTTGGCCCGGCGGGGGGTACTGGTGCGGGACTGCAGCAACTTTGGCTGGCTGGGGGACCGCTTCATCCGGGTGGCGGTCAAGGACCGGGCGAGAAACATACTGCTGCTGGAGCATCTGAAAGCGGTGTAACTGCCCAGGTTGCCAAGGATTTAAAACAAAGTCTCTTAGCCCGAAAGTGGCCGGGTTGGCTAGCCGATCCCGCTCGCTCCCTAATGGAGAAGGTCGCTCACCGGGATCAGCTAGCCAACTATGATAGAGTCTCATATCCTTGCCGATAAAAGCTTTATAGTGGTACCTGGAATAATTACGAGCCAGTTAATACAGTGGCAAGCCCAGAGGTAGCCATCTGTGGTGAACGTTGCTATTATGGGATACCTACTCGGAGGTGGCGGGGCGGATGTTGGAGCACAAAACACAGGGGGCCGGGTACCGGCTGCATGACGGAAAGATGCTGCGCCGGGGCTACTCCACCGGAACCTGTGCCGCGGCTGCCGCCAAGGCCGCAGCGCTGGCCTTGTTAGGCCAGGCGCCGCCGGAGGTGGCCGTGCGGCTGCCCGGCGGGGGCGACGCTGAGGCGGTGCTGCCGGTGGCCGGGGTGGAGCTTGAGGGAGACAGAGCGCGGGCCTGGGTGATCAAGGACGCCGGGGATGATCCGGACGTCACCGATGGCGCCCGGATCGAGGCTACAGTTCGGTTGCAGCCCGGAGAGATTGTTATTCGTGGCGGCCGCGGCGTCGGGGTGGTCACCAAGCCGGGTCTGACCGTGCCACCGGGTCAGCCGGCCATCAACCCGGGGCCGCTGCAGATGATCAGGGATAACCTATCGGTTGTGCTCTCTTCTGGGACCGGCGCTGAGGTGGTGATCAGCGTTCCGGAGGGTGAACAGTTGGCTCGCCGGACGATGAACCCTCGGTTGGGAATTACCGGCGGCATCTCCATCCTGGGCACGACCGGGATCGTGGAGCCGATGTCCGAGGAGGCCTTCAAGCAGGCCCTGGTGCCCCAGCTCGAAATTGCCAGGGCGGCCGGGCAGCGGACGCTGCTGCTGACGCCGGGCCGCCGCGGGGTCAGCCTGGCGGCGGGGTTTGGGGTGCCGCAGGAGGCGGTGATCCTGATCAGCAACTTTGTCGGCTTCATGCTGGATGAGTGCGTCCGTTGCGGCTTCCGCCAGGTAGTGCTGTGGGGCCACGTGGGCAAGCTGGCCAAGGTGGCTGCCGGCTCCTTCCAGACCTACAACCGAATTGCCGACGGCAGGGCCGAGGCGGCGGCTGCCCTGGCCGCAGTCAGGGGAGCAGGGGCGGACCTGGTCAGGGCGATCCTGGACGCTCCTACCGCCGAGGCGATGGTCGGCCTGCTGCAGGAAGCCGGCCTGGACGTGGTCTGGCGTGACCTGGCCCTGCGGGCCAGCAGCCGGGCGGAGGCCTACTCCCGGGACGAACTGCAGGTGGGCACCGTCTTGTTCTCCTACAGCGGAGAGGCCGTCGGCTGGGATGAGCAGGCGGCGTCGCTGATGAGGGAGGCGGGCTGGACGTTAAAGCGGGAACTGGCCTAATTGAGTTTCGAAGGGGTTGAACGAGCTGGCTTACCCGATAACTGTGGTGGGTGTGGGACCCGGGAGCGAGGAATATCTGCTGCCGGTTGCCAGAGAGGCGGTGCTGGCGGCGGAAGTGTTGGTGGGCGGACGCAACGCCCTGGCGCTGTTCGATTCATTGGGTAAGGAGCAGCGCCTGATCGGGCGCGACCTGGACGGTATTTTGGAATACATCGACGACGCCAGGCAGGCCAAGCGGCTGGCGGTGCTGCTCTCGGGCGACCCCGGCTTCTACAGCTTGCTGCCCCGGCTGCGGCAGCGATTCGGCGCCGGCGGCATCAGCGTCGTCCCCGGTATCAGCTCGCTGCAACTAGCCTGCGCCCGGTTGGGGATCAAGTGGGATGACCTGAGTATTACCAGCGTCCACGGCCGCGGCCTGGACGGCCTGGCGGACATTGCCGGGGCGGAGCGGGCGGCGGTGCTGACCGAGCCCAAATATCCTCCGGCGGCGGTCTGCCGGTACTTGCTGGAGCAGGGGAGCTGGTTCAGGCAGGCCTGGGTGCTCACCGACCTGGGGCTGCCCGGGGAAGCGATCACTTACGGCAGCCTGGAGGTGATCGCCGGGCAGCAGGGGGTGCCCTTCGAGCGCGGCAACAGCATCCTGATCCTGCTGGGGGACGAACCGGAGCCGGGGCAGTTGCCGGTAGGCAAGACGCCTTCCGGGACGGTAGGGAATACAATCGAGGGCGCCGTTAGCGCTAGTGAAGATCTGGGCGCATATCTTGGCGTGGTCACCCCCGGCCTGCCGGACAAGCTGTTTGTGCAGGGAACGGCGGCCATGTCCCAGGAGGAAGCGCGCGCCCTGACCCTGTGCAAGGCCCGGCTGAAGCGGGGCATGGTGGTCTACGAGATTGGCGCCGGCACCGGATCGTGGACGGTGGAGGCGGCTCGCCTGGTAGCTCCGGGCACCGTCTGGGCGGTGGAGAAGAACCCCGCCGCTGCAGCCCTGGTACGGGCAAACTTGCTGAAGTTCGGCATTCCCAATGTCAGGCTGGTGGAAGGGGATGCGCCCGATGCCTGCCGCGGGTGGCCTCCGGCGGATTGCCTCCTGATCGGGGGGAGCGGCGGAAGGCTGCGGGAGATCCTGGGGTTGGCCGGCGGCCGGCTGCGGCCTGGCGGGCGGGTGGTGATCACCGCCGTCACCCCGGATACATTCAGCGGCGCCTGGCAGGTGCTGCAGGAAGGGCCATGGGAGGATCAGGATACGGTCATGATGAGCCTGGCCAGAGTCGCTTCCCGTGGGAACGCCCAGATCTGGAGCGGGGAGAACCCGGTCTTCATCCTGTCGGCCAGGCTGTCCGGCGGCATCTGTGAAATCGAAGGGAGTCCTGACGGTGCCTGAAACTGAACAGGGCATAGAGGAACGGTCAAGGGAGTGTTTGCCGGCACGACGAGGCAGACTGTATGGGATTGGGGCCGGCCCCGGGTCTGCAGACCTGTTGACATTGAGAGCGGTGCACCTGCTGGGCGAGGTGCCGGTGGTCTTCGTGCCCCGGGGGGACACCGGCGACGAAAGCATAGCCCTCAGCATCATCAGGCCGTTTATCTCCGGCGGCCAGGAGGTGCGGGAATTGACGGCGCCCATGACCCGCGACCGCCAGGCCCGGTCGCGGGCCTGGGATGAGGCCGCCGCCCAGGTCCTGGCCGTGCTGGATTCCGGGCGGGACGCCGCCTTTCTCACACTGGGCGACAGCACGCTCTACAGCACTTTTTTCTACCTTCTGGAGGCCCTGCACCGGCAGCAGCCGGACATAGAAGTGGTGACGGTGCCGGGCATTACCTCTTTCAGCGCTGCGGCGTCACTGCTGGGCCGGGCCTTGACGATGGGGCAGGAGGGCCTGGCAGTGGTGCCGGCCACCCGTGGTGTCGATTATCTGCGGCAGGTGTTGTCCACCTTCGAGAATGTGGTGCTGCTCAAGGTGGCGCCGGTGTTGGCGGAGGTGCAGGCGCTGCTGGCAGAGCTGGGTCGCCTCGATGACGCCGCCTACGTCTGCCGGTGCGGCATGGCCGGCCAGGTCATCAAGGACTCCCTGGCGGGAGCGGGGGAACTGCCCGCTGATTATTACTCGCTGATCCTGGTGCGCCATGGCGGCCGTTCAACTGGGTCTTAGCTTCAGTGGGGGGAACGGAAGCGTGCGTGGCCTTGGAAGTTAGTTGACATAATTCTGAACTGCCCTGTGAAGGAAGAGTGCGCAGAAAAAGGAAAGGGGTGCCGAGTGTGCGGCAAGCGGCGACAGGAAAGGTATACATTGTAGGAGCGGGGCCAGGCGACCCGGAACTGATCACCGTCCGGGGCCAACGGTTGCTGCAGGAGGCGGACCTGGTGCTCTATGCCGGTTCCCTGGTGAACCCGGAGTTGCTCCGGTACGTCCGATCAGGCGTGCCCTGCCACGATACGGCGTCCCTGACCCTGGAGGAGACGGTGGCGCTGATCAGACAGGGTATTGCTGTCAATCAGACGGTGGTCCGGCTGCATACCGGCGACCCGGCCCTGTACGGGGCGATCCAGGAGCAGATCGACTGCCTGGAGCAAGAGGGGATCCCCTGGGAGATCGTTCCGGGCGTCAGCTCCTTCCTGGCGGCTGCTGCTTTGCTGGGCAGGGAGCTCACGGTCCCGGGGGGGAGCCAGACGGTGATCCTGACCCGGCAGGGCGGCCGTACCCCGGTGCCGGAAACTGAGTCCTTGCGGGACCTTGGCCGCCACCGTTCTAGCACCTGCCTCTTCCTGAGCGCCCAGTTGCTGCCCCAGGCGGTGGCGGACCTGCTCCTCAGCTTTCCGCCGGAGACCCCGGCGGCCATTGTCGAGCGGGCCTCCTGGCCCGACCAGCGGGCGATCCGGGCGCCGCTGGCAGAGTTGGCGCAACGGGCCGAGGAGGCGGGCATCACCAGGACCGCCCTGGTCTTCGTCGGCGATTTTCTGGCGGCCAGCGGCCGGCGGTCACTGCTGTACGATCCGGACTTCAGCCATGGCTACCGGATTCAGAAGCCGGAGACCAGCGGCCAGAGGCCGGAATAAAAAGGATTTGAAGGCAAGCGGCGCGCGATAATGCGCAAGAGACCGCGCTGCGAAGTGAGACGGCGGCGAAAGCCGTAGATCTAATCCGGTATCACTGGGACTGATTGTGAGGACCGAGTGTTGAACGAACAGTGTGAGCACCCAGAGAGCAAAAAAAGCGACCGGCATGTGGCAACAAGTCCGACCTCCGACCTCCGGCATCCGACCTCCGAAACTGGACGGCGCATCGCCGTGATCTACCTCACTCCCTCCGGGGGCGGCCTGGCTCGCCGCCTGGAGCAGGCCTGGACGCCGGCGGCGGTGTTCGGTACTGGGGATGCCACCAGGAGCGGCGACAGGCTGGAGGTGCTGGATGCTACCCAGCCCCTGTCCGCCATGCTGTCGAATCTCTGGCCAAACTATGACAGTTTCGTCTTGATCATGGCCGTGGGGATCGTGGTGCGCCTGGTGGCGCCACTGCTGCAGAGCAAGTGGAGCGACCCCGGGGTGGTGGTGGTGGATGAGGGCGGTAATTTTGCCGTCAGCCTGGTGGGAGGCCACTGGGGGGGCGCCAACCGCCTGGCCCGGGAGGTGGCTGCCTGCCTGGGAGCGGCGCCCGTGGTCACTACCGCCACGGACGTGCAGGGCAAGCCTGCCATTGACATGTTGGCCAGGCAGTGGGGATTCCGGCCCGTTCCCGGCGCCCGGGTCAAGGTAGTCAACAGCGCCCTGCTGGCAGGCGAGCGGGTGGAGATCTTCAGCGAGTGGCGCCTGTCCGGGAGTTGGGCCTGTGATGATGAAGACACTGAGCCCGGGTTGGATTCGATCCCCTGCCGCGGCCTGCCGGAGTTGGAGCAGGCCGGTCACGATGGGGATCGGCTGGCGCCGGTGCTGGTCACCAGCCGCTTGCTGGCACTGCCGCCCCGGGGGATCTTCCTGCGGCCACTGAGCCTGGTGGCGGGTATTGGCTGCCGGCGGGGGGTCGAGGCGGCGGAGATCGAGGCTGCCCTGGAGGAGGCGCTGCGGATTGCCGGGCGCAGCCGGGACAGCCTCGGCATGCTGGCTACCCACCAGATCAAAGAGGACGAGGCCGGCCTCCTGGAAACTGCCGGGCGGATGGGGCTCGCACTGAAATTCTTCCCCAGCAAGCGCCTGGAGCAGATCTACGAGGCCCATCCCGGCCTGGAGCACTCGATGTTTGTACAACAGCAGTTGGGAGTTGGTAATGTATGCGAGACAGCAGCGCTAGCGGCGGCCCCGGACGGGGCGCTGGTGCTTCGGAAGACCAAGTTCAAGCGGGTGACGGTGGCCCTGGCCGAGGCCGGCTTACTGTGGTCGGCATCGGGCCGGGTGATCAGGCGCATCTGAGTCATGGCGCTGCTGAGGAGTTGGCCTCCGCCGGGGTGATCGTTGGCTACCGCACCTACCTGCAACTTTTAAAGGAGATTCTCCCGCCAGGGGGGCTCACCCTGGGTAGCGGCATGCGCCAGGAAGTGGAGCGCGCCCGCCTGGCGGTGGCTCAGGCCCTGGTCGGGCACCGGGTGGTGGTGGTCAGCAGCGGGGATGCCGGAGTCTACGGGATGGCCGGCCTGGTGCTGGAGGTGCTGTTAGGCACCGGCAGGCAGTCGGAGGTAGACTTCCGGGTGGTGCCGGGGATCACCGCCGCTTCGGCCGCGGCCGCCTTGCTGGGGGCGCCGTTGATGCACGATTTCGCGGTGATCAGCCTGAGCGATCTGTTGACTCCCTGGGAGGTCATCAAGCGGCGGATCGAGGCTGCCGCCTGGGGTGACTTCGTGGTGGTCTTCTACAATCCCAAGAGCAGGCGACGGGTCACCCAGATTGAGGAGGCCAGGGAGGTCCTGCTCGGGCACCGGAAGCCGGATACCCCGGTGGGGGTGGTCACCGGCGCCGGGCGCAGCGGCCAGCAGGTCGTCCTCTCGGACCTGGAGCGGTTCCTGTCAGTGGAGATCGATATGCAATCGGTGGTCCTGGTGGGGAACAGCCAGAGCTACATCAGGGACGGTTTCATGGTAACCCCCCGGGGCTACCGGATTTAGAGGTCAGAGGCAAGAAGCCGGAGGCCGGAAAAAAGATTTCGGAACCATCGAAAGCATGTAAGTCTTTCATCCGATTTCCGACTTCCGGCATCCGACTTCCGAAATGGTTGGGAGTGATCAACGATGATCCTGGTTCTGGCGGGGACCCGGGACGGCAGGGACCTGGCGGCGGCCCTGGCGGCGGCTGGCTGGGAAGTGCTGGCCAGTGCCGCCACGCCTTATGGCGCCGGGTTGCTGCGCACGGCAGCCCCGGGCCTGGCGGTCCGGGAGGGGCGGCTGGACCGGGTGGCCCTGGAAAGGTTGCTGCGATCCGGGCCGGTACAGGGAATTTTGGACGCTACTCATCCCTTCGCGGTGGAGGTGTCCCGCCTCGCCCGGGAGGCGGCCCTGAACTGCAGTGTTCCCTACCTGCGCTGGGAGCGGCCGTCCACAGCTTTGCCTGGCAGCTCGCTGCTGCACGTGGTATCCGGCTGGCCGGAGGCGGCGGAACAACTGGCGGTCCTTGGCGCCAGGCAGGTCTTTCTGGCGGTGGGGGTTAAGCCGCTGGAGGCGATCATCAATTACCCCGCACTGGCCGGTTGCCGGTTCACGGTGCGGGTGCTGCCCGTATCCGAATCTCTGGAGGCCTGTCGCCGTCTCGGCCTGAGTCCGGGGCAGATCGTCGCCTGTCAGGGGCCGGGGACGGTAAAGCTCAACGAGGCCCTGCTGGAGGCCTGCGGCGCTGAAGCCTTCGTGATCAAGGAGAGCGGCGACGAGGGGGGTACGGCGGATAAGGTCCGGGCTGCCCTGAACCTGAGCATACCGGTGGTGGTAGTGGGGCGCCCGCGCCCGGAGGGCGCCCGGGATGACGGAGAGCGGGAGCGGCTCTCTGAGGGGGCGCCGGTTATGACAGCCCGGCGCCGGGAGGAAGTCCTGAACTGGGCGGCCGGACTGCCTGATACGCAGGAGTTGGGTTAAAAAAGTCAAGGGGGACTCCGGTTATGAAGAGAGGAATTCTGCTGCTGGGTCACGGGAGCAGGCGCAGCACGGCCAACTTGGGGCTGGTGGCGCTGGCCGAACTGGTTCAAGCCGGCCTGGGGATGCGGGTAACGCCGGCATACTTTCAGTTCGAGCGGCCAAACCTGGCGGATACGGTGGAGCAACTGGTAAATGAAGGAGTGACGGAGATTGTCATCGTCCCGGCCCTGCTCTTTCCGGGCGTCCACTTGAAGGAGGATATCCCCGCCGCCCTGGGGGAACTCGAGGCCCGGTACGGCGAGCGGGTGCGCCTGATCCTGACTGAGGGCTTCGCCCCCGACCCCCGCCTGGCGGAGATCGTCATGGAGCGGGTTCACGCCACGGTTGCCGGAATGACGCCAGACGGCGCTCTTGACCCTGAGGCGGTGGAGCAGGACGGGCTCACAAACCCGGAGCAGATCACCAGTCGCAGCCGGAGCCTGATCGAGTCGTCCCTGGGCCTGCGCTACCTGGAGCAGTTCCCGCCCCGGGAGGGGGAGATCGTGCGGCGGGTGGTGCACGCCATGGGCAACCCGGATGCCGCCCACCTGCTGCGCTTTCATCCGGCGGCCGTGGAGGCCGGGCTGGCGGCGATCAGGGCGGGAGCGACCCTGTTCACCGACGTCCGGATGGTGAAGATGGGGATCAACAGGGCCATTCTACGAGGAATGGGCGGCCGCGTGGTCTGTATGACCCATCACCCGCGCACCACCGCTCTCGCCAGGTAGCAGGGCCTGACCCGGTCGATGATGGGGGTGCGGGCGTTTCACCAGTTTTTAACCGGCAATGTGGCGGTGATCGGCAATGCCCCCACCGCCTTGGCCGAGGTGCTCCGGCAGAGCGAGGCCGGTTTCCGGCCGGCCCTGATCGTCGGGACACCGGTGGGTTTTGTGGGCGCTGCCGAAGTCAAGGCCCGGCTGGCCGGCCAGGATGTGCCCTACATCACCATGATCGGACACCAGGGGGGCAGCACCGTGGCGGTGTCCGTCGTCAACGCCCTGCTGGCCCTCGCCGAAGGCCGGCCCGGACTGTAACAGAATTCGGTGGCTGGAGGACATTCTGCATCCGACCTCAGAGGGGTGAACAGCATGGCTAGAGCGATCATGGTACAGGGGACCGGTTCCAACGTGGGCAAGAGCATCATCGTCACCGCCCTCTGCCGGATCTTCCGGCAGGACGGCTACCGGGTGGCGCCCTTCAAGTCCCAGAACATGGCTCTCAACTCCTTCGTCACCGCCAGCGGCGGTGAGATGGGACGCGCCCAGGTGCTCCAGGCCCAAGCTTGCGGCCTGGAGCCACAGGTGGAGATGAACCCGGTGCTGTTGAAGCCGACCGGGAATGCCGCCTCCCAGGTGATCGTGCTGGGCAAGCCGGTGGGGAACATGTCCGCCCGGGACTACCACCTGGGCAAGAACATGGAGTTGCTGCGGATCATCGAGGAGACCCTGGCGAAGTTGCACCGGGAGTATGAGATCATCGTCATCGAAGGGGCCGGCAGCCCCGCCGAGGTCAACTTGAAGGACCGGGATATCGCCAACATGCGCATCGCCCGGATGGCCGGGGCACCGGTGCTGCTGGTGGCGGACATCGACCGGGGCGGCGCCCTGGCCTCGGTGGTGGGCACCCTGGCCCTGCTGGAACCGGATGAGGAGCAACTTGTCCGGGGGATTGTGATCAACAAGTTCCGGGGGGATATCTCGCTGCTCGAGCCAGCCCTGAGTTTTCTGGAGCAGAGGACCGGGAAGCCGGTGCTGGGGGTGCTGCCCTACCTGAGCCTCAACCTCCCGGCGGAGGACTCGGTCTGCCTGGAGGATACTGCCCGGACGGGGCCGGCGGAGATCGAGATCGCTGTCATCTACCTGCCCCGCATCTCCAATTTTACTGACTTCGACCCCCTGGCCCTGGAGCCTGGCGTCCGCGTCCGCTACGTCAGGGAAGGGGACCGGTTGGGGGAACCGGACCTGATCATTATCCCCGGTACGAAAAACACCACCGAAGACCTGCTCTACCTCTACGAGACCGGCCACGCCGCCGCCATCAGGCAGGCGGCTGCCCGGGGGGCGCCGGTCTGCGGGTTGTGCGGCGGCTACCAGATGCTTGGCCGGGAGTTGTACGACCCGGAGCATACCGAGTCGACCCGGGACGAATTGCCGGGGCTGGGTCTGCTGGACGTGGTGACCACCTTCTCCGCCGATAAGGTGCTTGCCCAGGCGGAGGGCCGGATCTGCGCCGGGGGGCCGCTGCTCGGGCAGTCTGCCGGGCAGGATGTTGCCGGGTACGAGATCCACATGGGGCGCACCGTGCTCGGCCCAGAGGCCGAGCCCTTCCTGGCGGTGACCCGCCGGGGCGGCCAGCCGGCTCACGGTGACGACGGGGCGGTGGCGTCCACGGGACTGGTCTGGGGTACCTACTTCCACGGCATCTTCGACAACGACCGCTTCCGGGCCGGACTGCTGGGCTGGCTGCGGCAGCGGCGAGGGTTGGATGAACTGCCCGGTCGGGGTCTGTCCAGCCAGGCGCTGCTGGACCAGGAGTTGGACCGGCTGGCGGCGGAGAGCCGCACTCACCTGGACCTGAAGGCGATCTACGGCCTGCTGGATCTGTCCGGGCCGCGGGGGGAACAGGGATGAGTGATGATGCTGGAAATAGCGTTAGAGGGAGCCGGGCGCCGAGGATAATGATCGCCGCAGTCCGGAGCAGTTCCGGAAAGACCAGCATCGCCACCGGCTTGATGGGGGCGCTTGCCGGCCGGGGTTGCCAGGTGCAGGGCTTCAAGGTGGGGCCGGACTTCATCGATCCCAGTTTTCACAGCGCGGTCACCGGGCGCTGGTCGCGCAACCTGGATACCTGGATGCTCTCCTTCGGCCAGGTGCAGGAATATTTTCACAGGGCCGCGGCTGATGCCGATATTGCGGTGATCGAGGGCGTGATGGGTCTGTTCGACGGCCTGCGCGGCCAGGGAGAGCAGGCGAGCAGCGCCCAGGTGGCCAAGCTCCTGGGCTGTCCGGTGGTGCTGGTGCTGGATGTGCGCAGCCAGGCCCGTAGCGCCGTGGTGGAGTTTTTGGGCTGCCGCAGTTTTGACCCGGACCTGCGCCTGGCTGGCGTGATCCTCAACCGCTATACCGGGGAGCGGCAGTTGGAGATGCTGCAGGCGGGTTTCTGCGAGGCGGGGATACCGGTGCTGGGAGCAGTCCGGGACGGGAGCCTGCCCCGCCTGGCGGAAAGACACCTGGGTCTGGTGCCGGTGCCGGAGCAGCAGGAGCCGGACCCGCTGCTGGAGAGGCTGGCGCAGGAGGTCGCCCGGCAGGTGGACCTGGAGGCGATCCTGGCGGTGGCCGGGGCGGCGCCGGCGGTTTTCCGGACCTACCGCGGGCGCCGGCGCCTGCTGTCCATCAAGAGGGTCACCAGGCCTGCCGCCCGCGCCTCCGGTGCGTTAGCGGCGGATGCAGGGAGTGAGCGCCCGGTAAGGGTGGCCCTGGCCTGGGACGCTGCCTTCAACTTTTATTACCGGGACGGACTGGATCTGTTGTCTGGCCACAGCATCGAACTGGTGCCCTTCAGCCCGCTGCGGGACCGATCGCTTCCCGCCGGCATCGCCGGAGTCCTGCTTCCCGGCGGGTTTCCGGAACTGTTCGCCAAGGAACTGGCCGGAAATGAGACGATGAAAGACAGTCTGCGCCGGGCACACACCGCTGGTTTGCCGATCTACGCCGAGTGTGGGGGCTTCATGTACCTCTGCGAATCACTCGGCGACCTGGAAGGCAATGATCACTCGATGGTCGGCCTGGTGCCGGGCCGCTGCCGTATGGCCGGGCACCTGGTGGGCATGGGCTACGTCACCGCCGAGGCCCGGAGCCGGAGCGTCCTTTGCCAGACTGGAGAGACGCTGCGCGGCCACGAGTTCCACTACTCCTCTTTCATCCCATCCAGAGAGCCCTTCCCCTGGGCTTTCACCTTCAGCAAGGGGGACGGCCGCACCGGCAGCGACGGCTATGCCGATGGCAGCCTGCTGGCCTCTTACTTCCACTTCCACTTCGCCGCCAACCCCCGGGCCGCCGCCCGTTTTGCTGCCGCCTGCCATAATTGGATTTCGGGAAGCAGGACTGTTATGCCTTGAAAATACCGACCCCGTTTGCTCAATGGTGAATGAGGTCAATGTCCCACATATATCATTGAGGAGGAGTTGCAATGGCTTTGACGCTGGATGAGGTAATTCGGGGTATTGAGCCGGCGAGCCAGGAGTACCGTCTGAAGGCCAGGGAGTACCTGAACAACCTGACGGCGCCGTTGGGGAGCCTGGGGGACCTGTTGGTGCTGGCGGAGCAGTTGGCGGCCATCGGGCGCACCCTGAAACCCTCGGTGGGCAACAAGGTGGTGGTGACCATGGCCGGCGACCACGGCGTGGTGGCGGAGGGAGTGAGCGCCTACCCCCAGGAGGTCACGCCTGAGATGGTGGCCAACTTCGTGGCCGGTGGGGCGGCAATCAACGTCCTGGCGGCAGTGGTGGGCGCCAGTGTGCAGGTGGTGGACATGGGGGTGGTTGCCGATCTGAGCGAGATGGCTGCCAGGGGGCAGATCGTCTCCGCCAGGGTGGCTCCGGGCACCCAGAACATGGCCCGGGGTCCTGCCATGACCAGGGAACAGGCGGTGCAGTCCCTGGAGGCGGGAATCAACATCGTGGCCGGTCTGGTCAAAGACGGTGTGGAACTGGTTGGCACCGGGGACATGGGAATCGGCAACACCACTCCGAGCAGTGCTATTCTGGCCGCCATCTCGGGACTGCCGGTCGGGAAGGTCACCGGCAGGGGCACCGGTCTCAATGACGAGGCCCTGGAGAATAAGATCCGGGTGATCGAGGGCGCTTTGAAAGTCAACCGCCCGGACCCAACAGACCCGGTGGATGTGCTGGCCAAGGTGGGCGGTTTCGAGATCGGGGGGATCGCCGGGGTGGTGTTGGGCGCTGCCTATTTCAAGATCCCCGTGGTGGTGGACGGTTTTATCTCCACTGCCGGGGCGCTCCTGGCGGGCAAGCTCGTACCCGGCGCCGTGGATTACATGATCGCCGCGCACCAGTCCGTGGAGTATGGACACATTTACATGCTGAACGAACTCGGCCTGAAGCCGCTGCTGAACCTGAACCTGCGCCTGGGAGAGGGCACCGGCGGGGCGCTGGCGATGACCATCGTGGAAGCGGCCGCCCAGATCATCAACCGGATGGCCACCTTCGAGAGCGCCGGAGTCTCCCAGAGCACCCAGGACCTGCATGTGCTGTGAGATTGGCGGGCCGGTTGTTCCGGCGGGTTCGTCAGCCTGCTCCAGCAATACGCCTTATCCCCTTTTTGGGACGATCTGCAGCAAGGCATCGATCTTCTCGCCAAGCTCCGGTACCATCTTTTTCAGAGCCTCGGCTTCAGTATCCTCGTTTTCCATCAGCAATAGGTCTTCCTTGGCCTCAGCCAGCGCCTTATCCAGCCGTAAGATCTCCAGCAGCAACTGATGCCTGGTGTCCAGGCCGGACGGATGCACGCTGGGCAGGGGCGCCCTGGCCAGTTCCAGGCCGTGGGGAGCGATCAGGTACTGTTCGCCCGCCCGGGGCACTACCGTGTTGATGCCGAAGCGCTGCTCCACCAGGTTGCTGAGGGTGCCTGCAGCCGTAGCTTCACCGTGAACGATGAACAGGCGCTCGGGTTTGCGGGACAGGTGCGAGACCCAGTCCAGGAGGCCGTTCTGATCGGCGTGAGCGGAGAAGCCCTGCAGGGAGTAGATCCTGGCCGCCACATTGATTGGCTCCCCCAGGATCCGGACCTTTTTCTCCCCGTCCAGGATCCGTCGGCCCAGGGTACCTTCGGCCTGGAAGCCGACGAAGACTACCGACGACTCCGGACGCCAGAGGTTGTGCTTGAGGTGGTGCTTGATCCGGCCAGCGTCGCACATCCCGCTGGAGGAGATGATCACTTTGCACTGGTGATCATTGCTGTTGTTGAGAGCAATGGAATCCTTGACGTCACGCACGAAGGTCAGGTTGGGAAAGCGGAAGGGGTCGCCGCTGCTCAAACTGGCCTTGGCCTCATCGTCATAGCAGTCCGGGTTATTGATGAAGATCTCTGTGGCCGAGACAGCCAGCGGGCTGTCAATATAGACCGGAATTGGCGGCAGTTCGCCGCGCTTGAACATACCATTGAGGCAGAAGAGGATCTCCTGGGTCCGGCCAACGGCGAAGGACGGGATGATCACGTTGCCCCTGCTCTTGACGGTGTCCTGGATGATCTCCTGAAGCCGCCGGGCTTCATTGGCCACCGGTTCATGTATGCGGTCGCCGTAGGTGGATTCCAGCAGCAGATAGTCCGCCTCCGAAACCACGGATGGGTCCCTGACGATGGCCGTGCCCTTGTTGCCCAGGTCGCCGCTGAAGACGATTTTGACCTCCTGGCCGTTCTCTCTGAGCCAGACCTCGATGATGGCGGAGCCGAGAATATGCCCTGCATCTAGGAAGCGGACGCGTACCTGATCATCCAGGGCGACATCCTGCTCGTAGGAGACTCCGGTGAAGGATTGCAGGCAGTCCCGGGCATCCTGGGCAGTATAGAGCGGGTCCAGGTGCTTCTCGCCGCGACGCTTGGCCTTGCGCGTCTCCCATTCCGCATCCATCTCCTGGATGTGGCCGCTGTCCGGCAGCATGATCCCGCAGAGGTCCACGGTGGCTTTGGTGGCCAGCACCTTGCCCTGGCAGCCCTGCTTGTAGAGTCGGGGAATCAGCCCCGAGTGGTCGATGTGGGCGTGGGTCAGCAGGATGTAGTCAGCGGACAGAACCGGGGCATTCAGGCTGTGATAGTTGCGCGTGCGCAGCTCCCGGTTGCCCTGGAACATGCCGCAGTCCACAAGCAGCCTCAGCTTTCCGATCTCCAAAAGAAAACAGGAACCGGTGACAGTGCCGGCTCCTCCTAAAAAAGTCAGCCTGGCCAATTTTTTCCCTCCGTTTCTTTTCGGTGATCCCACCAAATGTAATAATGTGAGAATATAGAATTTATCAGGAAATCTTGCAGGAGATTTTCCTGTTTTGGCGAAATAGCCTAATAGGTAATCACCATAAATGGTAAAGATCGATTATTTCCGGCAGGGGGGTCGAGGAATGACGATTAATTCCGGACAGGTGGCCACCAGGCTGTACGGGATGGCAGAGCGGGTCCCGGATATCATGTACGGGCAGGTGCATGAAGAAACCGGTTTCGGCAGTGAGCACTCCCCCAGTCAGTTGAGGGAGCAACTGCGGGAACTGACAACTGTCAACCAGGCAATGGAAAAGGAGCTTCTGGAACACCGGAAACGGGAGGCCGGCCTCAGGAAAGACTTACTCGATTACAGGTTGCTGGCGGAAGTGTCGCCAGCTTTTCTTTTTGTTATCCAAAGAAGGCGCCCGCGCCTGGTCAACCCGTGCTCCTGCTCCTTTGCCGGGTATACGGCGAATGAACTCAAAAAAGTAAATTTATGGAGGCTCTTGCACCCGGATTTTCGGGAGATCGTCAAAGAGCGCTATGAAGCGCACCGTCGTGGAGAGGTGTCGGCATCGACCTTTTCTGTCAAGATCGTTTCCAAGGCCGGACAGATGCGCTGGGCGGAGATCAAAACCAGGACCGTCGTCTGCCAGGAGGAGTTTTTAGTACTGGTGGCACCCCGCGACATCTCCGAAGGCGAGCTGAAGGATGAGATGCTTATCCCGCCCGGGCGTGGAGAAGACGAACTCCAGGCTCAGGCCGGGCGGTTCCAGGTCGAGAAGATAGATGCGGTGGGCCTGCTGGCAGGAGGCATGGCCCACGAACTGAACAACCAGTTGACGGTGATCTATGCCTGCGTCGACCTCTTCCTGCCCGGACTCTCCAGGGATAATCCCTTGCACCGGGCATTGTCAAGGATCCGGAACAGCGCCCTGATCTGTGCCAATCTTACCAGGCAGTTGCTGTTGTTCAGTTGCCGGTTCCCCCTCTTCAAGGTTCCCACAGACTTGAACCAGAGAGTGGATGAACTCGGGAAGATGCTGCCGCAGATGCTGGGCGGGAGTATTGACATCAGGCTGGAGACGAGCCCGCATCTATGGATGGTGAACGCCGATACCGCCGCCCTCGACCAGGCGATTGCCAACCTGGTGTTGAATGCCCGGGATGCCATGCCGGATGGGGGCACCCTCACCATCAGGACTGAAAACTTATCCGCAGTTCGTTCCGGAAAGACGGGCGTTCGGGTGCCCTCCTCCACATCCGGACTAACGCACGGTCTGAAAGAATGTGGAGTACATGGGCGCAGCAGGTTCACCTGTCTCTCGGTGTCCGACACCGGCGCCGGTATCGAGGAAAGCGACCGGTCCCGCATCTTCGAGCCCTTCTATACCACCAAGCGGCCAGGCAAGGGCATCGGGCTGGGCTTACCGGTGGCCTACGGCATCGTCCGGGCTCATGATGGCTGGATCGAGGTCGACAGCGCTCCCGGCCGGGGGTGCACGTTCAAGATCAACCTTCCGGCAGTATAAGAAGTATTGTAACTGCTCAGGAGCCAAACGGCCCGCAGCCAATGACCAATTATGGGAACTGGTTGCTCCAGGTCTTGCCGCCG
>Ga0224558_1002456_pt1 | contig 16918 bp, 17 predicted proteins | sample 714S32024metaG_FD_180682 | JGI IMG/M metagenome (GOLD analysis project Ga0224558, IMG submission 180682) | Peat soil microbial communities from Stordalen Mire, Sweden - 717 S3 20-24 | ecosystem: Environmental > Terrestrial > Soil > Wetlands > Peat | place: Sweden: Norrbotten County, Stordalen... | reverse complement strand
AGACGCTCGCCGGCACCATGGTGGCCGCCAGGCCCAACAGCCCGGCCAGGGTCGCTACCGAAAACAGCTTGTGCCTCCTGGCCATCGAAAGAACGCTCCTCGTGTGGGACATCGTGTTACCTCTCCTTCTAGTTGACAGCCTCATGCCTCTCTATTCCCCCTTCTCTTGTGTGCACTGGATCTGCGGGCTACCCGAACCTCGCCGGTTCGATTCGCCGGCAGCCCTCGACAACGTGACCGCGCGATCTGGCGGCTCTGGTGCCGGCGGTGGGCACGCTGCGGCGACCGGGAAGCCGGACGGTGGCTTTGTGGTTCCCGATCACGGGCCCGGTCTCGTCCAGCAGCTCTGCGAAGAACGACCCGGTCAAGCAGGGCTTGACCTCGACCACCCTGCCCCGTGTGTCCCGCGGCGGGACGGTAGGCGGTCGGAGAGACGCTGGCACCGGGCTGTTCGGCCGCTTCCCGGGGCGTTCGGTGGTCCTCCTGGAGATGCCGCCGGCACGACGGAGCGGTCGAGACACACCGGAGGGAGAGGCTCCTCCCTGCCCCGCTGCCGCTCTGATCGTCGTCTTGGCCAAAGCGCCCCCCAACACCAGGCTGGCCGTCTGTGACAAGAAACTTTCCCTCGGGCACAGGTCCGAGGAACGGCACGATATCGCCGTGGCAAACGCCACACAAGAGGTTGCGAAATCTTTGCGTAATCTTTGCGAGTCTTCGAACCCCGACAACCGGTGCTGGCGACCGGCTCAGCGAACACATCGCAGCTCACGGGCCAAATCGGGACCACAAGAGATCACTACGTCAGGACGCTCGGAATCGATCTCATAACCGGGCGGCCAGGCGTCGAAGGCAGCGACACGATGCCGGTCGAGGGACACCGGCGAGCGCCGGGCCGAGGCCCACGTCAACGCAGGCAGGTCGTTACCAAGGCCGGCCAAGCTGCGCTGCTCCCGAACGCGTTCGAGGCGACCACTGCTCCGCCATGGCCGGAGCAGTACGAAAGCTGGGAACAGAAGCAGCCACAGACGAGGGACTGCCTTGGATGCGGACGTGTTTGGCTTGCGCCCCAGCGGCTACACAGCCCGGCAGATGGAGACCGGCGGCCGGCGCGGGTCCAACAGCGGCTCCTAACTTCGCAAGACCGAGGCAAGAAAATCGAGCTTCTTCTGCATGTGAGTCGTCCCTCCGCCCTCGTGGCCGCTAAAGGGGTAGACGGCGATCTCCTTCCGGCCCGCGTAGTGGTTGAACGCAGCGAATACCGTTGATGCGGGTGTGATGTCGTCGAGCAGACCGACGGAGAAAAGTGCCGGGACTTCCGTGCGCTTCGCGTGGTTCACAACGTCGATATACGAGATCGTGCGAAAGACCTGTTCGATCTCGTCATGGTGGACCCGGCAGTACTGGGCAAGTTCGCCATACGGGAAGCTTGCGGTGATCTCGGCAGCACGACGGGGGTAGGCGAGGAACGGGACGTCGGGCAGTGTGGCCACGACACCCTCGGCGAGATGGGCAGCTGCGAGCGCGAGTCCTCCTCCTTGGCTCATTCCTGTGGTGGCGACGCGTAGGCCGGCAAGGTCTGGGTGCTCCCTAGCGGCATCAACGGCTCGGACGGTGTCTATGAACAGGCGCGTGAAGTAATAGCTTCGTGGATCACCGATGCCCCTCGTGAGAAAGCCGGGACTGCTCGGCTGGCCGCCGTCACCCAGGTCGTTCGTGTCGGCGCTTCGCCAGGCACCCCCTTGGCCGCGGGTATCCATGATTAGGTGCGGGTAGCCGGCGCTGCTCCAGACGAGCCAGTCGAGTGGATCGCCGCGACCACCGCCGTAGCCGATGTACTCGACGATCACCGACTCCTGCGCGCCGACCGCGTGCGGGATGAGCAGCCACGCCTTGATGGGGTCACCTCCGTGGCCGGAGAAGGTCACGTCGAACACCTCGGCGTGGCGGATGGCGGTCTTCACGGATCTGAACTGTGCGTTGATATCGCAAGAACGTGCGTCATCGACCTCGCGCGCCCAGTGCTCATCGAAGTCGGGGGGCTCGTCGACTTGAGGCAGATAGGCACGAAGCTCGGCAAGTGGCAGATCGACAAACAAGGCGTTCCGTCCTCTCTTAGGTCATTCGACCCTCACGAATGCTCCGAATCGCCGAACCCGCCGGATTCGAGGCGGCGCCGGGGACGTCTGGAATGTAGCGCAGTGAAGTCGCAGGCGGACGGGCTAACGTATGTGACCGACCTGCAGCTCTTCTGAGCTGAGGTGTTTGAATCCCATTACGTGAAAGGGCCCGGTTCAATGAGCACCGCCACCAGGGTCATCCCGACCACGCTAACGGTGCGCGAGATCGCTGCGCTCATCGATCACTCGCTTCTGCGCCCCGAGCTCACCGATGACGACGTCTGCAACGGTTGCGCGCTCGCCGGCCAATACGGAACGTGGTCGGTCTGCGTGAAGCCGGCTGACGTCGCATTGGCCGTGCAGCGGCTCACGGGCACCAGAGTGGTCATCGGGACGGTCGTTGGCTTCCCCCACGGGAGCTCGACGATGGAGAGCAAGCTCTTCGAGACCCGCCGAGCGCTTGATGACGGCGCACGGGAGATCGACATGGTCATCAACATCGGGAAGCTCCGCGGCGGCAAGCACGACTACGTTGAGGAAGAGATCGCCCAGATTGTAGAGACCACCCACTCAGCCCAAGCGTTGGTCAAGGTGATCCTCGAGAACGCCTATCTCAGCGACGAGCAGATCGTCGAGGGCAGCCGGCTCGGCGAACGTGCAGGCGCCGAGTTCATCAAGACCTCGACGGGCTTTGCTCCCGGGGGTGCGACGGTGCACGACCTGCTGCTCATGGCCGGGGCCACGTCGCCGAAGGTACAGATCAAGGCCGCGGGCGGGGTTCGCACGCTGGACCGGTTGCTCGAGCTTGTCGCCATCGGGGTTACGAGGTTCGGCGCAACTGCTACAGCGGCCATCTTGGACCAAGCCACAGAGCGCAGTGCCGACGGCGCGGCCCTCCCCATTCCGGCTGCACCCCGCGACGAAGACAGTGCCGACGCTGTGACCTACTGAGCTCACAGACCGTTCGTGCTCGCAATCTGACCCTCCGCGGGCCGGTGGGAAGCGTCGCCGAACAGCGCGGCCCGACAACCGCGTCGAGGTGCTCCGAGAGCCAGTCCGTGAGCTGCAGGCACAGATCGTCGCCAGCAGCCGGTCCGACTAGTAGTGTCCTTGCACGCAGCAAGAGGGGCCGAGGACATCGGCGTGCTCAGGGCGGTTCCGGTCATGTTGGTTCTCATCCACGGGCGCGAGGGGCTTGCACAACGTGGAAGGCGAGCAGGAGGTGGACTCTGATGGCAAAGTTCGATGCGAAGCACTTTTCGAGAAGGGACTGGGCAATTGTCGGCGCGGCCGGCCTCAGCTTCATTTGTCTCTTCCTGCCGTGGTATGGCGCCTCGTACCACAGCGTGTACGGCTCGTTCAGCCCCTCGGTCAGCGGCTGGAGCACGAGCTACGGCTGGCTCGGCGCGCTGCTCATCATCGCCGCCGGCGTTTACCTGGCGCTGCTGCGGTCCGAGGTCAACTTGACCAAGATGCCGCTCACCCCGGCTGTGGTCGTGTTGGGGGCTGCGGCGCTCGGGACTTTGATCGTCGTGCTCCGATGGATCACCATGCCGAGTGGCGGCGTCGGTATCGCTGGCTTCAGCTACGGCCCGCGTATTGGCATCTATCTGACGATCGTTGCCGGCGTGGTGCAAGTGGTCGCTGCAGTCGCTCTTTTCCGTAGCTCCGGAGAGAAGCTTCCCTGGGCGAAGTAGGCCTGTCGGCTGCCCGGCGTAGCCGGGTGCATCATGAGGGAAAAGCTGCCCGCGGGTCCTCCGCCTGTTCAACCGCGCTCGAGATGCAGCGTCCGCCACGCGGGTGAGCCGGCCTCGTCGGAAGCCGCGAGATCCACTTCGGAGACGATTGCGGTGTCGTGCCAGCCCTCCGGGTCGTCGAGGACCTGGCGTACCTGCCAAAGGCCCGGCCGTTCGGTGAGATCAAACCATGTCGCGGCGCGGGCGTCCGGACCGGTGCCGATGCTCGAATGGGCCGAGAAGTACTGCTCGAGTGCCTCGGACCAGCCGGATTCGTCCAGCCCTCCGGGCATCTCTCCTTCGACGAGGCCGGCGAGATCTCGCCTGGCGGCGAGCTCGACCCTGCGGAAAGCGGCGTTGCGCACCATCACCTTGAAGGCCCGGGCATTTGCCGTGACTGGCGGAGGGGCAGCAGTGTCGGCGCTCAGCTCGATGCCGATCTCGGCGACAGCCTCCTCGAGCGACGAGCTTGCCGCTGCGGCAGCGAGGTGCTGCCACTCGTCGATCAGGCTCGAGTCGACTTGGCGGACGAGCTCGCCGAGCCATTCGGTGACGTCGAGGAGCTCCTCGGTCTTCCGGTCCTCCGGGACGTTACGGATGAGCCCTTTGTAGACGTCGGACAAGTAGCGCAGCACGAGGCCTTCTGAACGCGTCAGGCCATAGTGGGCGACGTACTCCGAGAAGGTCATCGCTCGCTCGTAGATGTCACGGGCGACCGACTTCGGCTGGATGTTGAAGTCGGCGGCCCAGGGATGGGCGAGCCGGTAGGTGTCGAACAGGTCGTAGGTCCACTCACGGAGAGGTTTGGGGTACTCGAGCTTGTCGAGAGCCTCGATCCGCTCCTCGTACTCGACCCCCGCGGCCTTCAGTGCTGCGAGGGCTTCCGTCCTCACGCGGTCGAGCTGAGCCGCGAGAACGGGACCGGGATTGGCGAGGGTGGCCTCGACGACGCTCATGATGTCGAGCGGCCACGTCGGCGACGAACGGTCGAGGTGGGGGGCAGCCTCGAGGACGAACGGGCTGAGCGGGCTGTCGAGGGCGAAGTCGGGCTGCAGCTCGGCGGTGACGCGAACCCGGCGGCCCTGTTCGTCGGGTGTCTCGAGACGTTCGAGCGCTCCCGCCGCGACAAGGGAGCGGTAGATTGCGATCGCCTGGCGGACGAGACGGCGTTGGACCGCACGTGGCTCGTCGTTGTCCGTCACGAGCTTCGCCAGTGCGGCACAGCCGTCGCCGGGACGGTTGAGCACGTTGAGCAGGGTCGCGTGGCTGACCCGGAGCTGGGACACGAGCGGCTCGGGCGGGGAGGCGACGAGCCTTTCGAACACGGCCTCGTCCCAGGCGACGTAGCCCTTGGGGGGCTTGGACTTGACGAGCTTGCGCCTCCGGCGCGGATCGCCCGCCACCTTCTTGGCAGCTTGTTCGTTCTCGATTACATGGTCGGGGGCCTGCACGACGACGAGACCTGAGGAGTCGTAGCCCGGGCGGCCCGCGCGCCCTGCGATCTGGTGCAGCTCCCGCGCGCTCAGCAGCCGGGAGATCGACCCGTCGTACTTGGCGAGCCCCGACAGCACGACCGTGCGCAACGGCATGTTGACCCCGACTCCGAGCGTGTCGGTCCCGACGACGACCCGCAGGAGGCCGGCCTTCGTGAGCCGCTCCACCAGACGGCGGTACTTCGGCAGCATCCCGCCGTGATGGACCCCGATCCCGTGGTGGAGGAGCCGCGCGAGCGTGCGGCCGAAACCCGGGGCGAAACGGAAGCCCACGATGGCCGCGGCGATCGCCTCCCGTTCGGCCCTTGTCGTCACCTGCGCTGACGTAAGTGCCTGGGCGTGGGTGAGCACCTGCGCCTGGGTGAAGTAGACCACGTACAGCGGTGCCTGGTCTGCTGCAAGGAGGGACTCGATCGTCTCGTGCAGCGGCGTGCGACGGTACTCGAAACGCAGCGGGACCGGTCGGGTAGCGGAACGCACGACAGACACTGGCCGACCGGTGCGGCGCGCCAGGCCCTGTTCGATCGTCCTCGTGTCGCCGAGCGTTGCGGACATGAGGACGAACTGTGCCCGGGTCAGCTCCAAGAGCGGCACCTGCCACGCCCAGCCCCGATCGGGGTCGCCGTAGTAGTGGAACTCGTCCATGACCACCTGGTCGATCTCCGCGTCGGTGCCACTGCGAAGGGCCATGTTCGCGACGATCTCGGCGGTGGCGCACACGACGGGGGCGGTGGGATTGATGGAGGCGTCGCCGGTCAGCATGCCGACGTTCTCGGCACCGAGATCCCCGCACAGAGCGAAGAACTTCTCGGAGACGAGCGCCTTGACAGGCGCCGTGTAGAAGGAACGCATCCCGCTGGCAAGGGCCGCGACGTGGGCCCCGAGGGCAACCAGGCTCTTGCCCGAGCCGGTGGGCGTGTTCACGATCACGTGCGCACCGGAGAAGACCTCGAGAAGCGCTTCCTCCTGGGCCGGGTAGAGCACGAAGCCCTGTTCGGCCGTCCAGGCGAGGAATGTCTCGAGGGCGTCGTCTCTGTCACCGGTGATCGCGCTGAGATCGAGGCTGGACGACATGGCCCCCCTACTGTGCCGCGCTTGCGGCTCGTTCGTGGGACGCTTTGCCCGTGGAGGTCGCAAGAGTCGACCGGTGGTTGTGGGCGGTGCGTGCCGCGCCCACGCGCGCGGCCTCGACGGCGCTGTGCCGGGCCGGACACGTCAAGGTGAACGGGGCGGGAGCCAAGCCGTCGACCTCGGTGCACCCCGGGGACACTGTCACCGCCCGCATCGGCGACCGCGAGCGCGTGCTCGAGGTGGTCCGGGCGATCGACAAACGCGTCGGCGCCCCCATCGCCGCAGGGTGCATCCTCGACCACAGCCCGCCGCCGCCGCCCCGCGAGATCGTGCCCCGAGTGCTGGTCCGCGACCCTTCGTCCGGACGTCCTACGAAGAGGGATCGCCGGCAGATCGACCGGCTGAGAGGACGCTGAGCCTCGCGCCGGCATGTGCCGGCCGACGAAGCCGACGAGGTGCGTTCGAGCGGGGCGCGCTTCGCGACAAGATGTGGCCGTGACCGAGCGCGCCTTCCTTGCACGACTCACGGTTCGCGGAGCCCTCCGGGTGCCGGAGATCACGGTCTACTTCTGGGTGATAAAGGCCCTGTCGACGGCGATGGGCGAAGCGACGTCCGACTACCTCGTTCACGGACTGAACCCCGAGCTAGCCGTCGCCCTGGGCTTCATCGGACTCGTCGTAGCCCTGTTTCTGCAGTTCTCGATGCGTCGCTACGTCGCATGGACGTACTGGCTCGGCGTGGTCATGGTGGGCGTGTTCGGCACCATGGCCGCCGATGTCCTCCATGTCAGGTTCGGAGTCGCGTACGCGGTGTCGAGCACCCTCTACGGCGTCGTGCTGCTTGCCGTGTTCGTCAGTTGGCAGATGACCGAGAAGACCCTGTCGATCCACAGCGTGGACACATCTCGTCGAGAAGCGTTCTACTGGGCGTCCGTGGTGGCGACCTTCGCTCTCGGGACGGCTGTGGGGGACCTCACGGCGGTCACGTTCCATTTGGGCTACTTGACCTCCGGCCTGCTCTTCGCAGGGGTGATCGCGGTTCCCGCCTTCGGCTTCAGATGGTTCCACTGGAACGCGATCTTCTCCTTCTGGTTCGCCTACGTGGTCACCCGACCGCTCGGCGCCTCGTTCGCCGACTGGATGGGCAAGCCCCAGAGCGTCGGGGGCCTCGGTTGGGGCGACGGGACCGTGGCCGTGGCCCTCACGATCGTCATCTTCTGCCTGGTTGTTTTCCTTGGCGTCACCCGCGCGGACGTGCAACTTGCCAGACGCGCGCATCGAGCCGACGCTCACACTGGCCTGCCAGTCGTGGAGCCCTCGCAGGAAGGCACCGATTGATGCGCCCTAGGACTGTCATTCACCCTTAGCGCGCCCGCGCCGAGGGCAGCGCGAAAGGGCGCGAGACCAGGCCCGGACGCGATTGACGAGACCGGCCAGATCGTTGACGCCGCAATTCAACGAACGTAGAGTTCAACGACAATTGAATTAGGAGTGTGGGCCAGTGTGGGCGATGATCGTCAAGGAGTTCCGGCAGCTCAAACGAGACAGGCGAACGCTCGCGATGCTGGTTGTCCTGCCCGTGCTGCTGCTCGTGATCTTCGGTTACGCGGCCAAGTTCGAAGTGTCGAACATCCCGACCATCGTGGTCGGCCCGCAGGCCGAGCAGGTCGCCAGTCAGCTCCAAGGCCCGTTCCAGGTCGTCGAGGTCGACCCGGGTGCCGGCAAGTCGTTCGTCGAATCACGCCTGCGCGATGGCAAGGCGGTCGTCGGCCTCGTCACCGGGCAACGCCCGCTCCTGGCTCTGATGGACGGTACCCAGCTCTTCGCCGCGCAAGCCGCAGAGGGGGCCTTCGCCCACATGGCCCGGGCTGCCGAGGCCAGTGGTGTGACGCCCCCGGCGGTCACCGTTCAGATCCTCTTCGACCCCAAGCTCATGAGCTCGTGGATCATGATCCCAGGCCTTACTGGCTTGATCCTGTTGTTCATCGGCACCCTGATCACGAGCCTCGGCATCGTGCGGGAACGGCAATCCGGGACCATCGAGCAACTCGCGGTCATGCCGTTCCGACCCTGGGACGTGATCTTCGGGAAGATCGTTCCCTATCTGCTCCTCGCGTCCTTGGACCTCACGGTGATCGTCGGCGTAGGCATGCTGCTGTTCGGGGTGCCGTTCGTTGGCAGCGTTGCCACCTTTGGTCTCGGCGCGCTCTTGTTCTTGCTGGTCACGCTAGGCATGGGGGTCCTGATCTCCACTGTGTCGCAGAACCAGGGCCAGGCCATCCAACTGGCGATCATGTTCGTCGTGCCCCAGGTCCTGATGTCCGGCCTGATCTTCCCGATCTCATCGATGGCCGAAGCTGTCAGATGGATCGCTTATGTGCTGCCGCTCTCGTGGTACATCGAGATCAGCCGCGGCGTGATGCTGAAGGACACACCGGTCGCGGCGCTCTGGGAACCGCTCGTGGTGCTGGCGGGGATGGCTGTCGTCGTTCTCGGGCTCGCGATGCTCCGCTTCCGGCGTGACCTGGCACCGAGCGCCCGGCACGGCCGAGTCACAGCAGCGCAACCCGAGCCGGTGTCGCCGTGACGTGGGGGCTCGAGTCCGCAAGTGTCCGATTCGGGACGCGAATAGCGTTGGACCGCGTGACGCTCAGAGCCGAGCCCTCAACTGTGAGCGTCGTCGTGGGCGGAGATGGCGCCGGGAAGTCCACGCTCTTGCGGGCTCTCGTCGGTCTCGTCCCGCTCAGCAGTGGCATCAGCCGACGACCTTCGAAGGAGGAGATCGGCTACGTCCCCGCCACGGCCGGTCTGTACACCGATCTCACCGTTGAGGAGAACCTGGCATTCTCAGGTGGCGCCTATGGCGTAGTTGGGTCGGAGCTCGCCCACAGGTCTACTGAGCTGCTCGAACGGATCGGCCTTGCCAATGCCCGGGCCCGCCTTGGGGGCCAGCTCTCGGGAGGCATGCGGCGCAAGCTCGCGGTCGCGATGGCACTTTTGCATCGCCCGGCCCTACTGGTTCTGGACGAGCCGACCACCGGCGTGGATCCGGTGAGCCGATCCGAGCTGTGGCGCCTCATCTCCGCGGCGGCAGCCGGGGGAACCGCCGTCGTCGCGACGACGACATATGTCGACGAGGCCCATCGCGCTTCAACTGTGACGTTGTTGGAACAGGGCCGATCGATCTCGACTGGTGCCCCCTCCGAGATCGTCGCCGCCGTGGCCGGCAAGTTGGGCGTCGTTCGATCGACGGCACAGCCCCAAGGTCTCTCATGGCGGTGGGGGAGCTCCTGGCGGGTGTGGTCCCCGACGGATGTTCTCCCGGAGGGGGCCGAACCGCTGCAACCCGGCTTCGAGGACGCCGTCATCATTGCCTGCCTGGCGGACGAGCAGGAGGTCCAGCCCGTTGGCCGTGCTCGCTGAGACCCGAGGCGTGGCCAAGCACTTTGGAGCCCTCTCGGCCGTCGACTCGGTGGATCTGGCTGTCAGCAGTGGCGAGGTCGTCGGGCTCCTCGGGTCGAACGGTGCGGGGAAGACCACCCTCATCCGGCTCCTGCTCGGGCTGTTGCGCCCCTCTGGTGGCGAAACACTTCTCTTCGGTGCGCTCCCGTCGATGAGCACCCGTCGCCGAGTGGGATATGTGCCGCAGACGCTCGGCCTCTACGACGACATGACCGTTCAGGAGAACTGGACCTTCACAGCTGCTGCCTTCGGTTCGGCGCGCCCTGCGCTTCCGGAGAGCGTCCGGGGCTCGAAGGACGAGCTTGTCGGGAGCCTTCCGCTCGGTCTCCAGCGGCGAGTGGCCTTCGCCGTGGCGTTCTCCCACAACCCGGAGCTCCTCGTGCTCGACGAGCCAACTTCCGGGGTCGGGCCGTTGAGCCGGGCCAGGCTTTGGCAGGACATCCGCGACAGCGCAGAGCACGGCACCGGGGTGCTGGTGAGCACGCACAACATGGAAGAAGCCGAGCAGTGCGACCGGCTCGTCGTGATGGTCGACGGGCGCGTGGCGGCAGAAGGCGCCGTAGCAGACGTGATCGGGAGCCGCACAGTTGTCCAGGTCACCTGCGACGACTGGCGGAGAGCGTTCGCAGTGCTCGACGCGGACGGACTCGTTGTCCAGGTGCAGGGCGAATTGCTCCGAGTCCCCGGCTCACCACGTCAAGTCGAGGACCTTCTCGCCGGGCACGACCTCCCTGCGGCAGTGGCGACCGTGCCGGCCAACCTCGAGGAGGCGTTCGTCAGTGTCGTCTCGCGGGGACCGCGACCGTGAGCCGCACCGGGAGGCGTCCCGGGGCGCCGAAAACCCGCGAAGACATCCTGGTCGCGGCGCGGCGAGCCTTCGGCGATCGCGGCTACGAGGCGACGTCGCTCAGGAGCATCGCCGACAAGGTCCACGTCGACCCTGCTCTTCTCGTCCACTACTTCGGCTCCAAGGACGGGCTGTTCCTTGCCGCGCTCGAGGTGACCGTTCGACCGTCCGCACTGTTCAGCGGGCTCAGCTCTCTCGATGTCCGCGAGGCGGCCGAGCTGATCGTCGGTCGTTACCTGGCCGTGCTCGACCAAGAACAGACGCGAGACGTCGTCCTCGGTCTCGTGCGTTCGGCAGTGTCCAGCGAGCGAGCGGCAACGATGCTGCGCGAGTTCCTGCTCGAGGAGATGCTCGCCTCTCTCGGCACGCTGACCGGTCATCCCGATGGCCAGCTTCGGGCGTCGCTCGTCGTCGCACAGCTGATCGGCATCGCCATGCTCCGCCACGTCGTGAAGCTCGACGCGGTGGTCCGGGCAAGCAACGACGAGCTCGTCTCGATTGTCGCGCCCGTGATCGAGGGATATCTTCGCTGACGACATCGACGAGGCGAAGACGGGCCTGCTCGGGATGCCGGGTGCGACCCTCTACTACAAGGCGGGGCCCTTGGAGTGTCGCCACCCAATTCCGGTTGCGGCAATGTGAGAATGGTGCCATGAGCGAGATCCTGCCTCCTGCCCAGGTCTGGCCCTCCTTGCGAGCGCGCGATGCTCGTGGCCTCATCAAGTTCCTTGTCGAGGCGTTCGGTTTCGAGGAGGTGGTCGTCTATGGCGAAGGCGATCGCGAAGACCACGCGCAGCTGTCCTGGCCTCTCGGCGGAGGCATCATGATGGGCAGTGCGCGCTCCGACGACGATGACCAATGGCCGCTGAAGCCGGGCTCATTCGGTGCCTACGTGGTGACCGACGATCCTGACGGGCTGCACGCTCGAGCCCTGGCTGCGGGCGCCGAGATCATCACCGGCTTGCACGGCACCGACTACGGATCTCGCGACTTCGCCGTGCGCGACCCCGAAGGCAACCGGTGGTCCTTCGGCACCTATCGCGGGGAGCCAGTGCGTCGCCCCTCGTGACCTGATGACGCCGTCCCACAGGCCGATCGCACCTGAGCGACTATCGCCCGGGTCAGCGACGTGAGCGCCGTGCCCGGGCGGCTGGCTTTGCCAACCCTGCTGTCGCAGGTGCTTGTCGCCTTCACGATCGAGTTCGACAACGAGGCTGAGCACCGGATCGCGCACCGGACGTCTCGGGGCCCGGCGGCCGGCTCACCCCGTGGCCCTTGGCTGGTCTCGCAGGCAATGTGGGCGAACTTCATGCAGTTCATCGACGCCGACGGCATGCGTCTCAGTGAGGTCGAGGGCTTGGCCCGGATCACGAACCTGGCGGGCATGCAGCGGTGGGGATACGTCGTCGTCGAGCCGGTCCCCTCAGACGAGGAAACAGAGTCCCTGCGCCCAGATCTGGTGGTCCGGCCCACCCGTGCCGGCCGGAAGGCTCAGGGGATCTGGCAGCCATTGGCCGATGAGATCGAGCAGCGATGGCAGGGTCGCTTCGGCCAGGAGCAGATCGGCAGGCTCCGGCAGTCGCTCCAGGTGCTCGTCGACCAGTGCGACGCAGAGCTGCCCCAGTACCTCCCCGTGGTCTCGGTCCACATGTTCGCAGGCCTCGAGCGCTTGAACGGGAGAGTGCCAGTCGTCCCGCGAGGCGGCACCGGTGCTCGGCCGGACCTGTCGGTTCTCCTCGCCAAAGCCCTGCTCATGTTCACTGTCGACTTCGAGCGCGAGTCGAACCTGTCGCTCCCCACAAGCGCCAACGCGCTGAGGGTCCTCGATGAGACGGGAGTGCGCATCCGGGACCTTCCGCGCCTGGCAGGAGTTTCGAAGGAAGCGATCGCCATGTCGGTGGGGCTCCTCAGAAGGCTCGGTTGTGTCGTGGTCGAACCAGACCCGACTGCGAGCCGGGGAAAGGTCGTTCTCCTCACTCCGAAGGGTCGCAGGGCCCAGGACAAGTACCGACGGGTCCTCATCCAGACCGAGGAGCAGTGGCAGGCGCGCTTCGGCGAGGACCAGATCGGCAGGCTCAGGGAGTTGCTCGAGCGGCTGGTAGGGGATGCCACCGCACAACAGTCGCCCCTGTTCGAAGGGCTGCGGCCTTACCCTGACGGGTGGCGGGCGGCGGTGCGCAAGCCCGAAACGCTGCCGCACTATCCCATGGTGTTGCACCGGGGCGGGTTTCCTGACGGGAGCTGACCGTCGTTCCGTCGGCCGTGGCCGGCGCGGGCGATCATGGCATCGTCGAGGAGGCCGAGCGGGTCGCGGACGAAGTGGGTCTACAGCAGCTGACAATCGCCGCTCTCCCGCAGCGTCTGGGCGTGCGTCAACCGTCGCTCTACAAGCACATCGACGGCATGGACGGTCTGCAGCGCTCAATCGCGTTGCGGGCCAAGAACGAGCTGGCCGACACGCTCGCGCGCGCCGCGGTTGGCCGATCTTGCGGGGACGCCATCGTGTCGATGTCGCAGGCCGTCGACGCAAGCCTGGCGTTGCGCTCGGCATTGCACGGCTCTGTCTCTCTCGAGGCGGGGGGTGGCTTCGGCCTCCCGCTCGACGTCGACCGCAGCTCCGACCGGCTCGTGAGCGGTCTGGTGACTGCGCTGTCCGGTTGGCAAACGCGGGATTCGGCGACTTCGCCGTCACGCCGTCGCGATAGAAAGGGTGCGGTACGTGGGCGAGATGGAGGTGCGCGATGAGCAGCCCTGGAGCCAGTGCAGCAGGTTGGCGGGAGTCCCTTGGCCGGGTGGGGGTCTGGGTCGGCCCAGGCGCCCTCGAGCAGGATCCCGGTGGCTTCGCCGCCCGAGTGGAGCTTCTCGGCTATGGCGCACTCTGGGTCGGCGGCAGCAATCCTGACCCCAAGTCCTTCGACCTGCTCGAGGCGGCCCTTTCCGGAACGCTCCGGCTCGTGGTAGCGACCGGGATAACGAGCATCTGGGCCTGGGAGCCCGCGGCGCTCGCCAAGCGGGTCGCGGCACTCGAGGCGGCCCATCCGGGCCGGTTCGTCCTCGGCCTCGGGGTGAGCCACGCTCCTGCCGTTGAGCGGCTTGGTCACCGCTACACGCGTCCCCTGCGGGCCATGGACGGCTTCCTCGCCGGGCTCGACCACGCCGAGGGGAGGGATGCGGACGGCGGGAGCTCCCCTGCACCGCCCCGGGTCCTCGCAGCACTCGGCCAGCGGATGCTCGAGCTCGCCCGGGACCGGTCCGAAGGGGCGCACCCCTACCTGACGCCGCCGGCGCACACCGAGAGAGCCCGCCAGATCCTGGGTGGAGCGCCTCTCTTGGCGCCCGAGCAGGCGCTCGTCCTTGAGGCCGAGCCGCGCCAGGCACGGGTCACAGCGAGGCGCTACCTCGAGGGCTACCTCCGCTTGCCCAACTACCGGGCGAACCTCGAGCGCCTCGGCTACGACGAAGAGGACTTGGCCGGGCAGGGGAGCGACCGGCTCGTCGACGTCCTCGTGGCTCACGGCACACCGAGTGAGGTCGCGGCTCAGGTCCGTGCCCACCTCGAGGCGGGCGCGGACCACGTATGCGTGCAGCCGCTCGCCCACGGCGGAGGGACCGATGCCGGGGCGCTCGAAGTCCTCGCCCCGCTCCTGCTCGCCCCATGAGCCGAAGCCGGGCAAGCTGGAGATCCATCACGAAAGGCACCCAATGGCGCGGATACTGATCACCGGCTCCTCCGACGGGCTCGGCCTCGGGGCCGCGGAGCTTCTCGCACACCAGCATCACTACGTGGTGCTGCACGCGCGCAACGAAGCTCGGGCCGCCGACGCGCGCGCGGCGCTGCCCGAGGCAGCCGGCGTCGTCGTGGGAGACCTCACCACCATCGCCGGCATGCGCCAGGTTGCGGAGGCGGCCAACGTGATGGGCCGGTTCGACGCCGTCGTCCACAACGCCGCCGTCGGTTCCAGCGAAGCGCGCCGGACCGTGACCTCGGACGGACTGAGCCACGTCTTCGCCATCAACGTCCTCGCCCCCTACCTTCTCACTGCCGGCATGGAGATGCCGAGCCGGCTGGTCTATCTCAGCTCCGGCATGCACCGTGGTGGGAACCCACGCCTAGACGACCTGCAGTGGGAGCATCGCCGCTGGAACGGCTCGCAGGCGTATTCCGACAGCAAGCTCTTCGTCGCCGTGCTCGCCGCGGCAGTCGCGCGGCATCGACCAGACGTCCTGTCGAACGCCGTCGACCCAGGCTGGGTGGCCACGAAGATGGGTGGTCCAGGCGCGCCCGATGACCTGTCCCTGGGCACGGCCACCCAGGCATGGCTGGCCGTTTCCGACGACGCCGAGGCCCTCGTGTCCGGCGCCTTCTTCTACCACCAGCGCCTTTGCGAGCCGCACGTCTCCGCGCACGACCGCCGCCTCCAGGACGATCTGCTCGCGGTTTGCTCCGGCATCTGCGGTGTCACTCTTCCCAGTACCGCACAAGGCGACTGAACAGCTCCAGCTGCCGACACCTGTCTCGCTCAGGTGCGCACGACCTCGATCGTCGACAGAGTGGGGTCGGCTGCGTATGCGACGCGGACACCGTCTGCCGCGACAGCGCGCAAGTCGGCAAGGAGCCTTTCGGTGACAAGCTCGCCAGGGGCCAGCACCGGGATACCTGGCGGGTAGGGAGCGATGAGCTCCGCGGATATGCGCCCGACGGCAAGGTCCGCTGCGACGGACTCGTGGGAGGAGAAGAAAGCCGCCCGCGGGCTCATCGCCTTCACCGGCTGGACGTGCCAGCTCACAGGGACCGTGGGCGAGCGTGACGGGCCCGACGTCGCATGAATTGCGGGAACAAGGGCCCCGACGAGCTTGTCGAGCGTGCCCTCGTCGTCGGCGATGGTCACTATCGCCACGATCGTGTCGCGGTCGACCAGTTCCAAGGGGAGTCCCTGGTCCAAGAGCATGTGCTCGATCTCGACGCCGTTTGCTCCCACTTGTGAGAGCAGCACCACGAGCCGCATCGGGTCGAAGCGACCCGCCATGAAGGACTGCTCATCGGGGACTTCGAGCCCCGGGACCTCTTCACGCAGGCGCTGCCGTGCGGACTTGAGGGCCAGGAGAACGGGCTCGACCAGCTCGGGACCGCGAGCCTCCATAAGTGCACGGCATGCGTCGATACTCGCGAGCACCGATCCGGCAGAGCTCGTCGTGTGACTTGCCTCGAACCCCCTCTCGAGACGGTCACGGTCGAAACGTTGGGTGCGGGCGCACACCAGGCTCGCTTGGGTGTAGCCGGGGAGGAGCTTGTGGATGCTCGTGACCATCGCGTCCGCTCCGAGGGACATGGCATGCGCCGGCAGCTGTGGGTGGTGGCCGAAGTGGGCTCCCCAAGCCTGGTCCACTATCACGGGCACGTCGCGGCGGTGGGCGATTTCGATGATGCGTCCGACATCGGAGAGCGTGCCGAGGTAGTCCGGCTCGGTGATGAGCACGGCGCGGGCATCGGGATTGGCCGCGAGCGTGGCTTCGACGTCCTCGACGGCCACTCCAAGTGGCATGCCCGTGGCGGTGTCGATCGTCGTCGGCAGCCAACAGGGCTCCAAGTCTGCCAGCACCATACCGAGCAGCAGGGACCGGTGGAGCGAGCGCGTCACGACGACCTTGTCGCCCGGCTGTCCGATCGCGAGGCAGAGCGCCTGGTTGCAGTGCGTGGAGCCCCCCGTCGAGTAACGGCACCAGTCGGCGCCGTACCAACGGGCAGAGCGTCTCTCGGCTTCGGCAAGCAGACCGCCGGCTGACTTGACCGTGTCGACGCCGCCGTAGAGGGGAACATCACCTGCGAGAACCGCACCGAGATCCGCGTCGAGCATGTTTGCACGGCCTTTGTGGCCCGGCGTGATGAAAGGGGTCGAGTTGGACTCGAGGTAACTCAGATACCCGTTGAGGAGCGGGGAGTCGTCGCGAAGTCTCACCGGGGCGTTCGATTCGGGAGCGGCTTCATTGGCGGCCTCTCGAGTTGTCATTCCTATGCGGTCACGCTCGATTGAGGCTAGCCGCGCACCTGGGCCCGGGAAAATCGTTGTCTGTCGAGCAAAAGATCCAGGCATCGGCTGCTCAGGCGCCAGTTTTGGGACCGGTGTGACAGCGTCGAACGCCGCGACAAGCTGCACAGCACCGACAGGAACGATCCGACGGAAAGCACGGAAA